>Ga0233375_1001412_pt1 | contig 10673 bp, 8 predicted proteins | sample ElkDunMinimDraft_10_FD_191539 | JGI IMG/M metagenome (GOLD analysis project Ga0233375, IMG submission 191539) | Fecal eukaryotic communites from dung pellets of Tule Elk in California, USA - Elk Dung E16 | ecosystem: Host-associated > Mammals > Digestive system > Large intestine > Fecal | place... | reverse complement strand
GATCGCCACCTTCGTGAACAGCGGGCCGAAGACGGGGAACCGCAGCAGCAGGGGCTGGACCCGGGAGCGGATCGCGTCGTCGTTCTTGTGCTTGCGCCACCACGCCGCGAACGCGATCCCCGCGACCAGCAGCACGGGGGCCAGCCACTTCATGACGCCCGAGAGGAACACGAGGAACTGCGTCGGCGCCGGCAGGGCGCCACCCAGGTCGGAGAACATCTTGTCGAAGACCGGGACGATGAACAGCAGCATGCCGATCACCGCCACGATCGCCATCGCGAAGACCATCACGGGGTACGTCATGGCCGACTTGATCTGCGCGCGCAGCTTCACCTCGGACTCGTAGTTCTCGGCGACCGAGACCAGCGCCTCCTCGAGGAACCCGCCGATCTCGCCGGCCCGGATCATGTGGATCATCAGCGGCGGGAACACCTCGCGGTGCTTCGTCAGCGACTCCGACAGCGCACCGCCGGTCTCGACGTCGGAGCGCACCGTGCCGAGCGCCTTGGCCAGCGGCTTGCTCTCGGTCTGCTCCGCCAGGATCGACAGCGCACGCAGCAGGGACAGGCCCGCGCTGATCATCGTCGCGAGCTGGCGCGCCATGATCGCGAGGTCCTTGAGCTTGATGCGGTCGCCCAGCCCGGGGATCGAGATCTCCGTCTGCAGGCCGCTCGTCGAGACCTCGTGGATCGCGATGGGCGCCATGCCCATCGAGCGCAGCCGGTTCGCGACGGCTTCCTCGTTCTGCGCGTCGATCCGTCCCTTGACGACCTTGCCGGTGCGGTCCGACAGCTCGTACTCGTACGTGCGCATGACTGCCATCAGTAGCCTCCCAGGGTCGCACCGGCCGCGTTGCCGAACGCGCTGGACTGCAGGGCGGACGCCCCCTGGTTGACCTTCGCCGTGCGGCCCACCAGCTTGTTGAAGTCCTCGACGTGGTGCGCCTTCTCCAGGCCGACCTCGTACGTGATCTTGCCGCGCTTGACCAGCTCGGCCAGGTGCTGGTCCATCGTGTGCATGCCCTGGTCGGCACCGGCCTGCATGGCCGAGTAGATCTGGTGCGTCTTGCCCTCACGCACCAGGTTGCGGATGGCCGGGGTCGCGATCATCACCTCGGTCGCCGCGACCCGCCCGGTGCCGTTCGCCTTCTTGGCGAGCGTCTGGCAGACGACCCCCTGGATCGCGGCGGCGAGCTGCGTGCGGATCTGGGCCTGCTGGCCCGAGGGGAAGACGTCGATGATGCGGTCGATCGTCTGGGCCGCGTCCTGCGTGTGCAGCGTCGCGAAGACGAGGTGCCCGGTCTCGGCGGCGGTGAGGGCCACGGAGATGGTCTCGAGGTCACGCATCTCGCCGACGAGGATGATGTCGGGGTCCTGACGCAGCACGTGCTTGAGCGCGTTCGCGAACGAGTGCGTGTCCGCGCCGACCTCACGCTGGTTGACGATGCACTTCTTGTGCCGGTGCAGGAACTCGATCGGGTCCTCGACCGTCATGATGTGGTCCTCGCGCGTGCGGTTCGCCAGGTCGATGATCGACGCGAGCGTCGTCGACTTGCCCGATCCCGTCGGACCGGTCACGAGGACCAGACCGCGCGGCAGGCCCGCGAACGACCCGACCGACGCCGGGACGCCGAGCTCCTCCAGCGGCTTGATCTCGTACGGGATCACACGGAAGGCCGCGCCGACCGACTCCCGCTGCTGGTAGAGGTTCACCCGGAACCGGGCCAGGTTGCGCACCGCGTACGACAGGTCGAGCTCGAGCGACTCCTCGAACTTCTCGCGCTGCTTCTGCGTGAGGATGGAGTACAGGCTGCGCCGCAGCGGCTCGGGCAGCATCACGCCGAACTGCTCCAGGGGACGCAGCGCGCCGGAGATCCGCACCATCGGGGCGGTCCCGGCCGTCAGGTGCACGTCCGACGCCCCGAGCCGGTGCATCTCCCGCAGGACGTCGTCGATCCCGACGTCGCCCTCCTCCCGGACGGCGGTCCCTCCGCGAGCCGGCCCCGCGGCGCCACCGGCGCGCGGGGCGACGGGGGCGGGCTGCCGCGCCACCGGACCGGCGGGAGCCGGTACCCGCGGTGCCGCGTGGGACCCGCCGACGTGAGCCGGGGGCGGCACGCTCGCGGCGGGCACCCGGGCGGCACCCGGCGCACCCGCGGCAGGGAACGCAGCGCCCGGCGGCCGGCTCTGGGAGGGAACGGGCTGGTACGCGCCGCCCCCGTACGCGTCCGCCGGCGCGGCCTGCGGTCCGGCCGGCCGGTACGGCGGCAGGGGCCGCGTCGGCTCCCCGGACGGTGCCCTGTAGGTCTCACTCACGTCGTCGGCCTCCAACCGGTCCACGCACGGCGCCCGCACGCGATGCGGGTCCGCCTACCCCATCGGCCCGCACACGGTCTGACTTGAGCGCATCTGCCCCCCCGCACCGCAGGTCAGGCCACGACCCGCAGGATCTCCTCGATCGAGGTCTGACCGTCCGCGACCTTGTACCAGCCGTCCTCACGAAGGCGTCGCATCCCCTGGCGGACGGCCGTCTGCGCGATGTCCGCGGACGACGAGTGCGAGACGGCGTGCCGCTCGATCTCCTCGGTGACCCGCATGACCTCGTGCAGCGCGAGCCGGCCCTTGTACCCGGTACGCGAGCAGGCGGTGCACCCCGCTGGCCGGTACAGCTCCGGCAACGGCTCGCCGTCCACCCACGGGAACCTGGCCGCCTCGAGCTCGACGGGCGTCGGGACGTACGGCTCCTTGCACTTGGGGCACAGGCGGCGCGCGAGGCGCTGCGCCACGACGCAGTCGAGGGCCGAGCCCACGAGGAACGGCTCGATGCCCATCTCCGTGAGCCGGGTCACGGCCGAGGGTGCGTCGTTGGTGTGCAGCGTGGACAGCACGAGGTGCCCGGTCAGCGATGCCTCGATCGCGATCTGCGCCGTCTCGTGGTCACGGATCTCACCGAGCAGCACGACGTCCGGGTCGGAGCGCAGGATCGAGCGCAGCGCGGCCGCGAACGTGAGACCCGCCTTGGGGTTCACCTGGACCTGGTTGATGCCCGCGAGGCGGTACTCGACGGGGTCCTCGACGGTGATCACGTTGATGTCGGGCGTCGACACCGCGTTGAGCGTCGCGTACAGCGTCGTGGACTTGCCCGAGCCGGTCGGTCCCGTCACGAGGATCATCCCGTACGGCTTGGTGTACGACTCGCGGTACGTCGCGTAGTTGTGCTCGAGGAACGACAGGTCGCGCAGGTCGAGGCTCGCGGTGGAGTTGTCGAGGATGCGCATGACGATCTTCTCGCCCCACACCGTCGGCAGCGTCGCCACGCGCAGGTCGATCTTGCGCCCGTTGTGGGTGACGGACATGCGGCCGTCCTGCGGCTTGCGCTTCTCCGCGATGTCGATGTCGCTCATGATCTTCACGCGGCTGACGACGCCGCCGGTGATGTTCTTGGGCGAGCGCTGCGTCTCGTGCAGGACACCGTCGATCCGGTACCGCACCCGCAGGTCGTGCTCGCTGGGCTCGATGTGGATGTCGGACGCGCGGTCGGTGATCGCCTGCGTCACCAGCAGGTTGACGTACCGGACGATCGGCGCGTCGTCGTCGAGGGAGTCGCCGAGGCGGCTGAGGTCGACCTCCTGCTCCTGCATCTCCTCCTGGAAGGCGTGGGTGAGGTCCTCCATCTCGTCGTCCGCCCGGCAGTACCGGTCGATCGCCCGCAGCAGGTTGTCGTACGTCGCGACGACGGAGATCACCGGCATGCGCGCGACGGTGCGGACGTCGTCCACGGCGACGACGTTGCCGGGGTCGGCCGTCGCCAGCACGATCGCGCCGTCGCGCAGCCCGATCGGCAGCACGGTGTGCATGCGGCACATGGCGCCCTGCACCAGGCTCACCGCTGCCCGGTCCACCGGGTACTCGTCCAGGTCGACGAACTCCATCCCGACCTGCGCCGCCAGCGCCTGGACCAGCTGGGCCTCGGTGAGGATGCCCAGCTCGACGAGCGTGCGTCCCAGGGACGTGCCCATCGCGGTCTGCTCGTCCAGCGCGGCCAGCAGCTGCGCCTCCGTCACCAGACCCTCGGTCAGCAGGATCTCCCCGAGCTGCTTCACGCGCACGCCTCCTCGTCCGGGGGCCCCGGTGGACCCCTCGGACGGCATCGGCAGCGCGTCGGCACGTCTGAAGCCCCACGGGCCACCCGTGCCGCGGAGCACGCCCGTGGGTCGCGCGTGCGGGTGACGTCAGCCGACGGGTGCGAGCGCGCCCGTCAGCGCGGCGTCCATCGCCGCCAGCGGCGCCGTGCGCCCGGTCATGAGCCGCACCTGCTCCGCCGCCTGGTGCAGCAGCATCCGCTCCCCGCCCACCACGCGCCCGCCGCGCGCGGCCCACGCCGCGGACAGCGCCGTGGGGCGCGGGTCGTAGCAGACGTCGAGCAGCGCACCGCGGACGGACCCTGGCAGCGCCGCCGCGAGCGGGTCGGCCGCGTGCGCGGGCAGCGTGCTCACGACCACGTCGCAGCGTCCGACCTCCCCCGCCGCGTCGTCCAGCCGGCACAGCCGGGGCTCGACGCCCATGCGGTGCGCAGCACGCAACAGGGCACCGGCGCGGGCCTGGGACCGGACGTACACGCGCGGCGTGGGGCAGCCGAGCTGGGCCAGCGCGGCCAGGGTGGAGGACGCGGTGGCGCCCGCCCCGACGACGGCCGCCGAGGACACTCCCCCGGTGACCCCCGCCTCCCCCAGCGCCGCGACGATCCCGTGCACGTCGGTGTTGGCCCCGGTGAGCATGCGCCCGGCACCGGAGCCCTGCGGCAGCACCGTGTTGACGGCGCCCACGACCTCCGCGAGCGGCTCGACGTGGTCGAGCAGCGGGATCACGGTCTGCTTCAGCGGCATGGTGAGGCTGAGCCCCGCCCACGTGTCGTCGAGGTCCGCGAGCAGCGCGGGCAGCGCGTCCTGCGTGACGTCGACGGCGTCGTACCGCCAGCCGTCGAGCCCCAGCGCGGTGTACGCGGCGCGGTGCAGCACGGGCGACAGCGAGTGCGCCACGGGGTGCCCCAGCACCGCGGCGCGACGTGCGGCGGTCGTCACCCGGAGTGCTCCGCCTGCCACTGGCGCAGCAGCGCGACGTTCTCCTGGTGCTCGTCGTACGTCTCGGCGAACCGGGTCTCACCGGTCTCGAGGTCGATCGCGACCCAGAACACCCAGTTGCCGGGCGCGGGGCTCAGCACGGCGTCGATCGACACGGCCCCCGGGGAGGCGATCGGCGTCGGCGGCAGACCCAGGTGCTTGTAGGTGTTGTACGGGTTGGACGGGTCCTGGGTGTTCTCCCGCGTGAGCTGCGTGCCGGAGATGCCCAGCCCGTAGGCGACGGACGCGTCGATGTCGAGCGTCATGCCGCGGTCCAGACGGTTCTCGATGGCGCGGGCCATGATCGGCCGGTCCTCGTGCATCTTGGCCTCGCGCTCCACGAGCGACGCCTTCGTCAGGACGGCCTGCCACTGGTCCTGCGGGACACCCTTGGCGGTGAGCGTCTCGACGGTCTTGGCGACCATCGGCGCGAGCACGGCCGCGGCGGACGTGTTCGGCTCGACCTGGTACGTCGACGGGAACAACCAGCCCTCGATCTTGCCACCGGCCTCGGCCGGCAGGCCGATCGCGGCGGGGTCGCCCTCGGCCGCGGCGCGCAGCTCCTCGACCGGGATGAGCGTGACCTTGTTGATGCGGGTGTAGATGTCCTCGGCGGAGAACCCCTCGGGGATCGTCACCTTCATCGAGACCCGGCTCTTCGGGTCGAGCAGGGCGCGTACCGCGTCCTCGGCCTTCATCTCCAGCAGCAGCTGGTACGACCCGGGCTGGATCCCTGCGGCGTCCGGGTTGTTGTCGAACGCCTCGCGGAACGCCCCCTCGGACGCCACGATGCCGGCGGAGTACAGCGTCGTGGCGATGGCTGCACCGGAGTCGCCGGCGTTGATGACGACCGTCGGCGCACCCGGCCGGCCGGGCCCCGGGTAGTCCGTGACCTCCTTGGACTGCGCGGAGCCGCCGAACAGCGACCCGCCCATGAGCGAGTAGACGACGTAGCCGGCGCCGGCGACGAGGATCAGCGCGACCACCAGCACGGAGATCGTGCGGCGGCGGCGCTGCTTGCGCAGGCGCTCCTCGCGCTTGCGGCCGGACGCGCGCGAGCGTCGACGCGGCTCGGGCGCACCGGGCGCACCGGCCGACCGCTCACCGCCGAACAGCTGCGTCACGCTCTCGTCCGACTTCACCGGGGCCCACCACTCCGTCTGGTTGCTCACCTGCGCGTCACTCCACAGTCGTCGTGCCGTCGCCCACAACCCCCCGGCGCGCCGTTGCGGATCGGCCGGGGTCCACCTCGACCCGTTCCCCGGGCCGACGGCCCGTGGATCTCTCCGTGTCCAGCGCGTGCTGCAGGATCACCACCGCGGCCGCCTGGTCGACGACCTGCCGGTGGCGGCGTCCGGATCGGCCGGCCGCCTGAAGCGCGTGATGTGCGGTCACCGTGCTCATCCGCTCATCCACGAGCCGGACCTGGACAGGGCCGACCGCGTGCGCCAGTGCGACAGCGTACGCGCGCGCGAGGCCCGCCGACGACCCCTCGGCGCCGGAGAGGTGCCGCGGGAGCCCGACGTACACGACATCGGCACCCCGTTCGCGCGCCTCCTGCGCGATCGCGGCGACGTCCGCGGCCGTCGAGGCGGGCTTGCCGGCGGCACGCGCGAGCGTCGCGACCGGGGTCGCGAGCGTGCCGTCGGGGTCGCTCGTCGCGACCCCGACGCGCACGGACCCGACGTCCACCGCGAGCCGCACGGCACGCGTCACGGCATCGAGGTCACCCCGGTCGCTCGGCACGACGTCAGCCCCGGACCGCCGCGACGACGCCCTCGAGCGCCTCGGTCAGCCGGCCGGCGTCGGTGCCGCCGCCCTGCGCCACGTCGTCCTTGCCGCCGCCCCCGCCACCGAGCACGCCGGATGCGGTCCGCACCAGCACACCGGCACGGTGGCCCGCCTCGCGCGCCGCGGCGTTCGTCGCGACGACGACCACGGGACGGCCCTTCGCGACGCCGCCGACGGCCACGACCGCGGGCGACGCCTCACCGAGGCGGCCCCGCACGTCGAGCGCCAGCGTGCGCAGGTCGTCGGGTGCGGCGACCTCGCCCGCGTCGTGGGCGACGACGAGCGCGGTGCCGACCTGCGTCGCACCCGCCGCGAGCGTTCCGGCGGCCGCGAGGAGCTGTGCCTGGCGCAACGCGGCCAGCTGCTTCTCGGACTCGCGCACCCGCGTCAGCAGGGACGACACGCGGTCCCCGAGCTCGTCGGGGCGCGCCCCGAGCAGCCCGGAGAGCTGGCTGACCAGGGCGCGCTCCTTGGCCTGGTACCCGTAGGCGGAGTCGCCGACGAGGGCGTCGACGCGCCGCACGCCGGACCCGATGGACGACTCCCCCAGGAGCGTCACCAGGCCGAGCTCGCCGGACCGGCGCACGTGGGTGCCGGCGCACAGCTCGCGCGACCAGTCCCCGCCGATCGACACGACCCGGACCTCGTTGCCGTACTTCTCGCCGAACAGCGCCATCGCACCCAGGGCGCGCGCCTCGTCGATCGCCATGACGCGGTCGGTCACCTCGAGGTCGTCCTGCAGCCGCTCGTTGACGCGCCCCTCGATCTGGGACAGCGACGAGCCGGGCACACCGGAGCCGGAGCGGAAGTCGAACCGCAGCCGGCTCGGCGCGTTCTCGGACCCGGCCTGCGTCGCGGTGTCGCCCAGCTCCTCGCGCAGCGCCTTGTGGACCATGTGCGTCGCGGTGTGGGCGCGCGCGATCGCACGCCGACGCGCGGTGTCGATCGTGGCGGTGCCGGCGTCGCCGAGCGTGAGCGTGCCGTCGACGAGCCGCCCGTGGTGCACCGACAGGCCCTTGATCGGCGCCTGCACGTCGTCGACCTCGACGATGCCGCCGCCCTCGAGGCTGATCGTGCCGGTGTCGGCGAGCTGACCGCCCGCCTCGGCGTAGAACGGCGTGACGTCGAGCACGACCTGGACGTGCGCGGGCGCGGTGGCCGCCGGCGCGGGCACCCCGTCGACGAGCAGACCGACGACCCTGGCCTGGGCCGTGGTGTCGGTGTACCCGACGAACGTGACCGGGCCGCCGTTCTCGCTGCTCAGCGCCTGGTGCAGCTGCTGGTACGCGCTGGTGTCGGCGTGGCCGGTCTTCTTGGCCAGCGCGTCCGCGCGGGCACGCTCGCGCTGCGCCTGCATCAGGGTGCGGAACGCCTGCTCGTCGACGCTGACGCCGTGCTCGGCCGCCATCTCCAGCGTCAGGTCGATCGGGAAGCCGTAGGTGTCGTGCAGCGCGAACGCCTGCTCACCGGTCAGCACGACGCCGCCCTGGCCGCCGGACGCCTTCGCCTTGGTGACGGCGCCCTCGAAGATCGTCGTGCCGGCCGTCAGCGTGCGGAGGAACGCGTCCTCCTCGCCGTACGCGATCTGCGCGATGCGGTCGAAGTCCCGCGCGACCTCCGGGTACGACGCGCTCATCAGGTCGCGGCTGATCGGCAGCAGCTCGGGCAGCGCGGCCTCCTCGACGCCGAGCAGACGCATGGAGCGCACCGTGCGGCGCACGAGCCGGCGCAGCACGTAGCCACGTCCCTCGTTGGACGGCGAGACGCCGTCGCCGATGAGCATGAGCGACGAGCGCACGTGGTCGCCGATCACGCGCAGCCGCACGTCGTCCTCGCCGCCCGCGCCGTAGCGCCGGCCCGTCAGCTCGGCCGCGCGCTGGATGACCGGGAAGACCTCGTCGGTCTCGTACAGGTTGTTCTTGCCCTGCAGCAGGTACGCGATGCGCTCGAGGCCCGCGCCGGTGTCGATCGCCTTGCGCTCGAGCTCGCCCAGCAGCGGGTAGTCCTTGCCCCGCCCCTCGCCGCGCACGAACTGGTCGAAGACCAGGTTCCAGATCTCGAGGTACCGGTCGCCGCCGGGGTCGACCGTGCCGCCCTCCGCCTCGGGACCGAACTCCGGGCCGCGGTCGTAGTGCCACTCCGCGCAGGGACCGGCGGGGCCGGGCTGGCCGGTGTCCCAGAAGATCTCCTCGCGCGGGAGCCGCACGATGTGACGCTGGTCGACGCCGACGCGCACCAGCGCGTCCGCGGACTCGGCGTCCTCGTTCCAGATCGTCACCCACAGCCGGTCGCCGTCGAGCCCGAGACCCCCGGACTCCTGGGGGGCCGTGAGGAACTCCCAGGCCAGCTCGATGGCACCGGTCTTGAAGTAGTCGCCGAACGAGAAGTTCCCCATCATCTGGAAGAACGTGCCGTGCCGCGTGGTGCGGCCGACGTTCTCGATGTCGTTCGTGCGGATGCACTTCTGCACGCTCGCGACCCGGGGCCAGGGCGCGTCCTGCGTGCCGAGGATGTACGGGATGAACGGCACCATGCCGGCGATCGTGAAGAGGATCGACGGATCCGGAGAGATGAGCGGCACGGACGGCGCGATGGCGTGGTCCTTGCTCGCGAAGTAGTCGAGCCAGCGCTGGCGGATCTCGGCGGTGCGCATGTCGTCCTCGTCAGGTGCGGTCCGCCGCCGGAGGGCGGCGGACGGTTCGGGTGGGCCGGATACGGCCCGGGTGGTGCGGGCTCACGCTCAGAAGAACGGGGCCTGCTCGTCGTCGTCGGGGTCCGTGGTGGGTTCGTCGGCCCAGCCCCGGGCGCTCAGGTCGCCGGCCAGGGTCCCGGCGGCCGGGCGGCCGAACGCCTCGCGCAGCTCGGCGCGGTGCCGCGGGGCGTTGGCCCGCACGGTGTCGACGTCGACGTCGCCGACGAGCGCCTCCAGGAGCTCCGCCTCACGCTCGGCGACCCCGCTGCGGAAGTCCTCGCGGGCGGCGCGCAGCGCCTGGCCCACGCGCACGGCCCCCGCGACGGCGTCCGTCGATCCCGGCGGCGCGTAGTGCGCCACCAGCCGACGGCCCTGCCGCACGACCACGACCGTGAGGGCCGCGCCCACGCCGACCCAGAACAGGCGCCTCATCGCACGCCACCGCCGGCGCGCAGCCCGGCCAGGGCCCGGCGCACGCCGTACGAGAAGGCGGCGACCTTGAGCAGCGGGGCGCCGACGGTCGCCGTGACCAGCGACGTCAGGGCGGAGACGTTCTCCCCGACCTGGGCCGCGGCGGTCGTGACGGTGTCGACCTTGTCGATCTGCGTCGCGGAGGACGCGACGACGCGGGCCGTCTCGTCCAGCACCGGCAGCGCGTGGTCGGTGATCTCCTTGACGGAGGTGCGGGTCTCGTCCAGCACGTCGGCGAGCCGCAGCAGCGGGCGCGCGACGAACCCGACGAGAGCCACGAACGCGATCGCGGCGATGAGCCCCGCGACGTCACCGATCGACACCATGTCCGACACTCCTCACGCCTGGGTCCTCGTCCGGTTCCGGACCACGTCACCCTACCCGCGCGCCGGTGCCGCACCACGCGCGGCGCGGGCGTGCGTCGTCCGGACGCGCGAACGCCCCGCCGGCACAGGTGCGCGGCGGGGCGTCCGTCGGGAGGAACGGGTCAGCGGGCGTAGTACTCGACGACCAGCTGGACCTCGCACGTCACGGGGACCTCGGCGCGCTTGGGGCGACGCACCAGCGTGGCGCTGAGCTTCTCGAGCTGGACCTCGAGGT
>Ga0233375_1001411_pt1 | contig 10676 bp, 10 predicted proteins | sample ElkDunMinimDraft_10_FD_191539 | JGI IMG/M metagenome (GOLD analysis project Ga0233375, IMG submission 191539) | Fecal eukaryotic communites from dung pellets of Tule Elk in California, USA - Elk Dung E16 | ecosystem: Host-associated > Mammals > Digestive system > Large intestine > Fecal | place... | reverse complement strand
GTCCGCGTGCGACGACGGCGCCCGCGACGGGCGTGTCGGCGGCCGGCGCCGTGGGCAGGACGGCGGTCACAGCTCACGCACCTTGTGCCGACGGATGATCGCGATGAACACGGGCGCACCCAGTACGGCGGTGACGATGCCGACCTCGATCTCCTGGGGGCGGGCGACGACGCGGCCGACGACGTCGGCGGCCAGCAGCAGCGCGGCACCGAGGGCGGCGCTGACGGGCAGCAGCCAGCGGTGGCTCGGACCCGTGAACGTGCGCGCGAGGTGGGGGATGACGAGCCCGACGAAGCCGATCGGACCGGCGGCGGCCACGGCCGTGCCGCACAGCAGGACGGCGGCCGCACCACCGACCGCGCGCACGACGCCGACGCGCTGGCCGAGTCCGACCGCGACGTCGTCGCCGAGCGCGATGGCGTCCATGCCGCGCGCGCACGCGACGGCCAGCACGCCCCCCACCACGAGAAACGGCACGACCTGGCCGATCTCGGCGAACGACGCGCGGCCGAGCGAGCCGACCTGCCAGAACCGGAACGTGTCGAGCACGTCGGTGCGCGACAGCAGGACCATGGAGACCGCCGAGCCGAGCGCGGAGGTCGTGGCGGCGCCGGCGAGCGCGAGCTTGAGCGGGGTCGCGCCCTCGCGGCCGAGCGACCCGATCGCGTAGACCAGCAGGGACGCCAGCGCCGCGCCGGCGAACGCGAGCCACACGTACTGCGTGAGCGTGGACAGGCCGAGCAGCATGATGCCGAGGACGACCGCGAGCGACGCCCCGGAGCTGATGCCGAGGAGCGCGGGGTCCGCCAGGGGGTTGCGCGTCAGGCCCTGCAGCACGGCGCCGCCGACGCCGAGCGCGGCACCGACCAGGAGGCCGAGGACCGTGCGCGCGACGCGCGACTGCACGGCGGCGTGCGCGATGTCGGCGCCGTCGGGGTGGAGCACGCCGGCGACGACGTCGGACCACCCGACGACGCGGGTGCCGAACGCGAGGGACGCGACGGCGGCGAGCAGGACCGCCAGCACGCACGCGGCGAGACCGATGGTCCGCCGTCGGCGCAGGGACGCCGACCGCACCCCTGCGGGTGCGGCCGGCGTCCCTGCGGTGGAGGTGAGGGTCATCCGACCTTCTCGGCGGCGCCCTGGAACAGGTCGAGGTACGCGTCGAGGGCCCACGGCACGGACAGGACCGTCGGACCGGACGTCGCCGACGAGATCGGGGCGCCGTCCGGGACGACGACCACGGAGCCGCGCGCGACCGCGGGGATCTTGCCGATCAGCGGGTCGGCCTGCAGCGCCGCGAGCGTCGTGTCGTCGCCGTAGGTCACCAGGACGTCGACGTCGGACAGCGTGTCGGCCTCCTCGGACGCGAGGTTGACGAAGAACTGGTCCGTGTCGCCGGCCAGCTCGACGACCGAGGGCGCGGTCTGCATGCCGAGGTCCTCGAGCAGCTGCACGCGCGAGTCCAGCGGCGTGTAGACCCCGATGGTGCTCGGGTCGGCCGGGTCGATCCACGTGTAGGCCACGGTCTTGCCCTCGACGTCGGGACGCTCGGCGAGCGCGGTGTCGATCTGGGCCAGGATGTCGTCCACCAGCGCCTGCGCCTCGGCCTTGCGGCCGAGCGCCTCGCCGTTGATGAGCGCCATGTCCTTCCAGTTCGTGCCCCACGCGAACTCGGTGAACGAGACCGTCGGCGCGATCTGCGACAGCGTCGTCCAGTCCTCCTCGGTCAGCCCGGAGTAGGCGGCCAGGACGACGTCGGGTGCCGTGTTGCTGATGGCCTCGAACGCGATGCCGTCGGTCTCGTCGAACAGCTCGGGCAGCGCGTCACCCGTCGCGTCGAGCGCCTCGAGGCCCTCGTACGTCCAGGGCAGCACGCCGTCGGTGTCGTCGTCACCGTAGGTCGCCGCGGCGAAGCCGACGGGGACGATGCCGAGCGCGATCGGGACGTCCTGGTTGCCCCAGTTGACGGTCGCGACGGCCGTGGGCTCGGACTCGATCGTCGTCTCGCCGAACGTGCTGGTCAGGGTGACGGGGAAGGCGTCGGACCCGGTCGACGACGTGCCGGCGTCGGCGGGCTCGTCGGTGCCGCCGGAGGCGCAGGCCGCCAGCAGGAGGCTAGCGGCGGTCGCGGCGACCAGGGGGAGCAAGGCGCGGCGGGAGGGCGCAGTGCGCATGGTGTCCTTCACGGAGGGTCGCAGTCGTCGCGGCGGCGCGCGAGCGCCCGCCCGACGGGCCCGCGGATGGCGGGCTCAGTAGGTGAGCCTTACCTTACGCCATGCCCCCCGGCGAGCGGGAGGGTGACGTGGGTCACCCTGGGCGCGACGTGGGGCTGACGGCCGAACGGGGCGATAGCCACATCACTCCCGACCCGTTTGCCGCCGAATATGTGGGAATCTGTTGACATCGCTGCGCAAAACGGGCCATCCTGGCGGCGCGAGGCGACGTGGCCCCGCACGTGCCACGAGGAGAGCGATGAAGGTCTTCCGTTTCTACGCACCCGGCGACGTCCGGCTCGAGGACGCGCCCGAGCCGCAGGCCGCTGCCGGGGAGGTCAAGCTCCGGGTCCGCGCCTGCTCGATGTGCGGCACGGACGTCAAGATCTCGACGTCCGGGCACCAGCGCATCGTGCCGCCGCGCGTCATGGGTCACGAGATCGCGGGCGAGGTGGTCGAGGTCGGCGACGGCGTCGAGGGCTGGGCGCCCGGTGACCGCGTGCAGGTCATCGCCGCGATCCCCTGCGGACGCTGCGACTGGTGCACGCGCGGGCTCATGACGATCTGCCCGCACCAGGTCTCGATGGGCTACGACTACGACGGCGGCTTCGCGCCGTTCATGGTCGTGCCCGCGACCGTGCTCGCGGTCGACGGGCTCAACCGGATCCCCGACGGTGTCGACTACGCCGAGGCGTCGGTGGCCGAGCCGTTCGCCTGCGCCATCAACGCCCAGGAGCTCGCGGACGTGCACGACGGCGACACCGTGGTCGTCGTCGGCTCCGGGCCCATCGGGTGCCTGCACGTGCGCCTCGCACGGGCCCGCGGGGCGGCCGCCGTCTACCTGGTCGAGCTCAGCCGCGAGCGCCTGGACCTGGCGGCGGAGCTCGTCAAGCCCGACGCCGCGATCTGCGCGGCCGACGACGACCCGGTCGAGGCCGTGCTCGCACTGACCGGGCAGCGCGGCGCGGACGTCGTGATCACGGCCGCGGCCTCCGGCGCGGCGCAGGAGCAGGCACTGCGGATGGTCGCCCCGCGCGGGCGGATCAGCTTCTTCGGCGGCCTGCCCAAGGACCGTCCCACCATCACGCTCGACTCGAACCTCGTGCACTACAAGGAGCTGACGATCGTCGGCGCCAACGGGTCGAGCCCCGAGCACAACCGCAAGGCCCTCGCCCTCATCGCCGACGGGTCGGTCCCCGTGGCGGACCTCATCACCCACCGGCTGCCGCTCGAGCGCGTCGTCGAGGGCATCGACGTCGTGCGGACCGGCACCGGCATCAAGGTCACGATCGAGCCCTGAGGCCCGGCGCGACCACACCCCCGCCGCCACCGCGCGGCGGTGCACCAAGGAGATCAACGACGATCACCGGCCGGCGCCCCGCGGGCGCCGGCCCGACCAGCGGAGCGTGAACCGGCCATGACGACCACCGCACCTGCCGCACCGACCCTCGCCCGGGGGAGGGCCGCCCAGGTCCGCCTCCAGCGGTTCGGGGCGTTCCTCACCGGCATGATCATGCCGAACCTCCCGGCCTTCCTCGCCTGGGGACTGATCACCGCGCTGTTCATCGCCGTCGGGTGGCTGCCCAACGGCGTGCTCGGCGGTTTCGGCAACGCCGACCTGCCCGGCGCCTGGCAGGGAGCCGCGACGCAGCTCGTCGAGGCCGAGGACGGCACGACCTTCCACCAGTACCTCGGCCTCGTGGGACCGATGGTCACCTACCTGCTGCCGCTGCTCATCGCGAACGCGGGCGGTCGCCTCGTCCACGGTGAGCGCGGCGGGGTCGTCGCGACCATCGCGACGCTCGGCATCATCGTCGGCAGCACCATGCCGATGTTCCTCGGCGCGATGATCGTGGGCCCGCTCGCCGCCTGGGTCATGAAGCACGTGGACGCGCTGTGGGAGGGCAGGATCCGGCCCGGCTTCGAGATGCTCGTGGCCATGTTCTCGGCCGCCATCGTCGGCGGTGCGCTGTCGGTCGGGGCGTTCTTCGGCATCGCGCCGATCGTCACGCAGATCAGCACGTGGCTGGGCGACCTCGTCGCGTGGCTCGCCGACAACCACCTGCTGCCGCTCATGAGCGTCGTCGTCGAGCCGGCGAAGGTGCTGTTCCTGAACAACGCGATCGGCAACGGCGTCCTCGTGCCGCTCGGTGCGCAGCAGGTGGTCGAGGACGGCAAGTCGCTGCTGTTCCTCGTCGAGGCGAACCCGGGGCCCGGCCTCGGCATCCTGCTGGCCTACTCGCTGCTGGGCGTCGGGGCCGCGCGCTCGACGGCTCCGGGCGCGATCGTCGTGCAGTTCTTCGGCGGCATCCACGAGGTCTACTTCCCGTTCGTGCTCATGAAGCCCGTGCTCATCCTCGCGGCGATCGCGGGCGGTGCCACGGGCATCGCGACCAACGTCGTCATGGGCAGCGGGCTCGTGGGCCCTGCGTCACCGGGCAGCATCTTCGCGGTCTTCGCGCAGACCGCCCGTGACAGCTACCTGGGCGTGGCGCTGTCGGTGCTGCTGTCGGCGATCGTCGCGTTCCTCGTGGCCGCGGTGATCCTGCGGGCCACGCGCGCGCGTGACCTCGCGGCGGGCCGCAGCGGCGACCTCGCGGCCGCGGTGGCCGCGACCGAGGCGAACAAGGGGCGGTCGAGCGCCGCGCTCGATGCTCTGGTGACGCAGCCGGGTACCGGGGCGACGGGTGCGGACCCGGCAGCGCCGGGACCGGACGCCGCGCCGGCAGCGGCCCCCGTGCGGCTCGTCGTCTTCGCGTGCGACGCCGGGATGGGCTCGTCCGCCATGGGGGCCGCGGTGCTGCGCGACAAGCTGCGCAAGGCGGGCGCGCAGGGTGTGACGGTCGTGAACAAGGCCGTGGCGAACCTCGACGACGACGCGGACCTCGTCATCAGCCAGCGCGAGCTGACGCCGCGGGCACGGCTGCGCGCACCGGGCACCCGGCACCTGTCCGTCGACAACTTCATGAACAGCCCGGTCTACGACCAAGTCGTGCGCGAGGTCGTCGAGGCGCAGGATGGTGACCGGGGGGCGGTGACGACATGACCGACGTGCTGACGCGTGAGCTGTGCGTGGCCGGTGGCCGCGCGACGAGCCACGAGGACGCGGTCCGTGAGGCAGGCGCGCTGCTCGTGGCGTCCGGTGCGGTCGCACCCCCGTACGTCGACGGCATGCTCGAGCGCGAGCGGAGCATGACGACGTACATGGGCAACGGGCTGGCGATCCCGCACGGGACGCTCGACTCCGCGCCGCACATCAACCGGTCGGCCGTGTGCGTCGTGCGGTACGCGCAGCCGATCGACTGGAAGGGCGCGCCGGTGCGCGTCGTCGTGGGGATCGCCGGTGCCGACGGCCGGCACCTGGACGTGCTCTCGCGCATCGCCCTGGTGTTCGCGGACCCCGCGCAGGCCGAGCAGGTGGCCGGCGCGGGGACGGCCGACGAGCTGTACGCGCTCGTGGGGCAGGTGAACTCGGACTGACGAGAGAGAGATTCCACAGGAACGGACATCTGGGCAGGTCCGGATGTGTCCGGGTGAATTGACAGTCGCAGGGGGCGCGGTGATCCTGACAGCAGCCGCGACCCGGCGGCACGGACGACGGAGTCGATGTGTACGCACCTGAGCGGCACCAGCAGATCCTCACGCGGGCACGCGCCGTCGGGCGCGTCGACGTCACGGGGCTGGCCGCCGAGCTGGACGTGACACCCGAGACCATCCGCCGTGACCTCACCGCGCTCGAGCGGCACGGCCTGGTGCGCCGCGTGCACGGCGGGGCCATCCCGGTCGAGCGCCTCGGCTTCGAGCCCGGGCTCGCGGACCGCGAGGGCCTGCTGTCGGGGGAGAAGGAGCGCATCGCCAAGGCCGCGCTCGACGAGCTGCCCGACGGCGGTGCGGTCATCCTCGACGCGGGCACCACGACCGTGCGGCTCGCCGAGCTGCTGCCCACGGACCGCGAGCTCACGGTCGTCACGCACGCGCTGCCCGTGGCGACCGTGCTCGCGACCCGTCCGGGCACCACGCTGCACCTCGTCGGCGGCACGGTGCGGGGCCGCACGCTCGCGGCCGTCGGGTCGTGGGCGCTGCGCGACCTCGCCGAGATCCACGTCGACGTCGCGTTCCTCGGGGCCAACGGCATCACCGCCGAGCACGGTGTCACGACACCCGACCTCGCCGAGGCCGCCGTCAAGCGCGCCCTCGTCGCCGCCGCCCGGCGCACGGTCGTGCTCGCCGACCACACCAAGGTCGGCCGCGTCGACCTCGCGCGCGTCGCCTCGCTCGCGGACGTCGACGCGCTCGTCACGGACAGCGACGTGCAGCCCGAGCTCGCCGACGAGATCGAGGCAGCCGGGACCCGGGTGGTGCGCGCATGATCGTCACCGTCACCCCCAACCCCAGCCTCGACCGGGCGCTCGACGTCGACCGGCTCGCAATCGGTGAGGTCAACCGCGCGCACGCCACGCACGTGCACCCCGGGGGCAAGGGCATCAACGTCGCACGCGCCCTGGCCCGTCACGGGGAGTCGGCGCTCGCGGTCGTGCCCACCGGCGGTGCCGACGGTGCCCGGCTCGTCGAGCTGCTCGGCGAGCACGGCGTGCCCGCCGTCGCCGTGCCCGTCGCGGGTGACACCCGCACCAACATCACGCTCGTCGAGACGGACGGCACGACCACCAAGGTCAACGCGCCCGGTCCGCGGCTGTCGCAGGCCGAGGTCGACGCGCTGCTCGCGGCGGTCGAGGCCCAGCTCACACCCGCGCCCCGTGCGGTCGTCGCCGCCGGGTCGCTGCCCGCCGGTGCCGGCGACTCGTTCTTCGTGCGCCTTGCGGGCCTGGCCGGGCGGTACGGGGTGCCCGTCGTGCTCGACACGTCCGGGGCGCCGCTCGCGCGCGCCGTGCGGGCCGGCGGGCTGTCCCTGGTCAAGCCGAACGAGGACGAGCTCGCCGAGCTCGTCGGGCGTGACCTGCTCACCGTGCGGGACGTCGTCGAGGCGGCGCGCGAGGTCATCGCGCTGGGCACGTCCGGGCTGCTCGTCAGCCTCGGCGCGCACGGCGCGCTGCTCGTCCTCGTCGACGCCGTGTGGTGGGCCGGCGGCCCGCCGCTCGTGCCGCTGTCCACCGTCGGTGCGGGCGACTCGACGCTCGCCGGGTACCTCGCCGGTACGGGGACACCGGCCGAGAGGCTGCGCACCGCCGTCGCGTGGGGGCGCGCCGCGGTGCTCCTGCCCGGCACCGAGGTGCCGACCCCCGCCCAGCTCGACCTCGACGCGGTCCGCGTCGTCGAGGAGCCCGATCCCGGCCTCGCACTCAAGGAGCTGTGACATGAGCACGACGACCCCGCTCATCACCGCCGATCTGGTCGCCGTCGACCTGGACGCGGCGGACCGGACCGACGTGACGCGCCGGCTCATCGACCTGCTCGTCGCCGCCGGTCGTGTCACCGACGCCGACGGGTTCGCGGCCGACGTCGCCGCGCGCGAGGCGCAGATGGCGACCGGCATGCCAGGGGGGATCGGCCTGCCGCACGCGCGCTCCGAGCACGTCGTCGTGCCGAGCCTCGCCGTCGCCAAGCTCAGCCAGGGCGTCGACTGGGGTGCGCCCGACGGGCCCGCACGGCTGGTCTTCCTCATCGCCGCGCCCGCCTCGGGCGATGCCGACCACCTGCAGATCCTCGCGGCGCTCGCCCGCCGCCTCGTGCACGAGTCCTTCCGGACGTCGCTGCTCGAGGCTCCGGACGCCGCGACAGTGGCCCAGATCGTGACCCGGGAGGTGGTCCCGTCATGAAGCTCGTCGCCGTGTCCTCGTGCCCCACGGGGATCGCCCACACCTACATGGCCGCGGAGGCCCTCGAGCAGGCCGGCAAGGCCGCAGGGCACGAGGTCCACGTCGAGACGCAGGGGGCGGCGGGCTCGACGCCGCTGGACCCCGCGATCATCGCCGCCGCCGACGGCGTCATCTACGCCGCCGACCTCGAGGTCAAGGACAAGGAGCGCTTCGCGGGCAAGCCGTTCGTCGACGTCGGCGTGAAGAAGGCCGTGCACGACGCGCCCGGCGTCATCGCCGCGGCCGTCGCGGCCGTCGAAGCCGGCGGCGGGTCCGCGCCCGACGCGTCCCCCGCGACCTCTGCGGACGACGCAAGCACCGACGCGTCGGGCGCCGGGTCTCCTCCCGCGTCCGGCGCGGCCGCTGCGCCCCCGGCCGCCGCCTCCGGCCGCAACGCGGCCGTGGGCGCGGGCACCCGGGTGCGCCAGTGGCTCATGACCGGGGTGTCGTACATGATCCCCTTCGTCGCCGCCGGCGGGATCCTGATCGCCCTGTCGTACATGCTCGCCCAGGTCGCCTGGGGCGGCGCCGAGGGTGCCATCGAGGTGACGAACGTCGACGCGGCCGCCGTCGTGGCCTCGTTCGACCCCGCGTCGTTGCAGGACTGGTCGGTCATCCTGCTGAAGACCGGGCAGCTCGCGTTCGGGTTCCTCGTGCCCGTGCTCTCGGGCTACATCGCCTACGGCATCGCCGACCGGCCCGGTCTGGTGCCCGGGTTCCTCGGGGGCGCCGCCGCGGGGTTCGTCGGCGCGGGATTCCTCGGCGGTCTGGTCACCGGGTTCCTCGCCGGCGGCCTGGCGCTGTGGATCAGCCGGTGGAAGGTCCCCCGGGGCGTGCGTGGCATCATGCCCGTCGTCGTGATCCCGCTGCTGTCCTCCGCGATCGTCGGCATCGTCATGCTCGTGCTCCTCGGCCGGCCGATCGCCGCCGCGATGGACGGGCTGACGAGCTGGCTCAACGGCCTGTCCGGGTCCAGCGCGGTGCTGCTCGGCCTGCTGCTGGGCGCGATGATGGGCTTCGACCTCGGCGGGCCCGTCAACAAGGTCGCGTACACGTTCGCGGTCACCGGCCTGGCCACCGAGGGCCTGGCGACGGACGCCACGCAGTACCGCATCATGGCGGCCGTCATGGCCGCCGGCATGGTGGCCCCGCTCGCGATGGCGCTGGCCTCGACGGTCCGCAAGCGGCTGTTCACGCACGCCGAGCAGGAGAACGGCAAGGCCGCGTGGCTGCTGGGGGCGTCCTTCATCTCCGAGGGGGCCATCCCGTTCGCGGCGGCCGACCCGTTGCGCGTCATCCTGTCGTCCGTCGTGGGCTCCGCACTCACCGGCGGCATCGTCATGGCCGTGGGATCGACGCTCGTCGCCCCGCACGGCGGCATCTGGGTGCTGCCGCTGATCGGCAACCCCCTCGGGTTCCTGCTCGCCGTCGTCGCCGGGACCCTGGTCACGGCGCTGGTCGTCGTCGTGCTCAAGCAGCTCGCGCACGACCCGCTCGTGGCGGCCGAACGCGCCGCCGAGGAGCAGGCGGACCCCGACCTCACCCGCACCGCCTGACCCACCGGCCCTCGTCGAAGGAGACCACCATGGCCCAGCGCACCGTCGTCGTCGCATCCCGCGTCGGCCTGCACGCCCGCCCCGCGATGCTGTTCACGCAGGCCGTCGCCGCGAGCGGCGTGCCCGTGACGATCGCCCGGCCCGGGGGAGCGCCGGTCGACGCCTCCAGCATCCTGTTCGTCATGTCGCTCGGCGTGCCGCACGGCGAGGAGGTCACGCTGGCGGCCGAGGGGCCCGAGGCGGAGCGCGTGCTCGACGAGCTCGTCGAGCTGCTGGCCACCGACCTGGACGCACCCGACGCGGCGGCCCCGGGAGCGGCGCCGCAGGCCGCGTCATGACCGCCCCGACGCGCGGGGCGCCCGCGGGCGGCGTGCTGCACGGGGTCGGCGTCGGACGGTGGGCCGTGGTCGGACCGGTGGCCCGGGTGCGGCCCGCCCCCGTCGTCCCTCCCGACGCCCCGCTCGTCGTCGACGGCGAGGTGGTCGGGCCCGCGGGCGTGCACGAGGCCGTCGAGCGTGCGTTCACCGATGTCGCGGCCGCGCTGCGCGCACAGTCGGCGGCGACGTCCGGCACCGTCCAGGACGTGCTGGCAGCCACCGCGCAGATGGCCGACGACGCCGCGCTGCGCAGCCAGGTGCTCGCGCGCGTCGACGCGGGCGAACCGCCCGTGGGGGCGATCGACGGTGTCGTGGAGATGTTCGCGGGCATGTTCGAGCAGGCCGGGGGGTACCTGGCCGAGCGCGTGACCGACCTGCGCTCGGTGCGCGACCGTGTCGTCGCCCGCGCGATGGGCCTGCCCGACCCCGGGGTGCCGCACCTCGAGCAGCCGGCCGTCGTCGTGGCCCACGACCTCGCGCCCGCGGACACCGCGGCGCTCGACCTGACGAAGGTGCTCGCCATCGTCACCGAGCTCGGCGGCCCGACCGGCCACACCGCGATCATCGCCGGGCAGCTCGGGCTGCCGTGCGTCGTGCGGGTCACCGGTGCGACCGAGCTCGAGGACGGCACGGTCGTCGCGGTCGACGCCGCGGCCGGGACGGTGCAGCCCGACCCCGACGACGCGGTGCGCGCGGAGTTCGAGCGCCGCC
>Ga0233375_1001410_pt1 | contig 10678 bp, 10 predicted proteins | sample ElkDunMinimDraft_10_FD_191539 | JGI IMG/M metagenome (GOLD analysis project Ga0233375, IMG submission 191539) | Fecal eukaryotic communites from dung pellets of Tule Elk in California, USA - Elk Dung E16 | ecosystem: Host-associated > Mammals > Digestive system > Large intestine > Fecal | place... | reverse complement strand
CAGCCCGCCCGCGGCTCCAGCCGGCCCATGACCCTGCCCGGGGGCTCAGAACGGCGGAGGATCCTGCGCCGCAGCGAGGGCCGTGAACTCCAGCACCCGCCGCGGCACGTCGGGGTACACCCTGCCGGTGGGGCTGGTCCATTCCAGGAGCCCATGGGCCTTCTGGATCACCGTCCACGCGGTGGCGTGTTTGAGGGTGTGGTGTCGGGTGCAGAGGTTGGCGAGGTTGCCCACCGCGGTCGGTCCACCGCGGGCGTGGTCGTGGGTGTGATCGTGGTCGCAGAAGTGGGTGGGCCTGCGGCAGCCGGGGAACCGGCAGTGCTCGTCTCTGGCGTCGAGGTGCCTGCGCTGTGCGCGAGTGGGGCGGTAGGTGTCCACGTGCTGCACGGCGCCGGTGGTCGGTGAGGTGAACACCCGTTCCCACAGGTCGGCTGTCGCGGCCAGGCGGCGGGCCGTGTCGGGGTCGATGGGCCCGTACCCGAGAAGCTCTGCCGGCGCGCTGGATTCACCCGTGAGGGTGGCGGCGGGGATCACGACGTGCACCGTGGCGGTGACCGCCTCTCCCCCAGGGACCGCCCCTGTGGCGGCCGGAGCCGTCGCGCACCCGGTGAGCAGCAGGTCGGTGAGCGCGTCGGCCCGGACCTGGTCCATGTTGCGCGTGTCGGTCGCGACAGGGTCGGGCGCACCGGCCTCGGCGGCCGGGTCGGGCGCACCCGCGCCGGCGTCCAAGCGAGTCTCGAAGGTGTCAGCGCGACCCTCGGTCGCGGGTTCGCCGCCGTTCGGCTGCGCATCGGATGCACCCTCCGCCGCGCGTTCCCGGTGTGCGGCGGTCACGGCGCGCGCGTGCTGGGTGAGCCGGTCACGGATCGCGTAGGCGAGCACCGCCGGCAGCACGGCCGCCAGCTCCGCCATCCCGTCGTCCAGGTCCCGCACCCACACCCGTCTCCCGGCCGCCGCCTCCTCGTGCCGCTCCTGCAGCGGCACCGGGTGCAGCTTCTGCGCGATCACCGAGACGATCGGCTTCGCCCTCCCGGGCGCCTCTCGCTCGCACACCACCAGAGCGGCCTGCTCGAACCGGGCTCGGGTGTCGGCGTCGGTGATGCCGGCACCGGCGTCGCGGATCACCCGCACATGCGCCACGTCGATGCGCCCCTCCCTCAGCGCCGCCACCGTGGCCGCGAAGCCATCCACCAGCACGGTGGCGTCGCGCATGCGGTCCCGCATGCCCCGATCGGGGCGTCGCAGTGCCGCGCCCACCTCCGCCGCGACAGCCCGCCCCGGCATCTCCCGCTCCCGCCGTTCAACCGACGGCACCCGCCCGGTCTGCTCGGCGGCGATCGCGTCAGCCCGAGCGAGCAGCTGAAGCTCCTGGGCGTGCAGCGCGGCGATCCGTCGCCGCGTCGCCTCGAGCCCCGCGACCACCGCGCCCAGCGACCGGGTGTCGCTGGGGTGCCGCGTCGAGGAGGTGCTCATAGGGACGATTCTCCCGCGCACCACCGACATTCGAGCCACTGCAAACCCCAGGCCACAGGCGGATTGTGGACAACTGGGCGCACTTCGGGCCTGTGGAGGAAGTGGCGCGCGAATGGTGCGCCCGCAGCAGTCGACCGCGCGCCGCAGAGCCCGACCGGCATCCACCCCTCTTCACCCGCACCGCCGGAAACACCCCATCCCGGCCGCAACCCAGCCGCGGCGGCTATCGTGAGCGGCGCCCTGCGAGCAGCCGGGACGACGACACGGAACGAAGGAGACGCGCATGCGCGCAGTGATCATGCAGGCCGCAGGAGACGTGCGCGTCGAGGACCGTGACGACCCGGTCATCGTCGAGCCCACCGACGCGATCATCCGGCTCGCAGCCAGCTGCATCTGCGGCTCGGACCTGTGGCCGTACCGCGGGGCGGACAAGGTGGATCACTCCCCGATGGGTCACGAGTACGTCGGCGTCGTGACGGAGATCGGCGACGATGTGCAGAACGTGAAGGTCGGCGACTTCGTCGTGGGCTCCTTCTTCGCCTCTGACAACACCTGCGAGATCTGCCGGGCCGGCTACCAGTCCCGCTGCGTGCACGCCGTGCCGATGGGCCGCATCGGCACGCAGGCCGAGTACGCACGCATCCCCCTGGCCGACGGCACGCTCGTGGCGACTCCCGGCCAGCCGGATGCCGACCTGATCCCGTCACTGCTCGCGGCATCCGACGTGCTCGGCACCGGCTGGTTCGCCGCCGTCGCCGCCGAGGCCGGACCGGGGAAGACAGTCGCCGTGGTCGGCGACGGGGCCGTGGGGCTCATGGGCATCCTCGCCGCCCGGGAGCTCGGTGCCGAGCGCATCATCGCGATGAGCCGGCACGCCGACCGCCAGGCCCTCGCCCGCGAGTTCGGCGCGACCGACATCGTCGAGGAGCGCGGCGACGCCGGCGTGGCACGCATCAAGGAGATGACAGGCGGACTGGGCGCGCACTCGGTGATCGAGGCCGTCGGCACCCACGAGTCGATGCTGCAGGCGCTGCGCGCCACGCGCCCCGGTGGTCACATCGGGTTCGTCGGGGTGTCGCACGACGTGGAGCTTCCCGGCCGGGAGCTCTTCTTCTCGCTCGTGCACCTGCACGGCGGCCCCGCTCCGGTGCGCCGATTCCTCCCCGACCTCATCCAGCGGATCTGGGACCGACAGATCGATCCCGGCAAGGTCTTCGACCTGACGGTCCCCCTCGAGGATGCCGCGGAGGGCTATCGCGCGATGGACGAGCGTCGCGCGATCAAGGTCATGCTCACGGTCGACTGAACGGTCCGGCGGCAGCAGGAAATGCCCTTCCCTATGGTCTGACCACGTGCCAGAATGGCCATAGGAACTCCCGAAGAAGGGCACAGACCATGGAACGCACAGCCGTCATCACCGGATCCGCCAGCGGAATCGGGCGCGCCGCCGCCGAGCTGCTGACCGAGCGCGGCTATCGCGTGATCGGCGTGGACATCGCCGGGGCGGACATCAACGTCGACCTCACGACCCCCGAGGGGCGAGCGGCTCTGGTCACCCAGGTGACCGAGCGCTCCGGTGGCGTCGTCGACGTCGTCATCGCCAACGCGGGGCTGTCGTCGCCGACCGTGGCGACCGCCGCAGTGAACTTCTTCGGCGCGTTGGCGACCCTCACCGGGCTGCGGCCGCTGCTGGCGGCCTCACCCGCCCCGCGGGCGGTCGCCACCACGTCGATGGCGGCGCTGTTCCCCCCGGACGAGACGCTGCTGCAGGCGTTCCTCGCCGAGGACGAACCGACCGCACTGGCCAGGGCGACCGAGCTGGCCGCCGGCACGCCGCAGGAGGCGAACCTCATCTACGGCACGTCGAAGCAGGCGCTCGCCCGCTGGCTGCGCCGCGTCGCCCCGACCCCCGAGTGGGCTGGGGCGGGCATCGCCCTCAACGCCGTGGCACCCGGGGTGGTCGCCACCCCCATGACCTTCGACCTCACCGGCACCGACGAGGCCAAGGCGGCGCTGCTGCAGCGGGTTCCCATGCCCCTCAACGGCATCTTCGGCCCGGAGGACGTCGCCGCCCTCATGGCCTGGCTCGTCAGCGAGGAGAACGCGCACCTGTGCGGTCAGGTGATCTACATCGACGGCGGGTCGGATGCTGTCATCCGCGGCGACTCCACCTGGTGACCCGAGGGGTCGTGCGGGGCCCGGATACGCTGTCGCAAGACGACAGAGAGGGTCCCGCATGACCGCCCAGCCCAGCCCCATCGACCCCATCCGCGGCGCCACGGTGCTGATCACCGGCGGGGCGCGCGGCATGGGCGAGCTCTTCGCCCGGCGCGCCGTCGCGGGCGGCGCACGCGCCATCGCCCTCTGGGACGTCGACGAGCAGACGGCGAGCGCGCTGGCCGCGCGCCTGCGCACCTCGGGCGTCGACGTGCGGGCCTACCGGGTGGACATCTCGCAGCAGGAGGAGATCGTCGCGGGCCTCGCCCGCACGCGCGAGGAACTCGGCGACCCCGACGTGCTGGTCAACAATGCCGGCATCGTGCGCGCCGGGGTGTTCTGGAACAACGACCCCCACCGCGACATCGACCTCACCATGCGGGTGAACACCCTCGCCGCGATGTGGCTGACCCGCGAGGTGCTGCCGGCGATGATCGCCGATACCAGCCGGCCCAAGCGCATCCTGAACATCGCCTCGGCCGCGGGGACACTCGCGAACCCGAACATGGCGGTCTACGCGGCATCCAAGTGGGCGATGATCGGCTGGAGCGACTCGGTGCGTCTCGAGCTGCGCGCTCGTGGCCACCGCCACATCGGCGTGACGACGTTCTGCCCCAGCTACATCTCCACCGGCATGTTCGCCGGCGCCCGCGGTCCCCTGCTGACCCCGATCATGACTCCTCGGCAGGCGACGCACGCCGCGTGGAGCGGCATGGTGCGCGGGACCCCCGTGGTGCTGCGGCCGTGGACGGTCAAGCTCGCCATGGCACTGCGCGGCGTGCTCCCCGCCCGGATCTGGGACGTGGTGGCGGACAAGGTCTTCAAGGTGTATTCGTCGATGGACCACTTCACCGGTCGCAAGGACTCGTAGCCGCACCTCGAGGAGGAGCCGTGAAGGTCGACCTGAAGAAGCAGATCGAGACCTACACCGCTCCGGCGGGCGCGTTCGAGGTGGTCACCGTGCCGCCGCTGCAGTACCTCATGCTCGACGGGCACGGCGATCCGAACACGTCGCCGGCCTACGCCGATGCACTGGCGACGCTGTACCCCGTCGCCTACAAGCTCAAGTTCTTCAGCAAGACGACGCTCGACATGGATTACGTCGTCATGCCGCTGGAGGCGCTGTGGTGGGCCGAGGACCTGACGACCTTCACCTCGGCCCGCGACAAGTCCGAGTGGGACTGGACGGTCATGAACCTCGTCCCGTCGTGGATCACCGACGACCACGTCGCCGACGTGATCGCGATGCTCGAGCAGAAGGGCGATGCCCCGGCGCTCGATCGCATCCGGCTCGCGCCCCTCGACGAGGGCCTCGCCGTGCAGACGCTGCACATCGGCTCGTACGACGACGAGGGCCCTGTGCTGGCGCGGATGCACGACGAGTACCTGCCCGCGAACGGCCTCGTACCCACGGGAAAGCACCACGAGATCTACGTCACCGACCCGCGCCGGACCGACGCCGGCACGCTCCGCACGATCCTGCGCCAGCCCGTCGCCCGGGTGGGGTCGGGGCCGACGGCGCCAGGCGAGGCCGTGCACAACGTCGCCACGTGACCCCTGAAGACAGCGGTCAGGCCGCGATCGCGCACGTCGGACACCGGATCAGCGACGTTGTGCACGCGGGGTGACCGCGACCCCGGCGGGCCGGCGGCTACAGCGCCCCGTGTTCGAGCAGCCGGGCCAGGATCGACCCCTCCGGCACGCTCTCCGGGTCGTACTTGTAGCTGAGCTTCTGCACGATCGACAGGCGGGCCATGATGTCGGCGACCCCCGGGAACCACGGCTGCATCATGCTCAGCTGCAGCAGGTGGCTGGCGGTGCTCGAGAGCGACGGCACGCGCGACCACTGGCCGCGGAACTCCGGGATGAGCTCGTGCAGCGTCTCGAACACCCGGTGGTACAGGAAGTAGTCCGGCACGTCGGAGCGCTCCTCCCACCACATCTCCAGCGCCAGACGCTGCAGGGTGATGATGAGGGAACCCGGAACCGAGGCGATGAACCAGTTGCCGATCTCGCGATGCGTCCAGCGCGGGTAGACCACGCCGGCGTCGAGGTAGGTGAGGATCGAGCGGTGCAGCGGCCCGGGCAGCCAGCAGGTGGCATCGACCCAGATGCCACCGTACTTCTCCAGCAGCGCCACGCGCAGGTAGTCGGCGTAGTGGGCCTTGTGGTCTTCGGCCAGCACGGCCGTGACGCGCTCGGGTACGGCGATGAGCTCATGGATGCCGGTGGCGTCGAGAAGGCGGGCATCGGGATGCACCTGCTGCAGCCGGTCCATGCAGGCGCGCACGAGTTCCGGGGCGGCGTCGACGCCGGTGTCCCAGTAGCAGTAGACGGGCAGTTCGTCGCTGCCCACGCGACCGCCGTCCGCGGCGGCGAGCCGCCGGCCGTGCGCGACGCGCCCCCTCCCCGAGGGGAGCCCCGCGGCCGCCCGCAGCTCCGGCACCCGGGGGGTGAGGAACTCTTTGACGATGCGCCGGCCCTCGCGCGCGGCGGCCGGGTCGACGGTGTCCCGGAACCGCTCGACGCGGGAGAACTGCGACTCCAGACCCTCGAGGAAGGCCGTCACCGGACCCGGCTCCGACGCTCCGCTCGAGGCGCCGTCGACGGCACTCATCGTGCCCGTCCGTTGCCGCGACCATCGAGGGCTGGCGTCATCGCCCCATCATGGCCCGCCGAACGCGGTGCGGCCACCCTCCCCGCGCACGGATGCGCGAGCGGCTAGCCTCGGCCGACAGGCACCGTCGCATCCGCATCGGTGCGGACCCGATCGGGGGATCATGCGCATCGTCGTCATCGGAGGCACCGGCCACATCGGCAGCCATCTCGTGCCGCGCCTCGTCAGAGCCGGCCACGAGGTCGTCAGCTTCGCCCGCGGCACATCGCAGGCGTATGTCGACGCTCCCGAGTGGGACGCCGTGGAGCGGGTGGCGGTCGACCGCGAGCGCGCCGACTCCGACGGAACCTTCGCCGAGATGGTCGCGACGCGGCGCCCCGATGCGGTCGTCGACCTGATCTGCTTCACCCCGGCCTCGGCGCAGGCGCTCGTCGACGCCCTGCGCGACCGCGTCGGCCACCTCGTGCACTGCGGCTCGATCTGGCGCTACGGTCCGTCGCTGAAGGTCCCGATCCGTGAGGAGGAGGGGACGCCACCCGAAGGCGAGTACGGAATCGCGAAGGATGCCATCGCCCGACTCCTCCAGCGCGAGACGGCATCCGGGGGTCTGGCGACGACGTCGGTCGATCCCGGCCACATCGTCGGCCCGGGGTGGATGCCGATCGGTCCGCTCGGCAGTCTCGACCCCGACGTGTGGCTGCGTCTGTCGGCCGGCGACACCCTGCTCGTCCCCGACGGTGGCACGCAGCTGATGCACCACGTGCACGCCGACGACGTCGCCCAGATCTTCGAGAGGGCGCTCGAGCGCCGCGATGGCGCGAGCGGAGAGGCCTTCTCAGCCGTAGCCCCCTCCGCCCTGAGCGCCCGCGGATTCGCGCAGATCGCGGCGGGCTGGTTCGGTCGGGAGGCGTCGCTGCGCTCGGTCGGCTGGGACGAGTTCCGCGCGGCGACCCCGGCCGAGCACGCCGGGGCGAGCTGGGAGCACCTGCACCGCAATCACTGCTTCAGCATCGACAAGGCGAAGCGGGTGCTCGGCTACGAGCCGCGATACGAACCCGAGGCAGCGATACTCGAGTCGATCCGCCGACTCATCGACGACGGCGGACTCGAGGTCGCGACACCGCTCGAGGTCTGAATCCCGGGACCGGGCGACGTAATCTTGTCCGGTGCAGATGAACGAGACCCGCGCCTGGAACCGCTTCTACGCCGAGGGGACACCGGTCGACATCGAGGTGGCCACGGGATCCCTCGTGGACCTGCTCGACGAGCGCACGGCGCAGTACGCCGACCGGCCCGCCGTGACGTTCTTCGGTGCGTCGCAGACCTACCGCGAGCTCGCCGAGCGCGTCTCGCGCGTCGCCGGCGGTCTTGCGGAACTCGGCGTGAAGGCCGGTGACCGCGTCGCGCTCGTCCTGCCCAACGCCCCGCAGCACCTCGCCGCCTTCTACGCCGTGCTGCGCCTGGGCGCGATCGTCGTGGAGCACAACCCGCTCTACACCCGCGACGAGCTCGAGGTGCAGTTCCGCGACCACGGCGCCTCCGTCGTCATCACATGGGACAAGATGGCCCCCGTCATCCAGTCCCTCCCCGCAGACCTCGGCATCCGCACGATCGTCTCAGTCGACATCACCCGCGCGATGCCGCTGACGACCCGCCTCGCGCTGCGCCTGCCGATCGCGAAGGCACGGGAATCGCGCAACAAGCTCACCGCCCCCGCGCCGGGCACCATCCCGTTCTCGCAGCTGGAGAAGTCCGCGCCGCTGCCGGCATCCACCCCCCGCCCCTCGGTGAACGACATCGCGTGCCTGCAGTACACCTCGGGCACGACCGGCACCCCCAAGGGCGCCATCATCACGCACGGCAACCTGTGGTCCAACGCCCGCCAGGGCGCCGCCTGGATGCCGCGCTTCACGCACGGCGAGGGCCGCATCTACGGCCTGCTGCCGATGTTCCACTCGTTCGGCGTGCTGCTGTCTGTCATCTACGCCGTCGAGACGGGCTCGAACGCCGTGCTCTTCCCGACGTTCGACCCCGAGCTGGTCTCGCAGGCGGCGAAGAAGTACCCGCCGACGTTCATCCCCGCCGTGCCGCCGATGTTCGACCGGCTCGCCCGCGTCGCCCGCGACGGCAAGCTCGACCTGTCGGGCGTCGTCTACGCCATCTCCGGGGCGATGACGCTCACCCCCGCGATCGTGAAGCGCTGGGAGGAGCAGGCCGGAAGCATGCTCAACGAGGGATACGGCCTGACCGAGACCAGCCCGGTGGCGCTGGCGAACCCGTTCAACGAGTCGCGCAAGATCGGCGCGATCGGCATCCCGTTCCCCTCCACCGACATCCGCGTCGTCGATCCCAACGAGCCCACGCGCGAGGTGGAGCAGGGCGAGGTCGGCGAGCTGCTGATCAAGGGTCCGCAGGTCTTCCACGGCTACTGGAACAAGCCGGAGGAGACCGCGCAGGCGCTGCTCGAGGGCGGCTGGCTGCGCACCGGTGACCTCGTCGTGCAGGACGAGGACGGCTTCGTCACGGTCGTGGACCGCAAGAAGGAGATCATCATCACGGGCGGTTTCAACGTCGCCCCCAGCGAGGTCGAGAAGGTCCTGAACTCGGTGCCGGGCGTCGCGGCATCCGCCGTCGTCGGCATCCCGCGCGGAGGCGGCGCCGAGGTCGTGACCGCTGTCGTGGTGCTCGAGCCGGGAGCGACGTTCGACGAGGATGCCGCGCGCGCGGCCGCCCGCGAGCAGCTCGCCGAGTACAAGCGCCCGAGCGCCTACCGCGTGTGGGAGGAGCTTCCCACCTCGCTCATCGGCAAGGTGCTGCGCCGGCGCGTGCGCGACACGCTGATCGCGGACCGCGACGCGGTGCGGGCCGCCCCGGTCGACGAGGACTGAGCCGGGGCGCGGCGCTACGCCGCCGGCCTCGCGGCGCGCCTGGCGGCGCCGCTGCGGTCGCGGGGTGCCATCGCACTCTCCCCTGATGCGGGAATCCGCCGAAACGCGGATCCCCGGGGCCGAAACGGTCCGCATCCGGGCGAATCTCCGCATCCCGGCGAATCTCCGCATCCCGGCGAAGCGCCACGTCCGGCGCCTGCGGCACCCGCGCCACCCGCGGCACCCGCGCCACCCGCTGCACCCTCGCCCCGGATGCGGGAATCTGCCGGAATGCGGATGCCGGGGCCGAAACGGTCCGCATCCGGGCGAATCTCCGCATCCCGGCGAAGCGCCACGTCCGGCGCCCGCGGCGCCCGCGGCACCCGCGCACCCGCTGCGCCCTCGCCCCGAATGCGGAAATCTGCCGGAACGCGGATGCCTCGAGCCGGAAAGCTCCGCATCCGGGCGAATCTCCGCATCCCGGCGAAGCGCCACGCGAGGCTGAGGCCCTGCGCAGCACCCTCCCACCCGCGCCACCCGCGCCACCCGCGCCACCCGCGGCCCTGCACAGCGCGGCGGCGCGGGCTCAGCGCGGATCGAGCCGCAACGTCGTCGCGTGGGATGCCGACCCGGTGACGGTGCCCACGATCTGCGGTCCGAAGCGGTCGTACTTGGCGTGGTAGGCGGCATCCACCGCCTGCTGCGTCGCGTCGTCGCCGGCATCGACCGCGGTGAAGCTCACCGGCCGATCCACGTCGCCGGCGCGGATGCGCCCGATGCCGGAACGCCGCGCCCGCCGGTACCAGGGATTGTCCGGGCCGTACGCCGACCGGATGTAGAGGTCGTCGCCCACAGGCACGCCCCAGATGGTGACGAACGGCCGGTCCGTCCCATCGGGGCGGACCGAGGAGACCTGAACCTCCTCCGCACCGCCGATCGTCGCGAGGTCATCGGCATCCCACGGCATCTCTTCCCCCTCCGGCTCGCCCGGCGCCGGTCGCCGGGCAGCTGGCTCCGACGGTACGACCGGGCGGGCGAGCGCGCCAGTGTCCCTCTCGACGGCGGCGCGGTCGCGCCCTACGCTGACCCGCATCGGACGACACGGCGAGGTGACCACATGACCGTGATGGTGGAAGCGGCCCGGCGCGACCTGCTCGACCGGGTGCTGCAACGGCTCCCGGCCGGCGCGGTGCGCGAGGTGCCGATGTTCGGCACGATCGCCGTGATGTTCGAGGGCTCGATGCTCGTCGCGGCCCGCAAGGACCTGGGCCTGCTCGTGCACGTCAGCGCCGACGACGACGCCGACCTCGTGACACGACCCGAGGCCGTGCGTGCCGAGATGGGAAGCGGCCGCTCGATGGGCCCGGGGTGGATCCACATCGATCCCGACGCGCTGCAGGACGAGGGCACGCTCGACTTCTGGGTCGCCCAGGCCCTCCGGCGACAGGTCGGCTGACGCCGGACGCTGCGGATGCCACGGGTCAGCCGACGCGGCGGATGCGGA
>Ga0233375_1001408_pt1 | contig 10688 bp, 8 predicted proteins | sample ElkDunMinimDraft_10_FD_191539 | JGI IMG/M metagenome (GOLD analysis project Ga0233375, IMG submission 191539) | Fecal eukaryotic communites from dung pellets of Tule Elk in California, USA - Elk Dung E16 | ecosystem: Host-associated > Mammals > Digestive system > Large intestine > Fecal | place... | reverse complement strand
CGGATCGGTCGGCGGCTGCGGCATCGGATCCATCGTCGGATCGGTCGGCGGCATGCTCGGATTGGTGGGCGGCGGCATGCTCGGATCGACCGGCGTCGGGCTCGTCGGATCGGTCGTCGGAGACGGCGTGACCGGCTCGTTCGCGGGGCGGGTTGGCGCGGGCGCGGAATCGGTCGCCGGCGCTGCAGGCGTGGCTGCCGGTGTGTCGGCATGCCGGTCATCGTTGCAGGCGGCAAGTGCCAAGCTGGCCGCGGCTGCCATCGGAAGAAGAATATGCCGCATCGGAATCTCCTCGTCTGAGCTCGGCGCCAGCATGGCGGTAGAAATGTAGCCCCGGCGTCGTGGGATGCGTGCATTTTTCGTTATCCGGCGCTCCGAACCGCCGACCCGATCGCACATTTGCATGTTGCCAGGCGCGCCGCGCCTTCCGATGCAGTCGACAATGCCATCACACCAGGCTTTTAAGCTTGCGCGATGGCCATGCGCGAACCTGCTCCCGCCGACGTACTTGTGGCACTCGATGCACGGCAACACGATCTTGCGCGGCGCTTCGACGCGGTGCGTGCCCGTACCGCCACGCTCGCCGCGCCGATCAGTGCCGAAGACGCGATGGTCCAGAGCATGGAGGACGCCAGTCCGACCAAATGGCACCTCGCCCACACGACGTGGTTCTTCGAGCGCTTCGTACTTGCCGAAGCGCCGGGCCATCGTGCCTTCGATCCAGCCTGGGACTACCTGTTCAACAGTTACTACCAGGGCATCGGGCCGATGCATGCGCGTCCCAGGCGTGGGCTGCTGTCACGGCCTACGCTGGCGCAGATCGCCGCCTATCGCGATGCGGTCGAAGCGCGGATGCGCGAGCAACTGCGGGCGGGCACGATGGATGCGCACCTGCTCGATATCGTCGAACTCGGCCTGCAACACGAACAGCAGCACCAGGAGCTGCTGCTGACCGACATCAAGCATGCGTTCTTCAGCAATCCGCTGCATCCTGCCTACCGCGAGGATCTGCCGGTGACGCGTGGCGAGGCCGCCGGCCTGCGCTGGATCACGCGCGCGGAGTCCATCGCGCAGATCGGACACGCCCCGTGGCCGGGTGCTGGCGGATTCGCCAGCGACAACGAATCGCCCCGCCATCGCGCGCTTGTGCCGGCGCATGCGCTGGCCAGCCGCCCGGTGAGCAACGCGGACTTCCGCGCCTTCATCGCAGACGGGGGTTACCGCACGGCCGCCGTCTGGCTCAGTGCCGGCTGGGACACGGTACGGGCCCGCGGCTGGTCGCGGCCGCTGTACTGGAGCGACGGGCTGGATGCCGAGTTCACCCTCGCCGGCTGGCGCGAGCTCGACCCGGAGGCGCCGGCCTGCCACCTGAGTTACTACGAAGCCGATGCGTTCGCCCGCTGGGCCGGTGCGCGCCTGCCCACCGAATTCGAGTGGGAACAGGCGGCGCAGGCGCTTCCGGTCGCCGGCAACTTCGTCGACAGCGATCATCTGCATCCCCGCGCTGCACCGTGCGCATCGACCGGACTGCAGCAGATGTTCGGCGATGTGTGGGAATGGACATCGAGTGCGTACACCGCCTACCCCGGCTATCGCCCGTGGCCCGGCACGCTCGGCGAATACAACGGCAAGTTCATGGACGCCCAGTGGGTGCTGCGTGGCGGCAGCTGCGCGACATCCGCCGACCACATGCGCGCCAGCTACCGCAACTTTTTTCCGTCGGACGCTCGCTGGCAATTCGCCGGCCTGCGCCTGGCCAAGGATTCCGCATGAATGCCGCCATCGCGCGCGCCCGCGCGCAGGCCGCCCTGACCGATCTGCGTCCGCAACCCGACGACATCGCCGCCGATGCCATCAGCGGGCTGTCACGCACGCCCAAGTCGTTGCCGTCGAAGTATTTCTACGATGCGGAAGGCTCGCGCCTGTTCGAGGCGATCACGCGGCAGCCGGAGTACTACCTCACCCGGGTGGAGCTGGCGCTGATGGAATCGCGCATGCCGGCGGTCGCCGCGGCCGTGGGCAGCGGCGCGCATGTGGTCGAGTTCGGCAGTGGCAGCGGGCGCAAGACCGAACTGCTGCTCGAAGGCCTGCAGACGCCGGTCGCCTACACGCCGATCGAGATCTCGCGCACCGCGCTGATGGACAGCGTGACCCGGCTGGGCCAGCAGTTCCCGGAGGTCGAAATGCTGCCGGTCTGCGCCGACTTCACCCGGCCCGTTCCGCTGCCGCCCGCGTCGCGACACGCGCAGCGCACGCTGGTGTTCTTCCCGGGCTCGACACTGGGTAACTTCTCCGAAGGCGATGCCGTGCGCCTGCTGGCCTCGATGCGCGGGACCATGGGCGAGGACGGCCGCGCCCTGATCGGCATCGATCTGGACAAGGATCCCACGGTGCTGGACGCGGCCTACAACGACCGCGCCGGCGTCACCGCCGCCTTCACCCTGAACCTGCTGGCGCGGCTCAACCGGGAGATCGGCAGCGACTTCGACCTCGACGGATTCCGTCATCGCGCGGCCTATTCGCGCGAGCGCATGCGCATCGAGACCGCGCTGGTCAGCACGCGCGCGCAGTCGGTGCGGATTGGCGAGCGGCGTTTCGACTTCGCGCAAGGCGAAGCGATCGAGGTCGAGATCAGCCAGAAATACACCGACGCTTCGTTCGCGGCGTTGACCGTGCAGGCCGGGCTGGAGGTCATCGACGGCTGGAACGATGCGCAGGACCGCTTCGGCCTGCGTCTGCTGCGACCCCGCTGAGATGACGCCTGCGGACGCGGGGACCATCGCCCCCTGCCGGCCGCGCGCGGACCCACCGCAGCGATCTGCCCGTCGGAGGTCGCCCGCCGCCTGCCTGCTGCGACCCCGCTGAGATGACGCCTGCGGACGCAGGGACCATCGCCGCGGAGATCCGCGCCCTGCTGGCCGCGCGCGGACCCGCCGCATCGATCTGCCCGTCGGAGGTCGCCCGCCGCCTGCCTGCCCACGCCAGCTGGCGTGATGCGATGCCCGAGGTGCGCCGGGTGGCGCGCGTGCTCGCGCAGGCGGGAGACATCACGATCACCCGGGGTGAGGCCGCCCTCGATCCTGCGGCGCCGTTGAGCGGCCCGATCCGGCTGCGGCGCGGGCCGCGGGCAGACACTGGCGGCCCGGTGCGTTGACCCGGCAGGCGTGGCGTATCGTGTCGCACATGCCGACTTCAGACGCCCCGCACGATCGCCCGTTCGCACCTTCGTGCGAACGCAACCGGGCACCGATCCTCGAGGTCCTGCAGACGTACTTCCGCGACCGGCACGCGGTGCTGGAGATCGGCAGCGGCACCGGCCAGCACGCCGTGCATTTCGCCGAAGCGATGCCCTGGCTGCAGTGGCAGTGCAGCGATCGCGCGGAGCAGCTGGCGGGCATCCGCCAATGGCTGGACGAGGCGCGGCTTGCGAACACGCCTGCGCCCGTTGTGCTCGACGTCGCCACCGGGCCCTGGCCGCGCCCGCCGGCCGGGCACGCCGCATTCGACGCGGCGTTCACCGCCAATACCCTGCACATCATGGCCTGGCCCGCGGTCGAAGCCTGTTTTGCGGGTCTCGATGCGGTGCTCGCAGACGATGCGACGCTGGTGGTCTACGGGCCCTTCAATGTCGGCGGGACCTACACCAGCGACAGCAACCGCGACTTCGACCGCTGGCTCAAGGCCCGAGACCCCGCCTCGGGGATCCGCGACCTCGAAGCGGTCGACGCCCTCGCCGCGAAGATCGGCCTGCACCTACGCGACGACATCGCGATGCCGTCGCACAACCGCTGCCTGGTGTGGCGGCGGCAACCGATGCGCTGAAGCTGCGACGAGGCCGGCCTGGCCCGCGGGCGACGACGCCCGACCGGCGGGCGTCGCACGGTTGGCAAGGCGCGTGCCTCAGGCGGCCTGCACGATCCGCAGCGGATTCTTCCACTCGGCCAGCAGTTCGGCCTCGCGCGCCTTGGCGGACGCGAGGTGCGCCTCCTTGACGTGTCCGTAGCCGCGGATGTGTTCCGGCACGCTGGCGATCTCCGCAGCCAGATCGACGTTGCCGCCGTCGAGTGCGTCGAGCAGACCGCCGACGGTCGCTTCGTACTCGCTGATCAGCCGCCGCTCCATCTTCCGCTCCTGGGTATAGCCGAAGATGTCGAACGCGCCGCCACGCAGGAAGCGCAGCTTCGCCAGCACGCCGAAGGCCTTGAACATCCACGGGCCGTATTCGCGCTTGACCAGCTCGCCCTTGTCGTTCTTCTTCGCCAGCAGCGGCGGCGCGAGATGGAAGCGCACGGTGTAGTCGCCTTCGAACTGCTGCTCGAGCTTTCGCTTGAAATCGCCGCTGGTATAGAGCCGCGCGACCTCGTACTCGTCCTTGTAGGCCATCAGCTTGAACAGGTAACGGGCGGCGGCTTCCGACAGTGCGCTCGAGCCGGGCGCGCGGGCATGCTCGGCGTCACGCACGCGCTGCACGAAATCGGTGTAGCGCTTCGCGTAGGCGGCATCCTGGTAGTCGGTGAGGAACGCGCTGCGGCGCGCGACCAGTTCGTCGAGCGAACGCGACAGGCGCGCATCGTCGAGCGGCAGGAAGGCGACATTGCCGTTGCCGCCGTGCTCGGGCACATGACGCAGGTCGGACTCGTTGCGGGTGACGCGTGGTGCGGAGGTCGCGCCCCATTCGCTGGTTTCCCACTCGCCCGGCGGCAGCACCGGCAACTCGTGGACGGTGCGTTCGGCCTCGGTCGGGGCATTGCGCACCAGGCCTGCGGCGGCGTGGACCGCGTCGATGTCGACCACGGCCAGTCGGCCCCAGGCGAACGCGGTCTTGTTCATTTCGACCGCCGCGCCGTTGAGTTCGACCGCGCGCATGATCGCATCCAGCGAAATCGGCACCAGGCCGCGCTGCCAGGCGAAGCCGAGGATGAAGAGGTTGGCCGCGATCGCATCGCCCATCAGTGCGGTGGCGATCTGGGTGGCATCGATCTGCAGCGGCGCCCTGCCACCGAGGGCATGCCCGATCGCGGCGACGATGTCGGCGGCCGGGAACTGCATGTCCGGGCGCGTGGTGAACGTGCCGGGCATCGCCTCGTAGGTGTTGAGCACGACCTGGGTGCGGTCGCCGCGGATCTTCGACAGCGTCCAGTAGTCGTTGACGACCACCATGTCGCAGCCGAGCACGAGATCCGCCTCGCCGGCGGCGATGCGCACCGCGTGGATGTCGGCCGGGGTCTTCGCGAAGCGGATGTGGGTGGTGACCGCGCCGCCTTTCTGCGCGAGGCCGGTCTGGTCGAGCACGCTGGAGCCGCGCCCTTCGAGGTGCCCGGCCATGCCGAGCAGCGCACCGATCGTCACCACGCCGGTGCCGCCGACGCCGGTGATCAGGATGTTCCAGGGCTGCGACAGATCGCTGGCGAACGTCGGCATCGGCAGGTTGGCGAGTTTCTCGGCCGCCGATACCTTCTTGCCCTTGCGTGGCGCGCCGCCATGGACGGTGACGAAACTCGGGCAGAAGCCCTCGACGCAGGAGTAGTCCTTGTTGCAGTTGCTCTGGTCGATCTGGCGCTTGCGGCCGAACTCGGTTTCCTTGGGCAGCACCGAGACGCAGAACGACTTCTTGCCGCAGTCGCCGCAGCCTTCGCAGACCAGCGAATTGACCACGACGCGCTTCTGCGGATCGGCGATCTTGCCGCGCTTTCGGCGCCGGCGCTTTTCGGTGGCGCAGGTCTGGTCGAAGATCAGCACGCTGGTGCCCTTCACCTCGCGCAGGCGCTTCTGCACCGCGTCGAGATCGCGGCGATCATGGAACTCGACGCCGGAGGGAAAGATCTCGGGCTTGGACCACTTGCCGATGTCGTCGCTGACGAGCGCGATGACCTCGACACCCTCGCTGCGCACCTGGTGGGCGATCTGCGGCACGGTCAGCGTGCCGTCCACCGGCTGGCCGCCGGTCATCGCGACCGCGTCGTTGTAGAGGATCTTGTAGGTGATGTTGACGCCGGCGGCGACCGACTGGCGGATCGCCAGCGAGCCGCTGTGGAAGTAGGTGCCGTCGCCGAGGTTCTGGAACACGTGCGGCGTATCGGTGAATCCCGCCTGCCCGCACCAGGTGACGCCTTCGCCGCCCATCTGGGTGAAGGTGTCGGTGTCGCGGTCCATCCAGGTGACCATGTAGTGGCAGCCGATGCCGGCCAGCGCGCGCGAGCCCTCGGGCACCTTGGTCGAGGTGTTGTGCGGACAGCCGGAGCAGTAGTGCGGCACGCGCGGGAACTGCGCGCGCGGCAGCGCCAGCTCGCCCTCCTTGGCCTCCATCCACTGCAGCACGTCGTGCATCTTCTGCCGCTCGCTGCCCTCGCTGGGCAGATAGCGCAGGATGCGCCGCGCGATGACGCCGGCGATCGTCGCCGGCGTGAGCTCACCGGTACTCGGCAGGATCCAGGCGCCGCTCTCGTCGTACTTGCCGACGATGCTCGGACGGCTGTTGTCGGGATTGATGCCCTCGAAGTTGTAGAAGAGCTCCTTCATCTGGCCTTCGATGAAGCCGTGCTTCTCCTCGACGACCAGGATGTCCTGCAGGCCGCGCGCGAAGCTGCGGATGCCGACCGGCTCGAGCGGCCAGGTCATGCCCACCTTGTAGACGCGGATGCCGAGCGCGCGGCACGTCGCCTCGTCCAGGCCGAGGTATTCCAGCGCGGTGAGCACGTCGAGATAGCTCTTGCCGGTGGTGACGATGCCGAAACGTGCGTCCGGCGTGTCGAGCACGATGCGGTCGATCCGGTTCGCGCGCGCGAAGGCCTGGGCGGCCTTGACCGCATAGCGGTGCAGGCGCATCTCCTGGTCCATCGGCGGATCCGGCCAGCGGATGTTGAGGCCGCCCGACGGCATTTCGAAATCGTCCGGGGTGACGATCTCGAGCGCGAATGGATTCACGTCGACCGACATCGAGGATTCGACCGTCTCGGCAATCGTCTTGAAGCCGACCCAGCGGCCGGTGTAGCGCGACATCGCCCAGCCGACCAGACCCATGTCGAGGATGTCCTGGACGCCGGCCGGATTGAGGATCGGCATCATCGCGCTGGTGAACTCGCCCTCGCTGCCATGCGGCAGGGTCGAGCTGCGGCAGGCGTGGTCGTCGGCCGCCAGCGCCAGCACGCCGCCGTGCCGGCCGGTGCCGGCCGCATTGCCGTGCTTGAACACATCGCCGCAGCGGTCCACGCCCGGACCCTTGCCGTACCACATCGCATACACGCCATCGACGTTGGCGCCGGGAAACAGGTTGGTCTGCTGCGTGCCCCAGACCATCGTCGCGCCGAGGTCCTCGTTGAGGCCCGGCTGGAACTTGACGTTGGCCTCGGCCAGATATTTCTTCGCGCGCCAGAGTTCGAGATCGAAGCCGCCCAGCGGCGAGCCCCGGTAGCCGGAGATGAAGCCGCCGGTGTTCAGGCCCGCCGCCGCATCGCGCAGCCGCTGCATCAGCGGCAGCCGCACCAGCGCCTGCACGCCCGACAGGTAGATGCGCCCTTCCGTGCGGGTGTACTTGTGCTCGAGGCTGTAGTCGGTGTCGAGCACACCGTTGGTCAGGCCCGTATGGGCCGAGGCGGGCGAGGACAGTTCGGCGGTGCTGGTCATGACGGAAACTCTGGCTTGCGCGCACGGCGCTGGCGGGCCGCGGCGGACGGTGCCGGCGGCATGCGGGAACGGGGCAGACCCCGGGGGAACCGCGGAATTGTAGCAGCGGCGCCCGGGCCGCCTGCCGCCACGCGTGAAGGTGGCCCCGGGACCTGCGCCGCCGCGCTGGCTACAATCGGGCGGGGCCGTCACTTCTAAGACGTACAGGGGAATATTGCGATGGGATATCTGCGGAACGGCGCATGCGCGCTGGCACTGTTGCTGGCAACCACGGCAGGGGCTCAGACGCTGCCGACACCGGCCGAGTTCTACTTTGATGCGGACGCGCGAACCGTCACGCCACTCGTGGCGATTGAAGGGGACGACGACCAGACCCACGCGAAGCTGATGCAGCTCGTCGACCGCAACGGGCGCAACGCCGAACAGGCGCGGGCGCAACTGGCGCGGGCCCTCATGCGCTCCGGCCGTGAAGAGACCGGCCGCGCGATGTATGCGCAGGCCTTCGACGCAACCTCCAGCCGCTCGCCGCTGCGCAGCGCCCTGCATTGGCACTTTGCCTGGGACCTGTATCGCGTGGGGCACCATGCCGAGGCCCTCGACCAGTGGCGCCAGGCCCTCGACGGGCGCCTGGTGCGGCCGTCGTGGGCGCCGCCGACACTGGCGATCGCCCTGTGGTCGAACGGTCGCCGCGACGAAGCGGTGCAGTGGTACGCGGCCGCGGTGCGGACCGAACCGACCCAGTGGAACGATCCGGCACGTTATCCGGCGTTGTTGCCGGACTGGACCGAGGCCGAGCGCCGCACGCTCGCTGAAGTGTTCGCCGCATGGCGGGCCGCGCCGCCGGCCTGGCCCTGAGGTTCGCGGGCGGACGCTTCCATGACCAGCAGCGTCCGGCATCGCAGTGACATCGCCATGCCCGCGCTGCGGCGGATCTCACGAACCGCCACGGCGAATGGCACCGCCTGCTGGCTGCCGGTCCTTTGGGGGTCCGGCTGCCCGTGACAACGGCGCACGCTGCGCGGTGCGCCGGAAGACGGTGATCGCAGCGCGGGCCCCGCTCATGCGCGTGCCGGCATACGCGCGGACATGCGATGGTCGTGAGATCCGGGGTCGTCAGGGCGCCCGGCCGGTTTGTCGCTGCGCCGGCGAGCCGGCGTCGCCCGGACGGACCGGCCTGCTGTCAGCGAAAGACGGGGCGCGAAACGCGAGGGCAACTGCGCGCCGAGCGGCTCGGCGACGCGAGTCGCGCCTCATATCACTCCGCGCCAGCCTCGAGCGGGACCTGGCGCGTGCGCAGCCAGGCAACCACCGCCTGCCGCTGATCTCTCGCGGCGTCATTGAGGCGGCTCGGCGGCGTCTTGAAGAAATAGCGCTGGAAGCTCGCATCCTGGCTGTTCTTCGCCGATGGATCGGCTCCCGCGTCGAGCAGGGCCAGCACGTGGTCGCCGGCGTTGATCATCGCGGCCTTGTGCAGGGGCGTGTTGCCGGTTCGATCGGCAGCGCCGGGATCGGCGCCGGCAGCGAGCAACCTGCGGAACTGCACATCGGTTCGCGGCCCCGTTGCACCGGCCAGTGGCGTGGCGCCGGTGATGCCGTGGCGCGCGTCGGGATCGCCACGATTGGCGAGCAGGATCTCCAGGAATTCCGGATCGTCGGCGATCGCAGCGCCGTGCATCGCGGTCGCGCCGCCCAGTCCCGGCGCGTTGGGATCGGCCCCTGCCTGGAGCAATGCGCGCAGCGCATTCTTGGCCTGCGCCAGCATGGCGAGTTGCAGCAGATTCACCCCCTCGTCGCCACGCGCATTGGGATCGGCGCCGGCATGGATCTGCGCACGTACCGCCACCGCATCGTCAGCGCCCACGGCCTGGGCCAATGCGGCGGCACTGGCATCTGAGAAAGCGGCACGAGCGTCCATGGCGTCTCCACTGCAGGCGGCGCCGGACAGCATCAGCAACAGGCTCAGGACCGCGGCGCGCATGCCGGCATTCTCACACAGCGGCGCCGGGCTTCCGTCAGCGCACTTCACCGATCAATGCGTCCAGGGTTGCTGCTGCGCCAGGGCATCGAGCACTGTGTCCTGCATGTGCTTGGCGATGCTGTGGGAGACGATCGACACCGGGTTGAAGCGGTCGAAGCCCGTCAGGGGCGCCGGATCATCCAGCACGATCTCGTGCCCGGGCGCATCGGGAATGTTGTTGATCCCCCAGATGTCCTGCTGGGCCTTGGTCAATGCCTCGCCCTCGACGTTGTAGCGCCGGATCTGACCTGCGGCGGCGTCGGCCTTGGCGACGTCGGGATCGAGCCCGAGTGCGGCGACCGTGCGGTCGTGCACGCCGGACGCGTTGAAGGTCACGGCCGCCCCGTCGACGGCCATCGCAGCAGTCGCGGCCAGTCCACCACCAAGCGAATGTCCCGTGATCGCAAGATCCTGGCCGTAGGCGGCCGACGCCAGCTGCGCGAGCTGGACGGCTTCGTCGTACTGCTCGGAATCCCAACCCACGCCCTGGCGGAAGTTGGCACCGGTCCAGTCCTTGAGATCGTTCGAGCCGGCGAACGCGAGGACATGGTTGCCGTCACCGTCGGTGTAGATGCCGGCGCGGAAGCCCGTCTCCGGGTTGTCCAGCTGCGCCGGATCGATACCTGCAGCCATGAGATCGGCATCATCGACGCGGCTCCAGTTCCCCACCTGCTGCACGGCGGGATCGTAGACCGCCGCCGAAATCTGCATCAGCTCGAGGTCGATGGATTTCGCGTCCTGGCCCCGGACCTGGGCATCGAAGGATGTGGCGTTCGCCGCGTTTCCGCCCGCGGCAAACAAGGCGCCGAGCTGCGGGTGATAACCCGGCTCGAGCCGGTAGCTGCCGGTGGGCGCGGCGGCAGCTGCGCCCGGCGGCAGCGCTCGCAACGCATCGGACGGCGAGAACGCCGGGAAGTTCGAGTGCGAGGCACTCGACGACTGCACGTTGAAGCTCATGATCCGCTCCGCCACACCGGTACATCGACGGTAGGCGGCGCGCCCGCGGATCGACAGCTGGGGCTAACCCGAGTCTGCGACAGAGGCGTGT
>Ga0233375_1001407_pt1 | contig 10704 bp, 8 predicted proteins | sample ElkDunMinimDraft_10_FD_191539 | JGI IMG/M metagenome (GOLD analysis project Ga0233375, IMG submission 191539) | Fecal eukaryotic communites from dung pellets of Tule Elk in California, USA - Elk Dung E16 | ecosystem: Host-associated > Mammals > Digestive system > Large intestine > Fecal | place... | reverse complement strand
GCGGCCGGTCCTGGCAGCGCCTGCGGCGCGGGTGGGCGGGGAGACGAGCGCGCCACCACCGGGCGCGGGGAAGGTGAGGGGTTCGATCCGCATGACCGTCACGGTAGCCACGGTGCGTTTCGGCCCCGTGAACGCCAGGAGCCGTCCCCGTGTCGAGCGGCGCCGGAGCGGGCCAGACCTGTCAGAACCAGCCAGGCCTCAAGACCTCGTGGGTTCTGACAGCCCGCCGACGCGACCGTGCCTGTCAGAGCGAGCCCGCTCTGGGGCCCTCGCTGCTCCTGACAGCTCGCCCGGCTCCGTCGCCGCGCGCCGTCCGCCACCACCGGGGAGACTGGCCCCGTGATCCTGAGCCTGCTCGCCGCAGTCACCGCCGCCGTCGGCTACGGCGTCAGCACCGTCATGCAGGCCGTCGCGGCCCGGCGTGCGCAGGGGCTCGCGGTCGTGCTGCAGCCGCTCGTGATCCTCGCCTTCACGGTCGACCTGGTCGCGTGGCTGTTCTCTCTCGTCGCGCTCGACCACCTGCCGCTGTTCGTGGTGCAGGCCGTGCTCGCGAGCTCGCTCGTGGTGACGGTCCTGCTCGCGAGGGTGTTCCTGTCGGTGCCCATGCGACGGGTCGACGTCGCCGCGATGGCCGCCATCGTGGCCGCCCTCGTGGTGCTCGGGATCGCGGGCGGCGAGCAGCCCGCTCCCGTCCCGCCGGGCTGGTTCACACCCGTGCTCGTCGGGGTCGCGGTGGGGCTCGCGGTCGTCGCCCTGGTCTTCTACAAGGCCGGCACGCCCGTGCTGCTCGCCGTGATCGGGGCCCTCGGGTACTCAGGGGCGGCCGTCGCGGCCCGTGGCGCGCACGCCTCGGGCGACATCTGGGACACGATCCTCCAGCCGCTCGCGATCGCGATCGTGCTGTTCGGGGTCGTGGGCGCGCTCGCCTACCTGCGCTCGCTCGAACGGGGCAAGGTCGGCACGAACGCTGCCATCCTGTCCGTGGTCGAGGTCGTCGTGCCCGGGGCCGTGGGCATCGCGGTGCTCGGCGACACCATCCGCTCGGGCTGGGTCCCGGCGGTAGCCCTCGCGGCGCTCGTCGCGCTCGCGGGCTGCGTGGTCCTCGCGACGAGCCCCGCGAACGAGGCGGCCGAGGCCGGGGAGGCGAGCGACGCCGTCGGGCCGTCGCCGGGCACGACGGCCGAGCACGCGTAGGGCGCTCCTCGCGGGCGTGGACGAGGTGTCAGAACGTGGCCGGGGCATCGCCCGGTGTGGTTCTGACACCTCGTCCACGCGGCGAGCGACTCAGTCCTGCGGGCTCGCCGGCTTGGCCAGGCCCGACGCGATGAGCGTCATGACCGAGGAGTCCGCGAGCGTCGTCGCGTCCCCCACGGTGCGGTTCTCGGCGACGTCGCGCAGCAGGCGCCGCATGATCTTGCCCGACCGCGTCTTGGGCAGCTCCGCGACCACGAGGATCTTGCGGGGCTTGGCGATGGGCCCGATCTCCTTGGCGACGTGGTTGCGCAGCTCGAGCTCGACCGCCGCGGCCCCCTCGGCGTCCGCAGCGCGCGACGCGTGCTCACCGCGCAGGATGACGAACGCGACCACGGCCTGGCCCGTGAGCTCGTCCGTGGCGCCCACGACCGCGGCCTCGGCCACGAGCGGGTTGGAGACCAGCGCCGACTCGATCTCGGTCGTGGACAGGCGGTGGCCTGAGACGTTCATGACGTCGTCGACGCGGCCCAGCAGCCAGATGTCGCCGTCCTCGTCCTTCTTGGCGCCGTCACCCGCGAAGTAGATGCCCGGGAAGCGGGACCAGTAGGTGTCCTTGAAGCGTTCGAGGTCGCCCCAGATGCCGCGCAGCATCGACGGCCACGGCTCCGACAGGACGAGGTAGCCCCCGCCGCCGTTCGGGACGGGCTGCGCGTTGTCGTCCACCACGTCCGCGACGATGCCCGGCAGCGGGACCTGCGCCGAGCCCGGCTTGGTGGCCGTGACGCCAGGCAGCGGCGAGATCATGATCGCGCCGGTCTCGGTCTGCCACCAGGTGTCGACGATCGGCGCCGTGTCGCCACCGATGACGCGGCGGTACCACATCCACGCCTCGGGGTTGATGGACTCCCCGACCGAGCCCAGGACGCGCAGGCTCGTGAGGTCGAACTTGGCGGGGATCTCCTCGCCCCACTTCATGCACGCACGGATGGCGGTGGGGGCGGTGTAGAAGATGGACACCTTGTACTTCTCGATGATCTCCCACCACCGGCCCTGGTGCGGGGAGTCGGGGGTGCCCTCGTAGATGACCTGGGTCGCGCCGTTGAGCAGCGGGCCGTAGGTCACGTAGGAGTGGCCCGTGACCCAGCCGATGTCCGCGGTGCACCAGTAGACGTCGGTCTCGGGCTTGAGGTCGAACACGTTCTTGTGCGTGTACGCGACCTGCGTGAGGTACCCGCCGGTCGTGTGCAGGATGCCCTTGGGCTTCCCGGTGGTGCCGGACGTGTAGAGGATGAACAGCGGGTGCTCGGCCTCGACCCAGACGGGCGTGTGCTGGACGTCGGCCGCCTCGAGCGCCTCGTGCCACCAGACGTCGCGCCCGGGCGTCCACTCGACGTCCTGCCCGGTGCGGCGCACGACCAGGACGTGCTCGACGGTCGTGGCCGCCGCGCCGTCCTTGGGGGCGAGGGCCTCGTCGACCGCGGGCTTGAGGGCCGACGCGGACCCGCGGCGGTAGCCGCCGTCGGCGGTGATGACGACCTTCGCCTCGGCGTCGGCGATACGGCTGCGCAGCGCGTCCGCCGAGAAGCCGCCGAAGACGACCGAGTGCGGCGCGCCGATGCGGGCGCAGGCCAGCATCGCGACGACGGCTTCGACGACCATGGGCAGGTAGATGACGACCCGGTCGCCCGTGGTCACGCCGAGGGCGCCCAGCGCGTTGGCCGCGCGCGAGACCTCGCGCTGCAGCTCCGCGTAGGTGACGGTGCGCGTGTCGCCCGGCTCGCCCTCGAAGTGGATCGCGACGCGGTCGCCGTTGCCGGCCTCGACGTGCCGGTCCACCGCGTTGTAGGCCGCGTTGAGCGTGCCGTCCCCGAACCACCGGGCGACCGGCGCGTTCGACCAGTCGAGCGTCTCGGTGAACGGGGTCCGCCACGACACGAGCTCGGTCGCCTGGCGTGCCCAGAACGCGAGACGGTCGGCCGCGGCCTCCTCGTACAGCGCGGGCTGGGCGTTGGCCTGGGCCGCGAACTCGGGGCTCGGCGCGAAGCTGCGCCCTTCGTGGAGGAGGTTCTCCAGGCCGGGGGAACCGGCCTGTCCGTCGACCTGGTTCTCGGTGGTGGTCACATTCTCAGGCACTCTTACCTCCGGTGCGCATCGACTCTGGTGCGGGGCTCGTGACGTGAACCCTCCGCCCGGCGGGCGGGCGGGACGGGCGCGAGACACGTCGAGCGACGGGGCCTGTCCTGCCCCGACCGGGCCGAGTCTAGACCCCAGCGGGTGACCCGCGTCACTGCCGTTCGAAAAGGGCGAGGGTGCTGACAAAACCCTCGTGCGGTGCAGGGCCTCGGGGGCTGCTCCTGCGACAACGTCGCAGGAGTGTCACGATGGCTGTGACCCGAATCACTCACCTGGTGCGCAGCGTCGCGCACCGTGAAGGGAACATCGTGGTGCGAGCTCGAGCAGCAGGTCCTGTTCTTCCGACGATCGCCCTGGGAGGCGTCCTGGCCCTGGTCGCGTGCACCACGCCCGGCGGAAGTGCCGACGGCGAGGGGGCCGCGGGCGACGCGGAGCTCGTCCTGGCCGACGGCTACGAGCTCGGCGGGTACAACCCCGTCGCGGGCTTCGGGGCCGCGGGGGAGGCCAAGATGTACGACGGCCTGGTGCGCCTGACGGGGGGCGAGGGCATGCCGGGCTTCGAGCCCGCGCTCGCGGCCGAGCTCCCTACCGCGAACGACGACGCCACGGTCTGGACCGTGACGATCCGACCGGGTGTGACGTTCTCCGACGGGACCACGTTCGGGCCCGAGGACGTCGTCGCGACCTACGAGGCGATCCTCGACCCGGCGTCGGCGTCCGAGGCGCGGTCGTCGTTCGACATGATCGACGAGGTCGTCGAGACGGGCGACGACACGGTCGAGTTCCGCCTGGCCTACCCCTATGCGCCCCTCGTCACGAAGATGCTCATCGGCATCGTGCCCGCCGAGGCGGTCGCGACCCCGGGCCTGGCGGCCGAGTCGACGCTCAACAGCGAACCGGTCGGGACGGGGCCGTACACGCTCGTGGACCTGTCGCCCGACCGTGCTGTGCTCGAGGCGAACGAGGACTACTGGGACGGCGCCCCCGAGATCAAGAAGCTCACCCTCCTGTACGTCCCCGACGACAACACGCGCGCGCAGCGCATGGTGTCCGGGGAGATCGACGGCACGAACCTGCCCCCGCTGCTCGCGAACACGTTCGAGGGCAAGGACGGCATGACCGTCACCGCGCAGACCTCGGCCGACTGGCGCGGGCTGTCGCTGCCCACGAACAACCCCGTGGCGGGCGACCCCGCGGTGCGCATGGCGCTCAACCTGGCCGCGGACCGGCAGTCGATGATCGACGACGTCCTCGGCGGCCACGGGCGCGTGGCCGCGACGCCGTATCCCGAGGTCTACGGGGAGGCTTACGAGCCCGACGCGGTGTTCGAGCACGACCCGGCCAGGGCCGAGGAGATCCTCACGGACGCGGGCTGGGTCGAGGGCGCGGACGGCATCCGGGTCAAGGACGGCCAGCGCGCGCAGATCGCGCTCATGTACAACTCGGTCGACACGGTCCGCCGCGACCTCGCCCAGGCGTTCGCGTCGGACGCTCTCGCGGTGGGCGTCGAGGTCGACCTCGAGGCGTTGTCCTGGGACCGGATCGACCCGCGCATCAACACCGACGCGACGCTCCTGGGCGGTGGCGACGAGCCGTTCGACCCCGACACCCAGTCCTACGACGCGCTCAGCTCGGTGTTCGTCCAGCCGGACGTCGGCAGCGTGTACGCCAACGCGAGCGACTACCAGAACGCGACGGTCGACGCGGCGCTCGAGGTGGGGCGTCGCAGTCTCGACCAGGCCGAGCGCGACGCGGCCTACCGCGAGGTCCAGGACGCCTACGTCGACGACCCCGGCTACGTGTACCTCGTGTTCCTGGACCACACGTACGTGTCCAAGGACGCGGGCTGGAACATGTCCGGCCCCGTGCTCGAGCCCCACGCCCACGGGGTGACGTGGGGCCCGTGGTGGTCGCTGCAGTCCTGGACGAGGGACTGATGACCACGGTCCGGGACGGGCGCGGGAAGCGCCCGGCAGCCGAGCCCGGGACGGGTCCCGCGGACGGCCCGGCGCGGACGAGCGCACGGCCCGACGCCGCCTCCCGCACCGCCGGGGATGACGCGCCCTCGGTGCGGGACCTGCGGCGGGGGCGGCACCGCGACGTCTGGGGCATGGTCCGGCGCCGGCTGCTGTTCATCGTCCCGGTCACCGGCCTCGTCTCGGCCGGGCTGTTCGCGGCCGCCAAGTACTCACCGTTCGACCCGCTCGTGGGCTACCTCGGGACGCGGTACATGACGACGACCGAGGCCGACAAGGCGATCATCTCGGAGCAGCTCGGCCTCGACCAGCCCTGGTACGCGACGTACTGGGGCTGGCTCCAGGACCTGTTCGGCGGTGACCTGGGCCGGTCCCGGTCGTTCAGCCAGCCCGTCGCCCAGGTCATCGCCGAGCGCCTGCCGTGGACGCTGCTGCTCGCGGGGGCGGGCCTCGCGCTCGCGGTCGTGGTCGCGCTGCTGCTGGGCATCACGGCGGGCGTGCGCAGCGGCGGGCTCGTGGACCGGGCCGTGACCGCGGTGTGCGTCGTGGTCCAGGGGCTGCCGCCCTTCGTCCTGTCGCTCGCGGCGATCGCGGTGTTCGCGCTCACGCTGGGCTGGCTGCCCGCGGCGGGGCTCTCGGACGGGGGCTCGGACCCGACGGCCGGGGGAGTGCTGCGGCACATGCTCCTGCCGGTCGTGGTGCTCGCGATCTCGCAGGTGCCGTGGCTGCTGCTCGCGGTGCGCGAGTCGGTCGTGACGTCGAAGGGCGAGGACTTCGTCGCGGGCGCCGTCTCGCGCGGCATCCCGACCGGCATCGTGACTCGCCGCCACATCGTGCCGACCTCGCTCGCGCCGTTCGTGAACATCGTGGGCGTGCGGCTGCCCGAGCTGGTGGTCGGGGCCGTCCTGGTCGAGGAGGTCTTCAGCTGGCCGGGTGTGGCCGGGGCGATCGTGACCTCGGCCCGCGACCTCGACATGGCGCTCCTGGCGTTCCTGACGATCGGGACCACGGTCGTGGTCATGGTCGGCTCGCTCCTCGCGGACGTGGTCGTGGCGCTGATGGACCCGCGGGTGAGCACCGATGGCTAGGCGCCACCTGGTGGTCGCGGGCAGCGTCCTGGCGGTCGTGGTGCTCTACGCGGTCCTGGTCCCGCTCCTCGCCGGGGTCGACGACCGCGTGACCGACTTCGCGCAGGCGCGTCAGGCGCCGTCGGCGGAGCACCTGTTCGGCACCGATTCCGCGGGCCGCGACCTGTTCGTGCGCATCGCGTCGGGCATCCGGACCTCGCTCCTGGTCGCGCTCCTGTGCGCGCTGCTCGCGACCGTGATCGGCGTGGTGGTCGGTGTCGCGGCCGGCTTCTGGGGCGGGTGGCCGGATCGCCTCGTCATGCGCACCACGGACGCCGTCAACGCCCTGCCGCACCTGCTGCTCGGCATCGTGATCGTGGCGATGTTCCGCGGCAGCCTCCTGGCGATCGTGCTGTCGATCGCGCTGACCCACTGGACGCAGGTCGCCCGCATCGTGCGCTCGGAGATCCTCAGCCTGCGGCAACGCCCGTTCGTCGATGCCGCGGTGCTGGCAGGGGCCAGCAGGCGCCAGGTCGCGGTGCGCCACCTCGTGCCGGCCACGGCGCCGCAGGCCCTCATCGCGGTCGTGCTGCTCCTGCCGCACGCGGTGTGGCACGAGTCCACGCTGTCCTTCCTGGGCTTCGGGCTGCCGCCGCACGAGCCCAGCCTCGGCACGCTCCTGGAGGAGGCGCGCAGCTCGCTGCTCCTGGGCGGCTGGTGGACGCTCGTGTTCCCCGCGGCCGTGCTCGTCGTCGTGACGCTCGCGGTGGCCTTCGCGGGTCAGGCGCTGCGCAAGGTCGTCACCCCGCCTCAACCGTCGGAGCTGAGACTGTGAACCCCTCGAACCCCTCGAACCCCTCGAACCCCTCGAGCTCTTTGCACCCCGCGGGCCTGCGCGTCGAGAACCTGACCGTGCGGCTGCCGCTCGCGAACGGGTCGGTCGTGCACGCAGCGAGCGAGGTGAGCCTCGCGGTCCCGCGGGGCGCCGTCACGGCCCTGGTGGGGGAGTCGGGCTGCGGCAAGTCGATCCTCGCGTCCGCGGTCATGGACCAGCTCCCCGCGGGCGCCCGCAGGTCGGGCACCATCACGGTCACGACCCCGCAGGGACCGATCGACGTGTTCTCGGGCGCGCCGTTCCGTGGGCGGCACGCGGCCCTGGTCCCGCAGTCTGCCGCGACCCACCTGACGCCCGTGCGGACCGCACGCGCGCAGCTCGACGAGACGATCACGTCGCTCGGCTCGACGCGCACGAGCGACGAGCTGGCCGTGCGCGTGGGCCTGGTCCCCGCGGCGCTCGACTGCTACCCGCACGAGCTCTCGGGCGGCATGGCCCAGCGGGTCGCCGTGGCCGGCGCCCTCGTCGGTGACCCGTCGGTCATCGTCGCGGACGAGCCCACGGCGAGCCTCGACCGGGCGCTGACCGACAGGATCCTCGCGCTGCTGCGCGAGTGCGCCGACGACGGCGCGGCGGTCCTGCTCATCACGCACGACCTCGCGTCGCTGGTCCGCACGGGTGTGGCCGACCACGTCGCGGTCATGTACGCCTCGCGCCTCATGGAGACGGGCCCGGCGGTCGAGGTGTTCGACGACCCGTGGCACGACTACACGCGCGACCTGCTGGGCGCGTTGCCCGCGCGCGGGATGCACCCGTTGCCGGGTCTGCCGCCCCAGCTCACCGACCTGCCGGACGACTGCGTCTACCACCTGCGTCGGCCCGAGACCCGGCAGTCGGGCGGCCCCACGGTGCTGGTCCAGGTCGGCGAGCGCTCGTACCGCACGCTGCGCGACGCCCCGCGCGAGGAGGTGGCCTGATGAGCCTCGACGCGCGCGGCATCGTGGCGGGGTACCGGCGCAAGCCCCCGGTCCTGACCGACGTGTCGATCAGCGTTCCGGCCGGCGAGATCGTGGGGCTGTCCGGTCCCTCGGGCACGGGCAAGACGACGCTCGCCCGGGTCCTGGCCCTGCTCGACGCGCCGCGCGCGGGCAGCGTGAGCATCGACGACCAGGTCGCGACCGGCACGCGGTTCGCGGTGCAGCGGGAGCTGCGCGGCTCGGTCGCCATGCTGTTCCAGTCGCCGCGCGCCTCGACCGACCCGCGCCTGTCGCTGAGCTCGATCATCGCCCAACCCGCCGAGGTGGCCGGCCGCCCGGTCGACGTCGAGGGCGTCGCGGCGCGCGTGGGGCTCACGCCGGACCTGCTCACGCGCCGGCCGTACCAGGTCTCCGACGGCCAGCTCCAGCGGGCGTGCCTCGCGCGGGCGCTCACGCAGGAGCCGCGGTACCTGATCTGCGACGAGGCGACCGCGATGCTCGACGCCGCGACGACCGCGACGCTCGTGCGCCTCGTCGAGGCGGAGGCGGCCGCGCAGGGCGTGGGGGTGCTGCTCATCAGCCACGACGAGGAGCTGCTCGCGGCGTGCTGCTCGCGGGTCAGCGCGCTCGCGGACCTGCGGGGGACGCACGCGCCGGCCTGAACGGTGCACCGGGGCGGGGTGCGCCCGCGCGCGAGGCGCGGTGCCCGACGGCGGTGCGCGGCGCCGTCGGGCATCTCGCCTCGCGGGACGGTGCCCTCAGGGCGCCGTCGTGCGCGCGGACTCCTCCGCGCGGGCGGCCGCCTCGACCGCGGCCGCGACGACCGTGGTGACCTCGGGGTTGAACACGCTGGGCACGATGTAGGTCGGGTTGAGCTGGTCCGGGTGGATCGTGGAGGCCAGCGCCCGGGCCGCAGCGAGCAGCATGGTGTCGGTGATCTCGTGGGACTGCGCGTCGAGCAGGCCGCGGAACACGCCGGGGAAGGCGAGGACGTTGTTGATCTGGTTCGCGAAGTCGCTGCGGCCCGTGCCCACGATCGCGGCGTGCTGCGCGGCGTCGACCGGGTCCACCTCCGGGGTGGGGTTGGCCATCGCGAACACGATCGCGCCGGGGGCCATGGTCGCGACGTCGTCGCCCGTGAGGATGTCCGGGGCCGAGACGCCGATGAACACGTCCGCCCCGACGAGCGCCTCGACGAGCGTCCCGTGCACCCGGCGCGGGTTGGTGCTGATCGCGGTCCAGGCGAGCGCGGGCGACAGGCCCGGGCGGTCGGGGTGGACCACGCCCTCGATGTCGGCGACCACGACGTCGTGGGCGCCCGCGGCCAGGAGCAGCTTGAGGACGGCCGTCCCTGCTGCCCCCGCCCCGGACAGCACGATCCGGACCTCGGCCAGGTCCTTGCCCACGACCTTGAGCGCGTTCGTCAGGGCCGCGAGCGCGACGATGGCCGTGCCGTGCTGGTCGTCGTGGAACACCGGGATGCTGAGCTCGGCGCGCAGCCGCCGCTCGATCTCGAAGCAGCGCGGAGCCGAGATGTCCTCGAGGTTGATGCCCGCGAAGACCGGCGCGATGGCCTTGACCGTGCGGACGATCTCGTCGACGTCCTGGGTGTCCAGCGCGATGGGGAACGCGTCGATGTCCGCGAACCGCTTGAACAGCGCGGCCTTGCCCTCCATGACGGGCAGCGACGCGAGCGGGCCGATGTCCCCCAGGCCCAGCACGGCGGAGCCGTCGGTCACGACCGCGATCGTGTTGCGCTTGATCGTCAGGCGCCGCGCGTCCTCGGGGCGCGCGGCGATGGCCTCGCAGACCCGCGCGACGCCCGGGGTGTAGATCATCGACAGGTCGTCGCGGTTGCGGATCGGGACCTTCGACTCGATCTGCAGCTTGCCGCCCAGGTGCAGCAGGAACGTGCGGTCCGAGACCCGGTCCACCACGACGCCCTCGAGCACGCGCAGCGCCCCGACGATCTCCTCGGCGTGCGACTCGCCCCGCGTCGCGACCGTGACGTCCACCGTGATGCGCTCGTGGCCCGAGGCCGTGACGTCGAGCGCGGACACGATCCCGCCCGTCTGCTCGATCGCGGTCGTGAGCTCGCTGACGGCCGTGGGCCGGGCCTCGACCTGGAGGCGGACGGTGATGGAGGAGGAAACGCTCGGCGCTGAGGTCATGGGCATCAGGGTATGCGCCGTGCGCGCCGCGTCCGTGCACCCGGCGGTGGCACGGGAACGGCGCCCCCGGGAGGGGACGCCGCGCTCGCCACCGGGGCGAGGGTTAACAAGCGTGCTGCGAGGGTAGTGCTGCAACGGGGCAAGCCCGGTCAGCCAGTCCTATGCGGGGACTTCTCGCGCGTGGGTTCCGCCCGTCCCTGGTGCTGTCGTCCCTCCATGACACGCCCGTGCGCTGCGTCGCGCAAGGCCTGGGCGGAGGATCGGGAGAACCTCCACGCGGTGTTCGACCCGAGCCGGGACGAGCCGGACAAGGAGGCCAGGCTCCTTCGAACGGACGGTGCCGGGCTGCGC
>Ga0233375_1001406_pt1 | contig 10712 bp, 9 predicted proteins | sample ElkDunMinimDraft_10_FD_191539 | JGI IMG/M metagenome (GOLD analysis project Ga0233375, IMG submission 191539) | Fecal eukaryotic communites from dung pellets of Tule Elk in California, USA - Elk Dung E16 | ecosystem: Host-associated > Mammals > Digestive system > Large intestine > Fecal | place... | reverse complement strand
CTCTGCCCGTCCTGGTGCTGGCGCTCGGCGCCTGCACCGAGGGGACCACCACCCCGGACCAGGGCGCGTCGACGCCCGCCGAGATGGCCGCGCCGACCGTCCCCGGGCGCGGCGGGACCGAGCTGCCGACGGTCGCGGACCAGCAGGAGGCGCTGGCGGCGGGCGGCGACGCCACGGAGGCGTTCGCCGCGCCGGTGGACGCCGGCGGGACCGAGGTCGGCCAGGTGCCGGACGTCGCGGCCGGCTCCTACCTGCTGCGGGTGGTGTGCACGTCGTCGGACGGCGGGCCCGTCACGGTCACCGTCGCCGCGTCGGGCGCGGACCTGACGTCGTACCAGGCGCCGTGCGTCCCGGTGTTCCAGGGCGGCTCGACCATGGCCGACAGCGACCCGTTCGAGGTGCCGGGAGGCGTGCTGGACGTCGGGGTCACGGCGTCCGCCGACTCCGTCGTCGCGGTCGGGCTGGTCCCGGCGGGCTGACCGCCCGGCTGTCGCCCGTCGACGACGGTCCCGCCGGCGAGCCGTCAGGCCTCGAGCGTCGCCAGCGCCTGCGCCAGGTCCTCGCGCAGGTCCTCGACGTCCTCCAGGCCGACGGAGAGCCGGACCGTCGCCTCGCCGATGCCGACAGCGGCTCGCCCCGCGGGCCCGAGCCGGCGGTGCGTCGTCGTGGCGGGGTGCGTGACGATCGACTTCGCGTCGCCCAGGTTGTTCGAGATGTCGACGACGCGCAGCGCGTCGAGGAAGCCGAAGGTCGCCTTCTTCGCCACGTCGGGGGTCGCGTCGGCGGGCACGGCCAGGTCGAGCGTGACGACCGTGCCGCCGCCCGTCTGCTGCGCGAGCGCGAGCGCGTGCTGCGGGTGCGAGGGCAGGTACGGGTAGCGGACCTGCGCGACGCCGGGCTGCTCCTCCAGCCAGCGGGCCAGGGTCAGCGCGGACGCGGCCTGGTGCCGGACCCGCAGGCTGAGCGTCTCCAGGCCCTTGAGCAGCACCCAGGCGTTGAACGGCGACAGCGACGGGCCCGTGTTGCGCAGCAGCGTCTGCACGGGGCCGCGCACGTAGTCCGACGAGCCGAGGATCGCCCCGCCGAGCACGCGGCCCTGCCCGTCGATGTGCTTGGTGGCCGAGTAGACGACCACGTCCGCGCCGTGCTCGAGCGGGCGGGAGAACACGGGCGTGGCGAACACGTTGTCGACGACCACGGTGGCGCCGGCCGCGTGGGCGAGGCGGCTGACGGTGGCGACGTCGACCAGGTCCTGCATGGGGTTCGACGGCGTCTCGAAGAACACGACGTCGGCGGGGGTCGCCAGCGCGTGCTCCCACTGCTCCGGCACGTGCCCGTCGACGTAGTCGGTCCGCACCCCCCACGTGGCGAGGATCTCGTCGAGGATCACGACGGAGGACCCGAACAGGGCGCGCGCCGCGACGACCCGTGACCCCGACCGCACGAGCGCCGCGAGCGCCGTGAAGACCGCGGACATCCCGGTGGCCGTGGCGTAGCAGGCCTCCGCGCCCTCGAGCAGCCGCAGCCGCTCCTCGAACGTGGTGACGGTCGGGTTGCCGTAGCGCGAGTACAGGAACCGGTCGACCTCGCCGGCGAACCCGGCCTCGGCCTGCGCGGCGGTGGCGTAGGTGTAGCCCTGCGTGAGGAACACGGCCTCCGACATCTCGCCGAACCCGGTGCGCACCAGCCCGCCGCGCACGGCGAGGGTGTCGGGGCGCAGGGTCCCGCGGTCGAGGCGGTGGTCGTCCCAGTCGGCCGGGCCGGGGGGCAGGTCGGGCGGCTGGTCGGGCGTGCTCACGGCTGGAGCCACGGCAGGCCGTCGGCGCGCCAGCCCGTGTGCCCGCGGTGGCCGTCGGGGCCCGTCGGTCCCTCGAAGCCCTCCAGGACGTTGTACGCCGGGCCGTAGCCCGCGGCGGTCGCTGCCTGCGCGGCGCCGATCGACCGCTGCCCCGACCGGCACAGGAACACGACGGGGCGCTCGTCGCCCGGCGCGACGCCCACCGAGGCGAGCTGGTCGAGGAACGCGGCGTTCGGCCGCCCCGAGGGGTAGGAGACCCACTCCACCAGCGCCGCCTGGCGGCCGAGGCCACGCAGGTCGGGCACGCCGACGTAGCGCCACTCGGCGTCCGTGCGGACGTCGACGAGGACGGCGTCGTCGCGCTCGGCGAGCAGGTCCCAGGCCTCGGTGGGGGTGAGGTCCCCGGCGTACCCGGGTGCGGGACGTGGCTGCACGGTCATGGTCCTCCCATCGTCTCTGGCGGTAGCACCCTCGGCCACGGTCGCCCGTGCGGGTTGCTGCGGCGTCGTCGAGCCAGATCTCTCGGCCGCTCTGGATGGTCGCCGCGATGCTACGCCAGGGTGCGTCGCCACCGGCAGGGCGTCTCACGCACGCCGTGCCGCGGTGCGGCGGGAGCGCGGGGCGTGCCAGGGTGGTGCGCGATGGACGCCCCCGAGGACCTCGTGCTGCGACCCGTGACCCCTGACGACGTGCCGGCGCTGACGCGCCTGCTGCACGACGCGTACGCGGACCTCGCCGCGCGCGGCCTGAACTTCACGGGTGCCACCCAGGACGAGGCGACGACCGCTCGGCGCAGCCTCGGCGTGGGCGCCTCGTGGGTGCTGGTCGACGCGGCCGGTGCGCTCGCGGGGACCGTCACCGCCACCAGCCCGCCCGGCCGTGGCATCAAGGCGCTCACGGACCTGGCGCTCGAGCCGGACCGCGTCTGGCTCAACCAGCTCGCGGTCCGTCCGGACCTGCGGGCGCGGGGGCTGGCGACGTACCTGTGGGGCGTGCTGCGCGAGTGGTCCCTCGCGCGCGGCATGCGCTCGGTGGGCCTGGACACCGCGGAGCCCGCTGCGCCGCTGCGCGCGATGTACCGGCGGTGGGGCTTCGTCGACGCGGACGTCGTGCAGTGGCCCGGCAAGACGTACCGCAGCGTGGTGATGCTGCACGGCCTGGAGCGCCCGGGCCGTGGTGCGAGGCATGAGACGCCGCGTCTCGCATCCTGAGAGCAGCGGCGCGCCGCCGTTGACAGGGTCACGCCGGGCGGCCGATCCTCGACACAGGTCATGAGCGCCAGCGACAAGCCCCGGCTCGCTGGCCGGCAACCCTCCTCCGCGGTGGGGTGCCCCGGGTGACGACCTGGCCGCGCGCCGTTCGGTGCCGGCAAGCGCGGGGCCCTCGACGGTCCCCGGACCGTTCCGGAGGAGCACCATGACCACGATCACCGAGCTGTTCGCGTGCGTCGACGAGGCCTCGGGCACCGCCGCCCCGGCGGCACGCGTCGGGGACGCCCCCCTGCTGGCGGTCGTCGGGGCGGCGACCACCGTCCCGCTCGTCGACGGCAGCAGCCGCACCTACGCCAACCTCGACTGCGCCGCCAGCGCCCCCGCGCTGGAGTCCGTGGGCGCGCGCGTCGCCGAGGTGCTGCCGCTGTACGCGTCCGTGCACCGCGGGGCGGGCTACCTGTCGCAGGTGTCGACGGCGCTCTACGAGACGTCCCGGCAGTCGATCGCCCGCTTCGTCGGGGCCCGCGAGGACGACGTCGCGATCATCACGCGCAACACCACCGACTCGCTCAACCTGCTCGCCGGTGTCGTGCCGCACGGCGGGGCGGTGCTCGTCCTCGACGTCGAGCACCACGCCAACCTGCTGCCGTGGGTGCAGCACAGCGGCGGCGGCCAGGCCGGGACGAGCCGCGTCGCGACCGTCCTGCCGGTGCAGCCGACGGTCGTGGCCACGCTCGACACGCTGCGCACCGAGCTCGCACGCCGCCCGTACGCCCTGGTCACGGTGACCGGGGCGTCGAACGTGACGGGGGAGGCGCTGCCGCTGGACCGCGTGGTCGCGCTCGCGCACGCCGCCGGTGCCCGGGTCGCCGTCGACGGGGCCCAGCTGGTGCCGCACCGGGGGTTCTCGCTGGCCGCCACGGACGTCGACTACGTCGCGTTCTCCGGCCACAAGACGTACGCCCCGTTCGGTGCGGGCGCACTGGTGGGGCGTCGGGACTGGCTCGACACGGGCGTGCCGTACCTCGCGGGGGGAGGTGCGGTGCGCGACGTGCGGGCCGACCGCACGGTCTGGCAGCCCGCGCCCGCGCGGCACGAGGCCGGCTCGCCCAACGTGCTCGGGGCCATCGCGCTGGCACAGGCGTGCGACACGCTCGCCGCCCTGCCCGCCGGTGCGCTGGAGGCGCACGAGCAGGCGCTGCGGGACCGTCTCGTCCGCGGTCTCGAGCAGCTCGACGGGGTGCACGTCGCGCGGATCTGGCCGGACTCGACGGACCCGGTGGGCGTCGTGACGTTCACGGTGGCCGACCTCGACCCCGGGCTGGTGGCCGCGTACCTGGCCGCCGAGCACGGCATCGGCGTGCGCGACGGACGCTTCTGCGCGCACCCGCTGCTGGCGCACCTCGGTGCGTCGCACGGTGCCGTGCGCGCGTCGGTCGGGGTCGGGACGACGGCCGAGCACGTCGACCGGCTCGTCGCCGCGCTCGGTGCGCTGCTGGAGCGCGGGACGCAGGCCGGGTACGAGGTGGTCGACGGCTGCTGGTCCGTCGTCGACGACACGCGCCCGCTCATCGAGGTGCAGGGGCTCGACCACCTGGCCGCGACGGCCGCGGCCGCCTGCGGGCCCGCGCTGGACGACTGAGGAGCACCGACCCGCCGTCGCCCCGGCGACGCGCGACCCACGACGTCCACCGTGCGCGACACGCACGTGAATCCGCTGGTCGCGGGGTCGGGGCGGAGGGGAGGATCGTCCGCGTGCTCCACGACCTGACGCTCGACGGCCACGGTGTCCGCCTGGTCCCCCTCGCGGACGACCACGCGGCGGCGCTCGCGGCGTTCGTCGACGAGCGCGTCTGGGCGGGCATGACGTCGCCCACGCCCCGCGGCGTCGACGAGGTGCGGGACGTCGTGCGGGCGGCCCACGGGACACCGGCGCGGTACGCGTTCGCGGTGCTCGTGGACGGCGACGTGGTCGGGTCCACGTCGTTCTACGACGTCGACCTGCGCATGGGACGGCTCGAGGTCGGGCACACGTTCTACGACCCGCGCGTGTGGGGCACGTACGTGAACCCCGCCTGCAAGCTGCTGCTGATGTCGCACGCCTTCGACACGTGGGGCGTCGCGCGCGTCGCCTACCGCGTCGAGGCGCGCAACCGCCGGTCGATCGCCGCGGTCACCAAGCTCGGTGCCCGGCCCGAGGGCCGGCTGCGCGGGCACCGGGTGGCGGCGGACGGGACGCGCCAGGACTCGCTGTACTTCTCGGTGCTCGCGGACGAGTGGCCGGACGTGCGCGCGGGTCTCGAGGCGCGGCTCGCCGGGGACGCGGTGCCGGCCGCCCGCACGTCGGTGCTGCTGCTCGGCGGGCGGTCCGGTGTCGGCAAGTCGACCGTCGCCGCGGCCGTCCACGACCTGCTCGTCGCGCGGGACGTCCCGCACGCCGTGGTCGAGGGCGACGCGCTGGACCTCGCGCACCCGGCGCCGTGGGAGCACGGTGTGGCCGAGGCGAACCTCGCGGACGTCTGGCGCCGCTACCGCGCCCTGGGGCACCGGCGGCTGGTCTACACGAACACCGTGAGCGTGCTGCAGGCCGACGTGCTCGCGGCCGCCGTGGGGGACCGCCCGGACGTGACGTCGGTGCTGCTCACCGCGTCGGACGCGACCGCGCGCGAGCGGCTGGGCCGCCGTGAGGAGGGCGAGTCGTACACGGCGCACGTCGCGCGCTCGGACGCCGCCGCGGTGCGGCTGGCCGCGCAGGCGGGCACGGGCGTGCACCGCGTCGCGACCGACGGGCGGACGCCGCACGAGGTCGCCGCGGAGGTGGTCGCGCTCGCGGGCTGGTGAGCCGGGGCGCGGACCGGGGTCAGTCCTCGACGACGAGCCCCACGTGGTGGGCGAGCAGGGGCGCCAGGTCCAGCAGCTGGTCCCGGGTGACCTGCGCGCCGCCGAGGCTGCCGACCCCCTCGACGACCCGCAGCCGCGCGCCGCGCAGGTCGCACTCCGCCAGGCGCGCCTGCGTCGCGTCGAGGCGGCGCACGTCGCAGTCGACGACGACGAGCCGGCGCACGCGCGCGTGGCTCAGGTCCAGGTCACCCAGCGTCACGCCCTCCAGCCGCAGCTCGTCCACCGTGGACTCGCGCAGGTCGAGGTAGTCGATCTTGCCGCCGACGACGGCGACCCGCGTCCACGTGGAGCCGAACGCTGTCAGCGCACCGACGCGCACGCCGGTCAGCGTCACGTCCCGCCACGTCGAGGACGGTGCGGGCAGCGCCCCGGCGCGCACCCCCGTCCAGGTGGTGTCGAGCACCCGCGCGCCGTCCATCGTGACCTGGTCGAGGTCGCAGTCCTCGACCGCGCAGTCGAGGAACCTCGCGCGTGACGCGTCGCGCCCGGTCAGGTCGAGCCCGCGGAACGCCAGGCCGTCGAGGTCGGCGTCGGGCTCGAGGTCGTACGCGTCGCCGCTGAGCATGGCCCGAGCCTGCCACGTCGCACCGACAGGTGGTCCGCTCCCCGGGGTCGGGGGCGGCCCCGCCGTGCGCCCGGTCGATCCGCGCGCGCCAGGTCGATCCGCCTGCGCCCGAGGGCCCCAGTCGGCGAGAGGTCGATCCAGCACGGGTGGGGTGTGCTGGATCGACCTCCCGCCGACTGGGGCGGGGGTGGGTCGACCTCGTGCCCGAGAAGGTCGCTGCCGGGTCAGGGGACCGGGATGACCTGCCCCGAGAGGTGCAGGCGGCCCGAGCGCGGGTGCCAGACGGTGAACGCGTGCCCGTCGCCGTCCGGGGCCACCCGGACGTCGGGCGTGGCGGGCAGCAGGACGGGCGCGGCGAACTCGACCGACCAGACGAACGCGTCGCCGCGGGCGGCGCCCACGTCCGCGAGGGCACGTGACGCGGTGTACATGCCGTGCGCGATCGCCCGCTCGAACCCCAGCGCCCGCGCGGTGACCGGGGACAGGTGGATGGGGTTCCGGTCCCCGGAGACGGCGGCGTACCGGCGTCCGACGTCGGCCGGCAGCTCCCAGCGGCCGGTGCGCACGGGCGGTGTGAAGTCCGGGCGCGGGGTCTCGTCGCGCGGGGCGTCCGGCAGGCGCACGCCCTTGGCGAGGTACGTCGAGACGCCGCGCCACGCGACCTCGCCCTCGGCGCGGACCTCGGTGACGAGGTCCACCTGGGTGCCCGAGCGGTGCGGCCGCAGGTCCTGCGACCAGGCCCGCACGGCGAGCCGGTCGCCCAGCGCGAGCGGGCGGCGCTGCTCCACGCGGTTGGCCAGGTGCACCATCCCGAGCAGCGGCAGCGGGAAGTCCGGGCGGACCATGAGCGCCATCGCCACCGGGAACGCGAGCACGTGCACGTACCCCGCCGGCAGCGCGTCCGTGCCGGGCTCGTGCAGCAGGTGCTGGTACGCGGTCAGGTGGTCGGCGTCGGCGTGGACGTCGTGCACGACGTAGGCGACGTCGGGCAGCCCGCGGGACGTCGCGCGCGCGCCACCGGCCACCGCCGACCGGGCCGACGCGACGACCCCGCGGCCGTACAGCCCGCCGAGCCCCGGCACGGCGGGCAGGACGACCTCGGACGTCGGGCCGGACGTCGGACCGGCCGTCACCGGCCCACCATGTTCTGGCCGCAGACCCGCAGCGTGCGCCCGACGACCCCACCCGCGGCCGGGGAGGCGAGGAACGCGATGGCCTCGGCCACGTCGACGGGCAGGCCGCCCTGCTGCAGGGAGTTCAGCCGGCGCGCGACCTGACGCGTGACGGCCGGGATCCGCGCGGTCATCTCGGTCTCGATGAACCCCGGGGCCACGGCGTTGGCGGTGCCGCCGAACGGCACCAGCAGGGGCGCGGTCGCCCGGACCATGCCGATGACGCCGCCCTTGGACGCCGCGTAGTTGGTCTGGCCGCGGTTGCCGGCGATGCCCGAGGTCGACGCCAGCGAGACGATGCGCGGCGCGTCCACGAAGTCCCCGGAGGTCAGCAGTGCCTCGTTGATGCGCAGCTGGGAGTCGATGTTGACGGCCAGCACGGACGACCACCTGTCGTCGCTCATGTTGGCGAGCAGCTTGTCACGGGTGATGCCGGCGTTGTGGACCACGATGTCGAGGCGGCCGTGGCGGGTCCGGGCGTGCTCGAGGATCCGCTCGCCCGCGTCGGCCGCGGTGACGTCGAGCTGCAGCGCGGTGCCGCGCACGCGGTTGGCGACCTGCGCGAGCTGCTCGCCCGCGGCGGGCACGTCGACCGCGACGACCGTGGCGCCGTCCCGTGCGAGCACGTCGGCGATGGCCGCGCCGATGCCGCGCGCGGCACCCGTCACGACCGCGACCTTGCCGGCCAGCGGCTTCTCCCAGTCGGTCGGCAGCTCACCGGCGTCGGAGTCGACCTCGAGCAGCTGGCCGTCGACGAACGCCGAGCGCGTGGACAGGAAGAAGCGCAGCGCGGCGACCACGCTCGGCGCGGTGACGGGCACCGGCTCGGCGACGACGACGCCGTTGGCGGTCCCCCCGGCCCGCAGCTCCTTGGCCAGGGACCGGAGGAACCCGTCGACGCCCTGCCGGGCAGCGGCCACGGCCGGGGCGTCGGAGTCCAGCGCGGGCCGGGAGATCGTGACGACCCGTGCGCCGCTGCGCAGGGACCTCAGCGTGCTCGCCGCCGCCAGCACGGGGGCGGTGAGGTCGTCCGGGTGCTCGACGTGGGTGAGCACGAGCACGACGGCCGCGTAGCGCGTGTCGGGCGCCGCGTGGCGGTGCACCTCGACGTCCCAGCCGTCCAGGACGGCCGGGGCGTCGCCGACGGGTGCGGTGCCGCCGCGGGGCGACGACAGCAGGGTGGCGACGGTGTCGGCGTCGGGTCCGGAGCCCAGCACCAGCGCCGGGCCGTCGAGCAGCGGCCGCCCGGGGCGGTAGCGGCGCAGCACGGCGGGGCGCGGCAGCCCGAGCTGCTTCGCGAGCTTCTGGGTGAGCCCGTTGTTGACGAGCTCGAGGTAGCGGTCGGTCATCACGACTCCTGCGTCGTCGGGTCCGGCGGGGTCGCCCGCTCCCACCGGGAGCCGATCGCTCTGGTCGCCGAGGGGAGGGGCGGGACTGCGCTGCGGCGGGAGGGGCTCCCGCCGCAGGAGGTCAGGCTGCTTCGAGGAGGGCCGTGAGGCCCAGGCCACCGGCCGCGCAGACCGAGACGAGGGCGCGGACGGGGGAGTCGTCGCCGGCGGCCACCTGGGCGGCGCGCCGCGCGTGCAGCTCCTTGGCCATCGTGGCGACGATGCGGCCGCCCGTCGCGGCGAACGGGTGCCCGGCGGCCAGCGAGGAGCCGTGGACGTTGAGCCGCGCGGGGTCGACGGTGCCGAACGCACCGTCCAGCCCCAGGCGCTCGCGGCCGAACTCGGCGGACTCCCACGCGGCCAGCGTCGTCAGCACGGTCGACGCGAACGCCTCGTGGATCTCGACGTAGTCCAGGTCCTCCAGCCGCAGCCCGTGCCGGGCGAGCAGCCGCGGGACGGCGAACACCGGCGCCATGAGCAGCCCGTCGATGCCGTGCACGAAGTCGACGGCGCCGGCCTCGGCGTCGACGACCGCGGCGAGCGGCGTGAGGTCGTGGGCGGCGGCCCACTCGGCCGATCCGAGCAGCACCGTGGACGCACCGTCCGTCAGCGGCGTGGAGTTGCCGGCCGTCATGGTGGCCGGGGTGTCCAGCCCGAGGCCGAACGTCGGCTTCAGCTGCGCGAGCTTCTCCAGCGACGTGTCGGCGCGCAGGTTCGCGTCGCGCGTCAGGCCGCGGTACGGCGTGACGAGGTCGTCGAAGAACCCGGCGTCGTACGCCGCGGCGAGGCGCTGGTGGCTGCGCAGCGCGACCTCGTCCTGCGCCTCGCGCGTGATGCCCCACTGCGCGGTGGTCAGGGCCTGGTGCTCACCCATCGACAGGTGGGTGCGCGGCTCCGACGTGCGGGGCGTCGCCGGGGCGAGGTCCTTGGGGCGCAGCCGGGCCACCGCCTTGAGGCGCTGCTGCGGCGTCTTCGCGTGCGACAGGTCGAGCAGGACGCGGCGCAGGCGGTCGCTGACGGCGATGGGGGCGTCGGACGTCGTGTCGACACCGCCGGCGATCGCGGACTCGAGCTGGCCGAGGCGGATCTTGTTCGACAGCGAGACGACGGTCTCCAGGCCGGTCGCGCAGGCCTGCTGCACGTCGTAGGCCGGGGTGGTCGCGGCGAGGGTCGATCCGAGGACCGCCTCGCGCGTGAGGTTGAAGTCGCGGCTGTGCTTGAGCACCGCGCCCGCGGCGACCTCGCCGATGGTCTCGCCCTGCAGCCCGTAGCGGGCGACGAGCCCGTCGAGCGCCGCGGTGAGCATGTCCTGGTTGCTCGCCTGCGCGTACCTGCCCCCGGCGCGGGCGAACGGGATCCGGTTGCCGCCGAGCACGTACGCGGTGCGGGGCAGGGCGGGGGCCGTGGTGGGCGTGGCGGGGGACGTGCTCGGCTTACGGGTGGCCATCTGGCGTTCCCTCTCGCATCGGCGTCGGTGACGTGCGGTCGTTCCGGTGACCCTCTCCCGCGTTGGCGGGAGGGACGTTCGTCCCGGAAGGGTGTCCGGAACTCACAGTACCTGATACCTTCGGTTGCGTGAGCCCCGTCACTCCGGGAGCGTCGACGACGACCTCCTCGAACCGATCGCGCGACGACGCGTCCGGCCGGCCCGCGCCGCGGATGCTCCCGTCCGCCCGC
>Ga0233375_1001402_pt1 | contig 10757 bp, 9 predicted proteins | sample ElkDunMinimDraft_10_FD_191539 | JGI IMG/M metagenome (GOLD analysis project Ga0233375, IMG submission 191539) | Fecal eukaryotic communites from dung pellets of Tule Elk in California, USA - Elk Dung E16 | ecosystem: Host-associated > Mammals > Digestive system > Large intestine > Fecal | place... | reverse complement strand
CGGGTGCGTGGCGGTGGCGCTCATCAGAAGTACCCCTCCTTCTTGCGGTCTTCCATGGCGGCTTCGGAGATCCGGTCGTCGGCGCGCGTGGCGCCGCGCTCGGTGATGCGGGTCGCCGCGACCTCGGTGATGACGTCGTCGACCGTGTAGGACGTGCTCTCGACGGCGCCCGTGCACGACATGTCGCCCACGGTCCGGTAGCGCACGGTCTCGGTGCGGACGTTCGCGGCCTCGGCGTCGTTGCGGGGCTGGGAGTACGGCCCGACGGCGAGCAGCATGCCGTCGCGCTCGAAGACCTCGCGCTCGTGCGCGTAGTAGAGGCTGGGCAGGTCGATCTTCTCGGCCGCGATGTAGCGCCAGATGTCGAGCTCGGTCCAGTTGCTCAGCGGGAACGCGCGCACGTGCTCGCCCGGTCGGTGGCGGCCGTTGTACAGGTTCCACAGCTCGGGGCGCTGGTTGCGCGGGTCCCACTGACCGAACTCGTCGCGCAGCGAGATGACGCGCTCCTTCGCGCGAGCCTTCTCCTCGTCGCGGCGGCCGCCGCCGAACACGGCGTCGAACTTGTGGCCCGTGATGGCGTCGAGCAGCGGCTGGGTCTGGAGCGGGTTGCGGGTGCCGTCGGCACGCTCCAGGAGGCGTCCGTCGTCGAGGTAGTCCTGGACGCTCGCGACCTCGAGGCGTGCGCCGAGGCGGGCGACCGTCGTGTCGCGGTACTCCAGCACCTCGGGGAAGTTGTGCCCGGTGTCGACGTGCAGCAGCGGGAACGGCACGGGGGCGGGCCAGAACGCCTTGGCTGCGAGGTGCAGCATGACGACCGAGTCCTTGCCCCCGCTGAACAGCAGCACGGGGCGCTCGAACTCCGCGACGACCTCGCGGATGATGTGGACGGCCTCGGACTCGAGGGACTCGAGCTGGGTCAGGCGGTACGCGGGGGCGCGCTCGGCGGTCACGGTGGTCCCTGCGGGGGAGGCCGGTGGGGCGAGGGGGGCGGTCAAGGCGTCGCTCTTCTCGTCGGGGTGCGTGGGGAGGGGGTCGAGCGCGCCGGTGGGCGCGGTCTGGTGGCGGGTGGTCGCGGCGCTCATACGTGGAGCCCGCACTCGGTCTTGTCGAGCCCGGCCCAGCGGCCTGCGCGCGGGTCCTCGCCGGGGGCGACGCGGCGCGTGCAGGGGGCGCAGCCGATCGACGGGTACCCGTCGTTGAGGAGCGGGTTGAGGATCACCTGGTGGTCCGCGGCGTAGCCGAGCAGGTCGTCGAACGACCAGGCGGCGAGCGGGTTGATCTTGACCAGCCCGTTCTTCTCGTCCCAGGTCACGAGCGGGGTGCCGGTGCGGGTCGGGGCCTCGTCGCGGCGCACGCCCGTGACCCAGACCTCGTACTCGCCGAGCGTGCGCGTCAGCGGCTCGACCTTGCGCATCGCGCAGCACGCGGCGGGGTCGCGCGACCACAGGTCCTTGCCGTGCGCCTCGTCCTGCTGGGCCACGGTGAGCCGGGGCAGGACGTCGACGATCGTGACCTCCATCTGCTGCTCGACGGCGTCGCGCGTGCCCGAGGTCTCGGGGAAGTGGTACCCGGTCTCGAGGAACAGGACGTCGACCCAGGGGGCCTGGCGCGCCACGACGTGCGGCAGGACCGCGTCGGCCATCGAGCACGCGACGGCGATCGAGTCGCCGAACTCGCGCACGGCCCACGCGACGACCTGCTCGGCGGTCGCTTCCGGGTGGTCGCCGTCCGGGACACCAGGCGTCCCTCGCCCGTGCAGCTCGCGCCGGCCGCGCTCGACGATCGCGCGCAGCTCGTCGGCCGACCGCTTGGGGCGGGCGTTCTCGGCGCGCCGTGCCGCGTGGGCGGCCTTGGACGCGGCGCGCGCCTCGGTGCGGGCCTGCGCAGCGGCACGCAGCGCGGCCAGCGGGTCGCCGGCCGCCGGGCCGGTGGTCGCCGCGCTCATCGCAGCGACTCCTCGTCCGCGCGGTGCGCCCACTGGGCGAAGCTCTCCTCGCCCTGCTTGTCCTTCTCGAACTGGCGCACGACGCGCTCGACGTACTCGGGCAGGTCGTCGTTGGTGACCTTGAGGCCGCGCACGGTGCGGCCGAGGCCGGCCTCCGCACGGTCGTCCGAGGTCAGGCCGCCGCCCAGGTGGACCTGGAAGCCGGGGACCTGGTTGCCGTCGTCGTCCATCACGAGCTGGCCCTTGAGGCCGATGTCGGCGGTCTGGATGCGGGCGCACGAGTTGGGGCAGCCGTTGATGTGCAGCGAGAGCGGCTTCATCGCGGACAGGTCACCGAGGCGCTTCTCGAGGTCGTCGATGGCGCGTGTCGCGGCGCCCTTGGTCTCGACGATCGCGAGCTTGCAGTACTCGATGCCCGTGCAGGCGATGGTGCTGCGGCGGAACGGGCTGGGGTTCGCGTCGAGGCCCTGCTCCTTGAGCCCGGCGACGACGCGCTCGAGGTGCTCGTCGGGGACGTCCAGGACCAGCAGCTTCTGGTGCGGGGTGAACCGCACGCGGTGCGACCCGGCGGACTCGGCGAGGTCCGCGACGGCCGCGAGGATGCTGCCCGAGACACGGCCGACGTAGGGCGCGGCACCGACGTAGTTCAGGCCGTCCTTCTGCTTGTGCACCCCCACGTGGTCGCCCGGCTGGGAGGGCTGCGGGGCGGGCGGGCCGTCGGGCAGCGCGTAGCCCAGGTACTCGGTCTCGAGGACCTCGCGGAACTTCGCGGGCCCCCAGTCGGCCAGCAGGAACTTCAGGCGGGCCTTGTTGCGCAGCCGCCGGTAGCCGTAGTCGCGGAAGATCTGGACGACCCCGTGCCACACGTCGGCCACCTGCTCCTCGGTCACGAACGCGCCGAGGCGCTCGCCGAGCCGGGGGTTCGCGGACAGCCCGCCGCCGACCCACACGTCGAAGCCGACGCCGAGCTCGGGGTGCTCGAGCGCCACGAAGCCCACGTCGTTGATCTCGTGCACGACGTCCTGCGACGGGTGGCCCGTCACGGCGGTCTTGAACTTGCGGGGCAGGTTCGCGAGCTCCGGGACACCGATGTACTTGTCGGTGATCTCCTTGATGACCCGGGCGGGGTCGATCAGCTCGTCGGCGGCGATCCCCGCCACGGGGCTCCCGAGCACGACGCGCGGGACGTCGCCGCACGCCTCGGTGGTCTGCAGGCCCACGGCCTCGAGCCGGCGCCAGATCTCGGGGACGGCCTCGACCTCGACCCAGTGCAGCTGGATGTTCTGGCGGTCGGTGATGTCGGCGCTGTCGCGGCCGAAGTCGCGCGAGATGTCCGCGATGACGCGCAGCTGCTCGGTCGTGACGGCGCCGCCGTCGATGCGCACGCGGAGCATGAAGTACTTGTCCTCGAGCTCGTGCGGCTCGAGCTGTGCGGTACGGCCGCCGTCGATCCCGGGCTTGCGCTGCGTGTACAGGCCCCACCAGCGGAACCGGCCGTGCAGGTCGTCGCCCGTGATGGAGTCGAAGCCCTCGCGGGAGTAGACGTCCTCGATGCGCTGACGTACCGACAGGCCGCCGTCCTCCTGCTTCCACTTCTCGTTGCCGTTGAGCGGCTCCTTGCCGTCGACGGCCCACTGGCCGTGGGGCCGGGCTGCGCGTGCGGGGCGGGCGGGACGCTCGGGGCGCGCGGCGGCGTCGGGCGCCTGCGCGGTGGGCGTGGGCGCGCCGGCAGGTGCGGCGGTGCTGCTGCCAGCCGGCTGTCCGGCGGCGGGGTCCGCGTCAGTGGCGGTGTGCGGCGGCGTCATCGTGCTCCTCGTGGGGGGACGTGGGCACGCGGACCGAAGGACTCAGCAGGGAACGAGGGGGCTGAGGGCCGACCACGCGCGCCCTTGGCTCAGGAAGATGGCGAGCGGTCGGCGAGGACGGCTCGGGGCTGAGTCAGGCGCGGGTCAACAACAACAGCAGAAGCTGTTGCGGGCGCACGCCGTCGACCCGTGACGTGTCGTCACGAGGAGGAGGTGCGCTGCCGTGGTCATGGCGGGAACGCTACAGAGGCAACGGGGCGATGGATAGCCCCCGTCCGCATGGTGGATGGGTGTCTCAGACTCCGGCCTGCGCCGGCCCGGCCGAGCCGCGCTCGGCGACACGCGGAGATTTTTCCGACAGTCGCGTCAGCAAACTAGGATGGGGACCATGGAAATCGTGTACAACGTGTTCGCAGTCCTGCACTTCGTCGGCTGGGCCATCGTCCTGGGCGGCTACTTCGTGTCGCTCAAGTCCGCCGCCCTCAACAAGGGCGTCTTCCACGGTGCCGCGACGGCCGCCGTCGCGGGCATCCTCATGGTCGGTGTCGCCGAGATGAGCGGCATGTGGGACGACGGCGGCCCCAGCATGATGAAGATCGGCATCAAGCTGGTCATCGCCCTGATCATCGCGGTCCTCGCGTTCATCGGCGTGCGCCAGGGCGACAAGATCTCGCCCGCCCTCAAGCACTCGATCGGCGGCCTCACGCTGGTCAACATCATCGTGGCGGTCTTCGTCTGACCCTGACGTCGCCGATCTCCGCGCGCGCTCTCCCGTCAGAGCGCGCGCCCGCAGTCGCGTAGATTGACGAGCTCCCCGTACCCCTCAGGGTGCGGGGAGCTCTGTCGTCCGGCTCTGTCGTCGAGGAAGTGGGTGCGCGCGTGAGCGTCGCTGGAGAGGTCGTCGTCGGCCTGGTGATCCTGGTCGGGCTGGCGGGGATCGTGGTGCAGGTCCTGCCGGGCAACACGCTCGTGGGTGGGGCGATCCTCGTGTGGGCGATCATGACGGGGGGCACGACGGCGTGGGTCGCCTTCGCCGTGGCCCTGACGTTCATCGTCGCCGCCGAGGGCGGTCAGCTCCTGCTGGCCGGCCGCCACATGCGGCGGGCCGAGGTCCCGTGGTCGACGCTCGCGTGGGGAGGGCTGGCCGGCGTCGTCGGGTTCTTCGTCATCCCGGTGGTCGGACTGTTCGTCGGGTTCATCGGGGCCGTCTTCCTGGCCGAGCTGGTCCGTCGCCGGGACCGTCGGGCGGCCTGGCGGGCGACCGTCGCGGCGCTGCAGGCCACGGGCATCACGATCGTCGTCCAGCTCCTCGGCGGGCTGCTGGCCGCGGCGGCGTGGGGCGTGGGGGTCGCTCTGACCTGAGCTGCCCAGCAGCCGGTCCGGGCCGTGTCAGGCTCCCAGGCGCGTCCGCAGGCGGTACTCCAGCCCCACCCGGACGGTGGGCCACTCGGCGGCCGTGATCGAGTAGATGGCCGTGTCGCGCAGGGCGCCGTCGTACCCGATCTTGTGGCTGCGCAGCACCCCGTCGAGCTTGGCGCCCAGGCGCTCGATCGCGGCGCGCGACTGCCGGTTGTGGAAGTGGGTGCGCAGCTCGACCGCGATCGCGTCGAGGTCGTCGAACGCGTACGCCAGCAGCAGCAGCTTCGCGGCCGGGTTCACGCCCGTGCCCTGGGCGCTGACCCGGGTCCAGGTGGAGCCGATCTCGACGCGACGGTTGAGCGGGTCGATCCCCAGGAACGTGGTGACGCCCACGACCTGGTCGTCGGCGTTGCGGATCACGACCCACGGGTTGGCCGTCCCGGCCTCGCGCGCCGCGATCTTGTCCCGGATGTACTGCGCCATCTCCTCGGGGGTGGGCACCGAGGTGTACCAGGCGTTCCACAGCTCGCCGTCGCGCACGGCCTCGACGAGCGCGTCGTGGTGGTCGGGGTGCATCGGGACGAGGCGGACGAGCGGGCCGGTCAGCGTCACGGGTTCGGTGAAGACGTTCACGTCCTGACACTATCGGCCGCGCGCGCCGCTTCGTCCGCCCGTCCTGATCGTGGTCCGGGGCCGTCCGCGGGGCGGCAGCCCGGGCGCGTGGCGAGCAGCACGGCCGCGTGGCGACAGCCCGGCCGCCGGCTCAGCCGGGCGGGACCTGCATGACGTACAGCACGTTGCCGTCGGGGTCGCGCAGCGAGAACATGGGCGGCACCCCCTCCCAGCGCAGCAGCTCCCCGACGCCCACGCCCAGGGCATCGAGCGTCGCGTGGTCGGCGGCGGCGTCGGAGGTCGCCAGCCGGATGCCCGTGTCGGTGCCCGCCTCCTGGCCCTCGCCCTCCTGGACCAGTGCGAGGGAGACGACGGCGCCCGGCGGGGCGACCTCGATCCAGCGGAACCCTTCCTGGAGGTCGCCGTCCATGCGAACCTCGAGTCCGAGCGTGTCGCGGTAGAACGCGAGCGCGGCGTCCTGGTCGCGCACCGGGACCGCGACCGTGTGCAGGCCCGTGAAGTGTGTCGTCGCCATGGTTCCTCCGTCGTCCACGACGCCCCCGGTCGAGGGCGTCGTGGGGGAGGACTGCGGTCGGGGAGCGAAGTCATCGGTGGCGCCACGCGTGCGGAGCCTGGGTGCAGGCGGGGCGATGCGGAGAGTGTCAGTGCGCGCGCCTAGTCTGGGAGGGCTATGACATCGCTCTTCGAGAACCTGCCGCTGCCCGGATTCGACCTCGCGTCCCTGGGGGACTCCTCGCGCCTGCCGTCCACCGCGCCGCGGTGGGACGAGGCACCGGGCACCGGCGGGTCCGGCCGAGCACCGGCCCGCCGCGCACCAGGGTCGGCGGGGGGCGTCCGGCCCGCGGAGCGCGACGGCCACGAGGGGGACGGGCGTGACGGGGACGCGCCCGACGGGCACCGCGGCGCGTTCTCGCACATCGACGCAGACTCCCTGCTCGACGGGATGAACCCGCAGCAGCGCGAGGCCGTGGTGCACGCGGGGAGCCCGCTGCTCATCGTCGCGGGCGCCGGCTCGGGCAAGACGCGGGTCCTCACGCACCGCATCGCCTACCTGCTCGCGACGGGCCGCGCCCGCCCGGGGGAGATCCTCGCGATCACGTTCACCAACAAGGCCGCCGCAGAGATGCGCGAGCGCGTCGAGGCGCTCATCGGGCCCGCCGCGAGGTACATGTGGGTCTCGACGTTCCACTCGGCGTGCGTGCGGATCCTGCGCAAGGAGGCCGCGGCGCTCGGGCTCAAGTCGAGCTTCTCCATCTACGACGCGGCGGACTCCCAGCGCCTCATCACGCTGGTCAGCCGCGAGCTCAACCTGGACGTGAAGAAGTACCCGGCGCGCACCCTGGCGAACAAGATCTCGGACCTCAAGAACGAGCTGATCGACCCCGAGCGCTACGCCCGCGAGAGCGGTGCGTCGGCCGCCGACGGCGTCCCCGGAGCCGGTGGTCCGGCCAACGCGTTCGACCAGGTCCTCTCGGACGTCTACTCGCGCTACCAGGCCCGTCTCGCGCAGGCCCACGCCCTGGACTTCGACGACATCATCATGACCACGGTCAACCTCCTGCAGGCCTTCCCGGCCGTCGCGGAGCACTACCGGCGCCGGTTCCGCCACGTGCTGGTCGACGAGTACCAGGACACCAACCACGCGCAGTACGTCCTGGTGCGCGAGCTCGCGGGCGCGACCGCCCCCGAGGCCGACGCCGAGGACGGGACGTGGGCCCCGGGCACCGTCCCGCCCGGTGAGCTGACGGTCGTGGGCGACGCCGACCAGTCGATCTACGCGTTCCGCGGTGCGACGATCCGCAACATCCTCGAGTTCGAGGCCGACTACCCGAACGCCCGCACCATCCTGCTCGAGCAGAACTACCGCTCGACGCAGAACATCCTCTCGGCAGCGAACGCCGTGATCTCGCGCAACATCGACCGCAAGCCCAAGCGGCTGTGGACGGACGCAGGGGCGGGCGTCAAGATCATCGGCTACGTCGCGGACAACGAGCACGAGGAGGCGCGGTTCATCGCCGAGGAGATCGACCGCCTGGGCGACTCGGACGGCGTGCGCCCCGGCGACGTCGCGATCTTCTACCGGACCAACGCCCAGTCCCGTGCCCTGGAGGAGGTCCTGATCCGCGTCGGCCTGCCCTACAAGGTGGTCGGTGGTACGCGCTTCTACGAGCGGCGCGAGATCAAGGACGCCATCGCCTACCTGCGGGCCATCGCGAACCCGGACGACGACGTGAACCTGCGCCGCATCCTCAACGTGCCCAAGCGAGGGCTCGGCGACCGCGCGGAGGCCCTGGTCGCCGCCTTCGCCGAGCGCGAGCGCATCTCGTTCGCGGCGTCGCTCGACCGCGCCGAGGAGATCCCGGGCATGACCACCCGGACCTTGAACCCGCTGCGCACCTTCCGGGACCTGTTCCACGGGCTCCTCGACCTGTACGCGACGGGCGCGACGCCGGGCGAGCTGCTCGGCGCCGTGCTCGACCGCTCGGGCTACCTCGCCGAGCTGCGCGCCAGCGACGACCCGCAGGACGGCTCGCGCGTCGAGAACCTCGCCGAGCTGCACGCGGTGGCCAGCGAGTTCACCGAGCTCGAACCCGAGGGCACGCTCACGGACTTCCTGGAGCGCGTCTCGCTCGTCGCGGACTCGGACCAGATCCCCTCGAGCGACGACGAGGGTCACGAGGGCAAGCCCGTCGTCGACCCGGGCGTCGTGACCCTCATGACGCTCCACACGGCCAAGGGCCTCGAGTTCCCCGTCGTGTTCCTCAGCGGCATGGAGGACGGCACGTTCCCGCACATGCGCTCGCTGCACGACGAGAGCGAGCTCGCCGAGGAGCGGCGCCTGGCGTACGTGGGCATCACGCGGGCCCGGGAGCGTCTGTACATCTCGCGCTCGGCGGTGCGCTCCGCGTGGGGCATGGCCAACGAGTTCCCGCCCAGCCGGTTCCTCGACGAGATCCCCGAGGACCTGTGGGACTGGCGGCGCAAGGAGTCGTCCATGGCGACCCTGCGCGGTCCCGGTGGCTACACGGGCGGGTGGGGCTCGTCGTCGGGCGGCTCGCGCGGTGGGTCGGGCTCGGGTTCCGGCGGCTACGGGCCCGGCGGTTCCGGGGCCCGCAACGGCCAGGTCCGCACCCGCTCGCTCACGCCCGACCCGGACGGCCCCAAGTTCGGTTCGGCGACCCCGCGCAAGGAGGGGGACATCCCCTCGCTCGCGATCGGCGACAAGGTCACGCACGACGCCTACGGGCTCGGCACGGTCGTCGCGGTCGAGGGCGCGGGCACCAACGCGGTCGCCAAGATCGACTTCGGGGCCGACGGCACCAAGCGCCTCCTGCTGCGGTTCTCTCCCGTCACCAAGCTGTAGGCGCCCGCCGGTCTCCCGCCCGACGGCGCGGCTCACCTCCCGGGGCGAGCGGCGCCGTCGGGCCTCGTGCGCCCGGCGGGGCCACCTCCCGGACGCGCCGCGTGGCGCCCCGGACTCGTGGGGTGTGGCCAAGGAGACAGCACCGCGGTCGTGGTTCGCGCGGCGCCGTGTAGGTCCCCGCGTGCCACCGGGCTACCCTGTAACGGGATGTCTCGATGTCGAGACATCGGTAAGCCGGTCAGGCAGTCAGATGGAAGGACGACACAGGGTGGACCTGTTCGAATACCAGGCGCGCGACATCTTCGAGAAGCACGGGGTTCCCGTGCTGGGCGGCGTGGTTGCCACGACCCCCGAAGAGGCTCGCGAGGGCGCTGAGAAGCTCGGTGGCGGGACCGTGGTCGTCAAGGCCCAGGTCAAGACCGGAGGACGTGGCAAGGCGGGCGGCGTCAAGCTCGCCCACTCGCCCGAGGAGGCCGCCGAGAAGGCGTCCGAGATCCTCGGCATGGACATCAAGGGCCACACGGTCCACCGCGTCATGATCGCGGCCGGCGCGAAGATCGCCGAGGAGTTCTACTTCTCCGTGCTCCTCGACCGGGCCAACCGCTCGTACCTCGCCATGGCGAGCGTCGAGGGTGGCATGGAGATCGAGGTCCTCGCGGTCGAGCGCCCCGAGGCTCTCGCCAAGGTCGCCGTGGACCCGACCGTCGGCATCGACCAGGCGAAGGCGGACGAGATCGTCGCCGCCGCCGGGTTCGCGGACGACATCAAGGCGCAGGTCGCCGACGTCATCCAGAAGCTGTGGACCGTCTACAAGGAGGAGGACGCGACCCTGGTCGAGGTCAACCCCCTGGTCCGCACCGAGGACGGCTCGATCGTCGCGCTCGACGGCAAGGTGACCCTCGACGAGAACGCCGGCTTCCGCCACGCGGACCACGCCGAGCTCGAGGACAAGGACGCGGCCGACCCTCTCGAGGCCAAGGCCAAGGAGAACGACCTCAACTACGTCAAGCTCGACGGCCAGGTCGGCATCATCGGCAACGGCGCGGGGCTCGTCATGAGCACGCTCGACGTCGTCGCCTACGCCGGTGAGCAGCACGGCGGCGTCAAGCCCGCCAACTTCCTCGACATCGGCGGCGGCGCGTCCGCAGCCGTCATGGCCGCAGGCCTGGACGTCATCCTCAATGACGAGCAGGTCAAGAGCGTCTTCGTGAACGTCTTCGGCGGCATCACGGCGTGCGACGAGGTCGCCAACGGCATCGTCCAGGCGCTCGCGATCCTCGGCGACGAGGCGAACAAGCCGCTCGTCGTCCGCCTCGACGGCAACAACGTCGAGGAAGGGCGCGCGATCCTCGCCCAGGCGAACCACCCGCTCGTCACCCTGGCCGAGACGATGGACGGCGGCGCCAGCAAGGCTGCCGAGCTGGCCAACGCCGCTTCCTGACCCGAGACCCGAGAGAGAAAACAGACAGACATGGCAATCTTCATCAACGAGGACTCCAAGGTCATCGTCCAGGGCATGACGGGCTCGGAGGGCCAGAAGCACACCACGCGCATGCTGGCCTCCGGCACCAACATCGTGGGCGGCGTCAACCCGCGCAAGGCCGGCACCTCGGTCGCCTTCCCGAAGGGTGACGGAACGGTCGACGTCCCC
>Ga0233375_1001399_pt1 | contig 10771 bp, 24 predicted proteins | sample ElkDunMinimDraft_10_FD_191539 | JGI IMG/M metagenome (GOLD analysis project Ga0233375, IMG submission 191539) | Fecal eukaryotic communites from dung pellets of Tule Elk in California, USA - Elk Dung E16 | ecosystem: Host-associated > Mammals > Digestive system > Large intestine > Fecal | place... | reverse complement strand
GGTTCGCTCGCGGGCACATGAGCAACTTAGCACAGATTCTTAGCGTGTGTACATGTCAGGCTGTGAGGGTGCTTCCCTCGATCTCCGCCCGCAGCTCAGCCAACGCCGACCGACGAGCCGCGATCTCCGCCGTACGCCGCTCGATGTCCTCCACCCGGTACCGATCACCCGCCGTCTCCGCCACGGCATCGAGGATGCCCTCGATACGCGCCTCGACCCGTTCCAGCGCCGCCAGCTCGGCCAGCTGCGCCGACAGCTCCACAGCCTCAGCCTTGTACCGGTCGACAGCGTCGAGGATCGACCCCATCGAGTCCGCGAGCTCGTCGGCGGTGGTGCTTTCGTTCAGGGCTTCTTGGGGGTGTCGGGGGTCTCCCACCAGGGTGCACGTCCGGCGGCACGCTCAGCGTCCCTGTGGGCGGCTTCCTCGGCCTCGCGGGCGTAGCCGTCGGCGACGAGCTTCTCGACAGCTCCGGGGCCGTCTACCCTCTCGACGAGCCGGGCGATGCCGTGCGGACCCCAACGGTTCACCGTGAGGCGGCCCGTACGTACGCTCGGGTCGAAGTCGTTCGGGTAGCGGCGAACGTACCCGCGGGCGCACTCGACGCACATCGTCGAGTGGTACGAGCGGCCACCGCGGCGGTACGTTCCGCCACCCGAGCGGGACACCGACCCTGTCTCCTCGACCGGCCGACGACGCATGCAGTCACGGCACTGGACCCGGTACGTGCTGGCACCCATCAGGACACCTCGGGGGTGTTGGTCGAGCGGGCTGCGCTCGCGGCGAACAGGGCGCCGACGACCGTGAGCACGACACCGAGGACGGTGACGAGGCCACTGGTCGAGTGGATGAAGGCGAGGATGCCACCGGCGCAGATGACGACACCGGAGGCGACGTTGAGGGCGGCGAGCTTGATGCTCATCGGGTCTCCTCGGCGGCGATGGTGAGGCACTTGCGGCAGTCGACATCGTCGTGCAGGTCGCGGCCGTAGTCGCGCTCGGCCCGGGAGTTCGTGATGTAACGGGGGTTCCTGCCGTGGCTGCGACCACAAAGCGTCTTGGCGCTCCCCTCGTGGGCGAAGTGGAGGAGCGTGCCGCGGGCGAGGCCAACGGGGACGAGGCTGGTGTTCATGTCTTCCTCCTGAGCTGGTGGCCGGGTTCGCTCCCCGGCACATGAACAACCTAGCACGGTTCTTTAACGTGTGTACAGAGTGTGGTGGTGTTCCGTCCAGCTGCCGGAGCTCAGACAGTGCGGACCGGGTGGTAGTGGTCGGCCGCAGGCCGCTTCGTGGTCTTGCGGACAGGCTCACGGATCAGGCCGGTATCGACACCCTCACGGCGAGGCACGAGAGAGAACCCATCCGGCGAGTCGGGGTCGTAGTCGACCACACGGTCGCCCGACGACAGGGTCGCGAGCCACGAGTCGAGCCGCGCCTCCGCCTGCGCGTTGTTCGAGAGGCCAGCCTCCCGACGGGCCGCCGCACGGAGCATCGTCACGTGGTAGTTCCAGCGGTGCTCGGGCTTGACCTCCCACGGGATCATGTCGTCGTCACGGTTGATCCGACGGACGAGCCCACGGCGGCGACGGAAGTTCCCCCACATCGACGGCACGGTCTCGATGTTGTACTTCCGCCGGTACTCCTCGATCATCCACTGGTAGGTGCGGCCCTCCTCGAACCAGCGGCGGACCTCGGCCTCGTCCTGAATCTTCGTTGCAGGCATCAGGCGCGCCCGGCGTGGTAGTGCGCCCACGCGCCGTTGCCGGTCGTGTGGGCGAACTGGCGGGCGACCATCCAGTCGAGGATGCGACGCGTGGTCGAGGTGCTGGCCTTGACCTTCCGGCCGACCTGCGACGGGGTCATCCCGCCCCGCTCGGATGCTTCGAGGACGAGCTCGATGCGATCGGCGGTGTCGTAGTCCTCATCGGTCATCAGCGAGTCGCGGTAAGCGATGGACTCGGGGGTGAAGTTCAAGGTACCTCCTGTGTTCGGTGCGGGTTTCGCTCTCCCGCATGTCTTGAACCTAACACAGATGCTTAGCCTGTGTACAACGCAAGGCGGGGTGGTGGGAGACTCCCCCACCACCCCGGCCCTACAGCCCGCTCTAGATCAGCTGCCGTACAGCACCGACGCGTAGTCGACCATGTCCGGCGCAACCTCGACCGTGAGGTCCGACGTGCCACGGAGCCCGAACGCCACCGAGTACGTCACCGACTTGCCCGGCCGGATCTTCGTCGACGGCGCGCTACCGACGCTCTCCGCGTACAGCTGCTCACCCTCAGCACCCGCGGCGGCCACCGTCACGTGGGCGAGGTTCGGGTCGAACGGCTTCGCGGTGCCGTTCGTGATCGTGACCTTGAAGATGCGGAACGTGGTCGCCCCCTTGGGGATGTAGTCGTACTCGCCCGGGGTGAACGGCTTCGGCTTCGAGATGCGGACCGCCATCCCGTCCTCGTACGTGTACGTCTGGCCGAACGCGGCCGTGCCGTCCTCGACCGGCTCATCGACGACCTCGTCGACCGCCTCATCGTCGGACGAGCTGGCGGGGGCGGTGGTGGTCGCCGGGGCGTCGGAGACCTTGGCGGGCTCGACGGTGTCGCAGCCGGTGAGGCCGAGGACGGTCGCGGCGGCGATGGCGGCGATGGCGGTGCGGGTCAGGTTGCGCAAGGTAGTGCTCCTTCGGTTGGTGCGGGGTGGGGTTGGTGTGCACAGTCCGGGTTCGGCTGTACACAGGCTCAGCAGCCCCGTGAGGGGTGCTGGCGCGATCGTGGGGTGATGCTGGGGTGCGGGGCGCCTACGCGCCCGGGGAAGCCGCTCGGGAAGCGAGGCGGTGGTGCTCACCGGCGAGGCGCTTACCCTCGGCCATCGTGCGGGCGGTCATGCCGCCCGTGAGGGTCGAGACGCGGTACTCGGCGTCCTCGCGGGTCGCGAACGTCTCCATCACCCAGGCGCCGTACGCCCGGCGGACGAGGTAGCTGCGCCCGGGGGTCTCGGCGACGTAGCCGCCGCCGGGCACCCGGTGCCAGGTGAGCGAGTCGGCGCTCATCGAGCTACCGGCACGGTCACGTCGCGGTCGAACACCTTGTAGGTCGAGACGCCGCGGCCGAGGGTCTTGGTGAACACGATGACCTTGCGAGGGTTGTGGTGTTCCCTGGTGCCGGTGACCCGTGCGTGCGGCTTGCCCTGCTTGTTCAGCAGGACATCGCCGCGGGCGAGGTCTGTGGCGAGCGTCCCGGCGGGCGCCTCAGTGGTGACGTTCAATGTTCCTCCTGCGGTGACTGCCGGGTTCGCTCCCCGGCATGTCTAGAACCTAGCACACCCGCTTAGCGTGTGTACAGCGGGTTCCTCACGCGACCTCACCCTCCTCGACGATCTCCGCCTCAACCAGATCCCCGTCATCCTCCACAGCCGCCGCATCCTCCGCACGCTGCGCCACCACCAACGCCATCCGCTCCGACAGCTTCGACACCACCTCCGACGTCGACACCTGCACCTGCTCGCCACCCATCCCCGTCAACTCAATCGGGACAGCCGACGGACCAAACTCCTTCGCGAACGACTTCTCCAACAACCACTTCGCCGCACGCCAGTCGATGTCCGCGTACTCGCGCTCAACCTCCTCGACCAGGTCCCCCTCGTCGTTGCGGTACCGCCGCGTCGTCTCCTTCCGAACATGCCCACCCGTCGCCGCCTTCTGGATCAACGACACATTCCGCACCGACACCGACGCCCGAGCACGACGCAGCTTCTCGAACAGCTCCACCGCCTCAACATCACGCGGATCCGTCAACCGATGCCCAGACTCCCGCCGCTCCAACGCCACCTCACCGCGCGCCATCAACCGCCACAACGTCCGATCCGACACACCCGCATACGTCGCAGCATGAGTCAACGGCACCCCACCCGCCACAGCATCGAGGAGCCGCTTCTGAGCATCCGGATCCGCCAACCGCAACCGCGGCCCCGAACCACGCTTCTTCCTAGGCATGCCCACACCATGCACCCCACACAGGCTTAACGTCGCGCACGCGCGAAAAACCCCCGACACAACCGACGACCCACCACATCCCCTGTTGTGGGGGTTGTGGTGGGTCGTGGTGGTGGTTGTGGGGGGGGTGTTAGGTGTTGCGTGCTGTGTGGATGGCGTCTTGTTCGCGTTGGTGGTGTTGGCGGGTGCGGGTGGTGCCGTCCATGCGTTTGCAGGGTTGTCCTGGGGGTGCTTGGCACCATTGGACTTTGCAGGGGACGGTGTGGATGATCCCTTGGTTCATGGGTTCTTTCCCGCGGGTGGTGTGTGGGTGATGCGGTGGTAGGTGAGTTCGTCGACGTGGAGGTGGCCGTTGATGAGCACCGCGTGGGTCTTCTCCCCTTCCTTGGGGCCTACGGGTTCCCCTAACCATGCGAGGACGTCAGCGAGGCCGTGGCGGACGATGCGGCGTGCGTCTTGTCCGGGGGACGGTGTCAGGGGGAGGACCCCGGACGTGATGACCGGGATGGACGCGAGAGACAGCGCCGGGTCGAACTCTGGTGCCCGGCCGACCTGCGGTGGTGTCTTCGGGAACGCCTTGTTGAGCTGGGCCTCGAATGCCAGCTCCGGGTCGATCATCATGCCCCGGATCGTGTCCGCGAGGCGTAGAGCCTTCGCAAGATCCTTGTGGACACTCACGGGGCACCGTCCAGGGCCTCAGTGCACTCGTCGGCCTCAGTGCACTCGTCGTCGCACCACCGGTCCCAGTGACCTCTGCCGAACTCGCAGAGGCCCAGCCTGATGCGCTCCAACGTCACGTCGACGTCGCGCTGGTCGAGAAGGTCCGCGAGGTCGTCGAGGTTCGCCCGCACCGAGCGGCCATCCAGGTCGCTCCAGTCGCCACGGATCGCGCCGCCGTACTCCCGCAGGAGAGTCTGGACATCCTGAACGGCGGTCATCGCGCACCATCCAGGGCCTCGGTGATGGTGACGACGGTGGCGCAGGGGTAGTGCACGCTCTCCGCGTCCTCGGTCCACTCGCAGTCGCCGAGCAACTCCAACGTGTAGTCCGGGGTGCACTCTCGGCAGAGCCGGTGCGTGACGATGTGGTTGCCGTCCGCGTCGACCGCGAAGACCCCGTTGGTGTCGTCGTACTCGTGGACCTCGACAGCCTCGTGCAGCGCCAGCACCGCGCGCAGGGCCTCGTCGCGCACGATCACCTGCTCGACCAGCCAAGGGACGTCGGTGCGGGTGTGGGCGATGAAGGTGGCGTCGGCAGGACGAATGCCACCGTCGTGCACCCCAATCCCGACACCTACGCCGGTCACGTACTCGCCACCGCCGATGACCTCCCACGGCCCCTCGGTCGCGGCCTCGATGCGCGCCTCGATCTCGGCGAGGCGATCCGCGGCGGTCATCGCGCACCGTCCAGGACCTCGGTGATGGTGCGGACGGTCATGCAGGGCGCCCAGCAGGAGCACTCGGGGCACCACGGCCGCAGCTCGCCCTCGCCCCCCTGGTCGCACTCGTCCGGCGCGCAGTAGTAGTGCGAAGACGTGGGCCGAGTCTCGGCCTCATGTATCGCCAGCACCGCGCGCAGGGCCTTCACCGTGGCGGGGAAGGCTGTACGGGCAGTGCGAGCGAGCGTCGCATCGCCACGGCGGTTGAATCGCGCCACCTCATCCCCCGGCGTCGCACCGAAGACGTACAGCCCGCCCCCGGACCCGAACCACGGCCCCTCGGTCGCGGCCTCGATGCGTGCCTCGAACTCGTCGAGACGGTCAGCGGCGGTCATCGCGCATCCCCGATCTCTAGGGCGATCTCGGCGTCTTCGTCGCGGATCGTGGACACCCAGGCGCGGCCATCCCGGTAAGCGGCTCTGATGGCCTCGGCGATCTCCCCGGCGACCTGCTTGCGGACGTCGGCGTCGTTCTGGGCCTTCCAACGGTCGAAGGCGCGACCGGCCTCGTTGGCGCGCCAGGGAGCGTTCTCTGGGTCGCGGTACTCGTCCTCGGGGTCGAAGCGGTACCCGTCGCGGACGTGCTCCGTCGTCGGCGTGAACGCACTCATCACGTGTCCTTCCGGTAGGGGTTGTGCGGCGGATCGTGCGGGATGCCGCTGGGGCCGGGGTTGTTCGCCATCCACTCCGCCGTGGCCTCCGCACCCTCGTCCCACAGGACGGCCTTGGCCTCGCCCAGCAGGTCCAGGACGGCGCGAGCATCGCCCAGCAGGTCACTGCGGAACGGGCCGACGAGCGCAGCCCACGGCACCGAGTCCGGGCGCCTCGCGCTCTCGTACAGAGCCCGCGCCCTCACCCAGTCGTGCAGTGCGCGGACCCCGGCATCGGCGGCCCGAAGCTGCTCGATCTCGTCGAGGAGCGCGAGGATCGTCAGTGCCAACGGGTCAACCATCGCGGACAGCGGCCCGTAGTAGGTGCCCTCCTGGTCGCAGCCCGCCGCGACCGCTTCCTCAGCCTTCGCTCGCAGAGCGGCGTGGTCGACCCCGCTCATCGGGACACCACCGGGGTGCACACCACGGTCCACGCCTGACCGTCGGCCACGACCTCCCACGGGGCACGGGTCGTCCCCCACAACGCGGAACGGATGTTGCTGCCCGCCGCCGACTCGACAACGACCAGCACCTCCGGGATCCCCCACAGCGGGTCCGGCTCCGTACCGACGAGGAGCGTGCCGATCGGCAGCTCGGCGAGCTCGGCGACCTGGTTCGCGCCCGGCTCGATCACATGCGCAGCGACCGCCGTCGGAACCGGCCGCGGCTGGTCGTCGCCGTCCGCGTCCCTGTTCAGGGCTGCGAGGACCTTCACGCCGATACGCTCGTTCGCGAACACCGGCGTACGGCACAGCTTGCCGCCCACCTGTCGCGAGTCGAGTGCGAGGACCGAGTTCCCCACGGTGTCGACGATCGTCGGGAGGGAACCCTCCACGGCTCGTACGAGCCGGTACTTGCTGGTGTCTGGCATCTGAGTCTCCTGGGTCGAGTGGTGCGGGGTGATGGGGTCAGGCACGGGTGGCGGGGTCTCGGCGTTCACGCCGCGTCCTCCTGGGCGATCCCGAGGCGCTTCGTGAGCAGGTCGACGAGGTGCCGACCACCGGGGTCGGTGGCGGCGCCACTCCACTCATCGAGCAGACCCCGCAACGTCGCCCATGCGACGTCGTCGTCGTGGTCGGCGAGCTCCGACGAGCCGCGGACGAGGCACTGGTCGTGGTGCGGCTCCTGGGCGTTGAGGAACCCCACCGCCGCGCCCCCGGACCACAGCGGGCTCCCGACCTCACGGAACCAGCGGTCGAACACCGGCCCGTAGACCTCCGGGTCCCGGTCGCCGATGAACCCCGCCCGGATCTCGTGGACCGTCACGGTCGGCGGCTGGTCCGCCGCACGGCGTGCGGCGTTCTCGCGCTCGACCTGCGCCGTGCCCTCGACGATGACGGCCGCGTCAGGTGCCGACACGCGGGCCTCGAACGCGGCGAGACGCTCCCGGGCGGACGTGACCCTGTGCTGCAGCCGGATCTTCTCGTCGATGAGGTCGACGGTGCGGCTCAGCTGCTTGTTCCTGGACCGTTCGAGCTCGTCGAGCTGGTCGAGGAGCTCGATGACCTTGTCCGGCGAGATGACGTCCTCGAAGTCGGCCGCGGCCGGGTCGTCGAGGTACGCGGCGAGCTGGCGGCGCACAGTGGGGGTGTCGATCATCAGGTGAGCTCCCATCGGGTCTTCCCGGACGGCGCGACGAGGGCGTTGTCGACGACAGACGCCCCGGCGGCCGGGATCAGGTACGAGACGGCACGGGTCGTGCCGGTGGGCCGGATAGCGACCCGGGCCGGGTCGGTGGTGCTGACGACGTCGTATGCGGACGTCGCGGACCCGTCGACGCCGATACGGCGGAGGGTGAGGTGGTCGCCGTCCGCGAGCATCGCGAGCCAGTCGCGTACTGCCAGCAGCCGGTCAGGCATCGGGGGCCTGCACGTCGCTCAGGTACTTCGCGGTCAGCAGCTCGACCAGGTCGGCGGCGTAGTCGCGGGCCGTCGGCTCCGACCCTTCGAGGAGGACGTCGCCGGTCGTGTCGTCGAGCTGTGCGAACACAGCTGCAACGACCGCGGCCCGCTCGTCCCTGTTGGCAGGGTCGGCGTCGTACATGGTGGAGTCGTTGATGAAGACCCGCAGGCGGCCGGTCTCGGGGACGGTGTGGATCTCCAACACCTCAGCGTCGTCGATCTTGCTGGCGTACGTGTCGATCGTCAGGGTGGGTGCGGGGGCGGCAGACAGCGTCATCGCAGCCCCTCAGACGATCCGGGTGACCGTGACGGCGAACTGGGTGCCGTCGGTCATCGTGACGACGAGGCCGGGGGCGACGGTCAGGACGTCCGCTTCCTCCAAGCTGATCGCCTTGTGCGGGGTGGCGGGTCCGTTCGCGCCGAACGCGGCGTCGGTGGCGCCGGTGTCTACGGCGTCGAGGAGCGCGCGGGCGACGTCTGTCGCTTGGGCGCGGATCCTGGTTGAGCTGTGCATGTTGCCTCCTGGGGTGTCGTTCGCTCCGACACCACCAACAGTACACAGGCTAAAGGCAGAAAGCGAGTGCGTTGCCCGTCAGGTCTTCGGCCACGTGTAGCCACACGAGGGGCACTCGTGCTCCGGAGGTGGTGCGGAGGGGTCGTAGTCCAGCGGCTTCGGGCCACCGGCCCCGGCCGTGTCGTCGGCGTCGTCGGTGGCGGACGGCTTCTCGTCGTCGGCCGTCCACTCCTTCACACCCGCGGACGCTTCCTGGTCCCACGGCGCCGGAGAGCTGCTGTCGGCCAGGGCAACGTCGGCGAGGAGCTGGTCCAGGTCGTCGCCGTCGACACCGGTCGCGGCGAGCAGGACGGGCGTCGACTCGGCGATGTCGACGAGGACCTCCGCGAGGAGGTGCTTGTTCCAGCCGCCGACCTCCGACCCCTTGTTGTCGTACACCAGGTACGCCTCAGCATGCCGGTCGTCACGGGACGCCCAACCGCGGACCACCGGCACCAGCCAGCGGCCCTGGTCGTCGACGCGGACACCTTCCGGCGGCTGGCCCTTCCCGTCCCGGACCCGTGCGACCGCCTCGAAGCGGCCGTGTCCGGCGACGAGCTGGCCGGTGCGTTCGTCGAGGAGGCCGGGCTGGGTGAAGTCGAACCGGTGCAGGCTGTTGATGAGCCCGCCGATGTCGTGGTCCTTCGGGTTCCGCGTCGCGAGAGGCAGGGTCTCAACGTCGACGTAGTCGATCCAACGGTCACCGGGTGCGGGGTCTGCAGTCACCGCCCCAGGGTGACCCGGGTAGGCGCTTAGTGTCGCGACGTCGCGCGTCGACGAGGGCGCTCAGCGCCAGCGAGCGTGCCCGCAGTCCTTCACTGGGCAGGCGCAAGGGATGTGCGAGGTGTCGTCGACAGACGACATCGAGTAGACGAGGTTGCGGCAGCGATGGTGCTTCCCTTGGGCGCACATCACGGACGTTCGATCGGGGTCGTAGGTGCCTGGTTCGAGGGGTACAGGGTTGGGGTCTAGCGGCTCGCGCCGCCGGTTCTCCGACATGGGGCGTAGCGTACACCGGCTGAAACAGCCTGATGTACGCCGCGCCTGCGCTGGTCAGGGAGCGCCGTAGAGCCTTCGGGTCTCCGCGTCTACGTGCGCGCGCATCTCCCGGTCGCGCTCGACGAGGTCGGGGAAGAGTCCCAATCGCTCCTGCTGCGTCGCTTCGTACGCGCGCCACCGGTCGGCCTGCTCGCGCAGCTTCTCGATCTGCGCCTCGATGTTGGCGATGTCCCTGCACGCGCTGCTGATGCGCGCCGATGCGCGCCGGGCCCGTGCACGCGCGTCGAGGCGCGCACGGTCGGGGCGCTCCAACCAGTGCGCGGTCAGTGCGCGCACGATCGCGGTCGCGCGCCTGCGCGTCCCCTCCGGGACGGACACCGACGTGACCGGGCCGGTTGCGCGGCTTACGGCCAGCCACGTCTTGTCGTCGAGGAGGTCCCGGGCGGTGTACACCGAGCCGCCCGTCAATACGACCCCGAAGAGCGTCACCGCGTCCGGGAGCGGGTCGTAGCCGCTCTGGTAGCCGATGCGGTCCTTGCGGCCGTAGTGGACCTTCATCACGTAGCCGCGCTCGGCCGCCGTACGGTACCCACGCCTGTAGCCGTGCTCGTCGGTCTTCGTGACGTCGTACACCTCGTGGTGGTCATCCATCGTCAGGGTGAACGTGCCGACCTTCTCCACCCGGTAGTAGACGCGCCCAAGGTCGTAGTCCGGCTCCTCGACCACCCGGATGCTCCGGCCACCGTCGACGGGCAGGACCAGGAGCTCACCGGCCGCCGAGCGGCGCCCCTCGCCCTGCGGGTACTCCCACGCGGGATCGGTGGGGGCAACATCGGCCACGCGTGCGGTCATCGGCCGCTCCGCGCGAGCTCGCGGCTGATCTTGCGCGCGAGACGGCGACGGCGGCCGCGCTGCTGGCGGCGGTCCCATCCGGCGTTGCGCCACAGCTCGGGGTCGAGCTGCACGTACCGCGGTGCGCGCTTCACCAGCGGCCGCCCATCGACTCGATGATCGCGAGGGTGCGCGCCTGGCTGCGGGTGCGCGCGCGGCGACGTGCGCGCGCGGCGGCGGCGTTGCGGCTCGCGGACTTCTTCGTCAGCGCGCGCTCGGCGTCGAGGTCGGCGGGGCGGCGCGGGGGCCGGGGGTGCTCGGTGTGGGACATGACAGCTCTCCTCCTGTGATGAACGGTGCGGGCCCGGAGTCGCTCTCTCCGGGCCCGCCCGGGGGCTTCTACCTGGTGTGGACGG
>Ga0233375_1001398_pt1 | contig 10778 bp, 12 predicted proteins | sample ElkDunMinimDraft_10_FD_191539 | JGI IMG/M metagenome (GOLD analysis project Ga0233375, IMG submission 191539) | Fecal eukaryotic communites from dung pellets of Tule Elk in California, USA - Elk Dung E16 | ecosystem: Host-associated > Mammals > Digestive system > Large intestine > Fecal | place... | reverse complement strand
AGCCGGCATCGGCGGGCGTGCTGCCGGCGCAGCCGGAGAGCAGGAGTGCGGCGGCCGCGAGCGACGCGGCGGCGGCGGTGAATCGTGTGCGGGGCATGGCAACCTCCGTGAGTGGCGATGGCCCGAAAGATTAGGGCAGGCTTACTTTACTTCCTCGGAGCGCCCGTGCCGAACCAGATTTCTGCGAGGTCGCGCCGAACGCAGCGCGATGACCATCTGCGCGCCGCCGATCGCGGCCGTGCGGGGGCGGTACCGGCGGTATCGCCGATCACGTCAGCCCGTGGTGCCGTCGTACCCCCAACCCAGGGATGAACTGATCCGCCTATCGCCGAAGGCATCGCCGCCTCTAGCCTGCTCTCGTGCCCCACACCCCGTCCGTGGACGACTACCTCTCGAGTCTGCAACACCCCCACGCCGACGCCGTGCTGCTCTTGCGGAGCCTCATTCTGGACGCGGTGCCTGGTGTGACCGAGCGGATCAAATGGAACGCGCCGAGCTTCGGCCTCGGTGACGACGACCGGATCACGATGCGGCTGCAGCCCCGCGACCGTCTGCAGCTGATCCTGCACCGAGGTGCGGCAGTGAAGGACGACGCGTCGTTCTCCTTCGAAGACCCGCACGGGCTGGCGCAGTGGCGCACGAGGGACCGGGGCGTCATCACCCTCAGCGGTCGTGCCGATGTCGAGGAGCGGCGCGAGGTCTTGTCGGACATTCTGTGCCGCTGGATTCACGCAACCTGACCGTCTCGGCCGGTGCGCGCCGAGGAGAACGGCCCGCCACGTCGGATCGCGGTCGGGTGACACCGTCAGCGGCAGGAGCAGTGCCGTCACGGTGAACAGGGCCTCTAGCGTCGTGCCAATTCCGGTTCCGGCGCCGGCTCCGCCGCGGACGCGGCAGCGGTCGCCCGTGCCCGACGTGCGCGCCGCAGCGCTGCGACACGGTCGATCACGAGGCCGATGGCGAGGGCGAGCACGATGCCGACGAGGGCGCTGAGGAAGGGCTGGTCCGCCATCCAGTGGCCGGCGAGCACGCCGAGCCCGGTGCTGTAGATCGTCCAGGAGGTGGCTGCGATCGCACTGAGCGGCAGGAAGCGGCGCCACGGGTAGCCGAGTGCGCCGGCGGCCATGTTGACCGCGACGCGACCGACCGGGATGTAGCGGGCACCGATGATGAGCGCAGCCGCGCGACGCTCGAGCGTGCTGCCCGCCCAGGTGAACGCGGCGGCCACCCGCGGCCGTCGCATCCACCGCCACCGGCTCGTGCCGACGCGGCGGCCGATGGCGAACGCCAGGTTGTCGCCGATCATGGCGCCCAGCGCCGCGGCGGCGCACAGCAGAATCAGGTCGGGGCCGCCGGAGGAGACGGCGACGGCGGCCGCCGCCACGAGTACCGTCTCGCTCGGCACCGGCGGGAAGAACCCGTCCACGATGGCCACGATGAGCATGACGAGGGGGAGCCAGGGGGATGCCACGGCCTGCAGGATGAGCTCATTGACGACGTCCACCCTTCGACGCTACGAACCGGCGTCGGCACGCACATCCCTCTCGAGTAGCACCCGCCTCACTCTGTGGGGGTGTCTTGGGTGAGGAGCGGGCGCACAGGTGGTGCGACCTATACTGGGGGGCTGGCCCTGTGCCAGATCCCACCACCCCCTTCTAGGAACGGACGTTCGCTGTGCTCGCCGTGCACGACCTCGAGATCCGCGTGGGCGCCCGTGTGCTCATGTCGGACGTCTCCTTCCGCGTGTCCAACGGAGACAAGATCGGACTCGTCGGCCGTAACGGAGCGGGAAAGACCACTCTGACCAAGGTGCTCGCCGGCGACCTGCCGCCCGCCGAAGGGCGCGTCGACCGCTCCGGAGAGCTCGGCTACCTGCCGCAGGACCCGCGCTCGGGTGACCCCGCGATGCTCGCTCGCACCCGCATCCTCGATGCCCGTGGGCTCGGTACGCTCGCGATCGGCATGCACGAGGCATCCGTCGAAATGGGCTCGGACGACCCCGCCGTGGCCGCCAAGGCGATGCGGCGCTACGCGAACCTCACCGAGCGCTTCGAAGCGCTCGGCGGGTACACCGCAGAGGCGGAGGCGGCGACCATCGCGCACAACCTCTCGCTTCCCGACCGCATCCTCGACCAGCCGCTGTCGACCCTCTCGGGTGGTCAGCGCCGGCGCATCGAGCTGGCGCGCATCCTGTTCTCCGACGCCGAGACGATGATCCTCGACGAGCCGACGAACCACCTCGACGCGGACAGCGTCGTGTGGCTGCGGGAGTTCCTCAAGAACTACAAGGGCGGCCTCATCGTCATCTCCCACGATGTGGAGCTGGTCGGCGAGACGGTCAACCGCGTGTTCTACCTCGACGCCAACCGCCAGGTGATCGACGTCTACAACATGAACTGGAAGAACTACCTGCGCCAGCGGGTGGCCGACGAGGAGCGCCGCAAGAAGGAGCGCGCCAACGTCGAGAAGAAGGCCACCGTGCTGCAGATGCAGGCGGCCCGGTTCGGCGCGAAGGCGTCGAAGGCGGCCGCAGCGCACCAGATGGTCGCCCGTGCCGAGAAGATGCTCGCCGGCCTCGACGATGTGCGTCAGGAAGACCGCGTCGCCAAGCTCCGCTTCCCCAAGCCCGCCCCCTGCGGCAAGACGCCTCTCATGGCGACGGGACTGTCGAAGTCGTACGGGTCGCTGGAGATCTTCACCGACGTCGATCTCGCGATCGACCGCGGCTCGAAGGTCGTCGTGCTCGGGCTCAACGGTGCCGGCAAGACGACGCTGCTGCGCATCCTCGCCGGCGTCGACAAGCCCGACACCGGTGAGCTGCAGCCCGGTCACGGCCTCAAGATCGGCTACTACGCCCAGGAGCACGAGAACCTCGACGTCAACCGGTCGGTGCTCGAGAACATGATGTCCGCAGCGCCCGACATCACCGCCACCGAGGCGCGCAAGGTGCTGGGGTCGTTCCTGTTCACGGGCGACGATGTGCTCAAGCCCGCCGCCGTGCTCTCCGGTGGCGAGAAGACCCGCCTGTCGCTCGCGACGCTCGTGGTCTCCAGCGCCAACATGCTGCTGCTCGACGAGCCCACCAACAACCTCGATCCCGCGTCGCGCGAAGAGATCCTCGACGCGCTGTCGCACTACGAGGGCGCAGTCGTGCTCGTCTCGCACGACGAGGGGGCCGTGCACGCGCTCAACCCGGAGCGGGTGCTCATCCTGCCCGACGGCGTCGAGGACATCTGGGGTCGCGACTACGCCGACCTCATCACCCTCGCCTGATTCGGCTCAGCGGCCGGCGCTGTCCAGCAGGGCGTCCTCGTCCTCGGCATCGCGGTCGCGCCGCTGCTTCACCGGCCGCGGCCGGCGTGCGGGCCGGGGAGCGGGGGCATCCGCGTCCGTCTCCGCCGCCAGCGCGGCGGCGGCATCGGCACGGTCGGCGGCGTCCTCACGCCGGTGCCGCAGCTCGGAGCGGATCATGTACGCGATGAAGACGAAGCCCATGATCGCGAACAGGATCCACTGGATCGCATACGACAGGTGGGGTCCCGGATCCTCGGAGGGTGAGGCGATCGCGTTCGGGGCGGTCGCCGGTGCCGGGTCTTCGCGCACCATCAGACCGTAGGCGTCGAGCACCAGGTTCTCGCCGCCGTCGATCGTGTCGGCGATGAGCGGCAGGTGGATCGTGGGGACCTGTCCCTCGGGCGCGGAGCGTCCCGAGGTCGGCAGTGCTTCGCCTGCCTTCAGTCTCACGACCACCGCGGCCGGTCCCTCGGGAGCGGCGGGGATCACGTCGGGCTCGGGTCCGTCGGCGCCCGGCGGAACCCAGCCGCGGTCGACCATCACGACGCGTCCGTCGTCGGTGTGGAACGGCACGAGCACTTCGAATGCCGAGGTGCCGCCGTGGGGGCGGTTGCGCACGAGCAGCTGGGCGTCGGTGTCGTACTCGCCCACGAGGGTGACCGGATGCCACTGGTCGCCCGGGTCGAACTCGCCGCCGGCGGGCAGCAGCTCGGCGAGCGGCACCGGGTCGGCATCGTAATTGGCGGCCACGAGGTCCAGCTGCGACGTGCGCTCCTCGTTGCGGGCGAACTGCCACTGCGAGAGGTAGGCGCACGCCAGCGCGAACAGGATCGCGACGACGACGTAGCCGGACCAGCGGACGGCGGCGGGCGCCGGGCGCCGGCTCACGATGCGTCCGCTTCGGCGAGGGCTTCGACCGCGACGGGGAAGTCCCGCGCCGCGAGGTAGTCGCGGAGGTAGCCGACGTGCTCGTCGCACGCCGCCCACGTCTTGCGGCGATCGGCGGGGTGGATGCGGGGGTTGCGCCACACCACGAGCCAACGAGCCCCTTCCCGGCATCCCGCTCGGGAGCAGATGGTCTCGTTCACTTCTCGGGGGCTCCTGCTTCGGGGGGTGACTGTTCGTCGAGACGGATGACGTGCGGCCGTTCCACCGGCGCTGTCGGCGGCACGGTGGGGGCCGCGGGCAGCGCACGCTCGGGGGTCACCGCTCGCGTGGACCGGGTGTCCTTGCCGACGTTGGCCAACACGACCGCGAAGTAGGGGAGCACGATCGCACCGACCGCCAGCACCGCCGTGTGCCATCCGTAGGGCGTGACGACCACCATCAGCACGAAGCACGTGGCACGCACGGTCATCATGACGAGGTAGTTGGTCATCCGCGATCCCGCTTCGTCCCGCGGGGCGGGCGGCAGCGAGGTCGCAGACTGCGCTCTGGTCGACTTCTTCACGGTGCATCAAGCCTACGCCGCATGCGGCGGGCCGATGCCGCGACGTCGGCTCAGTAGTAGAGGCGCTGAGAGGATGCCGCGAGGGCGAAGAGCACGATCAGCACGATCACCAGGATGAGCAGGGCCAGGCCCACCCAGCCGAGGATCACGCCTGTGAGGGCCATGCCCCGGCCCTTCTCGCCGGTGGTGGCGATCTGCCGCAGTGCGATGTGGCCCATGATGGCGCCGGCGAGCGAGCCGAGCACGGGCAGCACGGTGACACCCGCGATGCTCGCGATCATCGACACGAGCGCGAGCACGTTGGTCTTCGCCTCGCCGTAGCCGTATGCGCCGCCGTAGGCCGGCTGACCGTACGCGGGCTGTCCGTAGGCCGGCTGTCCGTAGGCCGGCTGTGCGTAGGCCGGCTGCCCGTAGGCCGGCTGCCCGTAGGCGCCCGGCTGCCCGGCGGGGGCGCCGTAGGCGGGCGGCTGCTCGGCCGGCTGACCAGACGGCTGCTCGGCGGGCTGGCCGTATGCGGGCTGCTCCGGCGGGGAACCGTAGGGCGGCTGCGCCCCGTACGGCGGCGTGGCGGGCGGCGAGTACGCCGGCGGCGCGGTGTACGCGGGCGGCGGCGTGTAGGTCGGGGGCGTGGGAGGCGACGTCGGCTCGGCCGGCTCGTTCGCGCCCTCAGCGGGGGGAGTGCTGTCCGAAGTGCTCAACTGCGTGCCTTTCCTAGAACCTGGTCCCAGCGTCCCAGTGCCACCGGCGGGTGTCAAACGGGTGCGGCGATAGGCTGGGGCGGTTTCACGTCCGCGCATCCCAGGGAGCCTGTTCATGACCACTGCACGCGTCGTCCTCGTCACCGGAGGCAACCGCGGCATCGGCCGCGCCATCGCCGAGCGCTTCGTGGCCGAGGGGCACCGCGTCGCGGTGACGGCCCGGTCGGGCGAAGGCCCGGAGGGTGCGCTGACGGTGCGCGCCGACGTGACCGACGCCGCCTCGGTGGATGCCGCGTTCACCGAGGTCGAGCAGCAGCTCGGCCCGGTGGAGGTCGTCGTCGCCAACGCCGGCATCACGAAGGACACGTTGCTCATGCGCATGTCGGAGGATGACTTCGACTCCGTCGTCGCCACCAACCTCGGCGGTGCGTTCCGCGTCGTCAAGCGGGCGTCCAAGGGGATGCTGCGGGCGCGCTGGGGCCGGGTCATCCTGATCTCCAGCGTGGTGGGCCTGTACGGCTCCGCCGGGCAGACCAACTACGCCGCCTCCAAGAGCGGTCTGGTCGGGTTCGCCCGCTCGCTCACCCGCGAGCTCGGTGGGCGCGGCATCACGACGAACGTCGTGGCCCCCGGCTTCATCGAGACCGAGATGACGGCGTCGCTGCCCGAGGACACGCAGGCCGAGTACAAGCGCAACATCCCCGCGGGGCGCTTCGCGACGCCCGACGAGGTGGCCGGAGTGGTCACCTGGCTCGCCTCCGACGACGCCGCGTACATCTCCGGTGCCGTGATCCCGGTCGACGGCGGTCTCGGCATGGGCCACTAGGCTCCAGCGCACCTCCGGGGCGCCCAGCCCGGCCGCGAGGCAGGGGTCAGATCGCCCGGGCGATCGCCTCGCCGAGCGCGCGCGGTTGCGAGAACTGCGGCCAGTGCCCCGACCCGAGACGCACCACCTGTGCGTCGCGGATGGCCGTGTACTCGGTGTCGAACGCCGGCCACTGCGCGAGCATGGCCGGCAGCGTCTGCGCGTCCATGCCGCCGGACAGGATCGTCACCGGCACGCCGTGCCGTCGCGGATCGCGCAGCGTGAGGGTGTCGGCGGGCACACGGCCCGGCACGCTGCGGGTGCGCGGCGCGGTGGCCGCGCGCACCTCGGCGTCGAGGTCGGCGACGTCGTCGTGGTCGAAGAAATCCCAGCCCGGGAAGGGGACGACCCCGTCGACGAGCGGGAACTCCGAGATGTCGGCGCCGTCCGGCGGCGGCACGGTGTCGACGAACACGACGCGCGCCACGCGATCGGGGCGGGCATCGGCCGCGCCCCACGCGACGTTGCCGCCGCCACTGTGCCCGACGAGCACGACGGGACCGGCCGACCGGTCGATCTCGGCGACGACGGCGTCGACCCAGTCGGCGATGCCGATGCCGGCGCTGTCCGCGCCGGTGGCGCCGACGCCCGGAAGCGTCAGCGGGCGGGGGGAGTGGCCGGCCTCGACGAGCGAGGGGACGACGTCGTCCCACGATGAGGCGTCGAGCCAGAGCCCGGGGATGAGGATGATGTCCATGCGGTCAGGGTAGGAGCGGCATCCGACACCCGCGCCCGGCGCTCAGGGCAGGAGGGGGATGACCTTCCGCAGATCGACCGCCTCGATCACGAGATCGGCCTGCGCGCGCACCGCCGGCTTCGCGTTGAACGCAAGACCGAGGCCGGCGGCCGCCATCATCTGCAGATCGTTCGCACCGTCGCCGATCGCGATCGTGCGGGAGAGGGGCACGCCGTGGGCGGCAGCCCATTCCCGCAGCGCCGCCGCCTTGCCCGCGGCATCCACGATCGGTCCGTCGACGACGCCGGTGAGGGTGTCGGCCGCGGTCGTGAGGCGGTTCGCGCGCCACACGTCGACGCCCAGGTCGGGGGCGACGGTGTCGAGGATCTCGTGGAAGCCGCCCGACACGACGGCGGCGACGCCGCCGCGTTCGTGGATCGCGTCGATGAGTTCCCGGACGCCCGGTGTGGGCTCCACCCGCGCCAGCACGCGCGCGAAGGATGCCACGGGCACACCCTCGAGCGTGGCGACGCGGGAACGCAGGCTCGCGGCGAAGTCCACCTCGCCGCGCATGGCGGCTTCGGTGGCGGCGGCCACCTCGGCGCCGCGCCCGGCTTCATCGGCGATGAGCTCGATGACCTCGTTGCGGATGAGTGTGGAGTCGGCGTCGAACACGACGAGGAACCGGGCAGGCATCACGCCTCCACGCTAGCGCCCGCGGCGTGGTGCTAACGCTCGACGACGACGTTCTTGCCGACGATCGTGATGCCGGAGTCGGTGACCGTGAAGCCCCGTGAGAGGTCGCGCGATCGATCGACGCCGACGGTCGCGCCGTCGAGCAGCCGGACGTTCTTGTCGAGGATCGCCCGGTGCACCCGGGCACCGGCGCCGATGTCGACGTGTTCGAACAGCACGGAGTCGGTGATGGTCGACCCGCCGCCGGTGAGCGCCCACGGCCCCACCACACTGCGTTCGAGGTGCGTGCCCGACAGCACCGACCCGAGCGAGACGATCGAGTCGATCGCGTTGCCCATGCGTCCCACCGAGTCGCGCACGAACTTCGCCGGGGGCGAGTTGACGGTCTGCGAGTGGATCGGCCAGTCGGTGTTGTACAGGTTGAACACGGGCAGCGTGGAGATGAGGTCCATGTGGGCGTCGAAGAACGAGTCGATCGTTCCGACGTCGCGCCAGTAGTCGCGGTCGCGGTCGTTGGAGCCGGGCACTTCGTTGCGTTTGAAGTCGTAGACGCCGGCTTCACCCCGCTCCACGAAGTAGGGGATGATGTCGCCGCCCATGTCGTGGTTGGAGGTCGAGACCTCGCCGTCGGCCTCGACGGCGGCGATGAGGGCGTCGGTGTTGAAGATGTAGTTGCCCATCGAGGCGAGCACCTCGTGCGGCGCGTCGGGGAGCCCGGTGGGATCCTGCGGCTTCTCGAGGAAGCGGTTGATCTTGGTCGGATCGTCGTCGGTGACCTCGATGACTCCGAACTGGTTCGCCATGGCGATCGGCTGGCGGATGCCGGCGACGGTGGCGGGCAGGCCCGAGGCGATGTGCGCGTCGAGCATCTGCCGGAAGTCCATGCGGTAGACGTGGTCGGCGCCGACGACGACGACGATGTCGGGCTTCTCGTCGTTGATGAGGTTGAGGCTCTGCAGGATGGCGTCGGCAGAGCCGGAGAACCAGCGCTTGCCCAGGCGCTGCTGCGCGGGCACCGAGGCGACATACGAATCCAGCAGCGGGGACATGCGCCAGGTCTGCGAGATGTGACGGTCGAGGCTGTGCGACTTGTACTGCGTGAGCACGACGATCTGGCGCAATCCCGAGTTGATCAGGTTGGAGATCGCGAAGTCGATCAGGCGGTACTGGCCTCCGAACGGCACCGCTGGTTTGGCTCTGTCCGCCGTGAGCGGCATGAGGCGTTTGCCCTCGCCTCCAGCGAGGATGATTCCGAAGACCTTCGGGGTCGCAGGCATGTCACCACACTATTGCCCCGCCCCCGCAGCGGGCCAGCACGGCGCGACACCTTGCGCGTGTACTAGCGTTCGTGGCATGCGCGTCGACATCGTCACGAAGGAATACCCGCCGGAGATCTACGGCGGCGCGGGAGTGCACGTCACCGAGCTCGTGAAGGCGCTGCGCACGCAGCTCGACGTGCGGGTGCGTGCGTTCGGCGCCGAGCGTGACGAAGACGGCACCGCGTCCTACGGTGTGCCCGCAGAGCTGTCGACGGCCAACGCCGCCGTGCAGACCCTCGGCACCGACCTCGAGATCGTCGGCGACGTCGCCGGCGCCGACGTCGTGCACAGCCACACCTGGTACGCGAACTTCGCCGGTCACCTGGCCTCGCTCCTGCACGGCATCCCGCACATCGTCACGGCCCACTCGCTCGAGCCGCTGCGGCCGTGGAAGGCCGAGCAGCTCGGCGGCGGGTACGCCGTCTCCAGCTACATCGAGAAGACCGCCTACGAGGGTGCGGCGGCGATCGTCGCCGTGAGCGAGGGCATGCGGCAGGACATCCTGCGCAGCTACCCGGCGCTCGACCCCGACAAGGTGCGCGTCATCTACAACGGCATCGACGTCGACGCGTGGCATCCGGTGTCCGACCCCGAGCTGCTGGCACAGCTGGGTGTGGATGCCACCCGGCCGAGTGTCGTCTTCGTCGGCCGCATCACGCGCCAGAAGGGCCTGCCGTACCTGCTGCGGGCGGCCGCGCTGCTGCCGCCGGAGGTGCAGCTGGTGCTGTGCGCGGGAGCCCCCGACACCCCGCAGATCATGGCCGAGGTCGAGGAGCTCGTGCGCGGTCTGCAGGAGACCCGATCGGGCGTCGTGTGGATCGACCGGCACCTGTCGCGCCACGAGCTGTGCACACTGCTGTCGGCCGCGACGACCTTCGTGTGCCCGTCGGTGTACGAGCCGCTGGGCATCGTGAACCTCGAGGCGATGGCGTGCGGGGCGGCCGTCGTGGGCACCGCGACCGGTGGCATCCCCGAGGTCGTCGCCGACGGCGTGACGGGGCGCCTCGTCCCCATCGACCAGGTGCAGGACGGCACCGGCACCCCGAAGGACCCCGATCGGTACGTCGCCGATCTCGCCGCGGTGCTCACCGAGGTCGTCTCGGATCCGCAACGCGCCGCCGAGTACGGCCGCGCGGGCCGCACACGCGCCGCCGAGGACTTCAGCTGGCAGGCGATCGCCGACACCACGGCCGCGCTGTACGCGGAGGTCAGCGGCGCCGGCCGATAGGCTGGAGTCATGCCTGAAGTTCTCGAGTTCTCCGACGTCGTCGTTCGCCGGAACGCCCGGAACATCGTCGATCATGTCGACTGGACCGTCACCGACGACCAGCGGTGGGTGATCCTCGGCCCCAACGGCGCCGGCAAGACCACCATCCTGCAGCTGGCGGCGTCGCTCCTGCACCCGACCTCTGGTGTGGCGACGATCCTCGGCGAGCGGCTCGGTCGCACCGACGTGTTCGAACTGCGTCCGCGCATCGGCTTCGCCTCGTCGGCGATGGCCCGCCGGGTGCCGCCCGAGGAGACCGTGCTCAACGTCGTGCTGACGGCGGCGTTCTCGGTGCTCGGCCGGTGGAACGAGGCGTACGAGGACATCGACGAGCGTCGTGCGCTGCGCGTGCTGGCCGAGTGGAAGCTCGACCACCTCGCCGACCGCACCTTCGGCACGCTGTCCGACGGCGAGCAGAAGCGCGTGCAGATCGCCCGTGCGGTCATGACCGACCCCGAGCTGCTTCTGCTCGACGAGCCGACCGCGAGCCTCGACCTCGGCGCACGCGAAGAG
>Ga0233375_1001396_pt1 | contig 10790 bp, 8 predicted proteins | sample ElkDunMinimDraft_10_FD_191539 | JGI IMG/M metagenome (GOLD analysis project Ga0233375, IMG submission 191539) | Fecal eukaryotic communites from dung pellets of Tule Elk in California, USA - Elk Dung E16 | ecosystem: Host-associated > Mammals > Digestive system > Large intestine > Fecal | place... | reverse complement strand
CACACCGTCGTCGTCCGACGTCTCCGACGCCGTGCGGCGCCTCGACCACCAGGCCATCGACGGGCTCATCGTCATCCGGGCCGAGGACGCGACACCCGCGACCCTCGCGCTGCCACCACGGCTGCCCGTCGTCGTGTCCGACTCCCGGTTCGTGGGCCACCACCCCGCCGTCGGCACCGACCAGGCCGAGGGCGCGGGCCTGCTCGTGCAGCACCTGCTCGACCTCGGCCACCCCACCGTGCACCACGTCAGCGGTCCGCCCGACTCGACCCCCGCGCGCGTGCGGGCCGACGCGTGGCGCACCCGGCTGCGGGCCGCGGGCCGGCCCGTGCCCGCGCAGTGGCACGGCGACTGGTCGGCCGCGTCCGGCTACGCGGTCGGCCGGACCGTCGCGGCGGACCCCGAGGTCACCGCCGTGTTCTGCGCCAACGACGAGATGGCCGCGGGCGTCATGCGCGCGCTGCACGAGGCCGGGCGCCGCGTCCCGCAGGACGTGTCGGTCGTCGGCTTCGACGACATCCCGCTGGCCGAGTACCTGTGGCCCCCGCTGACCACCGTCCGGCAGGACTTCAGCGCGATCGGCGCCGAGCTCGTCGAGCTGCTGCTGCGGCAGATCCGCGACCACGAGCAGCTGCCCGGGCACCACGTCGTCGTGCCGACGCGGCTCGTCGTGCGTGGCAGCACGGCGCCGCCGCGCACCACCTGACGGGCCCTACCGCGGGACCGTGAACGTCCACCCGGCCGCGCGCAGCCGGGGGATCACACGCGCGACCGCCTCGACGGTCTGGCTGCGGTCCCCGCCGCCGTCGTGCAGGAGCACGATGCCCCCGGGCTCGATGCCGCCCAGCCGGTCCACGAGCACGTCGGCGGGCGGCGCCGGGTCCCAGTCCTCGACGGCGAGCTGCCACTCGAGCGGTGCCATGCCCAGCTCCGCGGCGACCGGGATCGTGCGGCCCCAGTGACCGAACGGCGCCCGGTAGAACGGCACGGGCGCATCGGGGACGACGGCGTGGATCGCGTCGAGCGTGCGCTGCAGGTCGGTGCGCACGGCGTCGGGCTCCCACTCCTCGAGGTCGTCGTGACGCCACGAGTGGTTCGCCAGCACGTGACCGTCGGCGACGATCCGTCGCACCACGTCCGGGTGCGCCTCGACCTGCACGCCCACCAGGCAGAACACCGCCGTCACCCGCTCGCGTGCCAGCAGGTCGAGCAGCACGAGCGTGTCGGGCGGGTTCGGGCCGTCGTCGAACGTCAGCGCCACGGTCGGCGCCGCGGGGTCGGTGCGGACGTACCGGATGACGTCGCGCAGGCCGGGAGAGTCCATGGCGTCATCCTCCCGCACCCGCCGGGACGAGCCTCAGACCGTGAGGTCGCCGTCCGTCAGGACGACCACGTCGCCGTCGTCGCCCGTCGCGCGGACCTCGAACGAGGCGTCGGCGACGTCGAACGTGAGGCTCGCGCGCGCGGCGCCGGCCGCCCACGCGAACGTGCCGCGCGTGCCGTCGAGGTCCCACGTGAAGTCGCCGGTGAACGCGGGGTGCGACGACCGCAGCCGCAGGCCCGTGAGCTGCCCGCGCACCGCCGGGTGGGTCAGCGCCTGCGCCACCTCGTCCGGCGTGTAGTGGTGCCGGTTGACGTCGCGGCCGACGCCCGTGCGCGCCAGGAGGTCCATGTCGTTGGTCCCCGCGAGCAGACCCACGTAGTAGACCTGCGGGATCCCGGGGACGAACAGCTGCAGCAGCCGCGCGAGCACGTGGCGCCGGTCGTCGCGGGCCAGCGCGTCGTAGAACGTGCAGTTGACCTGGTAGAGGTCGAGGTTGGACGCCGCGGCACCCGTGGCCAGGCGCGACGTGCCGCCCGAGCTCTCGTGGATCCGCTCGACGAGCGCGTCGATCTTCTCCGGCGCCAGCAGACCGGGCTCACCCGGGCGCAGGTCGGAGGGGCCGACGTCGACGATCCCGATGCCGTCGTGCGTGTCCAGGACCGTCACCGCGTTGGCCGGACGGATCCGCAGCCAGCCGGCCAGCGGCTCGAGGTCCGCGGCCGTCAGCGCGTGCAGGACGAGCGGCGGCAGCGCGAAGTCGTAGACCAGGTCGACCTTGCGGGCGATCTCGATCTGCTGCGTGTGGTGCCCGTGCACCTCGACGAGCACCTGCGCGCCGCGCGCCCGCGCCTGCTCGACGATCCGCTCCGTGTACACGTCGGTCGCGGGCGTCATGAAGCAGTCCGTGCCCGCCTCCTTGCCCGTGTACCCGACGGCGTCCAGCCGCAGCATCGTGACCCCGCCCGCCGTCAGCGCGTCGACCACCGACGTCAGGTACTCCCACGCCTGCGGCGTGCGCAGGTCGATGTCGACCTGGTCACCGGTGAACGTGGTCCACACCAGGCGCCGCCGCCCGCCCAGCGTCATGACCGTGAACGGCAGGCCCGGGCGCGGGCGGTAGATGCGCGCGAGCTCGTCCTCGGTGGCGCCGTCGGGGAAGACGGCGCCGAGCGTGAGGAACATCGGCGCGTGCGGGGAGGCGTCCCCGCGCTCGCGGACGTCCCGGAACCGCGCCGACTCGACCGACACGTGGTTGACGATGACGTCGGCCATGACGTCGCGGCCGGCGGCCAGCGCGCGCACGTCGTCCCAGGTACCCAGCCGCGGGTCGACCTGCGTGTGGTCGCGCGGGTCGAACCCGGCGTCGACACCGTCGAACGGCGTGTAGAACGGCAGCACGTGCACGCCGTCGAACGCACCGGCGAGCGCTCCGTCGAGCAGCGCGTGCAGGCCGGGCAGGTCGCCCGCGAGGCGGTCGGCGTAGGTGATGAGCTGAGGGCCGTGGTGGGTCACGCGTCGGGGCTCCGTCGTCGTCCGGCGACCATCGTCGCCTGGTGGTCGCCGGTCCGCACGTGCGGGACCGGGGGGCGGGTAGAGGGGGTCCGTCGGTGCCCACGACAGGGGGGGAGGTGGGCACCGACGGACGTCAGGGGGTCACGTCGCGGTGCAGCAGACGTGCGAGCCAGCGGGCGCGGGCGATGCGCGCGTCGCGCGAGACCGGGGCGTCGGGCACCAGCCCGTCGAAGCCGTGGCAGCCGCCGGGCCACACGTGCAGCTCCGCGTCACCGCCGTCGGCCCAGATCCGCGCCGCGTACTGCACGCACTCGTCCCGGAAGGTCTCGGCGGAGCCGACGTCGACGTACGCGGGCGGCAGGCCCGCGAGGCTCGCGGCGCGGGCGGCCGCCGCGTACGGCGGGGTGCCCGGCCCGCCCGCCGACTCCCCCAGGTACGCCGCCCAGGCGGTCGCGTTGGCCGTGCGGTCCCACGAGCCGACGCCCGCCATCTGGTGGCCGGACGCGCTGTCGTTGCGGTCGTCGAGCATCGGGCACATCAGCAGCTGACCGGCCGGGACGGGCCCACCGCGGTCGCGGGTGAGCAGCGCGAGCGCCGCCGCGAGGCCGCCACCTGCGCTGATGCCCGTGACGACGACGCGGGCGGGGTCCAGCCCGAGCACGTCGGCCCGCTCGACGAGCCACACCAGGGCGGCGTACGCGTCCTCGACCGCGGCCGGGTACGGGTGCTCGGGCGCGAGCCGGTAGTCGACGGACGCGACCGCCCAGCCGGGCCCGGCGGCGGCCGCGGCCGCGACGTCGTCCGCCACCGTGCCGACGACCAGGCCGCCGCCGTGCAGGTGCAGCATCACCGGCACGGGTCGGTCGGCCGCGGGGCGCAGGAGCGCCACCCGCACGTCCCCGACCGCGCCCGGTGCGGCGTGCCACGTCAGCGTGCGACCGGCGCCCACCGCGACCTCGGCGAGGTCGGGCGGTTCGGCGCGCGCACGCAGCGCCTCGATCTCGTCCGGGGCGAGCGTCGTCACGACGTCCCCGGGGCGGTCCGTCAGGGCCGCGGCGACCGTCGGGTCGAAGGGCGGCCGCGCCGTCGCCGTTGCCGTCATCCCTTCAGCGCCCCCTGCATGAGCGCCGAGACGAACTGGCGCTGGAACGCGAGGAACACCAGGAGCGTCGGGGTGAGGATCAGCAGGGACCCCGCGCACAGCAGCGGGATGTCCGTGCCCCACTGCCCCTGGAACGCGCCCAGGGCACCGGCCATCGTGCGGTTCTTCGGGTCGTCGACCAGCACCACGGCGAGCAGGAACTGGTTCCACGTCCACAGGAACATGAGGATGCCGAGGGAGGAGAGTGCGGGCCGCGACAGCGGGACGTGGACGCGCGTGAACAGGTTCCACGTGTTCGCCCCGTCGATGCGGGCCGCCTCGGACAGGTCCTGGGGCATCGTCACGAAGTGCGCGCGCATCCACATGACCGCGAACGGCATGTACAGGCCGAGCAGCGGCAGGATGATCGCCCACCGGGTGTTCAGCAGCTGCATGTCCCGCATCTGGTAGTACAGCGGGACGATGATCGCCTGGAACGGCAGGGTCAGCCCGAGGATGAAGGTCAGGAAGATCCACCGGTGACCCGGGGGCCGCAGGTGGCCCAGCGAGAACCCGGCGAGCGTCGCGATGAGCAGCGCCGCGGGCACCACGCCGAGCTCGATGAGCAGGCTCGACCAGAGCAGCGCCCACATGTCGGCGGCCGCGAAGGCGTCGACGAAGTTCGACCAGTACGGCGTCTCGGGCCACGCCAGGCCCGACGGGTACGTGCCGGGCTTGTGCAGCGCGGTGACGAACAGGCTGATGAACGGGATGACCGTGACGGCCATCAGCAGGATCAGCAGGCCGTGGCCGAGCCACCGCTCACGGCGGGAGACGATCATCAGTCCTCCTCCTTCGTCAGGCGCTGGATCGGCAGGACCACGGCGAGCACCAGCACCATGAAGACGACGGCCAGCGCGGAGGCCTGGCCGACCTCACGGGAGAAGAAGCCGAGGTAGTAGATCTCCAGGCCGGGCACGAGGGTCGAGTTGGCCGGTCCGCCCTGCGTGGAGATGAAGACGATGTCGAACGCGGCGAGCGCGGCGATGACCGTCACGGTGACGCACACGCCGACCTCCTGGCGGACGCTCGGCAGCGTGATGGCGAAGAACTCGCGGATCGCGCCGGCACCGTCGATGCGCGCGGCCTCGTACAGCGCCGGGTCGATCTTCGTCATGGCGGACAGCAGCAGCAGGAGGCACAGACCGAGGGCGACCCAGGCACCGATGACACCGACGGCGCCGAGCGCGGTGCTGGTGTCACCCAGCCAGGCGCGGGTGACCGGGCCGAGCCCGACGGCCCGCATGATCTCGTTGACCAGGCCGTCGGTGGCGAGCAGCCACGTCCACATGATGCCCGCCGCGACGAGCGGGATGACCTGCGGCAGGAACAGCACCGTGCGCGAGACGAGCGCGAGGCGGCTGGCCGCGAACTTGCGGATCGTGGCGGCGGTGAGCAGGCCGAGGACCACGGGGATGAAGCTGAAGTAGATGATCAGCTCGAGCGCGTTGACGATCGAACCGAGCAGCTCGGGCTTCTCGACGAGCCGGGTGTAGTTGTCGGCCCCGACGAACGTCGAGGCGCCGACGCCGTTCCAGTCGTAGAAGGAGTACTGCACCGTGAGCACCAGCGGGCGCAGCACGAAGAGCACGTAGAAGAAGGCAGCCGGGACCACGAGGCCGAGAGCGGCCCAGCCCCGGCGCAGGCGCCGCGCCTTGAGAGCGCGGCGCCTGGCCTCGAGGCTGGTCGACGCCGGAGCGACGACCTCGCGGCGACCGGGCGCACCGGTCGTCCGCATCTCGTTCATCAGCCGTTGATCTCGCTCTCGTAGTCCGCCTGGACGGCCTGCAGGAGGCCCTCGGCCGTCTGCTCACCGGCGACGAGCTTCTGGAGGTTCGGCGTCCAGCTCTTGGCGTAGATCGCACCGGTCGCGTTGGCGATGAACTCCATCGCGCCGTTGTCCTCGGCGATCGTGGCGCCGGCGGAGAGGGTCTGGCCTGTCACGGACGCGGGGTCGACCTCGGGCATGAAGGCGTCGGCCGGGCCCATGGGGTGCGAGCCGCCGATCTCGACGGCCAGCGTGCGGGCGTCGTCGTTGGTGGCGATCCAGTCGAAGAAGAACGCCGCGCACTGCGGGTTCTCGGCCTTGGACGAGATGCCGAACGTCAGCGGCGCCGACATCGCGCCGACCTTGCCGCCCTCCTCGAGCGGGGGCATGAGGAAGAAGCCGGCCTTGCCCGCCATCTGGGTGTCGAGGCTCCCCGACTCCCAGTCGCCGTTGAAGATGAACAGGCTCTTGCCGTCGATGAACTGGCCCATCATCTGCGAGTAGTCGAGCGAGTTGATGTCGGCGGCGAAGTAGCCGGCGTCGATCCACTTCTTGAGGTGCTCGGCCGCCTTGACGTTGCTCTCGGTGTCGATGCGCGCGCCCGGCTTCTGGAAGGTCCAGTCGTTGATCGGGTCGACCGAGCCGTACGACGCCATGAGGAGCTGCAGCGGGAACGCGAGGCCACCGGTGGCGCCACCGTTGAACTGGTTGGTCGGGGTGATGCCCGCGTCCTTGGCCTTCTGCATCCACTCGTCGAGCTCGGCGAGCGTCTTCGGTGCCTCGGTCATGCCGATCTGGGCGGCGAGCTCGGTGTTGTAGAAGACACCGGTCATCGAGTAGTTCTTGCCCATGGCGTACAGCGGGCCGTCGCCACGGCGACCGTCCTCGTCGACCCGCATCTGCGCGAGCTGCGAGGCGGGCCACTCGTCCCAGCCGAAGTGCGCGGCGGCCTCGTCGAGGTCGTAGAGCAGGCCGTCGCCGACGAGGTCGGACATCTGCGGCAGGCGCATGAGGTCCGGCGGGTTGTCGGCCAGGACGCGGGGTGCGTTCTGGGTGATGACGGCGAACTGGTCCTCCCGGACGTCGAACGAGACGTTCGGGTACTGCTTCTCGAACTCCTCGAACAGGGCGCCCGAGAGCGGGAAGCCGGTCTCGAGGTACGCCTCGAGCGTCACGTCGTCGGTGCCGCAGGTCCAGTCGTCGTCGGCGGCGGCCGTGGTGTCGCCGCCTGCCGTGGGCTCGTCGTTCGTGTCGGCGCCGGGGGCGCTGCACGCGGTCAGTGCGAGGATGCTCGCGAGGAACAGCGACGTGGCAGCGGCCGCGTTCCGGGACCTTCCAGTAGTTCGAGACACCAGTGTCTCCCTCTCCGTCGATCCGGGTCCGGGGGGCTCGGACCCATTGCTAAATCGTCTTAGCATCGTCATGCTCGCCAGTGTGACCAGGCCGTGTCAAGCCAGGTCAGGTCACGGATCGATGACGGTGCGCCCCGGTTGCCGGACGACTCGGACAGTTGTCCAGGTGGGAGCGTCACCACACGGATCGGCCCCCCGCCCGGGGTCCGTGCCCCTAGGATTCCTGCGACGGAAGGACCGACGTTGACCCGACGCGTGACGCTGGCCGACGTCGCACGCGCCGCGGGGGTGTCGTCGACGACGGCCTCGCTCGTGCTGTCCGGACGCGGCTCGGAGCTGCGCATCTCGCAGGCCGTGCAGGAACGCGTCCGCGACGCGTCGTCCACGCTGGGCTACCGGCCCAACATCGTGTCCGTGGGGCTGCGCAAGGGCACGACGCGCACGCTCGGGCTCGTCTCCGACACCGTCGCGACCGGCCAGATGGCCGGCGACATGATCAAGGGTGCCATCGAGGCCGCGCGCGACCACGGCTACATGCTCTTCATCGGCGAGACCGAGGGCGACCCCGACATCGAGAGCTCCCTCATCGAAGCGATGCAGGACCGCCGGGTCGACGGGATCATCCTGACGTCGATGTTCACGCGCACCCGAGCAGTACCCGCCCAGCTCGAACGCGTGCCGACCGTCCTGCTCAACACGCTGCCCGCCGGCCCCACGCGCGCACCCGCCGTGGTGCCCGACGAGGTCGAGGCCGGACGCGCCGCCGCGCGCCTGCTGCTCGACGCCGGGCACCGGGACATCCACCTGGTCGGCGCCGGTCCCGGCCCCGACGACGTGCCACCGGACACCGTCGCGGGCGTCGAACGCCTCGCCGGCATCCACGAGGTCCTCGCGGCAGCGGGCCTGGCACCCGCGTCCGGCCACCTGTGCGACGACTGGGCGCCGCCGCAGGGCTGGGCCGCGACCCACGAGCTCCTCGCGCAGCACCCGCGCCCGCGCGCAGTCATCTGCTTCAACGACCGCCTCGCGTTCGGCACCTACCAGGCCCTGCAGGAGGCCGGCCTGCGCATCCCGGACGACGTGTCGGTCGTGTCCTTCGACAACTACCCCATGGCCGACTGGCTGCGCCCGGGGGTCTCGTCGTTCGCCATCCCCCACGAACAGCTCGGGCGACGTGCCGTCGAGCTGCTGCTCGCCGAGATCGCGGGCGACACACCCCCGTCCGGCGTCCACCGGCTGCCCGTCCCCCTGCGCGCCCGCGGGTCCGTCGCACCGGCGTGACGCACCCCGGGTCGGGCAGCGTCGGCCCTCGTGTCAGCCCGCCGGCGTCCCCGCCGTGCGCCGGGCGCGCGCCCGCACCACCCACCAGACGACACCGCCGACCGTGACCCCGAACCCCACAGCGCCCAGCCCGATCACGACGAAGACGCCGACCACCGTGCCGACGATCGACCCGAAGAACGGCCCGAACGGCGTGTCGGCGGTCAGGGCGACCCACGCGCCGGGCACCCCCGCCGCCGGGACGGCCACCTCGTAGGTCCCCGTCTCGGGTGCCGTGAACGCGCCGACCGTCGCGGTCCTCCAGTCGCCCGCGGTCGTGGCCATGTTCACGCCCGGGGCGTCGCCCGCCTCGACCACGTGCCCCGACGGAGACAGCAGCAGCACGTCCTCGTCGAGGTCCGGACGCTCGCCGTCACCGAGGGAGCCGCGCGGCACGACGAGGTACACCGCGTACCGCTCGCCCGCGGTCAGGTCGACGGACGTCGCCCCCGGGGAGTCGGCGGACACCAGCACCGCCGGCCCCGGCTGCCCGTCACGCGTCAGCACGTCGCTGCTCACCGCGCTCACGAACGCCCCAGCGGTGAGGAGCGCGGCGACCCCCGACCCGATCAGCATCAGGACACCGACGACGGTCAGCACGACCGGCCCCGTCAGCGAGGTGCGGCGCGGCGCCGGGGGAAGCGGCGGCGGCGGTCCAGGCAGGGTGCTCACCCCGCGGACGCTACTCCCACCCCGGGAGCCGCCGCCGGGCCCACCCGGCACGGCGCCGTCCCTAGATCGACGCGACCCACAGCCCGTCGCGTGCGCGCGTCATCGCGACGTACAGCTCGCGCAGGCGGAACTCGCGCCGCTCCCGGTCGACGTCGTCGAGGTCGACCGCCTTGTCGGTGAACCACGACGCGTACGGGTCGACCACGAGGACCTGCTTGAACTCCAGACCCTTGGCGCGCTTGACCGTGCCGACCTTGACGCGGTTCACGGGCACACCGTCGTACCGCTCGAGGTTGACGACCGGGATCCCGGCCTTCTTGAGCGTCTCGGTGGCCTCCTCGACCCCCCGCCGCGACAGCGACAGCACGCCGACGTCACCGAAGTTCGTCCCGACCTCCGCGACGACCTCGTGCACCCGCATGACCATGCGACGCTGCCGGTCCGCCTCGCCCCCGCACCGCACGTACATCGGCTTGGGCCCGGTCCGCGGCACCTCGGTGGGGCGGTCGCCGCGTGCCGTCGCCCCCTCGATGTCCGCGAACTCGTCGTCGCGCACCAGCATCGAGGCGAACTGCAGGATCTCGCGGGTGTTGCGGTAGTTGACGTCGAGCACCGTGCCGCGCCCGGCGATCGACACGCCCGCCTCGGCGAGCGTGAAGCCGCCGGGGTAGATCGTCTGCTGACCGTCGCCGACGAGCGTCAGACCGTCCGGCTGGTCGCCGACGAGCGCGTGCAGCATCCGGATCATCACGCACGTCAGGTCCTGTGCCTCGTCGACGACGACCGCGGTGTACGGCTCGCTCGGCGGATCGCGCCGCAGCTCGGCCTCCGCCAGGGAGATCTGGTCGGCGAAGTCGTGCACGCCGCGCTCCCGCAGCGCCGCCTGGTACGCCTCGTACAGGTCCCACACGACGCGCCGCTGCTGCGGCCCCAGCCGGTGCCGGCGCCCGAGGCGCGGCAGGTCGGCGTACTGCTCCCACCGCGTCAGCCCGCGGCCCTTGATGACGTAGCTGACCTCGTCGTGCCAGTAGTCCTGCTCGTGGCGGTCGGTGTCGATGACGCTGCCGCCCGCGACCCTGCCCCAGGCGGACGTCCACGCCGCGGCGATCTGCTTGCCGTCGATGCGGCAGGTGACGCCCCGCTCGTCCAGGATGCGCTTGGCCGTCTCGTGCACCCCGGCGAGCTCGACGCGGTCGACCACGTCGGGGGCCAGGCGCGTGAGCTGCTGGCGCAGCACGTCGGGCAGCGTCCGGATGTACGTGGTGACCAGGACCTTGCCGTCGCGCGTGCGGGCCAGGTAGGCGGCGCGGTGCAGCCCGACGACCGTCTTGCCGGTGCCCGCGGCGCCGCGGATGCGGGCCGGGCCGTTGTACGAGCGCCGCACGACCCGCGCCTGCGCCGGGTGCAGGAACGCCATCCACTCCTCGACGGGTGCGGCCATGAGGCCCGCGAGCATGGCCTGGTGCACCTCGCCCTCGGTGAGCACCACGTCGGGCAGGTCGTCGGGCAGGTCGTCGGGCGACGCGCGCTGGTCGGGGACGGCGGGCGCGCCCGACGCGGAACCGGCGTCGGTGAGCAGCGGTCCGCGCGGTGCGGGCAGCACCGGCTCGGGCAGCGTCGTGCTGACGGGCGCGGGGGCGCCCACCTGGCTGAACCACTCGAGGCAGCGCGCCAGGACGGTGTCGACCTGGAGCGGCCCGA
>Ga0233375_1001395_pt1 | contig 10792 bp, 11 predicted proteins | sample ElkDunMinimDraft_10_FD_191539 | JGI IMG/M metagenome (GOLD analysis project Ga0233375, IMG submission 191539) | Fecal eukaryotic communites from dung pellets of Tule Elk in California, USA - Elk Dung E16 | ecosystem: Host-associated > Mammals > Digestive system > Large intestine > Fecal | place... | reverse complement strand
GCGGCTGCGGGCGCGCCAGGCGCTCATCGACGCCGGCCGGCGGCTCTCCACAGACGAGGCGCTGCAGACGCGGGTCGACGGCTGGGCGACGGATGCCGCGGTCTTCCTCGTCGACCGCTACCGGCATGACATCGCGTCGATCATCACCGACACGGTCGAGCGCTGGGACCCGGCAGAGACCACCGAGAAGATCGAGCTGATGGTGGGTCGCGACCTGCAGTACATCCGGTTGAACGGCACGATCGTCGGCGCTCTCGCGGGCCTGGTCATCTTCACCGTCGCGCACGCCCTGGCAGGCTGACTAGCCTGAGCGCATGAGCGAGATCGACGAGCTGCTGTTCAGCTATGGCTCGCTGAGCGGCGGAGAGCTGCAGCTCGACACCTTCGGCCGTGTCGTGCACACCGAAGACGACGTGCTGCCGGGGTACGCGACTTCCCTCACACACCGACACGACGCCCGCATCGTCGAGCGCATCGGTCCGATCGCGCAGCGGGTGCTGCGGCGCACCGGAGACCCGCGCGACAAGGTGTTCGGCACGGTGCTGGTGCTCACCCCTGCCGAGCTGGATGCCGCCGACGAACTGCTCACGCCCCTCTTCCGTCGGCTGCCGGTGACGCTCGCCAGCGGTCGCGGGGCCTGGGTCTACGTGGCGGCAGGCTCTTGATCCGCCTCGCGCTGGTTCGCCACGCCAAGAGCGAATGGGGATCCGCCGCGCTGTCCGACCACGACAGACCGCTCGATGCCCAGGGTCTGCGTGATGCGCCGCTCATGGCCGCTCGTCTGGCGGACACCGGCTTCGTGCCCGATGCGATCGTGTCGTCGACGGCGCGGCGCGCCCGCACGACGGCGGCGGCGTTCGGCGAGCGGTTCGGCCTCGAGCCCGTGCTGCGCCCCGGACTGTACGGCGCCCCGGCAGAAGAGCTGCTCGAGGCGGCCGTTCACCAGCGCGCGCCCTCCGTGATCGTCGTGGCACACGATCCCGGCATGAGCGTGCTGGCCGAGCGCCTCTCGGGCGAGATCGCCCACATGCCCACGTGCGCCGTGGCGACCTTCACCTGGCGCGACGAGGACGACTGGGACGTCGCCTCCGCTCTGGACCCCGACGAGTGGACCTTCGACTCACCCCCGTGACGACAGCGCCGACGGCGGCGCGACCTCGTCGCCGCGGACACCCGTGCGCACCACCAGTTCAGGCACGATGAGCCGCCCACCCGCGGGGGCGCCGCCGACCAGCAGGTCGAGCACCGCCTCTGCCACCTGCTCGGGCCGCTGCTCGACGCTCGAGAGCCCCAGAGCGGCAGCGACGGGGGTGTTGTCGAAGCCGACGACGGTCACGTCGGTGCGCCCGGCGTGCGACACCGCCAGGTGCGCCCCGACGGCGAGCGTGTCGCTCGCGCAGACGATGGCATCCAGCGTCGTCTCCTGCAGCAGCCGCTCGACCTCGCCGCGGGCGGACGGCACCGTGTCGAGGCTCGTCAGCCGCAGCGCCGCGGGGGCACCGTCGCCCATCTCCTCACGCCAGCCGCGCTCCCGGTCGTCACCGCTGCCGCTCCCGCGGGGCCATCCGAGGAAGGCCACCCGTGGGCCGGACGTGCGCGCATAGCGCGTGGCGGCGCGCGTGCCGGCGGCACCGTCGACGTCGACCCAGGCGTGATCGGCGACATCCGGCGCCCCGGCGCCCCAGGGGCGACCGAAGGCGACGAACGGCATGCCGACCTCGCGCAACCACGCCACGCGAGGATCCCCGTCCACGCTGCCGGTGAGCACGACGCGGTCGATCTCGCCCCGCTCACGCAGCGCCCGCAGCCGCACGAGCTCTTCGTACGCGTCAGCCGCCGCATACACGAGGATGCCGAGGCCACGCGGCGTGGCGCGATCGGTGAGCGCATGCACGAAGCGGTCGAGCACGACACCCGAGATGCCGCCGCTGTAGGGGTCGAGATGCACCCCGATCGTGTCGCTGCGCCTCATGCGCAGTCGTCGCGCCGCCACCGACGGCGAATACCCCAGCTCCCGGATGGCGCGCTCCACACGCTCCCGCGTGTCGGCCCGCACGATGTCCGGGCTGTTCACGACGTTCGACACGGTCTGGCGGGAGACACCCGCCAGACGAGCGACGTCGTGCACCGTCGGCTGCCGCACCTCGCCCCTCCCTCCCCCGCGCTGCGTCCCCGTTGACACGCGTTCGGGTGCGACCTAGTTTGTCACCACGGCGGGGCTTTGAACGATCAAAATCCAGGTCGATCGGGTCGATTCCGCCGGGGAACGAAGGAGATCCCCCATGGAGCGCTACACCGCAGTACGCATGATCGGGGCCGGAGCCCTGATGACGACAGCCGCCCTCATCCTCGCCGGATGCGGACAGGGTTTCGACGGTGATTCGGGTGGCGGCGCAACCGACTCGGGCGACCTGACGAGTTCCGATGACGCCCTGACCATCATGATCGGGTCCAGCGGTGAGGCCGAGACGGCCGCCGTCGAGGACGCGGTCGCGGCGTGGTCGGAGGACTCGGGCCTCGACGCCGAGGTGGTCGCCGCGACGAACCTCAGCCAGGAGCTCGCACAGGGCTTCGCCGCGGGCAGCCCGCCGGACCTGTTCTACCTCTCCACCGACCAACTCGCGGGGTTCGTGGACAACGGATCGGTGCGCGCATACGGCGACCTGCTCGACAACAAGGACGACTTCTACCCGTCGCTGGTGGCCAACTTCACGATCGACGATGAGTTCGTCTGTGCGCCGAAAGACTTCTCCACGCTCGCCCTGATCATCAACACCACGCTGTGGGCCGATGCGGGGCTCACCGACGCCGACGTCCCGACCACCTGGGACGAGTTGGCGACGGTCGCCCAGACGCTCACCACCGACGGCCGAGTCGGGCTCGCGTTCGGCGCCGAGTACCAGCGCGTCGGCGCGTTCATGGCCGAGGCCGGCGGCCGGTTGGTCGACGAGGCCGGCACCGAGGCGGTGGCCGACTCGTCCGAGAACGTCGAAGCCCTCACCTACGTCAAGGACCACCTCGCCGACGGCAGCTTCGCCTTCGCCGCGGACATCGGCGCGGGCTGGGGCGGCGAGGCGTTCGGCAAGCAGCAGGCCGCGATGGTGATCGAGGGCAACTGGATCACGGGGGGCCTGAGCGCTGACTACCCCGACGTCGAGTACACCGTCGCCGAGCTCCCCGAGGGCCCGGCGGGCCAGGGCACGCTGCAGTTCACCAACTGCTGGGGCATGGCAGCCGACAGCCCCAACCAGGAGGGAGCGCTCGACCTGGTCGAATACCTGACGAGCACCGAGCAGCAGCTGGCGTTCTCGGATGCCTTCGGTCCCATGCCCTCGATCGAGTCGGCCGCCGCGGACTGGGAGGAGGCGAACCCCGAGTTCGCGCCGTTCCTCGCCGGCTCCGCCTACGCGATCGGCATCCCCACGAACGTCGGGATCGCGGAGGTGATCACCGACTTCAACGCCCAGCTCGAGTCGCTGGCAACCGGCGACCCGCAGCAGATCCTGCAGTCGGTGCAGTCCAACCTCGAGGCCGTGGTCGGCGGCTGAGATGACGACCACCGCGTCGGCGCCTCGCCGCGGCGGATCCTCTGCGGGGATCCGTCGCGGGGAGGGCCTGGCCGGCTGGCTGTTCACGCTGCCGATCATCGTCATCCTGGGGCTGTTCCTGTTCATCCCCGTCCTCATGGCGCTGTGGGTCAGCTTCTCGGACTGGAGCGGTCGCGGCAGCCCGCTGTCGTCGAACGTGTCGTTCGTGGGCGGGGAGAACTATGCCGCCATCACCAGCGGCGGCGGGCTCGCCGAGCGCAACTTCGGCATCGCCCTGCGCAACAACGCGTGGTACGTGCTGCTCGTCGTGCCGCTGCAGACCGCACTGTCGCTGTTCCTCGCCGTCCTGGTCAACCGGGCGGTGCTGCGCGGCCGCGGGTTCTTCCGCACGGCGTTCTACTTCCCGTCCGTCACCAGCTCGGTGGCGATCACCGTGCTGTGGCTGTTCCTCTTCTCCACCACCGGCGTCATCAACGAGGCGCTGTCGTGGATCGGGATCAACGGCCCCAACTGGTTCAACGACCCTCGGGGCATCCTGCACATCGCCCTCGGCGCCGGTGGGGGGTCGGGTCCCGAGGCGCTCACCTCGTCGGGCTTCCTCGGCATCACCTGGTGGGAGTGGCTGGCGGGGCCGTCGGTCGCGCTGACGGCGCTGATCTTCATGGCGGTCTTCACCACGAGCGGCACCTTCATGCTGCTGTTCCTCGCAGCCCTGCAGAACATCGGCGTCGAGCTGAACGAGGCGGCGATGATGGACGGCGCGAACGCCTGGCAGCGCTTCTGGCTGATCACCCTCCCGCAGCTGCGGCCGACCCTGTTCACGGTGCTGACGCTGGGTCTCATCGGCTGCTGGCAGGTGTTCGACCAGATCTACACCGGCACGCAGGGGGCTCCCGGCAAGACGACGATCACCCCGGCCTATCTGTCGTACACCTCGGCGTTCACCGACCAGCAGTGGGGCATCGGCGCCGCGATCTCGTTCATCCTGTTCCTCATCATCATCGTGTTCACCATCTTCCAGCGCTGGGCGCTGCGTGAGCGGGCTGTCTCGCGGCGCCGCCGCCGGCCGTACCAGCAGGCCGTCGCCGCCGCCGAGGCGAGGAAGGTCGGCGCATCATGACCACCACGACCGCTCTGACGCAGGAGGCTGTGCTCGACGGACCACCGGCGCCACCGCCGCCGCGGCGGCGCATGCCACCTGCGCGCATCGTCGCGCAGGTGCTGCTGTACCTGCTGCTGATCGTGATCGCGGTCATCTACATCTTCCCGTTCCTCGTGCAGGTGGCCACCTCGTTCAAGACCGACACCGAGGCGACGTCCGATCCGGTCTCGCTCATCCCGTCGACCATCACGTTCGCCGCGTACGAGCGGCTGTTCACCCGCAGCGACTTCCCGCTGTGGTTCGCCAACTCCGCCGTCGTCACGGTGCTCGTCACCCTCGGCCGGGTGTTCTTCGTCTCCCTCGCCGGGTACGCCCTGGCGCGGCTGCGCTTCCGCGGCCGGGGCGTCGTGTTCGCCATGGTGGTCGCCGTGATGGCGGTGCCGTCGGTCGTGCTGCTCATCCCGAAGTTCCTGGTGCTCAACCAGCTCGGCCTCTACAACTCCTACGCGGGCATGATCATCCCGCTGCTGGTGGATGCCGCGGGCGTGTTCATCATGAAGAACTTCTTCGAATCCATCCCGCCGTCCGTCGAGGAGCAGGCGCGCATCGACGGGGCGGGGACCTTCCGCATCTTCTGGTCGATCGTGCTGCCCATGGCGCGCCCGGCGCTGGTGACGATCGTGATCCTGTCGTTCCAGGGCTCGTGGAACGAACTGAGCCACTTCATCGTGTCCACGCAGTCCCCCGAGCTGACCACGCTCACCAAGGGCGTCGCGGGCTTGGCATCCGGCCAGCTCAGTCAGGGCAACCAGTACCCGCTCAAGCTGGCGGCCGCCGCCATCATGACCATCCCCGTCGCCGTGATGTTCTTCATCTTCCAGAAGCGCATCATGAACACGACCGAGGGAGCGGTGAAGGGATGAGCGAGCGATGGCAGCCCTTTCTCACCGACTGCGTGGTCGCCCTGCGGGCTCCGACCCAGGCCTGGTCGTCGCGTGACGGCGACGCCGGCGGCGCAGCGATCGAAGGGTTCTACCACGGCGACACCCGGTTCCTGCGGGCGGTGCAGCTGGAGTACTGCGGCCCCGAGGAGGTCTGGCGCAGCCCCGAACCGATCTCGGTGTCGCTGCCGGATGCCTCGCAGGCGGTCTTCGGCAGCCTGCTGCGCGGGGTGGACGACGCCTGGCCCGATCCCAAGGTGCGCCTGGACCGCGTGCGGGAGGTGCGCGACGGGGTGGTCACCGAGACCCTCCATCTGCACTCCCACCTCGACCGGGCCCTCGACGTGCGGTTGCGCCTGCGCCTGACCCCTGACTTCTCGCCGCTGCAGGAGGTGAAAGCCGGTGCGCCCGCCCGCGACGACTGGAACGCGCAGGTCGCAGGCTCCACCGCGCGGATCGGTTGGGAAGCATCGTGGACCGATGTCGCGGCCGCGGGCGCCGCCATCGAGGTGGACGGGGAATCAGGTGCGGTGGTGCTCACCTGGCGGGTGCCCTGCGCGCCCCGGTCGTCGGCCGTCGTGAGCTGGCAGGCGACGATGCACGACCCCGGGCTGGTCGTGCGCGCGGCGGCGCGCCCCGCCCCCTGGGCGGTGGAGATCCCCGAACACGCCGACCCGCGGCTGCGGCGCTGGGTGCATCAGGCGCTGTCCGACCTCGACGCGCTGCGGCTGGCTCTGCCCGACCACCCGCACGACGAGTTCTACGCGGCCGGGGCCCCCTGGTTCTTCACCCTGTTCGGACGCGATTCACTGTGGGCGGCACGGATGATGCTCCCCGTGGACACCACCGTCGCGGCATCCACGTTGCGGGTGCTGGCGAGGATGCAGGGGCGGCGCGACGACCCTGCGAGCGCCGAGCAGCCGGGCAAGATCCTGCACGAGCTGAGAGCGGGGCATTTCTCGATGCCCGGCGAGGGCATCGTGCTGCCCCCGGTGTACTACGGCACGGTCGACGCGACGCCGCTGTGGGTGTGCCTGCTCGTCGACGCCGCCGCTGCGGGGCTCCCCGAGGCGCAGGTGCGGGAGCTGCTGCCCCACCTGCGCGACGCGATGGAGTGGATCATCGCCGCGGTCGGCGACGACTTCCTCGACTACCTCGACGAGACCGGCCACGGACTGTCCAACCAGGGCTGGAAGGATTCCGGTGACTCGGTGCAGTGGCGTGACGGCACGCTCGCGGCCGGGCCGCTGGCCCTGTGCGAGGTGCAGGGCTACGCCTATGAGGCGGCGGTGGACGCGGCACACCTGCTGGAGCGGCTCGGCGAGCCGGGCAGCGCGCGGCTGCGCACGTGGGCCGCCGCGCTGAAGCAGCGGTTCCATGACCGATTCTGGGTGCAGACCCCCGAAGGCCGGTATCCGGCGATCGCGCTGGATCGCGACGGTCGCGGGGTGGACACGCTGACCAGCAACATCGGCCACCTGCTCGGCACCGGCATCCTGTCGCGCGTGGAGGAGGCGGAGGTGTCGATCCTTCTCGTGGGGCCGTCGATGTCGTCGGGATTCGGCGTGCGCACGATGTCGACCGGCGCCGCCGGCTACTGGCCGCTGAGCTACCACGGCGGCAGCGTGTGGGTGCACGACTCCGCGATCATCGCCCACGGCATGGCGCGTGCGGGGCGTGCCGCCGACGCGCGCAGCGTGGTGGCCGGCCTGCTCGCCGCGGCCGAGGTGTTCTCCTTCCGCATGCCCGAGCTGCATGCCGGGGATGCCGCGACGACCACCACCGCACCGGCACCGTATCCGGCCGCGTGCCGACCCCAGGCCTGGTCGGCGGCGGCGGCGATCGTGTGCCTGCAGATCGAGGCGGGAGCCTGACCGGGGCGTCTACGCCGGCGACGGCGACGGCGTCCCGGGCGTCGACGGCATCCGCCGCCCTGAGTAGGGTGGCGGGCACCGACGACGATGACGACGAGAGGATGCACCCATGCGTGCTGCACGCTTCCACGGCAAAGAGGATCTCCGGGTCGAGCAGATCGACGAGCCGTCACCCGGCCCCGGACAGGTGAAGCTGCGCAACGGCTACTCCGGCATCTGCGGGTCGGACCTGCACGTGTACTTCACCCCCGAGGCCGCCGGCCTCGACCTCGAGCACCCGCACCCCGTGACGGGGGCCATGCCACCACAGGTGCTCGGGCACGAGTTCGCCGGCACCGTGGTGGAGGTGGGCGAGGGCGTCGAGGGGATCTCGGTCGGCGACCGCGCGGCGGTGTGGCCGATCTACTACTGCGGCGAGTGCGCCGCCTGCCGCAAGGGCATGTTCAACGTGTGCCGGAAGATCGGCTTCCACGGGCTGAGCTCCCACGGAGGTGGGATGGCGGAGTTCACCACCGTGCCCGCGTCGATGCTGCACGTGCTGCCTGAGAACGTCGACCTGCGCATGGGCGCGCTCGTCGAGCCGATGGCCGTCGCCTGGCACGCCGTCGCCCTCGGCGACGTGCGCTCCGGCGGCAGCGCGCTCGTCGCCGGTGCGGGACCGATTGGCATCGGCGTGTGGTTCGCCCTGCGTGCGCAGGGGGTGCAGCGCGTGCTGGTCTCCGAGCCCAGCGCCGAGCGCCGTGCGCTGATCGAGGCGCTGGGTGCGCGCACCGTCGACCCTGTCGGCGAGGATCTCGCCGCAGCCGTCGCCGATCTCACCGACGGCGACGGCGTCGACGTCGCGTTCGACGCCGCCGGCGCGGGCGCCGCGGTGAGCTCCGGGCTGGCGAGCCTCACGCCCGGCGGGCGGGTCGTGGTCGTCGCCATCCACGAGCGTTCGATGGAGTTCAACCCCACGCAGCTGGTGATGGGCGAGACAGGTATTTCCGGCAGCCTCGCGTACCTCCCACAGGACTTCGACGCCGTCATCGCCGCAATGGCCGACGGCGCCTACGACACCACCGGGTGGGTCGAGGAAGTGGATCTCGACGGCGTCGTCGACGCCTTCCAGCGACTGCGGTCCGGGGCCGGCGCGAAGATCCTCGTGCGCGCCTGAGGCCGGTCGTCAGTCGACGCGGGCGACCTCGCCACCGGTCAGCGCGACCAGCTCGTCGAAGGTGAGGGGAAAGACGGTGTGCGGCGTGCCCGCCGCCGCCCAGATCTCGGGGTACGCCGACAGCGCCTCGTCGATGACGGTCGGAAGGGGCGCCGGGTGGCCGGCGGGGGCGACGCCGCCGATCGCCTGACCTGTGGCATCCCGCACCTGCTGCGCCGTGGCGCGTTCGATGATCTGGCGCCCGAGCCGCCCGGCGAGCGCGGTCGTGTCGACGCGGTGCGCTCCGCTGGTCATGACCAGCAGAGGCTCGCCGTCGGACCAGAACACGAGGCTGTTCGCGATCGCGCCGACCTCGACCCCCAGGGCGGCGGCGGCCTGCGCTGCGGTGGCGGCGGAATCGGGAAGCACGACGATCTCACCCGGGATGCCCGCGGCGCGGAGGGCGTCATGCACGAGGCGGCTGCGAGGTGGGAGGTGCGCTGTCACAGCCCCAGCCTAGAGTCGGCCCATGGCTGATCTGTTCGACGTCGACAATCCGGCCCACGCGATGGCGCGTACGCGGCTGAGCACCGACCTCATCGTCTGGCTGGTGACCACCTCCCGCGAGGGACGCCCGCACCCGGCACCGGTGTGGTTCTTCTGGCACGAGGGGGTCATCACGATCCTCAGCGAACCCGACACGCTCAAGGTGAGGCACCTCGAGCGCGGTTCGCAGGCCGTGCTGCACCTCGACTCGGGCGGCGCGTTCGGCGACGACATCGTGGTGCTGCACGGCGACGTGCGGCTGGAGCCGAACGGCGCCTCCGCCTGGCTGCAGCGCTTCCGCGAGCCCTACGAGGAGAAGTACCGCGCGGCCATCGCCGGGTACGGTATGCCGCTGGACGAGTTCGGCGAGAACTTCTCCACCCGCGTGGAGTTCACGCCGACGCGGGTCATCGCCTGGGGCAAGTGAATCCGGTCCGATTTCGGTGAGGGGCGACCCGGACCTCGAACCGTCGGGCGCGGTAAGGCACAATGGGCGCAGGATGCCGCAACGCCGCGGCTCCGGGAGTGCAGCCCACAAGGCCCGCCAGAAGAGGAATGCGATGACCACCGCCCTGCCCTTGCCCGATGTCACCCACGAGCGGGTGGAGGTGATCACGGGGCGGCGCAGCGGCTTGTTCCTCGCGGTCGCGCTGCACTCCTCGGTTCTCGGCCCTGCCCTCGGCGGCGCCCGCCTCTGGACCTACCCGCACTGGAGCGACGCTCTCGGCGACGCCCTGCGGCTGTCCGCCGCGATGACGCTGAAGAACGCCGCGGCGGGGCTCGACGCCGGCGGCGGCAAGGCCGTGATCGGGCTCGACCCCGGCACCGTGCTCGAGCGCGAGCGTCGGCGCGCGGCGTTCCTCGACCTCGGCGATGCCGTGGAATCCTTCGGCGGGGCGTACCGCACCGCCGAAGATGTCGGCTCCACCACCGACGACATGCTCGTGGTGTCCGAGCGCACCGCCCATGTGGTGGGGCTGCCCGACAGGGTCGGAGGTTCAGGAGAGCCCGCCGGACCCACGAGCCTCGGCGTCTACGAGGCGATGCGGGCCACGCTCGAGCGGGTCACCGGCTCACCCGACGTCGCCGGTCGCCGCATCACCATCTCCGGCCTCGGGCAGGTGGGCAGCCGCCTGGCGGTCCGCCTGTCGGCGGAGGGTGCCACGCTGACGGTCACCGATGTCAACCCCGCCAAGCGACACCTCGCCGCGGACCTCGGCGCCGCGTGGAGCGATCCCGGCACCGAGCACCTCGTGGCGGCCGACGTGTTCGTGCCGGCCGGCATCGGCGGCCTCCTCACCGACGAGGTCATCGACGCCCTGGCCGCGACCGCGGTGTGCGGTCCGGCGAACAATCCGCTCGCCGCGCGCTCGGGTGCCGACCGGCTCGCCGAGCGCGGCATCCTGTACGCCCCCGACTTCGTGGTGAACGCCGGCGGGGTGATCCACCTCGACATGGAGGCGAAGCATCCCGGCAGCCGGGACGAGATCTTCGCGCGCGTCAGCGGCATCGGCGAGACGGTGCGGCGCATCTTCGACGAGGCCGATGAGCGGGGCGTCACCCCGCTGGCCGCAGCCGAGGCGCTGGCCGCGGAGCGCCTGGCGGCGGGGCATCGCGAGACCGCGCTGACCTGATCACCGGCCGGG
>Ga0233375_1001394_pt1 | contig 10793 bp, 7 predicted proteins | sample ElkDunMinimDraft_10_FD_191539 | JGI IMG/M metagenome (GOLD analysis project Ga0233375, IMG submission 191539) | Fecal eukaryotic communites from dung pellets of Tule Elk in California, USA - Elk Dung E16 | ecosystem: Host-associated > Mammals > Digestive system > Large intestine > Fecal | place... | reverse complement strand
CGCCCCGCGCCGCGCACGTTCTGGTAGATCGACAGTCCACCGAGCCCCACCTCGACGGAGGCGCCGTCGGTGTCCCCGGCCTCGCCCTTGAGCCCGATGAGCTCGAGCTTGTACGGCTCGGCCGCGAGCTCCTCGCGCGCCTGCGCCTCGGTGACGTCCCACCGCCGGAAGGTCTGGCCCTCCTTGACGATGCGCCCCATGACCTTCTCGATCGCCTTGAGGTCCTCCGGGGTGAACGGGGTCTCGACGTCGAAGTCGTAGTAGAAGCCGTCCGTGATCGGCGGGCCGATGCCCAGGCGGGCCTTCGGGTTGACCTCCTGCACCGCCTGGGCGAGCACGTGGGCGGCCGAGTGCCGCAGCACCGCGAGACCGTCCGGGGAGTCGATGGTCACCGGCTCCACCACGGCACCGGGCGCCAGCGGCGCGGCGAGGTCCTTCAGCTCACCGTCGACGCGCACGACGACGACGTCGCGGCGGTCGGCGAACAGGTCGGCGCCCGTCGTGCCCTGCGCGACCGGGGTCTCGACGCCGTCGACGGTCAGGGTCATCTGCTCGGGCACGTTCGTGGGCTCCTCGGGTCTGCCCGCTCCGCGGGTCGCGGCGGGTCGGCGGCGCGGGTCGGCGGTCGTCGACACGGGCCAGGTCGATGCTACCGACCGCGGTCGGCACGGACCGCACCGCGCCCGTGCCGGACGGCCGGCGGACGGCTGCGGGGGCGGCTCAGGCGGGCGGCGGTGCGGCCGACAGGTCGTGCGGGACGTGCGCGTCGAGCTCCGCGAGCCACGCGGCCACGGACGCGTCGGACGGCATCCGCCAGTCGCCGCGCGGCGACATGGTGCCGCCCTCGCTCACCTTCGGCCCGTTCGGCAGCGCGGAGCGCTTGAACTGGCTGGCGAAGAACCGCCGCAGGAACACCTCGAGCCACCGCCGCACCGTCGGCAGGTCGTACGCGGGCCGCCGGTCCTGCGGCCAGCCCGGGGGCCACTCCCCCGCCGACGCGTCGTGCCACGCGTGCCACGCGAGGAAGGCGACCCGGCTGGGACGCATGCCGTGGCGCAGCAGCTGGTACAGCGCGAAGTCGTGCAGCGCGTACGGGCCGATCGTGTCCTCCGTGGACTGGATCCGCTCGCCCTCGCGCGCCGGCACCAGCTCCGGGGAGATCTCCTGGTCCAGGACGCGCAGCAGCACGGCGTTCGTGGCGTCGTCGAAGTGCCCCTCGCCCACCACCCAGCGGATGAGGTGCTGGATGAGTGTCTTGGGCACGCCGGCGTTGACGGCGTAGTGGGACATCTGGTCCCCCACGCCGTACGTGCACCAGCCGAGCGCCAGCTCGGAGAGGTCCCCGGTCCCCAGCACGATGCCGCCGCGCTGGTTGGCGGCCCGGAACAGGTAGTCGGTGCGCAGGCCCGCCTGCACGTTCTCGAACGTGACGTCGTAGACCTCCTCGCCGGCACCGGCGGGGTGGCCGAGGTCCGCGAGCATCTGCCGGGCGGCAGGGCGGATGTCGATCGTCTCGAACGTCGTGCCGAGCGACTCCATGAGCGCCAGCGCGCTGGCCCTCGTGCCCTCGCTGGTGGCGAACCCGGGCATCGTGAACGCGAGGATGTCGCTGCGGGGACGGCCGAGCCGGTCCATGGCCCGCGCGGCGACGATCAGCGCGTGCGTCGAGTCCAGCCCGCCGGACACCCCGATGACGACCTTGGCGCCACCGACCGCGCGCAGCCGCTGCTCCAGGCCGCTGACCTGGATGTTGTAGGCCTCGTAGCAGTCGAGGGCGAGTCGCTGCGGGTCGTCCGGGACGAACGGGAAGCGGTCGACGCGGCGCCGCAGCCCGACGTCGCCCGTCGGCGGGTCGAGCGTGAAGGCGACGGTCCGGTGCGAGGCACCGGCGGGCGCCATGCCCAGCCCGCGGCGGTTGTCGTCGAAGGTCCCCGTGCGCTGGCGGTGCTGACGCAGCCGGTCGAGGTCGACGTCGGCCACCGTGTGCACCGGATCGTCGACGAACCGCTCCCCCTCGGCCAGCAGCTCGCCGAGCTCGTAGACCATCGTCTGGCCGTCCCACGAGAGGTCGGTGGTCGACTCGCCGTACCCGGCGGCGGCGTAGACGTACGCCGCCGCGCAGCGCGCCGACGCCGACCGCACCAGCAGCCGACGGTCCTCCGCGCGCCCCACGGTGATCGGGCTGGACGAGAGGTTGACGAGCACCGTGGCGCCCGCGAGCGCGGCCGTGGCGCTGGGCGGGACGGGCACCCACAGGTCCTCGCACACCTCGACGTGCAGCACGAGCCCGGGCACGTCGGTCGCGGCGAACAGCAGGTCGGGGCCGATCGGCACGTCCTGCCCGGCGATCGTGGTGGTGCCGCGGACGTCGTCCCCGGGGGCGAACCAGCGTCGCTCGTAGAACTCCCGGTACGTGGGCAGGTACGACTTCGGCGCCACGCCGAGGACCCGGCCGCGGTGCACGACCACGGCGGTGTTGAGGAGCCGCCCGCCGTGCGCGAGCGGCGCGCCCACGACCAGGACCGGCCGCAGGTCGCGCGAGGCGGCGACGACCTCGTCGAGCGCGGTGCGCACGGCGTCGAGCAGGGCGTCCTGCAGGAACAGGTCGTCGATCGCGTAGCCGGACAGGCACAGCTCGGGCAGCACGGCCACGGCGACGCCGTCGTCGTGGCAGGCACGCGCGGCCGCGATGACGGCGGTCGCGTTGCGGGCCGGGTCGGCGACGGTGACCGGCACCGTGCACGCGGCGACCCGGGCGAAGCCGTGGGCGTAGGCGGAGAGGAAGTCCACCTCGCGAGTCTGGCACGGAGCGCGGGTGCCGACGTCAGCGCAGGCCCCGGCCGGCGCGGTCCCCGAGCAGCGGCGCCGGCTCCCGGCGCGACGGGCGGGGTCGCCCTGGGGTGGCAGCAGCCGCGCACCGGGTCCGGACACGACGACGCCCCCGGCCGTCAGGCCGGGGGCGTCGTCGAACGGGTGGGCGATACTGGGTTCGAACCAGTGACCTCCTCGGTGTGAACGAGGCGCTCTACCACTGAGCCAATCGCCCGCTGCGTGCACCGTCCGGGCCCGTCCAGGGCCGACCCTCTGAGGGCAGACCACCGGCGAACCACCCGTGGGCGGCACGGGAGACGATGTTAGCGGACGTCGGCCCGAACGCCGAACCGACGTCGTCGTCGGCGTGCCGCACCTGCCGTCGGAGCACCGCGCACGAGGGCCGCGGGGCGCTCACGACGGCGCCCCGGACCGCCGCCACGCGGGGCGACTTGCCGGGATCTGCACCCGCCCGGGCGATGTGCAACGTTTTCCATCACGGTGAAAGGGTCCGGGCGGGTGAACTGTGGGCAAGCAACGGTCCAATGGGACATCGGTCCTGCCATGATGTGAGTCCACGGCCCGTGCGGGCAACACCACGCGACAGGAGGACCCGATGACGGGATCGTCGTACGACGTCATCGAGGTCGTCGCCATGCAGCTCATCGGGTCCGATGCGACCGTCATCCCGGTGTCCGCGGAGCTCTGCTTCCGCACCACCGACCCCTACACCGTGCGCGCCGTCTTCACCGGCGCCCACACGATGTCGACGTGGCTGCTCGGCCGCGAGCTGCTCGCCCAGGGCGTGCACGCGGTCGCCGACGCCCCGGCCGGCACCGGTGACGTGCAGGTGTGGCGCGACGACGACCCCGACTACACCCTCGTGTCGCTCTCGGGCGTCGAGGGAAGCGCGCTGCTGGCGGCGCCGACGGAGCCGCTGCTGCGGTTCCTCGCCGCGACCGAGTCCCTCGTCCCCGTGGGCGCGGAGTCGGACAAGATGGAGGGCGAGATCACGGCGCTGATCGCCGCCCTGCTCACCGCCTGACCCGCGGCACCACCCAGACGACCACAGCCGGTCCCGCACGCGCGGGGCCGGCTGTCGTGGTCCTGGGCGCACCACCGTCCAGCCGTGCCGCCGTCCGCCCGTGCGGCGGTCCGGTGCCCGCCGCCGTCCGGCACCGCGGGCTACGGGTCGAGGTCCTGGGGCAGCCGCTCGAGGAACATGCGTCGGACCTCCTGCGAGAGCGGTCCGGGTGTCACGTCCACGTCGTCGAGGCGCACGACCGGGGTCACGTGACGTACGGACCCCGTCAGGGCCAGGTGGGCGCGCCCGGCGGCCACGTCGTCCAGCACCTCCCACGGCAGCTCGTCGGGACGCGCCTCACGCACCGGGAGCCCGGCCTCGCGCCCCCACAGCAGCACGAGCTCGCGCGTGATGCCCGCCAGCGCACCGGTCTCCAACGAGGGCGTCAGCAGCTCCCCGGCGGTCTCGACGAACACGTTGGACCCCGTGCCCTCCGCCAGGCGTCCCCGGGTGTCCGCCAGCAGGGCCTCGTCGGCGCCGTGCTCGCGCGCGCGGGCGAGCGCCACGACGTTCTCGCCGTACGACGTGGTCTTCAGGCCGGCCAGCGGCGAGCGCTCGTTGCGGACCCACGGCACCCGCACCGCGCGGGCGACCTCGGCGGCCGCCGCCGGCCCGGCGACCACGACGACCACGGGGCGCTGCTCGTCCGGCGCGTCGCGCTGCGTGCCCAACGGTCCTGGACCGCCGGTCACGGTGATCCGCAGGCGGCCCGCCCGCTCCCCTGCCGTGGCGAGCACCGCGCGCACGCCGGTACGCACCTCGTCGAGCGGCGGCGGCGGCAGCCCCAACCCCCGCGCGGACGCCTCCAGGCGGGCCAGGTGCCGGGTCAGGGCGAACGCGACGCCGTGGTGCACGGAGCAGGTCTCGAAGACGCCGTCGCCGACGGTCACGCCGTGGTCGACGGCCGTGAGCAGCGGCTCGTCCGGGGTGCGCAGCCGGCCGTCGGCCCAGATGGTCACGTCCACGCCGCCATCCTGCCACCGGCGAGGCGTTCGCCGCCGGGCGTCAGCGCGACGCGAGGCCGACCAGCCGGGCGGCCTTGAGCTCGGTCTCGTCCCACTCCGCAACGGCGTCGCTCGCCCACGTGATGCCGGCCCCGGTGCCGAAGCGCAGGACGTCGTCGCGCCACCAGAAGGTGCGGATGCCGACGGCGAGCTCGGCGGACCAGGTGCCGTCACGGGCCACGTGCACCCATCCGACCAGCCCGCAGTACGGGCCGCGCGGGACGGGCTCGAGCTCCGTGATCACGTCGAGCGCCGAGCTCTTGGGCGCCCCGGACACCGAACCCGGCGGGTACGTGGCGGCGAGCAGCCGGGTGAACCCGTCCGGCGCGTCCCGGACCTCGGGGAGCAGGTCGCCGGCGACGGTCGTGACGAGGTGCACCAGGCCGGGGTGCTGCTCGGTGGCCAGGAGGTCGGTCACCCGCACGGTCCCGGGCCGGCACACGCGCTGCAGGTCGTTGCGCACGAGGTCGGTGATCATCACGTTCTCGGCGCGGTCCTTGGCGCTCAGACCGGCGGGCGTGGCGGCCGTGCCCTTGATGGGGGCCGACGTGACGACGCCGTCCCGCACCCGCAGGAAGAGCTCGGGCGAGGCCGTGACGACCCACCCGGGGGCCACAGGCCCGCCGGAGGGCACGTGGACGCCCCCGGAGTACGGCGCCGGGTTCCCGGCCGCGAGGCGGGCACCCAGGGCGCGGGCAGCGGGCTCACGGCCGTCGCCCGCGTGCAGCGGCGCGGAGAGCACGCGGCAGACGTTCGCCTGGTACACCAGCCCGTCGCGCACGTGCGCGCGGACCCGCTCGACCGCGGCCACGTAGCCGGCGCGGTCCAGCGACGACGTCCAGGCCGCGCGCGGCGGCCCCTGCCAGCCCCCCGACGCACCCTGCGCAACGGCCGCCGGGCGCACGTCGGCGAAGCGCCACGCGTCGACGCGGCCCTCGAACTCCCCCACGACCGCCCACCAGCCCGGCGCCGCCGTCGCACCCGGCCGGGCCCGCAGATCGGCGTGCTCGAGGACCCCTCGGGCGTGACGACCCCCGAACCAGGCCTCACCGGGGGCGACGACGGGCGATGCGGACGGGCTGGGCACGGGGCCAACCTACCGAGCACCGACGGGCGTCCGGGCCGGTCACGGGGCCCGCGGAACCCACCCGCGGACACGCTGGTGAGGGGCCGGTTGGACTCTCACCGAGTTTGTCGTCTAGAGTCTTCGACGCACCAGGAACGCCGGTGAAACGGCGGAACTGACGCGCGGACGTGGCTCAGTGGTAGAGCATCACCTTGCCAAGGTGAGGGTCGCGGGTTCGAATCCCGTCGTCCGCTCGGAGGCTATCCCCATCGGTAACCAACCGTTGTGGACTGCGGTCTCAGCGGTGGAGTGGCCGAGAGGCGAGGCAGCGGCCTGCAAAGCCGTATACACGGGTTCGAATCCCGTCTCCACCTCGCATGTACTCCCCCATGGGCGATTGGCGCAGCGGTAGCGCGCTTCCCTGACACGGAAGAGGTCACTGGTTCGATCCCAGTATCGCCCACCAGCACCACTCAGCGAGAGCCGTCCCGGATGTCCGGGACGGCTCTTCTGCTGTCCGGTGACGTCGGCGGCCGACGTCACCCCGTCAGCTCCCCGCGGGCAGCACCAGCCCCGCACCGGGGATCGCGGCGAGCAGGTCTCGCGTGTACCGCTCCCGGGGGGCGTCGAACACGTCGTCCGTCGGGGCGTGCTCGACGACCTTGCCCTCGCGCATGACGACGACCGAGTCCGCGATCTGCCGGACCACGGCGAGGTCGTGCGTGATGAACAGGTAGGCCAGTCCCAGCTCGCGCTGCAGCCCGGCGAGCAGGTCGAGGACCTGCGCCTGCACGAGGACGTCGAGCGCCGAGACGGCCTCGTCGAGCACGACGACCTCGGGCTCGAGCGCCAGGGCGCGCGCGACGGCGACGCGCTGCCGCTGCCCCCCGGACAGCTCGGCGGGGAAGCGGCGCATGACGTCCTGCGGCAGGGCCACCATGTCGAGCAGGTCGCGCACCCGGGCCTCGCGGGCGGCACGGTCGCCGACCCGGTGCAGCCGCAGCGGCTCCTCGAGGGACCGGTACACCGAGTACTGCGGGTCCAGCGACCCGTACGGGTTCTGGAAGACCGGCTGGATGCGGCGGCGGAACGCGAGCTGCTCCCGGCGGCTCAGCCCGCCGACGTCCTGCCCGTCGAACAGCACCGTGCCGGCCGTCGGCTCCAGCAGGCCGAGCACCATGTTCGCCGCGGTCGACTTGCCCGAGCCGGACTCCCCCACCAGTGCCAGCGTGCGGCCACGGGTGAGCGTGAAGCTCACGTCGTCCACGGCCGTGAAGCCGGTCGCGCGCGCACCACGGCCACGGGTGCGGAACACCTTGGTCAGGTGCGAGGCCACGACGACCTCGTCGCGTGGCGCCGCGGGCTCGTCGGCGTGCCGCGCGAGGAGGTCGTCGACGGGCTCCTCGCCCCGCGCGTGCGCGACCTGGATGCGCCGGGACGACAGCGAGGGCGCCGAGGTCACGAGGCGCCGCGTATACGGGTGCTGGGGGTCCGCGAGGATCGCGCGCGCCGGGCCGGACTCCACGACCTGCCCGCGGTACATGACGACGAGGTGCTCGGCGCGCTCGGCGGCCAGGCCGAGGTCGTGCGTGATGAACAGCACGGCCGTGCCGAGCTCGTCCGTGAGCACGTCCAGGTGGTCGAGGATCTGCCGCTGCACGGTCACGTCGAGCGCCGACGTCGGCTCGTCGGCGATGAGCAGCCGGGGCCGCGCCGCGAGCGCGATCGCGATGAGCGCGCGCTGGCGCATCCCGCCGGAGAACTCGTGGGGGTACATCGTCGCCCGCTGCGCGGCCTCGGGAAGGCCGGCCTCCGCCAGCAGCTCGGCGACCCGCGCGCGCCGCTGCGCCCGCGACCCGCGGAAGCCGTTGGCCCGCAGCGCCTCCTCGACCTGGGAGCCGATCCGCCACACGGGGTTGAGGTTCGACATCGGGTCCTGCGGGACCAGACCGATCTGGTCCCCCCGCAGCGCCTCGACCTCGCGGCGCCCGAGCCCGACCACCTCACGACCCGCGAACCGGATGCTGCCGCCGGTGACCTTGCCGGTGCCCGGCAGCAGGTCGACGACGGCGTGCGCGGTCGTCGACTTGCCCGACCCGGACTCCCCCACGATGGCGACGGACTGCCCCGGGTAGACGGTGAGGTCGGCGCCGCGGACGGCCTGCACCGGCCCGCCACCGGTCGAGAACGTCACCTCCAGGCCCCGGACCTCGAGCAGCGGGACGTCCGGGTCGGGCGGGGTACGGGGCGTGGGGGCGCTCATCGGGTGCGTGCCTTCGGGTCGAGGGCGTCGCGCACGACGTCGCCCATCATGATGAAGCCGAGGACGGTCAGGGCCAGGGCCCCGGCCGGGTACAGCAGGATCTCCGGGTCGGTGCGGATGGCGCCCTGCGCCTGGGAGATGTCCCCGCCCCAGGACACGACCGACGGGGGCAGCCCGATGCCGAGGAAGCTCAGCGTGGCCTCGGCGACGATGAACGTGCCCAGGGCGACGGTCGCGTAGACGATGATCGGCGCGGCCGAGTTCGGCAGCACGTGGCGCACGAGGATCCCCGCGCGCCCCATGCCGAGCGACCGTGCCGCGGTGACGAACTCGTCGTTCTTGACGGACATCACCGTGCCGCGTGCGATGCGTGCGATGGGCGGCCACCCGAAGGACGCGAGCACGAGGGCCACCGTCAGGGCCGTGCGGGTGCTCGCCAGGCTCATGATGACGATCGCGGCCAGCACCAGCGGGATGGCGAAGAAGATGTCCGTCACGCGTGCCAGCAGCGTGTCCGCCCACCCCCCGAGGTAGCCGGCGAGCGCACCGGCCACGGTCCCGACGACGGTCACCAGCAGCGTGGTCAGCACCCCCACCGTCAGCGACGCCCGCGCGCCGTGCATCGTGCGCGAGAAGATGTCGCAGCCCTGGCGGTCGAAGCCGAAGACGTGGCCGGCCCGCGCGGGGTCGAGCGCGTCGGACAGCGCGCAGGTGCGCGGGTCGATCGAGGTGAACAGCCCGGGGAACGCCGCCACCAGCAGGACCAGGACGATCAGCGCCCCGGACACCCAGAACAGGGGTCGGCGACGCATCCCGCGCCACGCCTCGCGCCAGAAGCCGGCGGGTGCGTCCTGCGTCCGGACGGCGTCGACGGCGCCGAGGTCCTCGGTGAGGGGCTGCGCGACGTGCTCCTGCCCGGGGCGCGGTGCGGTGCGCAGGGCGCGCGTGGCGCCGGTCGTGGGAAGTGCGTCAGGCATAGCGGATCCTCGGGTCCAGCGCGGCGTACAGCAGGTCGACCGCGAGGTTGGCGACGATGTAGACGAGCACGAGCACGGTGGTCAGCGAGACCACGGTCACGTTCTCGCCGCGTGTGATGGCGTCGAAGAGCGTGCCCCCGACACCGTGGATGTTGAAGATCCCCTCGGTGACGATCGCGCCGCCCATGAGCGCGCCCAGGTCGGCACCGAGGAACGTCACGACGGGGATGAGCGAGTTGCGCAGCACGTGCCGTCCGGTGACCTGCGCGCGGGACAGCCCCTTGGCGCGCGCGGTGCGCACGAAGTCGGCCGACAGGCTCTCCTGCACGGAGGTCCGCGTCAGCCGCAGCACGTAGGCGAAGGACGTCGCCGCGAGGACGGTCGCCGGCATCAGCAGGCTGACCACGTCGGGGTCGCGTCCGGCGGTGATCGGCAGCCAGCCGAGCTGGACACCGACGACGATCTGCAGCACGAAGCCGACGACGAACGTCGGGACCGCGATGACCAGCAGGCTGAGCACCAGGACGGAGGAGTCGAACAGCCCGCCCTTGCGCATCCCGGCGAGCAGCCCGAAGCCGACCCCGAGGACGGCCTCGATGAGCAGCGCCATGAGGGCGAGCTGGAACGTCACCGGCAGCGCCTGGGCGATGACCTCGGTGACCTCGCGCCCCGTGAACGTGACCCCCAGGTCGAGCGTCACGATCCCCTTGAGGTACAGCAGGTACTGCACGAGGAACGGCTCGTCGAGGTGGAACTCGGCGCGGATCTGCTCCTGCACCGCCTCGGGCAGACCGCGCTCACCGCCGAGCGCGAGGACGGGGTCGCCCGGGCGCAGGAACACCAGGGCGTACAGCAGGAGCGTGGCTCCGAGGAACACGGGGATGACCTGCAGGACCCTGCGGCCGATGTACCAGCGCATGCCGACGTCTCTTCCGGTGGTCACGTCACGAGCGGGTGGACGGGTCCCGGCGCCGCCGGTGGGCGGCGCCGGGACCGGGTCTCACTCGCTCTTGGTGACCTGGTAGAGGATCGGGTCGGAGTCCCAGCCGAACTCGACGTCCTCGACGGTGTCGGCCCAGCCGCCGGTCGCGTTGTTGTACCAGAGCGGGATGCCCGGCAGCTCCTCGAACAGGATCGCCTCGGCCTCCAGGTACAGGGCCACGGCGTCCTCCGGGCTGTCCGCACCGTTGGCCTCGGCGAGCTTGGCGTCGAAGGCCGCGTTGGACCACTGCCCGTCGTTCGACCCCGCGCCCGTGCCGTACAAGGGGCCGAGGAAGTTGCTCATGGCCGGGTAGTCGGCCTGCCACCCGCCGCGGAAGAGCCCCGGCACGGCGCCCGCGTCGCGGGCGTCGAGGTACTCGTCGAACGTCGGGTACGGGTAGAACTCGCAGCCGATCTCGAGCACCGTGCGGATGTTGTTGCACACCGCGTCGACCCACGTCTGGTGGTCCGAGTCGGCGTTCGACGCGATCTGCAGGGTGTAGTCGCCGACCGGCGCGAGCGCCTCGGCCTGCGCCCACAGGTCGACCGCCAGCTCCGCGTCGTAGTCCAGGACGTCGTTGCCGGGGATGTCCTCGGTCCAGCCGTC
>Ga0233375_1001390_pt1 | contig 10832 bp, 8 predicted proteins | sample ElkDunMinimDraft_10_FD_191539 | JGI IMG/M metagenome (GOLD analysis project Ga0233375, IMG submission 191539) | Fecal eukaryotic communites from dung pellets of Tule Elk in California, USA - Elk Dung E16 | ecosystem: Host-associated > Mammals > Digestive system > Large intestine > Fecal | place... | reverse complement strand
AGCGTGGTGACCACTGGTCGGTTGGAGGGCGCGAGAGCTGACCACTGGTCAGTTGGGGGCTGGGTGGGTGACCAGTGGTCGGTGGGGGGCTGGCTGGGGTGACCACTGGTCAGTTGGGGGCTGGCTCGGTGACCAGTGGTCTGTGGGCGACTGGCTGGGCGTGACCACTGGTCAGTTGGGGGCTGGCTGGGCGTGACCACTGGTCAGTTGGGGGCTGGCTGAGTGACCACTGGTCAGTTGGGGGCTGGCTGGGTGACCACTGGTCAGTTGGGGGCTGCCTGGGTGACCAGTGGTCGCGTCGGGCTGGGCCTCGATCGTGGCGGTGTCGCGCGCCGGGTTCAGCCCAGCAGCGCGTGCGCCCGCTCGTACTGGGGCGGCAGCGGGAGGTCAGTGCCGAGCGCGCGTGCCGCGCGGTGCGGCCAGAACGGGTCGACGAGCAGCGGGCGTGCCAGTGCGACGGCGTCGGCGGACCCCTCGGCGACGATCCGCTCGGCCTGCGCCGGGTCGGTGATCATGCCGACGGCGACCGTCGGGACACCCGCCTCGGTGCGCACCCGAGCGGCGAACGGCACCTGGTAGCCGGGCTCGGCGGGGACGTGCACCCCGGGCAGGTTGCCGCCCGTCGACACGTGCACCATGTCGACGCCCAGGGGTGCGAGGTCCCGCGCGAGGCGCACGGTGTCGTCGCCCGTCCACCCGGCGGGCTCGACCCAGTCGGTCGCGGACACCCGCACGAGCAGCGGCATGGCGTCCGGCACCGCCGCGCGTACGGCCGACGTCACCTCGCGCACCAGGCGCGTGCGGTGCTCGAACGGCCCGCCGTACGCGTCGTCGCGCACGTTGGAGTCCGGTGAGCAGAACTGGTGCAGCAGGTACCCGTGGGCGGCGTGGACCTCGACGACGTCGTACCCCGCGGCGACCGCGCGGCGGGCGGCTGCCGCGAACGCCGCCACGACGTCCGCGATCTGGCCCGTCGTCAGCGCGGTGGGCATCGGGTGGCCGTCGGCGAACGGCACGGGGCTGGGCGCGACCACGGGCCACCCACCCGCGTCGGGAGCCACCGGGGTGCCGCCGCGCCACATGGCGTCGGTGCTCGCCTTGCGCCCGGCGTGCGCGAGCTGGATCCCCGCGGGCACGCCCTGGGCGTGCAGCAGGTCGACGACGCGGCGGTGCGCCGGGACCTGCGCGTCGTCCCACAGCCCCAGGTCGAACGGGGTGATCCGGCCCTCGGGGACGACGGCGGTCGCCTCGACGACGACGAGTGCCGCACCGCCCGTCGCGCGCGCACCGTAGTGCTGCACGTGCCAGTCGTTCGGGCTGCCCGCGTCGGGGCCGTCCGCCGCGGCCGAGTACTGGCACATCGGTGCCATCCACGCGCGGTGCGCGAACGTCGTCCCGCGCAGCGTCAGGGGTGAGAACAGGGCCGAGGGCATGGGGACCTTCCGGGGCGGTACGGGGCGGACGCGGCTCCCGACGCTACGCGACCCCGCGCGCGCCGGTCGCCGCGCCCGCCGCTCCTCGTCACCGGGTGCCGCGGGTCGGCGGGGTGCTGGTGCTGCTGCGGATCGTGAAGGAGGTCGCCAGCTCGACGTGCCGCGAGGCCGCCCAGCTCCCGGCGGCCATCGTGAGCAAGGCCTGCACCGCCATCCGGCCCATGCCGTCGAGGTGCTGGTGGACGGTGGTCAGCGGCGGCGTCGTCCAGGCCGCCTGGGGCGTGTCGTCGAAGCCGGTGACGCTCAGCTCGTCGGGCACCCGGATCCCGAGCGCGTACGCCGCCGCGAGCACACCGACGGCCAGCTCGTCGTCGGCGGCCATGATCGCCGTGGGCGGGACGGCCGACGACAGGAGGTCGTGCGCGTGCCGAGCGCCGGGGGCGACGTCGAACTGGTCGGCGCGCACCAGCGCAGGGTCGACGGCGAGCCCGGCAGCGTCCAGGGCCGCGTTGAAGCCGTAGAAACGGTCCCGGGCGGCGCCGGAGCTCTCCGGCCCGCCGATCCAGCCGATGCGGCGGTGGCCGAGCGCGATGAGGTGGTCGGCGGCCGCGCGGGCGCCCGACCAGTTGGACGACCCGACGCTGATCATGCGCTCGTTCGTGGTGTCCACGGGGTCGACCATGACGAAGGGGATGTTCCCGTCGGCTGCCGCGTCGATGAGCGCGTCGGGTGCCGACAGCGTCAGCCCGGCGATCCCGATGACCCCGCTCGCTGCCTGGTCGGCGATCCACTCGCGCGCGACGGCTCGCCGTTGCCGGGAGTCCCGGTCCGGAGGGAGCCGCGTCACGAGGTCCAGGTCGGCGTCCGTCGCCGAGGCCAGCACCCCCTCGAGGACCTTGAGGATGTACGGCGACGCGGGGATGTCGAACACGACCGCGATGGAGCTGCGCTGCGCGACCGGGGCGCGTGCCGTCGTCGGCCGGTAGTCGAGCGCGGCGACCGCGGCCAGGACCCGTTCCCGTGTCGCGCCGGCGACGGCGTCGCGCCCGTTGAGGGTCTTGGAGGCCGTCGCCTTCGAGACGCCGGCGGCGGCCGCGACGTCCGCGAGGGTCGCCCGGCGGGCGGTCGGGTCTGCACCCACGGCTCTCCTCCCGGGTCGACACACGGTGTGGTCGGTGTGCCGCACCAGCCTGCAGGTTAGCGAAATTCGACGGAATGTTTCGCCCGCAACGCAGTCGCGGTGGGCCGGACGACGCCATCGGCCGCGTCGGCCGACGCGATGTGGGAGGTGTGTCACGACCCGATGCGCCTCGGCCGCCCGATCCTGGCCGACCTGCAGCAGAGCCCCGCGCACCTGCGGAAACAGTTTCGCTCTTTGTAACGATTGGTGTGGGGAACCCTGCGGGGGACCTTCGCCGTGCCATGACCGTTCGGAACGGGTCCTATCATCAAGGCACGGAACAAGTTGCGAAACATTTTCGCCATGCGGGTGCTGCGCTGCTGCTGCACCGGAGACCAAAGGAGGTCCATGTGTCTGTCGGCACACCACTGTCATCCCTGCTGATCGACGGTCGTCCGTCGGTCGACGTCGCCCTGCGGCACGTCTGGAACGAGTGCGTCGGGGCCGGTCGGGCCAACGAGGCGCTGCGCGTCGACTGGCAGGACCACTTCCGCGAGGCCGTCGAGGTGCTCGGAGCCCGCTACGTGCGGTTCCACGGCGTCTTCCACGACGACATGTTCGTGTACCGCGCCTCGAACGGCGGCGGCTTCGGCCCGCCCACCCCGCTCGAGAAGCCCGTCTACACCTACGCCTACGTCGACAAGGTGTTCGACGCGATCCTCGACGCCGGCGCCCGCCCCTTCGTCGAGCTCGGCTTCATGCCCCGCGAGCTCGCGACGCAGACCGAGACCCTGTTCTGGTGGAAGGCGCACTGCAGCCCGCCCAAGGACATGGGCGCATGGGTTGAGCTGGTCACGACCACCGTCACCCACTGGATCGAGCGCTACGGGCTCGACGAGGTGCGTCACTGGCCGTTCGAGGTGTGGAACGAGCCGAACCTCGTGCCGAACTTCTGGACCGGGACGCGGACCGAGTACTTCGAGCTCTACGAGGCCACCGCGCGGGCCATCAAGGCGATCGACTCCGAGCTCAAGGTCGGCGGTCCGTCGTCGTCCGTGTTCGTCCCCGACGCCCGGTACGACGGCGAGTACCACGACAAGTCCTTCGAGTCCGCGACCGCGGAGGCGCCGGACCCCGACGCGCTGACGTGGAAGCCGGTGTGGATCCACGAGCTCATCGCGTACTGCGCCGAGCGTGACCTGCCGATCGACTTCCTCTCGACGCACCTCTACCCCACGGACTACGCGTTCGACACCCAGGGGGTGGGCCGTTCCCTCAGCCGCAACCGCGACGCGACCAAGACGGACCTCACGCTGATGCGCGAGCTCATCGCCGCGAGCCCGTACCCGGACGCCGAGCTCCACATCACCGAGTGGTCGACCTCGCCGTCCAGCCGCGACAACATGCACGACACGGTGTTCGCCGCCACCTACATCGCACGCGCCTTCCTGCAGTGCCAGGACCTGGCCGACTCGATCTCGTACTGGACGTTCACCGACGTCTTCGAGGAGGGCGGCGGCGGGATCGGCCCGTTCCACGGCGGCTTCGGGTTCGTCAACGAGCAGGGCATCCACAAGCCGACGTTCCACGCGATGGCCATGCTCAACCGGCTCGGCCGCACGATCGCGCTGCAGACGGAGCACGGCGTCATCACCCGCACCGCGGACGACGCGGTCGCGGCCGTGTTCTTCAACTACCCCGACTCGATGGGGACGAGGTCGGTCGGCGGAGCCACCAGCTACGCCCAGACCCGTCGCCACCTGGGTGAGGGGCCCGCCCGTCGCATCACCCACACCGTCACCGGCCTGCAGGCCGGAGCGCGGTACGACGTCGAGATCGTCGACTGGGAGCACGGCAACGTCGCCGAGGCGTGGCACCGGATGGGGGAGCCGCTCAACCTCTCGCGCCAGGACGTCCGCGACCTCAAGCAGCTCGCCGACGACCTCGACCGCCGCGCGCTCACCGTCGACGCCGACGGCGTCCTCACGATCGACCTCGAGCTGCCCGCCTGGGCCGTCGCGTCGATCGCTCCCACGACCAGCAACTGAAACCCCCCCGAAGTAAGCGACGAAAGGACTCGATGATGAGGATCAGCACAAGGTTCGCCGGTGCGGCAGCGACCGCTGCCGTGGCGGCGCTCGCCCTGACCGCCTGCAGCGGCGGCGGCGACGGCGGCGCCGAGGAGGCCGGCGAGGACAACAAGCCGGAGCAGCTCACGGTTGCCGCGTGGATGGACTTCCCGCAGAACCTGCTGGACTCCTTCGAGGAGGAGCACGGCATCGAGATCGTCGTCAACGCGTTCCCCGACGGGGCGTCGGCGCAGACGGTCCTGCGCAACGGCCTGTCCGCCGACGGTGCCGGCCTGTCCGACGTCCACCTCGTCGAGCTCGACTGGTGGACCGAGATGATGGCGATCCCCGAGGACTGGGTCGAGCTCCCCGAGCAGGCGGACCGCTGGGTCGACTGGAAGGTCACGCAGGGTTCGGTCGACGGCAAGATCACGGGCTACGGCACCGACATCGGCCCGCTCGGCATCGCCTTCAACCAGAACATGACGTCGGCCGCCGGCGTGGCCACCGACCCCGAGTCGCTCGGGGAGTTCATCGGTGGCGACGACGCGACCTGGCAGTCGTTCCTCGACGCCGGCCGCACGTACGTCGCGACGAGCGACAACTTCTTCATCGACTCGCTCACCAACGCGTTCCAGGCAGCCATCAACCTGCTCCCGGCCGCGTTCGAGGACCCGGAGTCGGGCCTGCCCTACGACCTGGCGGGCAACACCGACGTCAAGGACCGCTTCATGATGTTCGCCGACGCGGCCGAGGACGGCATCTCCGCGGGCATCGCCATCGGCCACGCCGACTGGGGCGCCGGCTTCCAGAACCAGCAGTGGGCCACCGTCGTCACCCCCGCGTGGATGACCGGGCTCATCGCGGAGAACGCCGACGGCATCGACGGCTGGCGCATCGCCAGCACGTTCCCCGACGGCGGCGGCAACTGGGGCGGCTCGTTCTTCGCGGTCCCCGCGACGGGTGAGAACACCGCGTGGGCCGTCCAGCTGGCCGACCACCTGACCACGGCGGACGCCGCGATCGACTGGTTCAACACCACGGGTCAGTTCCCCTCGCAGCTCGACGCCATGTCCAGCGACGAGATCGCGCAGGCCGAGAACGCGTTCTACGGCAACCAGAAGGTCGGCCAGATCTACGGCGAGCTCGCCTCCGCCGCCGGTGACGCCGCCGCCGGTGGCTTCCGCGGCGAGAACTTCGCCGGCATCCAGACGCTCCTCACCGACGGCATCCGGCTCGTCGAGTCGGGCGGCGCCACCGCACAGGAGGCGTGGGACACCACGGTCGCCAACTTCGAGGCCCTCGGGTTCGAGACCGCCTCCTGACCCTGGCACGGCCCGGTCCTCGGACATGTCCGAGGACCGGGCCGACCGGGCCCGCGGGCAGACGCCGCGCGGGCGTGGTCGGGACGTGCGTCACGAACACGGACTTCACGGAAGGTGCTTGACATGGCACACGATGCAGCGCGGCAGCGTGCGACGCGCCGCGTGGGGTGGGGGCAGCGGCTCTCCCGCTGGGACCTGAAGATCTCGCCCTACCTGTACGTCTCCCCGTTCTTCCTCCTCTTCGCGATCTTCGGGGCCTTCCCGCTCCTGTACAACATCGTCGTCGCCCTGCACGACTGGCACCGCCGGGCCGGCATGGGCGAGTTCGTGGGGTTCGACAACTTCTCATGGGTCCTCGAGCAGCCGCTGTTCTGGCGCTCCCTGGAGAACACGCTCTCGATCTTCCTGTGGGGCGGGATCCCCCAGCTCGTCCTCGCCCTGCTGATCGCGGCGATCCTCGACCAGAACCTGCGCGTCAAGACGTTCTGGCGCATGAGCGTGCTCGTGCCGTTCGTCGTGATGCCCGTGGCCACGGCGATGATCTTCGGCCAGGTCTTCGGGCAGTTCGGCCTGCTGGTGCCCAACCTCCAGGAACTCGGCATCCTGGACCACGTCGCGTCCCCGTTCTTCCAGGACCGGCTGCTGTCACACATGGCGATCGGCTCGATGATCGTCTTCCGCTGGACGGGCTACAACGCCCTGATCCTGCTCGCGGCCATGCAGGCGGTGCCGCGTGAGCTCTACGAGGCGGCCACCGTCGACGGCGCGAGCCGGATGCGCCAGTTCTTCTCCGTCACCATCCCGAACATCCGCCCGACGATGGTCTTCGTCATCCTCACCATGACCATCGGTGGCCTGCAGGTCTTCGACGAGGCCCGCATGTTCGACGGCGGTGGGACCGGCGGCGGCAAGGGCGGCGCCGACAACCAGTGGACGACCGTCGTGCTGTACCTCTACGAGCTCGGCTTCGGCGACTGGCAGGACCGCCTGGGCCAGGCCGCGGCCGTCGGCTGGATCCTCGCGCTGATCATCGGCGTCGTCTCCATCGGCAACTTCCTGCTCACCCGCTCGATCTCGTCGTCCTCAGCGAAGCCGAGCCGGGTCTCGAAGTCCCAGCGCAACGCAGTGATCGCCCAGGCGCGTGCGGTTGCCGCGGAGTCGGAGCGCAAGGCCCGTGAGGCCGGCGTGGCCACGATCATCGGCCGCGCGACGAGCACCGACGACCCGCGGGCGGCGGACGTCGACCAGTCCAAGGAAGGTGTGAACCGATGAGCACCGGCTACATCGAGAACGTCGCCGGACCGGGCGCCGTCAAGTACGCGCAGAAGCGCGCCGCACGGGGAAAGCCCGCGAGGTCGTACAACCCGTCGAGCCGCCGGCCCGGCTGGTTCACGTACGCGGTGCTCGCGGTCATCTTCGTGGTGTCGGTCTTCCCGCTCTACGCGTCGGCGATGTACGGCTCGTCGACCACGCAGGAGATCGCGCGCAGCGTCGGGACCCTGCCGACGTGGCTGCCGACCCTGCAGCTCTACGAGAACTTCGGTGAGGTGCTCGGCGCGTCCCAGTTCAACTTCTGGACGGCGTTCCTGAACTCGCTCCTCGTCGCCGTGTCGGTGAGTGCGGCCACCGTCTTCTTCTCGACCCTCGCCGGGTTCAGCTTCTCCAAGCTGACCTTCCGGGGCCGTCAGGTGCTGTACGTGACGGTCATCGCCAGCATGGCGATCCCCGCCCAGATCGGCACCATCCCGATGTTCATCATGATGAACGACTTCGGGTGGATCGACTCGCTGCTCGCCCTGACGGTCCCGAGCCTGGTCGGCGCGTTCGGCGTGTTCTGGATGACGCAGTACCTGCAGGAGGCGCTGCCGTTCGAGCTCATCGAGGCCGCACGCGTCGACGGTGCGTCGCTGTACCGCACGTTCTGGGCGATCGCGATGCCCGCGGCCCGTCCGGCCGCCGCGACGTTGGCGCTGTTCACCTTCGTCGGGTCCTGGAACAGCTTCTTCTGGCCGTCGGTCGTGATGCGCTCGCAGCTCACGATGCCGCTGATCATCCCGCAGCTCAAGGGGGCGTTCACGTCGGACACCGGCCTGGTCATGTCGGGTGTGTTCCTGGTGGCGGCGCCGCTGCTCATCGTGTTCGTCCTGGCCGGCAAGCAGCTCGTCGCCGGTGTCATGGCGGGCGCGGTCAAGGGCTGACGCGCACTGGCGGGCCGGCTCGACGTCAACGCGTCGGGCCGGCCCGGTTCGCGTGCCGTCCGGTGGGCCTGCGGGGCGGTCAGTCCCGCTTGGCCGCCCCCACCCGTGCCAGTGGTCGATCTCGACACGCACGCTCACGCGCGGACGGTCGCGCACCGGGTACGGCCTGCCGCCGTAGTGCGTGGACAGGCGGTCGATGTCGACGAGGTCCACGTCGTCGCGGATGTCGACCACGCGGCCCTGCACGCTGACGTGGGTGTACCAGCTCTCCTGCGACAGCGCCGTCAGCGAGACGTGCGGGTCGGCACGCAGGTGCTTGAGACGTGCGCGGGCGGCGTCGAGGTTGAGCAGCACACGGCCGTCGTCCTCGAGCAGGTACCAGGTGGCGACGGTGACGGGCCGGCCCTCGGCGTCGACCGTCGCCATCACAGCCGGGTTGGGGAGCGCGAGCAGCGCCGCGACGTCGTCGGGCAGGGGAGGCTTCGGCATGGCGGACCCTTCGGGGTGGACGTTCGGTGGGGTCCACCCTGCCCGTCGGAGCGCCGTGTCGGAAACGCCGGTGCTCCGTCGCCGGGGCGCCGACGACCCGCTCAGCAGACCGGCGCCGGCTCGTCGATCCGGGGCGTCGCCGCGTCGGCCGTCGGGTAGATGCGCGTGATGGACAGCACTGCCGGCGCGTCGGTCGCGTTGCTGACGTGGTGCGGGCCGACCTCCGTGAACGCGTCGCCGGGGCCGAACGTCTCCGACCGGCAGCCGGACTGACGCACGACCTCACCCGAGCGCACCACGGCGATGACGATGCCCGGGTGCGAGTGCCACCCGGAGAAGCTGCCCGGGGGGTACGTCAGGTCGAACGTCGTCACGTTGGTAGCCCCGTGGCTCATGAGCTTGACGCCGTCCTGCTGGGCCTTGAAGGGGCGGTGGCCGTCGCTGTCGTCGAGCAGGCCGGTGATGGAGCCCGTGGCCACGGTGTCCCCGGACCCCGGTGTCGCGACGGCGGTCGTGACGAGGGCGACGGCGCCCGTCGTCAGCAGGACGGTGGCGATGACGGCGAGGGCGGTTCGGCTGGGCATGGGTGCCTCCTGCGGGTGCGTGCGAGGGCCCGTGCGCCACGTGGGCGTCGGGACGTCGCGCGGGCGGCACGGGGCTGGTCGGCGCCGGCTCACGGACCGGTGCCGTGGCGGGGACCGCGGACCTGCCGGGCCTGGCCGCGTGCGTCGCGGGATGCCGCGACGAGGTCGGGCCGCGCACGGGGCGGCCTGCGCCCACTGTCGTCCTGGGGCGGCCGGGGGGTCAAGGTGCACGGCACGGCGGCGCGGAGGCACGCGCCTGGGCCGTTCGTCGCATTTCGCACCCTCCGCCCGGGTGGACCATCGATCACCGCGACACCGACGACGCACCGGAAGGCCTGCCATGGATGTCCGTCTGATCGAGCTTCCCGCAGCCCGCATGGCCACCACCGGCCCCAGCCCCGACCCGGAGCCGTTCGGCGACGGCACCGTCCTGTCCCGGTTCGACGCCTGGTTCTCGGCCCGCACCGACCAGTTGCCCCTGGCGCCGCGGGACCTCATGTGGTTCGACGAGTCCGCCCAGGCGCTCGCCTGGGGCTACCTCCTCGCGCCCGACGACGACGGCGGCCCGTGGGACGTCGTCGACTTCCCCGGCGGCCTGTACGCCGGTGCGGTGTACCGGGACCTGGACGACGCGGACGGTGAGCGCGTGCTCGGGCTGCTCCGGGAGTGGATCGCCGCGTCGCCGTTCGTGCTGGACGAGACGGCGGAGCGCCCGGTCGCGTTCCGCATCACGTCGCCGGAGCGGGCGGCGAAGGTGCTGGGGCACCACCAGGCGGAGCTGCTGGTGCCGGTGCGGATCGACGGGGAGGGTGGGGCGGGGGCCTTGTGACGGGGGCGTCCTGGACTGACCACCGTGAGGCTGCGTCGTCGCCGCTGCCTCGGCGCCGCACATGGACAGGCGAGGGCGCCGGCTCGTGGTGGGTGATCGACCTCCGGCGTCACCCGGGGTGTGCGACGACCGGACCGCATGCCTGACCGAGCGTGACCACACTGGAGCGTGCGCCGCCAGAGGCGCACCCCACGGCGCGGCGCCAGGCCAGGAGGTGGGCCCCGTGGGGATCGAACCCACAACCCGCGGATTAAAAGTCCGCTGCTCTGCCAGTTGAGCTAGAGGCCCGGGACAAGCAGACACTCACTGGGAGAAGCCTCGACAGAACTCTCGAGGCAACCCTGCGCCAGCGCTCCGCGTCCGGGGCCAGGCTACGCGAGCGGCGGGGCTGGTCGGGGCTTCTTGTGGATGTCGCGGAGCCTGTCAGAGCCTCGTTGAGGAGCGCGCGTGACGCCCGGTCGTCGGCATCCCGCACGACCCCCTGCGCCGAGCCACGTGCCGGGCCCTCAAGCTCGCCGGACAGCGGAAGAACGACCAGGATCGCCGTGATGGGCCCCCGGTCCGGCGGTGCCCACAGGGTCCGGGCCCTTGACAATAATTCTTGTCAGGAGCACGGTGGGTCCATGCAGGACGTCGAGGTCATCGAGAACGCGGGCGCTGCCGCCGCCGCGCTGGACCCGGTCCGCGCCCGGCTGCTCGGTGAGCTGGCCGTCCCCGCATCGGCCGCCGGGCTCGCCGCCCGCGTCGGCATCGCGCGGCAGAAGGTCAACTACCACCTCAAGGCG
>Ga0233375_1001388_pt1 | contig 10841 bp, 10 predicted proteins | sample ElkDunMinimDraft_10_FD_191539 | JGI IMG/M metagenome (GOLD analysis project Ga0233375, IMG submission 191539) | Fecal eukaryotic communites from dung pellets of Tule Elk in California, USA - Elk Dung E16 | ecosystem: Host-associated > Mammals > Digestive system > Large intestine > Fecal | place... | reverse complement strand
CCACGGGGTGAGCCTGGAGTCGATCCATTCCTCGCGCACGCCCGCCGGCGAGGTGCACTTCCGGATCGGCTTCGTCGGCGGGACCTGCGCCGACGCCGTGGCCCGGGCGGTGGCGGAGATCGGCGCCAGCGGCCTGGGACATGTGCTGGAGACCGGCTGAGGCGGGCCTGGATGCGGCATCATGGGCGTCTTCACACGCCAGACCGGGCCCCCCATGATCCCCGCCTATGCCGCCCGGGCGGCCGGTGCGCCGCTCGCCCCCTTCGCGATCGAGCGGCCCGCACCCGGCCCCCGCGACGTCCAGATCGACATCCTCTACTGCGGCGTGTGCCACAGCGACATCCACCAGGTGCGCGGCGAGTGGGGCGGTTCGGTCTTCCCGATGGTGCCCGGGCACGAGATCGTCGGGCGGGTCTCGGCGGTGGGCGCGCAGGTGGGACGTTACCGGCTGGGCGACGCGGTGGGCGTGGGCTGCTTCATCGATTCCTGCCGCGCCTGCAGCGAATGCCGCGCCGGCATGGAGCAGTACTGCGAGGAGGGGATGACGCCCACCTACAACGGGCGCATGCGCGGCAGCGGCGAGCCGACCTGGGGCGGCTATTCGACCCGGATCGTGGTCGACCAGGACTACGTGCTGCGCATCCCCGAGGGGCTGCCGCTGGACCGGGCCGCGCCGCTGCTGTGCGCCGGCATCACCACCTGGTCGCCGCTGCGCCACTTCGGCGTGGTCGCCGGCCACCGCGTGGCGGTGATGGGACTGGGCGGGCTGGGCCACATGGCGGTCAAGCTGGCGGTGGCCATGGGCGCGGAGGTCACCGTGCTCAGCACCAGCGAGTCCAAGCGCGCCGACGCGCTGGCGCTGGGCGCGCAGGACTTCGCCACCACCGGCGACGGTCGCGCGTTCAAGAGCCATGCGCGCCAGTTCGACCTGATCATCGACACGGTCTCGGCCCCGCACGACTACAACGCGTGCCTGGGCCTGCTGCGGGTGGACGGCACCCTGGTGCTGCTCGGCCTGCCCGAGCCCGCGCCGCTGTCGGCCTTCCCGCTGGTGTTGCAGCGCCGGCGCATCGCCGGCTCGATGATCGGCGGCATCGCCGAGACCCAGCAGATGCTGGACTTCTGCGCCGCGCACGGCATCGCCGCCGATATCGAACTGATCGCGGCCGACCGCATCAACGAGGCCTACGAGCGCATGCTGCGCGGCGACGTGCGCTACCGCTTCGTCCTCGACATCGCCACCCTGGGGCGCTGATGGCCGCGCCCGGCCTGCGCCCCGGCGCGGCGGCGGCGTGGATGCTGGCCGCCGGCCTGCTGTTCGCGTTCATGGACGCGGGCATGAAGTGGCTGGCCAGGGACTATCCGCCGTTCCAGGTGGCCGCGCTGCGCAGCCTCTCGGCGCTGCCGCTGGTGGCGCTGTGGATCCTCGCGCGCGGGCGCGCCGGCACCCTGCTGCGGGTGCACTGGCCGCTGCACCTGCTGCGCGGCCTGCTGGGGCTGGGGATGATGGTGGGCTTCGTCTACGGCCTGGCGCGCATGCCGCTGTCGACGGCCTACACCATCGTGTTCGTGGCACCGCTGATGATCACCGCGCTGGCGGTGCCGCTGCTCGGCGAGAAGGTCGGCCCGCGGCGCTGGACCGCGATCGCGGTGGGCCTGGCCGGCGTGCTGGTGGTGCTGCGGCCCAGCGGCGCCGGGGTGGCCACCAGCGCCGGCCTGGTCGTGGTGCTGGCGGCGCTGTGCTACTCGATGGCCGCGATCACGGTGCGCAAGCTGGCGCTGCGCGACAGCCCCGAGGCGATGGTGTTCTGGTTCCTGGCGCTGCTGGGGCTGTTCGCCGGCGCGGTCGCCGCCTTCGACTGGCGCCCGGTGCAGGCGCAGGACGCCTGGGTGATCGCCGTGGTCGGGCTGACCGGCGCGCTGGGCCAGGTGGCGCTGACCCACGCCTTCCGCTACGGCGAGGCCAGCCAGATCGCGCCGCTCGAATACGCCTCGCTGCTGTGGGTGGTGGTGCTGGACCTGGCGGTGTGGCAGGTGCTGCCCGACGCGGCCACCTGGCTCGGCGCGACGATCATCGTCGCCAGCGGCCTGTATCTGATCCGGCGCGAGCGCGTGGTCGGCGCCAGGCCGGCCGCTCCGGCGCAGACCCCGCCGCCATGAGGAGCGCGCTTCCATGCCGCTGCTGCTGATCCCCGCGCTGCTGCTGCTGGCGCTGGCCGCGGCGCTGGCGCTGTGGCCGCTGGGCCTGTGGATGCGCTATCGCAGCGGCCGCGCGCGACGCAGGGCGCGGCCGGCGTGGGTCGGGCTGAACGCGGTCGGCCTGGCGCTGTCTGCGCTGATGCTGCTGGGCGGCGCGGCGCTGGCGGGGATCTGGATCGAGGGGGCGGCCTGGCACGCGGCCCTGGGCCTGCTGGCGGGCGCACTGCTGGGAGTCGCGGGTCTCGGATTGGCCCGGTTCGAGGCCGGGGCGGGGCAGCTGTACTACACCGCCAACGCCTGGCTCATCGGCGCGTTGAGCCTGCTGCTGGCCGCGCGCGTCGCCCTGGCGGGCTGGCAGGCATGGCACCGCGCGTTCGCGGGAGGTCCGCCATCGTTGCCGTGGCCCTGGCTGGCCGATCCGGCCAGCCTGTGGGCGGTTGGCGCCCTGCTGCTGGGCTACCACCTGGCCTTCAATCTGGGGTTGCGACGCAAGGTGCGCCGCCTGGGCATCCGCCGCTAGCGGTGCCCGCGCCCTCCCCTCGGGGGAAGGGCGCGGGACCGGACGGCCTGGAGGGGGATCAGAAGCGGGCGCCGACGCCGAAGCCCACCGTCCAGGCGTCGAAACCGACGTCGCGCTCGACCGTCTGGCCGGCGACCTTGACGTCCGAATCGCCATCCAGATAGCGCGCGTCCAGGCGCGCGAACCAGGTCGGGTTGATGTTGATGTCCACGCCGGCGGTGCCGATCGCGCCCTTGGGGGTGGTCAGGCTGACGTGCTCGCCGCCGGCGCCGATCGACTCGTTGCTGATGTTGGTCTGGTGGTAGCCCAGGCCCAGGAACGGACGGAAGGTCGCGTCGGGCGAACCGAAGTGGTACTGCGCGCTGAGCGCAACGGGCTGCGCATCGACCGTGCCGAGCTTGCCGACCTCGCTGCTGCGCACGCGATGGTTGAACTTGTCGGCCGCGCCCCAAAGCTCGACGCCGACGTTGTCGTTGACATGCCAGGTCGCGCTCAGCGTGGGGGCGACGTCGCCGTCGACGCGCGCGCCCAGCGGATCGGCGGAGGGTTCGAGGATGGTGGCGCTGCCGACCACGGAGAAGCGCTTGCCCGCGGCGGTGTCGGCCTGCTGGGCAAAGGCGGCCGGGGCGACCAGGAGGGCGGCGATGGCGGCGGAAAGACCGTAAACACGCATGGACTGCATAGAAGGACTCCTCAGTAGTTTTGATTTCGCCCTTGAGGTGGGCGGCGCCTACCGTAGGTGCGCGTCGATGAACCAGGCCCGTGGCTGCAGATGAATCGGCACACGGGAGCAGGGCAGGGTTCAGCGCGGTGAGCACAGGGCGCGAAGTGATCCAGATCACGCGATCTCCCGCGAAGCGCGGCGCCATGCGGCCTTCTTGCGGCAAGGCCCTGCTGCGCCGCGCGCTGGGGCACGGGCTGATGTGAAACCGGAGTCGAGCGGTTGCATCCGCAACAGGTTGCCCCCTCGCTCGCGCACGATCGGCGCCGGGGGCCTGGAACGTCGACTCGTCGGCCTTGCAGGCACGTGCGCGGGCCGTCGCCGGGGCGCCAGCAGGCCCGATCGCGCTTCGCTGTTGGCGGCGGGCGAGCCATGCCTCCACAATACCGATCCCCTTGCGCCCCGGAGGGCCGTATGGCCGACCTCAAAGAATCCCGCGTCCCCGATATCGGCGGTTACGACGATGTCCCCGTCATCGAGGTGCTGGTCGCGGTGGGCGATACGGTGGCCAAGGACCAGGGCCTGGTGACCCTGGAATCGGACAAGGCGACGATGGAAGTACCGTCGGCCTATGCCGGCGTGGTCCGCGAACTGAAGGTCAAGGTGGGCGACAACCTGTCCGAAGGCGGCGTGGTCGCGCTGATCGAGGTGCAGGACGAGCAGCCGGCGGCGGAGCAGAAGCCGGCAGAGCAGAAGCCGGCCGCGCCCGCGGCCCAGGCGCCGGTGCCGCAGCGGGCCAAGGAGCCCGATCCGGTAGTCGAGCCCGTCGCCGTGTCCGGCCAGCCCGACAGGCTGGCGCAGGCCTCGATCGACGCCGGTGCCGGCAAGACGCCGGCGCCGGCGCCGGCGCCGGCCCCGGGCCAGCCGCCGCTGCGCTTCGAGGCCGATGCGCTGATCCCCGGCAAGGTGCCCTATGCCAGCCCCGCGGTGCGCCTGTTCGCGCGCGAACTGGGCGTGGACCTGGCCCAGGTGACGGGCAGCGAGAAGGGCGGCCGGATCACGAAGGAAGACGTGCAGAAGTTCGTCAAGGGCGTGCTTTCCGGCGCGACCGCCGCGCCGGCGGCAGCCGCGGGCGTGGCCGGCGGTGGCGGGCTGAACCTGCTGCCCTGGCCCAAGGTCGACTTCTCCAGGTTCGGCGAGGTCGAGGAAAAGCCGCTCTCGCGCATCAGGAAGATCTCCGGCGCCAACCTCGCCCGCAACTGGGCGATGATCCCGCACGTCACCCAGCACGACGATGCCGACATCACCGAACTCGAGGCGCTGCGCGTGGCGCTCAACAAGGAGAACGAGAAGGCGGGCATCAAGCTCACCATGCTCGCCTTCCTGATCAAGGCCAGCGCCAGTGCGCTGAAGAAGTTCCCCGATTTCAACGCCTCGCTCGACGCCTCGGGCGAGACGCTCACGCTCAAGAAGTACTTCCACATCGGCTTCGCCGCCGACACGCCCAATGGCCTGGTGGTGCCGGTCGTCCGCGACGTCGACAGGAAGGGCGTGATCCAGATCGCGCAGGAGACCGGTGAGCTGGCCAAGAAGGCGCGCGATGGCAAGCTCGGCCCGGCCGACATGTCCGGCGGCTGCTTCTCGATCAGCTCGCTCGGCGGCATCGGCGGCACCGCGTTCACCCCGATCGTCAACGCGCCGGAGGTGGCGATCCTGGGCGTGTCCAAGTCCTCGATGAAGCCGGTGTGGGACGGCAAGGCCTTCCAGCCGCGGCTGATGCTGCCGCTGTCGCTGAGCTACGACCATCGCGTGATCGACGGCGCCGCGGCCGCGCGCTTCACCGCCTATCTCGCCCAGCTGCTCGCGGACCTGCGCCGCGTGCTGCTCTGATGGGCGAGCCGGGATGCGCTTTGCGCGGCATGCCGCGACATCCCGGAGAGCGCCCGGCCATGGCTGGCCGGGCCGGACGTTCCGAAGCCGTTGCGATTGCGCCATGAACGGCGACAAACAAACTCAAGCGAGGCCGTGAATGGCGAACACGATTGAAGTGAAAGTCCCTGACATCGGTGGCTACGACGATGTGCCGGTGATCGAAGTGCTGGTGGCGGTGGGCGACACCGTGGCCAAGGACCAGGGCTTGGTGACGCTGGAGTCGGACAAGGCGACGATGGAAGTGCCGTCCTCGCATGCCGGCGTGGTCAAGGAACTCAAGGTCAAGGTCGGCGACACGCTGTCGGAAGGCAGCGTGGTGCTGCTGCTGGAAGCCGAGGACGCGGGCGCCGCGCCCGCGCCCCAGGCGGATGCGGGTTCGGGCGCGAGCGCGGCTGCCCAGGCGGCTGTCGCGGCACCGGCCCCGCCGGCGGCCGACGAAGCCCGGGGCAGCGGCGCGCCCGCGAGCGCGGCCGGCGCGGGCGGCGTGGTCGAGGCCACCGTCCCGGATATCGGCGGCTACAGCGACGTGCCGGTGATCGAGGTGCTGGTGGCGGTGGGCGACACCGTGGCCAAGGACCAGGGCCTGGTCACGCTGGAGTCGGACAAGGCGACGATGGAAGTGCCGTCCTCGCATGCCGGCGTGGTCAGGGAACTCAGGGTCAAGGTGGGCGACACGCTCTCGGAAGGCGCGGTCGTCGCGCTGATCGAGGCCGAGGGCGCTCCGGCGCCCGTGCGCGCGCAGGACAAGGTGGCGCCGGGCAGCAAGCCGCCGGTGGCGCCGTCGCATCGCGCCCCGGTCGAGCCGGCGCCCGCCGCGGCGGCCGCTTCCGGCCGCCAGGCCGACATCGAATGCGCGGTCGTGGTGCTGGGCGCGGGTCCCGGCGGCTACACCGCCGCGTTCCGCGCCGCCGACCTCGATCTGGATACCGTGCTGATCGAGCGCTACCCGAGCCTGGGCGGCGTCTGCCTCAACGTGGGTTGCATTCCGTCCAAGGCGCTGCTGCACGCGGCCGAGGTGATCGACCAGGCCGCGCACGCCATCGACTACGGCGTGGATTTCGGCAAGCCCAAGATCAACCTCGACACCCTGCGCGGCTACAAGGAAAAAGTCGTCGGCCAACTCACCAGGGGCCTGGCCGGGATGGCGAAGCAGCGCAAGGTGCGCGTGCTGCAGGGCACGGGCAAGTTCGTCTCGGCCAATGAAATCGAGGTCACCGGCGCCGACGGCAAGACCCAGCTGCTGCGCTTCGGCCAGTGCATCATCGCCGCCGGCTCGCAGGCGCTGAAGCTGCCGGGTTTCCCCTGGGACGACCCGCGCATCATGGATTCGACCGATGCGCTCAACCTCGCCGACGTGCCGAAGAAGCTGCTCGTGGTCGGCGGCGGCATCATTGGCCTGGAGATGGCCACGGTCTATCGCGGCCTCGGCAGCGAGGTGACGGTGGTCGAGCTGGCCGACCAGCTCATGCCCGGCGCCGACAAGGACCTGGTCAAGCCGCTGGCCGACCGCCTGAAGAAGCAGGGCATCGCCACCCACCTCAAGACGAAGGTGGTGGAGGCCAAGGCCGGCAAGAAGGGCATCGAGGTCGGCTTCGACGGCGAGAACATCCCCGCCAATACGCTGTTCGACCGCGTGCTGGTGGCGGTGGGCCGCGCGCCGAACGGCAGGAAGATCGATGCCGACAAGGCCGGCGTGCTTGTCACCGAGCGCGGCTTCATCGAGGTCGACGCGCAGATGCGCACCAACGTGCCGCACATCTTCGCCATCGGCGACATCGTCGGCCAGCCCATGCTGGCCCACAAGGCGACCCACGAAGGCAAGCTGGCGGCGGAAGTCGCGGCGGGCCACAAGAAGGAGTGGGTGGCGCGGGTGATCCCGTCGGTGGCCTACACCGATCCGGAGATTGCCTGGGTCGGCGTGACCGAGACCGAGGCCAGGGCCAAGGGGTTGAAGGTCGGGGTGGGCAAGTTCCCCTGGGCCGCTTCCGGTCGGGCGATCGGCCTGTCGCGCACCGAGGGCTTCACCAAGCTGGTGTTCGACGAGGCGACCCACCGCATCATCGGCGCGGGCATCGTCGGCGTGCATGCGGGCGAACTGATCGCCGAGGCCGCGCTGGCGATCGAGATGGGCTGCGAGGTCGCCGACATCGGCCACACCATCCACCCCCACCCGACGCTCAGCGAGTCGGTGGCGATGGCGGCCGAGGTCTACGACGGCACGATCACCGACCTGTACCTGCCCCGGAAGAAGTAGTCGGGAGGACGCGGGGCTCGGCGCCCGCGCCGCCTCGTCGCGCGGGACCCGGCCGTGGCCGGGCCCCGCGCTGGCGCCTCAGAAGTGGAAGGTCACGCCGGCCATCGGCCCGTGCACCTTGACCTGGCCGGTGAGCGTCCCGGCCACGTCCACCGGGTCGATGCCCAGCACGGCGGCGCCCTCGAAGTCGGCGACGTAGTCGTCCCGCAGCTTCAGCCGGAACCAGTCGTAGCCCACGTGCACGCCGACGCGGTCGCTCACGCGGTACTCGACGACCAGGCCGGCGCGTTCGAAGTGTCCGCGCTCGTCCAGGAAGTCGCCCCAGCGGGTGTCCAGGTACTGGCCTTCCAGACCCACGTTCCAGCGCTCGGCCGGCCGCCAGGTCAGTCGGGTATGCACGCCCGGCGACCAGCCGGTCTTCTTCCACTCGCCGCTGGCGGTGCCGGCGTCGATCTCGTCGGTGCCGTCCCAGCCGCCGTAGCCGCGCGCCTGCAGGCGGGCATGGGTCACGCCCAGGCCCACGCCCCAGGTGAGGGCGTCGGTGGACACCACCGAATACTCGTAGTTGAGGCTGGCCAGGGCGAAGCGCAGCTTGCCGTCCAGCTCGATCGTGGGCACCTGCACCGGTTCGGCCGGCAGGCCGGGAACCGGCATCACCTCGATCAGGCCGGCGGGGTTGAGCCAGTCGCCGCCGACCGACCAGTCGCGCTGGCGCTCGTAGTCGTAGTAGTTGCCGACCAGCGCCTGGCGCTCGCTGAACTGGTAGGCGAACGCGCCGCGCGGTCGCCACTCGCTGCCGAAATCGAGGGTCTCGCCCGCGCCGAAATCCTCGGTGCGGGCGCCACTGGTGGCCTGGCCGTCGCCGCGCAGGCGCAGCGATGCCTCGGGGTTGAAGGCGCTCAGGCGGAGGTGGAAGCGGCGGTCCGGGTCGAACTGCTGGGCCTGGGCGGGAAGGGCCAGCGCAGTGCCGGCGGCAAGGAGGGAAATGCAAAGGGCGAACGATCGGTTACAACGGACGGGCATCGGCATCATTCTCTTCTTGTGGGAGTGCGCGCCGCAGGCTCGGCCGTACGGTGCGGCCCTTCAGTGTCCGTTGGGGATGGGTCCAGCACTCGTGAAGAGGGTCGCGGGGACGCAGCGCGACTTGTGCCGTGGGGCCACCGGATACACACGCCCCGCGTCGTCGTCGCCGTTCATTGCGGACGCGACGCCGCTGGTGATGCCGGTGCGACTGCGTCACGGATCCTCGGGGCGGAACAAAAAAAGAGCCCCGGCATGACCGGGGCTCGCCGGCCCGCGGGATCGACGAGGGTGATCGCGGGCCTGCGTTGATGGACCCGGCCGCAGCGCACAAGTTCCCGGGGGCGGTTGGGCTGGCTGAACGCCCGGCGCCCGGGCCTTGTGCGCTGCAGCAGATTGCCCTGCAAATCCCCGCCCTGCTATAATTTTGCGGCTTTGCCGGGCCGAATCCCTGACGGCCGCCCCTCCACGACCAGAGGCACCGGGCTTTGCGCGATCCCATCTCCGCTCACCGCCGCGCGATCGCGCAGGCAGTGAAGCCCCAGGTGATCGCCACCGCCCTGGCTTCGGTCGTCGCCCTGTTGTACGGGAGCGTGGAGTGGGCCCTGGGGGCCTTGTCCGGCGGAGTCGCAATCGTCGCCGGAGGCTGGTTGTCGCAACGACTGGCCCTGGGCGGGGGCGTTGGCCCCGGTGCCGGCGTGCTGCTGCGGATCCTCGGCGGCGTGCTGGCCAAGTGGGTCGTGGTCATCGCGGTGCTGGTCGCGGCGGTGGCATGGGCCGGATGGCCGCCGGTGGCGGTGTTGGCGGGAACCCTGGTCGCGCTTGTCGCCCAGGTCGTGGCGCTGGCACGGCGTTGATCCGGACCAGATGGCAGTCATCAAACAGGATGAGTCGAGACATGGCGGGCGAGTCGGAATTGACCCCAACCAGCTACATCCAGCATCACCTGCACAACCTCACCGCGCAGGTGGGCGAGGGCAGCTTCTTCACGATCCACGTCGACACCCTGGTGTCGTCGCTCGTGATGGGCGCGCTCATGGTGTTCATGTTCTGGCTGGCCACGCGCCGGCCCACGGCGGGCGTGCCCGGCAAGTGGCAGGCGTTCGTCGAGATCATGCTCGAGTTCGTCGACCGCCAGGCGCGTGACACCTACCACGGGACCAGCAAGCTGGTGACGCCGATCGCGATCACCCTGTTCTTCTGGATCCTGCTGATGAACATGCTCAAATTCATCCCGGCGGACTTCTTCGCCGTGCCGCTGAGCTGGGTGGGCGTGAACTACTGGAAGCCGGTGCCGACCGCCGACGTCAACGCGACGCTGGGCATGTCGATCAGCGTGTTCTTCCTGATGCTGTTCTTCGCGTTGCGCGCCAAGGGCATTGGTGGCTTCACCAAGGAGTTCCTGACCGCGCCGTTCGGCAAGTGGATGATGCCGTTCAACCTCATCCTCAACATCGTCGAGTGGCTGAGCAAGCCGATCTCGCTGGCGATGCGACTGTTCGGCAACATGTTCGGCGGCGAGATCGTGTTCCTGCTGATCTGGGTGCTCGGCGGCGCCGGCCTGCTGGGCCTGCTGGGCAGCGCGGTCTTCGGCTTCGGCTGGATGATCTTCCACCTGCTGGTGATCCCGCTGCAGGCCTTCATCTTCATGATGCTTTCGATCGTCTACCTGAGCCTGTCGGAAGACGCGCACTAGTTCCGCCATCCGTTCCACGCAACCTTCACCCTTACCAAGCTCGTTGTTTCGGAGAAAACCATGGAAACCGCACTGACCGCCCTCGCTTCCGTCCAGGCTTCGACCGTTCTGGCCATCGGCATCATGATCGGCCTGGCCGCGCTCGGCGCCGGTCTGGGCCTGGCCATCATGGCCGGCAAGTTCCTCGAGTCGGCTGCCCGTCAGCCGGAACTGATCCCGGTCCTGCAGGTGCGGATGTTCATCACCGCCGGCCTGATCGACGCCGCGTTCATCATCTCGGTCGCCGTCGGCCTGCTGTTCGCCTTCGCCAGCCCGTTCCTGGTGGGCGGCCTGGCCCCGTAACTGTCGGACTTTCGAGCCGATGGCGCCTCCGGCGGGCTTCGCGGCCCGCATGGCGGCATGTGGGTAGCCCCGGTCCCCGGACCGGCGGCACCCTGAGTACAGGCAGAGCGCATCAATGAACCTCAATCTGACCCTAATCGCCCAGGCCCTGGCGTTCGCCGCCCTGATCTGGCTGATCGCGAGCAAGATCTGGCCGCCGCTGCTGGCGGCGATCGAA
>Ga0233375_1001386_pt1 | contig 10855 bp, 8 predicted proteins | sample ElkDunMinimDraft_10_FD_191539 | JGI IMG/M metagenome (GOLD analysis project Ga0233375, IMG submission 191539) | Fecal eukaryotic communites from dung pellets of Tule Elk in California, USA - Elk Dung E16 | ecosystem: Host-associated > Mammals > Digestive system > Large intestine > Fecal | place... | reverse complement strand
CAGCAGCACGGTGGAGACCAGGGGGTCACCGCGTTCGAGGCCCGACGTGATCACCAGCATGACGAGCACCGCGAGCGCGGTGCGCAGTGCGTGCCGGACCTGGATCGACTGCAGCCTGGCCGCGGGGTGCAGCACGGCGTCCTGGAGCTGGTGGCGCCGGTCTCGCTCGAGCGTGACCGCGGTGGTGTCGTGCTCCTGGACGGCCTGCTCGACGGCGTCCAGGGCGCGCGCGGCGTCGTCGAAGAGCGGCTCGGAGACCGCTGGGGCGGACGAGGCCGACGCGATCTTCACGGGCTCGTGCTGGGGCTTGGCCTGCAGACGGGCGGCCAGCTCGTGCGCCCGCTCCCGGAGCGCCGCGTCGTCGGGGGTGCCCCGAGCCACGAGGTCTGCCGTGTGCAGGGCCACGCGGTAGCGCGAGGCCGCCTCGAGCGCGTCGGCGAGCCAGCGCTGCTTGCCGTCGCTGAGCCAGGTGCTGAACGCGGTCGCGGTGGCGGCGCTCGGGTCGTCGGCGACGAGCACCGCCGCGACCTGCTCGCGGGTCTGCTTGGAGGGGTCGGAGATGCCCATCAGGATGCGCAGGACGAGCGCGACGACGACCCCGGCGACGGCCGCCGCGATGACCTGCCGGTGGTCGGCCCCGCCCGTCGGTGCGTAGCCGTAGCCGAACACCGTGGTCATCCCCAGCCCCATCCCCGCGTTGGCGAAGCGGGGGCCGAGCAGGGGCAGCAGCGCGGCCACGAACACGAGGACCACGACGAGCGCGATCGCTGCGGGGCGCGAGGCCTCCGCCACCAGGCGCGGGACGGCCGCGGCGAAGATCAGCAGCGGACCCATCACCGCAGCGACACGCAGGTCGGCACGGAGCGGACCACCCATGAACGCCACGAGCGCGAACATGCCCGTCAGACCGCCGATGATCCCCACGGGCCCGGCCCCCCACGCGTCGGCGAGCAGCACCGAGGGGAGGACCACGACGATCATCAGGACGATCAGCATCGGGCTGCCCGGGGGGCGCTCGGGCGCCTTGACCTTGCGCGTGCCTTCCACGGGTCCTCCTCGACGCGGGCGGGCAGTTCTCTCCTCCGACGGTACGGCGCAAGGCTCAGCACCGCCTGCGCGGCCGCCAGCGACGACGACGCCCCGGCCCGTTCGGCACGACCGGGACGTGCGCGGGCGGGTCCCGGTCGTGCCGTCGGTGGATCTCCGCCCCGGAGCGTGCCCTACCCGGCGAGGCCGGACGCCCCCGTGAGCTCGTTGGGGACCACGTCGAGCGTGGTGCTCGCGTAGACCTCGCCGGACTCGACGTCGACCGCGTGGACGGTCTTGGTCGCGGGGTCGGTGACGTAGGCCGTGTGGTCGAGCACGAACAGCGTGGGACGCGGAGCCTGCCAGTCGTCGGGCTCGGTCCAGGCGCCCGTCACGGCGATGGTGCGGGTGATCGCGCCGGTGGCGGGGTCGATGACGCGCAGCGCTCCGTCGGTCCCGAGGACCAGGGCCTCGCCGTGCGGGCCGCGGCCCAGCGAGCGGAACGAGTAGCTGGCGCCCGTCTCGACGAGGGTGATCTGCCTGCTCGCGGTGTCGACGAGCGAGACGCGCGTGGGGCGTTCGAGACCGGCGTCGGGGTCGGTCTTGTAGTCGCCGAGCACCACCGCGGACTCCTCGGACCCGGCCTGGTTGCCGATGCGGCCGTAGGCGTCTGCCGACGCGACCTTGGTGAGCTCGCCGCCCGCGTAGACGACCACGCCGTCCTCGCAGCCCAGGACCACGGCCTCACCGGACGCGACGGCCTCCCCGTGCACTCCGGGGCAGGCATCGGTGCGGGCGATCTCGTGGCGCGCGCTGTCGAGCACGACGACGCTCGACCGGGCGTCCTCGGTGCCGTCGGTGACCAGGAGGTCACCGTTCTCGAGCTCGACCGCGACGCCGTGGTGCGGGGCCGGCGTCGTGTACGTCGTGGTCTTCGGGTCGCCGTCGGCGAGGTCGTGCGGGTCGAACGACTCGACGAGCCCCGAGCCGTCGTTGAACAGGACCGTGCGGCCGGCGTGGTGGACCACGTGCCCGGGGTGGTTCGCGGGGAGCTCGACCGCCGTGAAGGCCGGGTCGGACGTGTAGAAGTGCGCGTGGTTGCCGTGCGCCTCGCCCCACGTGCCGAGGTCGAGGACCCGGAACTCGTCACCCGCGGAGACGATCACGTGCCGCTCGTCGCCTGCGGGGCTGAGTCGCGTGAAGCCGTCGACCGGGAGGTCGGCGACCTGGTCGAGGTTGGTGCCGTCGAGCACCACGACGCCTCCGTCGTAGGTCAGGGCGATGCGTGGGGTGTCGGTCGCGGCCTCGGTCCCGTGGCCGCCCTCCTCGTGCTCGTCGTGCTCGTGGTCGTGCTCGGTCGCGTCGGGGGCGGCGGGGGTCGCCTCGCCCGTGGCGCAGCCGGCGAGGACGGCGGCGGGCAGGGCGAGGGCGATCCCCAGGGCGAGGCTGCGGTGTCTGGTGCTGGTCATGGCGTCACGGGACCCGGACGGGTCCCACCGTCCTTCCGGTAGGTGGATGGGTTCCGGCGCAGGAGCGCCGGACATCGCACACCGTAGCAGAGAATGAGAACCGTTATCAGAATGGGGCCGGGTCGGGCCACGACACGAGATGGAGAGGTCGCCGCCGCCACGCGCCGGTGCGTGCGCCGGCCGGTCCCCAGCGTTCGGTGAAAGGCTCAGGAGCTCACGGTCGGGCCGGCGTCGGGCCGCGCCGGGTCGGGCCGCACGGTGAGGTGCTCGGTCTCGGCGTCCGCGACGGGTGCGGCGGCTGCCGCCGGTCCGGCTGCCGCCGGGGCGTGGGCCGCAGTCCCGGCGGGCATCCTGCGCCCGAGCCGGACGAGACGCACCACCGCACCGACGAACAGCACCACGAGCGCGACGTTGCGCAGGGCCGCGACCACGAGGACCCACGGCTCACCGAGCATGAAGCCCGCGTAGCCGATCGGGTAGAGCACCTGCGTGAGCACCGCGGTGCCCAGGACGGCGAGCGCCGGCGGCGACCAGACCGACCGCGCGCCGGGCCCGGCGAGCGCGATCGCGACGGCGACGGGCGGTCCGATCCACGCGACGAACTGCGGCGACCCGACCTTGTTGAAGACGACGAGGCCGAGCAGCAGCGCCGTCACCGCGAGGAGGAACACGTCGGTGCGGACCTCGGGGTGGCGGCGGACCGCCCACCAGGAGATCAGGGCGATCGTGAGCACCGCGAGGGGCAGCGCCAGGTCGAGGAGCCTGCCGGTCGTGCGTGTGCCGGGGCCGAGGATCTCCAGGGTGCGGATGTCGGGGTTCATCCAGACCCGCCACTGCGGGTCGATCAGCCGCAGGATGCTGAACGGTGTCGCGAAGACCGACTCCGACTGGAGCCCGCGCGCGTCCTGGGTGCCGAACACCCCGAGGACCCGTCGGCCGGCCCCGCCCGCGAGGGCGAGCGCGACGATCGCGACGCTGACGGCCGCGCCGGGCAGCACCACCGTGCGCCAGGGGCGCCTGGTCGTCGTCAGGAGTGCCACGACCACGGCCCCGGGCGCGATCTTGACCCAGGCGCCGAACGTCGCGATCGCGGTCGCGACCGCGGGTCGCCGGACCGCGACGGCCAGGGCGATCACCAGCAGGGCCGCGGCGACGCCGTCGAGGCGGCCCAGGAAGATCGGTCCGAGCGCCACGAGAAACAGCAGCCACCACCACGCGGCGATCCGGCCCCGCCCTGGCAGTCGCGCGAGGAACCACAGCGCGACCGCGTCCAGCACGACGACCAGTGCCATGAACTGGCCGAGGTACGCCTCGACCGACGTGCCGAGGAACCCGGGGGCCGAGATCGGCAGCAGCGCAGCCACCGGGTACACCCAGTCGTAGTCGAGGACCGGCCAGACCCCGCGGTCCCAGCCCGCGCGGGCCCAGTACCAGTACAGGTGCAGGTCGCCCGAGATGCGGTAACCCCAGGTCAGGGCGTCGAAGACCAGCCAGGCGTGCACCAGCACGAAGCCCGCGACCAGCGCCCAGGGGGAGCGGAGCATCCACGCGAGGAGCCGGTGTCCGGTCGAGGGGGGCCGGGCGGGTGAGGTCTCGGGCACGGGCACATCGTCGCACGACGGCGCCAGGCACGGCGGGCGAGCGGGGCGCGGTGGACGGGGCCGCCGTCGGGCAGGACGACGCGGCCCGCCCGAGCGCAGGAGGCTCGGGCGGGCCGCGGGGTCGCGCGGTGAGGCAGCACCGCGCGAGGGAGGAGGGACGGGTCAGGCGCGCAGGATCAACGCGTCGCCCTGGCCGCCACCGCCGCACAGCGCGGCGGCTCCGACGCCGCCTCCACGGCGCTGGAGGGCGAGGGCCAGGTGCAGGGCCAGGCGCGCACCCGAGGCGCCGACGGGGTGCCCCAGGGCGATCGCGCCGCCGTCGGCGTTGACGACCGCGGGGTCGATCCCGAGGTCCTCGACGGACTGGAGCGCGACGGCCGCGAAGGCCTCGTTGATCTCGACGAGGTCGAGCTCGTCGGCCTTCATGCCCTCGCGCTCGAGCGCGTGGGTGATGGCGCGGGCGGGCTGGGAGTGGAGCGAGTTGTCGGGGCCGGCGACCTGGCCAGCGGACCCGATCTCGGCCAGCCAGGTCAGGCCGTGCGAGAGCGCGAAGGCCTTGCTGACGACGACGACGGCTGCGGCACCGTCGGACAGGGGGGACGACGAGCCGGCCGTGATGGTGCCGTCCTGGACGAACGCGGGGCGCAGGCCCGCGAGGGCCTCGACGGTGGTGCCGGGGCGGATGCCCTCGTCGTCGGCGACGACCACGGGGTCGCCCTTGCGCTGCGGGACCGTGACCGGCGCGATCTCCGCAGCCAGGCGTCCTTGCGTGCGGGCTGCGGCCGCCAGGGAGTGCGAGCGGGCCGCGTACTCGTCCTGGGCCGCACGGCCGATGCCGCGTGTGGTGCAGCCGCGGTCGGTGGCCTCGCCCATGATCTGGCCGTCGAACGGGTCGCGCAGGCCGTCGTGCGTGAGCGAGTCGGCCATGGTCACCTCACCGAACGCGAAGCCCTTGCGCGAGCCCAGCACGAGGTGCGGCGCGTTCGTCATGGACTCCTGGCCGCCCGCGACGACGACCGACGCCTCGCCCGTGCGGACCAGGCGGGCCGCGTCGATGATCGCGGTCAGACCCGACAGGCACAGCTTGTTGATCGTGACCGTGGGGACGTCCCAGCCGATCCCGGCGGCGATCGCGGCCTGACGGGCGGGGCCCTGGCCGCCGCCGGCCTGGATGACCTGGCCCATGATGACGGCGTCGACGTCGCTCGCCTCGACCCCGGCGGCGTCGAGGGCGCCGCGGATCGCGTGCGCGCCCAGCTCGTTCGCCGTCAGGGACGCGAGGGCGCCCTGGAAGCGGGTGAAGGGCGTGCGCGCGCCGTGCAGCAGGACGGGGACGTGGGCGTCGTCGCTCATGAGGTGCTCCTGGGGGAAGGGGTACCCGGCGCCGCGGTTGTCAGGTGAACGAGGAGGTCCGGTGCGGCGCCGGGTGGACGGGTGGTCCCGCTGCGGGCTGGGGCCGGGCGGGAGGTGCGGCGCTCCCGGTACGGGGGAGCGCCGCCGGAGGTGGCTACACGAACGCGGAGACGCCCGTGATGTCGCGGCCCACGATGAGCGCCTGGACGCTCTCGGTGCCCTCGTAGGTGTGCAGGGCCTCGATGTCGGCGAAGTGCCGCGCGACGCGGTTCGCGAGCAGGATGCCGTTGCCGCCCAGCATGTCGCGCGCGCTCGCGGCGATCTCGCGGGCGCCGCGCGTGCAGGTGTACTTGGCGATCGAGGCCTGCGGGCCGCTCAGCGTGCCCGCCTCGTCGAGGCGCGTCATCTGCGCGACGAGGAGCTGCATCTGGGTGAGGGTCGAGAGCATCCGGGTCAGGCGCTCCTGGACCATCTGGTTCGCGGCGAGCGGGCGCCCGAACTGGACGCGCTGCTTGGCGTAGGCGACCGCGGTCTCGTAGCAGGCGGTCGCGTGCCCGACGGCGGACCACGCCACCCCGAGGCGCGTCGCCTGGAGCACCCGGCCCGTGTCCTTGAACGACCGGCCGCCGGGGAGCATGGCCGAGGCCGGGACGAACACGTCGGTCAGGACGATGTGCGCCTGCCAGATCGCGCGCAGCGAGACCTTGCCCTCGATGGTCGTGGCCGCGTAGCCCGGGGTGTCCTGGGGCACGAGGAAGCCGTGCACCTGCTGGTCCTCGGTCGAGCGCGCCCACAGCACCGTGACGTCGCCGCACGACCCGAAGCCGATCCACTTCTTCTCGCCGTCGATCACGAAGCCCTCGACGCCGTCGCGGGTCTCGCGCCGGGCCGTGGTCTCGAGCGAGACGGAGTCGGAGCCGTGCGTGGGCTCGGTCAGCGCGAAGGCGCCGAGCTTCTCGCCCCGTGCGAGCGGGCCGAGCCACTGCTCCTTCTGCTCGTCGGAGCCGAGGAGCTGGATCGAGCGCAGCGCGAGCCCGCCCTGGACGCCGCAGATCGTGGCGACCGAGCCGTCGCCGCGCGACATCTCCATCTCGGCGAGGCCGGCGCCCATGAGGCTGATCGAGGGGGAGCCGGGGACGTCGACGCCGTCGCGCAGGAAGTCGAGCTCGCCCATGCGCTTGGCCAGGGCGAACGGCACCTCGGCGCGCTCCCAGTACCCGTCGATGACCGGCAGCACCTCGTCCTGGACGAACGTGCGCACGCGCTGCTGCAGTTCGCGGTCGGCGGGGGTGGCGTCGGAGAACGCGCCCGCGTAGTCGATGTCGAGGGGCTGCGAGAGGTCGTAGTCCGGCTCGGTCACGCTGCGGCGGACGGGGTTCTCGATCGTCATGGGGGGCTCCCGGGCTCGGGCCGGACGTCGGTGTCGGGCGATGCTCCCATCGTGCCGTGACATCGCGTCTCACGTCAAGAGACGCGGTATCAGGTGGTGGCGGATCAGCCCTGGGCGCCCTCGATGTTCACGAGCCAGCTCACGCCGAACCGGTCGTCGCACATGCCGAACGCGTCCCCCCACGGCGCGACCTCGAGCGGCACGGTCACGGTCCCGCCCGAGGACAGCTCGTCCCAGTAGCCCCGGAGCTCGGCGTCGTCGTCGTGGTCGCCGCTGAGCGAGATCGCGAAACCGGCCCCGGTCGGGACCTGCATCGAGCTCGGGGTGTCGGCGGCCATGAGGACCAGGCCGCCCGGGGTCTCCAGCTGGGAGTGCATGACCTTGTCGGCGTCGGCCGGGTCCTCGGCGGCCTGCAGGTCGGCGAACGTGCTGATCGTCAGCTCACCCCCGAACACGTCGCGGTAGAACTCGATCGCCGCACGGGCCTCGTCGCGGAAGTTCAGGTAGGGGTTGAGTCGAGTCGTCATGGTCGCCGTCTCCGTCGCGTCGTCGCGTCGTCCCGTGCCGGCCCGGGGAATCGAGCCGGCCGGGGCGCAGGGTGGTGCACCCGGCGCGAGCAGGGTGCACCTTCGAGTATCCGCCGCCCGGGCGGGCACGCAAGGCGCGTCAGGCGTGGTCGGGCGACGGCGCGGGCTCCGTGGACGCCGCGAGCCTCAGGGCCGTCGAGCGGCGGTCGATGCGCCACCACACGAAGAAGCCCACGAGCGTGAACCCGCCGTAGAACACGTACATGAACGCCGACGCGTAGAAGCCGGCGTCCACGAGCAGCGGCACGCCCACGATGTCGACCGCGACCCAGATCAGCCAGAACTCGACCCAGCCCTTGGCCATGCCGTACGTCGCGAGCAGCGAGCCCATGAAGATCCACGCGTCGGCCCACACGGGCTCGTACGACTCGAGCGCGCGGAAGATCGGCGTCAGCAGCGCGGTCCCGGCGACGAGCGCCACCACGAGGAGCACGCGCTGACGCCACGAGGCCCAGCGCGGCACGACCGCCACGCCGTGGCTGTCGGCGTCCGCCTCCCCGAGACGGTCGCGGGTCCGGCGCCACTGCACCCACCCGTACACCGACACGACGACGAACATGACCTGGCGCCCGGCCTGCCCGAGCAGGTTCACGGGGTTGGGCGTCGCGAACACCGCGCCGAGGAACACCGTGAGGAGCAGGAGGTTCCCGACGATCCCCACGGGCCACGCCCAGATCTTGCGGCGCATGCCGCCGAGCGCGGACGCCAGCCCGAACCCGTTGCCGACGATCTCGCGCCACAGCAGGTGCTGGTCGCCGATCGTGAGCTGCGCGTCGAAGAGCGCGTGGATCAGGTCCATGGGTGTCGTACCTCGTCGTCCGGGCACGCCGGCTCCGGGGTGAGGGCGGGCTGCGTGCGGGCCCACCCGTTCCCGGGCTGCCCGACGACGTCGCTCACCACGGCGAGGCCGGTCCCGGTGGTCGGGGGAGGACTCGACGGATCCGTCGAGGCTGACCCCGTCCGAGGACGGCCGCGCCGCACGTGCTTCCTCCCATCCGGACTTTCACCGTCGGTCCTGGAGTTCCACCAGGTCAACCGCGCGTGGGCGCGGGTCGCGGACTGTCACCGCCGGCTCGGAATTGCACCGACCCCGGAGCACGTTCGTGCGTACTGCTTGCTGTGTGCTGCAACCTCTGATGCTACCGGTGCATTCCCGGGCTCGACGCTGCCTGCCGAGTGCACGACCCGGCTGCGACGCGCCCGGCGAGCCGCAGCCAGATCATGCACTCAGCGCGTCGCGGACGGCGCGGGCCACCTCGTCGGGGTCGGCGTCCGCTTCGAGCACCGTGACCACGACGCGGCGGGCCGGTGGGCCGTCGGCCGTCTGGCCCGGGCGTGCGGTGCGCGCAGGCGACCCGGCCGTGGGGGCGGGCTCCGCCGTCGGGCCGACGGGGTTGCGCGCCGCGCGGCGCAGGTCCGCGAACGCCTCCTCGAGCTCGGGACGCAGGTCCTGGTCGGGGTCGCGCAGCCAGCGCCGCAGGATCGCGTTGTGCACCGCGACGACCGACGCCGCGAACGCGACCGACGCCGTCGAGCTGCGCGTGTCCGCGGGCAGCGCGTCGCGCAGGTAGGACGTGAACGCCCGCTCGTAGCGGTGCGTCGTGACGAGCTCGCGGTCGCGCAGCGCGGGCACGTCCTGCAGGAGGCGGTGCCGCGCGACGGACGTCTCGCGCTGGCCGACGTGGTGGTCGAACACGAGCCGCGCCGCCCGGCACACCTCGACGTACGGGTCGACGTTCTCGAGCTCCTCGGGGGTCACGCCGCGTGCCGCGGGACGGGTCTCGCCGAGCAGCACCACGACCGCGTCGAGCAGCAGCTCGTGGTCCGCGAAGACCACGTCCTCCTTGGAGCGGAAGCGGCGGAAGAACGTGGCCCGGCTGATCTGTGCGGCGTCGGCGATGTCCTCGACGGTCGTCTGCTCGTAGCCCTTGCGGGTGAAGAGGTCGATCGCCGCGTCCACCGCCTGCGCGTGCGTGTTGCTTCGTGCGGCACTCATGGACGCCGACGCTACACCGAGCACGCTCGGGCGGGCGCGGCGCGCAGGCCGGTGGGCGCGCGACGTTCGTCAGGTGAGCGCCCGGCGGTCACCGAGCGGAACGCCCGACGGCGTCGCTACAGTGACGAGACAGACGGCGGCAGGCCGGTGCGACCGAGAGGCGACGCGGATGACGGACGGCGACGAGGCCTCCTCGGGCGGGCCCGACGAGGTGCCGGGCGAGACCGACCACGGCGCGGCCCGCTCGTGGAAGAGCGTCGACCACCACGCCCAGCGCGACGCCCTCAGCGACCGGTTCGCGCGCGGCGGCCCGGCGGACTTCCTCTACGGGGCCGTGGTGTCGGGATTCATGCTCGCCGTCTCGAGCACGCACTCGGCGTCCGGTGACTTCGTCGTCCTCGCCGTGGCGGGCGTCCTCGTCGGGTACTGGGCCGCGCACGTCTACGTGTCGGCGATCGGTGGGCGGTTCCGCGACTCGGACCACACGATCACGGAGCGGCTGAGGCTCGCGTCGTCGGAAGAGGTGTGGGTGCTGATCGGCGGGGTGCCGGCGCTCGCGGTCTTCCTGGTGGGCAGGGTGCTCGGGCTCGGGGTCACCGACTCCGCGCTGATCGCGCTGTGGTTCACCGTGCTGATGCTGGGGGTGGTCGGGCACCTCGCGGCCCACCGTGCAGGGGTGCGGGGCTGGGCGCTGACCGTGGAGACCGTGGTCGCGGCGGCGTTCGGGCTGCTCATCATCGGGCTCAAGACGCTGCTGCACTGAGGGCGACGGGTCGGGCGGCCGGGTCCGAGGTGGTTCGCGCGCCGGAACACCCCGCTCGACGGTTCGTACGTCCCGCGGTGAAGCCTGGGGGATCTCGCAGGGAGCCAGTCCCTAGGGCCCGACCGGGTGGTACGCCGTCTGCTCCTCGACCGGCGCTCGGCGGAAGTCGCCCGCGCCGTTGACGACCTGACCGCGGCGCAGCGTGATCCCCACCGCTCGTCCCGCGCCCTTGAGCAGCGCGCCGCGCGAGGCGACGTCGGGGGAGTCGCCCGGCTCACCGCCCTCGAGGGTGCAGGCGCGGGCCTCGACCGGTCCGAGGACCTGGCAGCCGTCGCCGAACGTGCCCGGTCCGAGGAGGAGCGCCATGCGGTACCGGCCGTCGGCGCCGAGGTCGAGCTGCTCGCCGTCCGACACGAGGGTGCACCCGCCCGGGCCGAGCGTCGTGGCGGCCCCGACCCGGACCGACGCGCCGTTCGTCGCGCTGATCCGGGTGCCGGGGTGGAGCACGGCTCCCTCGCCCACGATCACGCTCGACGTTCCGTCACACTCCACGACGACCGTCGGGTGGAGGGTCGCGCCGGGGCCGACCCGTGCGATTCTCGAGATCCACACGGCGTCCGGCGCAGGGACGACGACACCGGTGCCGATCAGGGCGTCGATCCCCGCACGG
>Ga0233375_1001385_pt1 | contig 10856 bp, 6 predicted proteins | sample ElkDunMinimDraft_10_FD_191539 | JGI IMG/M metagenome (GOLD analysis project Ga0233375, IMG submission 191539) | Fecal eukaryotic communites from dung pellets of Tule Elk in California, USA - Elk Dung E16 | ecosystem: Host-associated > Mammals > Digestive system > Large intestine > Fecal | place... | reverse complement strand
CCCACCGTTGGGCATGATGGCTCGCTTGAGCGGGGCGTCGGTCTGCAGGCCGACGATGACCTCGGCGTCCTTGTCGATGTACCCGGGTGCGTGCGCCGTGATGCCCGCGGGTGTGTGCGGGTCGACGTCGTAGATGCCCTTCTCGCGCTCGACGGGGAACATCTCGGAGAGCTTGGCCCAGACCCCGGTCGTGCGCTCGGTGGGCCCGGCGAGGAAGGAGTCGTCACCCTCGTACGGGGTGTAGTTGCGCTGGATGAAGTCGCGCACGTCGACCGTGTCCTGCCAGGGGCCCGCGGTGAAGCCGGCCCAAGCGGGGACGGTCGCGTCGTCCTGGCCGCCCGTGGTGCTGCGAGCCTCGGAAATGCTGGTCATATCACTCTCCTCGACGTCCGCACCGCGCAGCCTGCGCGGCGGGGGTAAAGACCTTGGTCGACCCGGGAGTCCCGTGCCGCCCTGCCGTTCTCCTTCGCCCTTTCAGGTTACGACCTGCGAAGGGTGTAGGCGTGGCAAAGCCGCTGTCACCTGGCTCACAGACGGCCTGGCCAACGGACCGCTCACGAGCCCGGGAAGGGCGGACTTGCAACCTTTCCACGTCTTTCAACATGCATCTATCGACGGAGATTCCCGCTTGTGACAGTCTTCACATGACCATTTCATGAGAGTCCTCCGGCGGTCGGTACAGGACCAAGGTCCCTTGCGCGCGGGCGCGCGGGCCGCTTCGCGGCTCCTCGGTCCGCTGCCCCGGCAGCGCCGGGCGTCGGCACGACCGCGGACGAGCCCGCGCCGGTCGCCGGCGACCCCCTTCCGAGGTGCGCTGTGCGTGCGAACGGACCCCGACCCGTGTGAGACTGCGACGATGCGAACCATGGGAGTCGAGGAGGAGTTCCTCCTCATCGGGCCGGACGGTGTCCCCACCGCCGTCGCGGCCGAAGTCATCGAGACCACCGACACACCCGACCCGGGCGAAGGAGGGCTGGGGGCGTCGGGCGGCTCGCGCCACGACACCCCCGGCGGAGAGCTCGAGCTCGAGCTCATGGAGGAACAGCTCGAGACGGGCACCCACCCGTGCGCCGACCTGTCGGACCTGGCCCACGAGATCCGCGACGGGCGCATCCGCGCGAACAAGGCCGCCGAGCAGCGCGACGCCCGCATCGTGGCCCTCGGCACGTCGCCCGTGCCGGTCGCGCCCACGACCGTGGGCAAGCTCCGATACCTCAAGGCCCGCGCGGAGTTCGGCCTCACGGCCCGTGAACAGCTCACGGGCGGCTGCCACGTCCACGTCGCGGTCTCGTCGGACGCCGAGGGCGTGGCGGTCCTCGACCGCATCGGCCCCTGGCTCGCGCCGCTGCTCGCCCTGAGCGCCAACTCGCCGTACTGGCAGGGCGAGGACAGCGGCTATGCCAGCTTCCGCTCGCAGGTGTGGTCCCGCTGGCCCACCGCCGGCCCCGCGCCGTCGTTCGGCACGCCCGAGGCGTACCACGCCACGGTCCAGGCCCTCGTGGACACGGGCACGATCCTCGACACCGCGATGATCTACTTCGACGCCCGCCTGTCCGCGTCCTACCCGACCGTCGAGATCCGCGTGGCCGACGTCTGCCTCGACGCCGACACCGCGACCCTGCTCGCAGCCCTGGCCCGCGGGCTCGTCGAGACCGCGGCTCGCGAGGCCACCGCCGGCGTGGCGGCCCCCATGCTCCACCCGGAGATCCTGCGCACCGCGTCGTGGCGCGCGGGCCGCTCGGGCATCTCGGGGGACCTCGTGTCCCCCCTGACCTGGAAGCCGGCCTCCGCGCACGACGTGGTGGGCCAGCTGGTCACCCACGTGCGCGAGGCCCTGGTCGACGCGGGCGACCTGGACGCCGTGACCGAGCTGCTCGGGCGGCTGTGGTCGAACGGGGGCGGCGCAGGGCGCCAGCGAGCCTGGTTCGCCGGGTCCGGAGACCTGCGCGCCGTGGTCGAGCGGGCTGCAGAGGCCACGCTCGCCTGACGACGGTGGCCCGGCGGCGCGCAGGCGTCGCCGGACCACCCGGCCACCGGGCGTGCAGGCCCGCAGGCTGGCAGGCCCGCAGGCACCGTGCGCGGCTGCGTACGACGAGGGGCGCGGACCGTGCGGTCCGCGCCCCTCGTCGTACGCGCCTGGGCCGCGCCGAGGCGCGGGCAGAGCAGGTGGCTCGCTAGAGCAGCGCCAGGGCCGTGAGCGCGTCGCGCGTCACGTCCTGCGCCGTGAGGCGGTGCGTGGCCTTGACCTGGTCGATCGACATGTGGTCGAGGAACACGGTCGGCAGGCCCAGGGGGACCACGGGCACCGTGACTCCTGCCTCGACGGTCCGCTGCCCCAGCAAAGACCCCACTCCCCCGTCGGCGAGGCCGTCCTCGATCGTGACCACGAGGTCGTGCTCTCCGGCGAGCTTCACGAGCGCCGACGGCAGGGGCAGGACCCAGGTCGGGGACACGACCGTGACGTCCACGCCGTGCGCCGCGAGCGCCTCACCGGCCACCATGGCCGTGCCCGTCATGGAACCGATGCCGACGAGCAGCACCCTGCGGGTCTGGTGCGCGGCCTGCCCGGTGGTCGCCGCGGAGGCGGAGTGGCGTGCCACGACGTCCACGCCGTCGAGCGTCTCGAGCGCGGGGACGGGCTCGACCACCGCGCCCTTGGGGTAGCGCACGACCGAGGGCGCGTCGTCGATGTCGACCGCGTGGCGCAGCGCGTCGCGCAGCGTCGCCTCGTCCCGCGGGGCCGCGAGGTGCAGGCCCGGCACGATCCGGAGCATGGCCATGTCCCACATGCCGTTGTGGCTCGCGCCGTCCTCGCCCGTGATGCCCGCACGGTCGAGCACGAACGTGACCCCGGCCTTGTGCAGCGCGACGTCCATGAGGACCTGGTCGAACGCGCGGTTGAGGAACGTGGCGTAGACCGCGACGACGGGGTGCAGGCCGGCGAAGGCCATGCCTGCGGCCGAGGTCGCGGCGTGCTGCTCGGCGATACCGACGTCGAACGTGCGCTCGGGGAACGCCTCGGCGAAGGGCGCGAGGCCCACCGGGTGGAGCATGGCGGCCGTGATGGCCACGACGTCGGGACGCCGCCGGCCGATCTTCACGATCTCGTCGGCGAACACCGAGGTCCAGCCGAACCGCGACGGGGCCACGGGCAGACCCGTCTCGGGGTGGATCTGGCCCACCGCGTGGAACCGGTCGGCCACGTCCTGCTCGGCCGGGGTGTAGCCGCGGCCCTTCTCGGTGATGACGTGCACGATCACGGGCGCTCCGTACGAGCGCGCTCGCACGAACGCGTGCTCGAGCGCCTCGATGTCGTGCCCGTCGATGGGGCCGATGTACTTGATGCCCAGGTCCTCGAACATGCCCTGGGGCGCGACGACGTCCTTGAGACCCTTCTTGAGCCCGTGCAGCCACTCGTACGCGAAGCGTCCGGGCGCGCCCGAGCGGGACAGCGTGCGCTTGCCCCAGTCGAGGAAGTTCTCGTACCCGCGCGTCGTGCGCAGCGTCGAGAGGTGGTGCGCCATGCCGCCGATGGTCGGGGAGTAGGAGCGGCCGTTGTCGTTGACCACGATGACCAGTCGACGGTCCTGGCTCTCGGCGATGTTGTTGAGCGCCTCCCAGGCCATGCCGCCCGTGAGCGCGCCGTCACCGATGACGGACACCACGTGGCGGTCCCTCAGCCCGCGGACCACGTTGGCCTTGGCGATGCCGTCACCCCAGCTCAGCGCGGTGGAGGCGTGCGAGTTCTCGACGATGTCGTGCGGCGACTCGGCGCGGCTCGGGTACCCGGACATGCCTTCGCGCTTGCGCAGCGCGGAGAAGTCCTGCCGCCCGGTGAGCAGCTTGTGCACGTAGGACTGGTGGCCCGTGTCGAACACGAACGAGTCCTTGGGCGAGTCGAAGACCCGGTGCATCGCGAGGGTCAGCTCGACCACGCCGAGGTTCGGCCCGAGGTGACCGCCCGTGCGGGAGACGGCGGACACGAGGAACTCGCGGATCTCCGCGGCGAGGGTCTCCACCTGCTGGGGGGTCAGCCGCCGGAGGTCCTCCGGGGACGTGATGCTGCTCAACAGGGTCATAACCGCTCCGTTCCGCCTGCCATTCGACTCGCCCGAGTAGCCCGTCAACTCTAGGCGCTCCAGGGCGGTGCTCGCGCCCGGAACGGCCTGGTCACGACCTCTGCACGCGCCGTGCACCCGATCCACTCCCTCGTCTCGACACCCTCCGTACACTTCTGGGGTGCGCTTCCTGCCGGGCCAGCGGCCCTCCACCGACCTGACCTACGGCGACGTGTTCCTCGTCCCGTCCCGCTCCGAGATCACCTCACGCTTCGACGTGGACCTGTCCTCCGACGACGGGACCGGCACCACCGTGCCGCTCGTCGTGGCGAACATGACGGCCGTCGCGGGCCGCCGCATGGCCGAGACCGTGGCGCGGCGCGGCGGGATCGTCGTGATCCCCCAGGACGTGCCGACCGACGTCGTCGCGGACGTGATCGCGGACGTCAAGCGCAAGGACCCCGTCATCGAGACACCGGTCGTGGTCGCACCCACGGACACGGTCCACACCGCGCTCACGCTCATCGGCAAGCGGTCGCACGGCGCGGCCGTGGTCCTCGAGGGCGACCGGCCCGTAGGGGTCGTGACCGAGGCCGACTGCCTGGGCGTCGACCGCTTCACCCAGGTCCGCCAGGTCATGTCGGAGCACCTCCAGGTGGTCGAGGCGTCGGTCGTCACCGGCCCGGGCGGCCTGCAGGCCGCGTTCGACGAGCTGCACCGCTCGCGCCGCAAGGTCGCCCCGGTCGTGCGGGACGGGCGCCTCGTGGGCGTCCTGACGCGCCGCGGGGCCCTGCGGTCGAGCGTCTACTCCCCCGCTCTGGACGGCGAGGGCCGCCTGCGCGTCGCCGCGGCGGTCGGTATCAACGGCGACGTCAAGGCCAAGGCGGCCGAGCTCCTCGCCGCGGGCGCCGACGTGCTCGTGGTCGACACGGCCCACGGTCATCAGGTCAAGATGCTCCAGGCCCTGGAGGCCGTACGGTCGCTCGACCCGCAGGTGCCGATCGTCGCGGGCAACGTCGTGACCGCCGAGGGCGTGCGCGACCTCGTGGCCGCGGGCGCAGACATCGTCAAGGTCGGCGTCGGTCCGGGCGCCATGTGCACCACGCGCATGATGACGGCCGTGGGTCGCCCGCAGTTCTCGGCCGTCCTCGAGTGCGCGCAGGCGGCCCGCGAGCTGGGCAAGCACGTGTGGGCCGACGGCGGCGTGCGCCACCCGCGCGACGTCGCCCTGGCCCTTGCGGCAGGCGCGTCCCAGGTCATGATCGGGTCGTGGTTCGCGGGGACCCACGAGTCCCCGGGCGACCTGCACGACGACGGCACGGGCCGCCTGTACAAGGAGTCGTTCGGCATGGCGTCGGCCCGCGCGGTCGCGGCCCGCTCCGCGGGCGGCTCACCCTTCGAGCAGGCTCGCAAGGGGCTCTACGAGGAGGGCATCTCGTCCTCGCGCATGTACCTGGACCCGGCCCGCCCGGGCGTCGAGGACCTGATCGACGAGATCACCGCGGGACTGCGCAGCTCGTGCACGTACGCCGGCGCGGACTCGCTCGCGTCGTTCGCCGAGCGCGCCGTGGTCGGCATCCAGTCGGCCGCCGGGTACGAGGAGGGGCGCCCGCTGCCCGCGGGCTGGTGACGGCCTCCCCGTCGGCGGGGTCGGCCCGCGCCGACCTCGCGGCGCTCGCCCAGGACGGCGCACCGTGGCCTCGCCCGTGGCGCTACGCGATCGGCACGCTCGACGAGTCACGGGTGCGGCAGGCGGCGGTCCTGGTGCTGTTCGGCGTGCTCGACGACGTCGCGGCCTCCCGGCAGGCCTCCGACCCGGCCGCGGCGCCGCTCCCGGTCCCGGCCGACCTCGACGTGCTGCTGCTCGCGCGCGCCTCGACGCTGAGCCACCACCCCGGGCAGGTCTCGTTCCCCGGGGGGCGGCTCGACGACACCGACACGGACCTGGTCGACGCGGCCCTGCGCGAGGCCGTGGAGGAGACGGGGCTGGACCGCGACGGGGTCGAGGTGCTCGGGTCCTTGTCCGCGCTCCCCCTGCCCGTGAGCAACCACCTCGTGACGCCCGTCCTCGGGTGGTGGGCACGTCCCACCCCGGTGGCAGTGGTGGACTCGGCCGAGTCGGCGCACGTCTTCCGGGTGCCGGTCGCTGACCTGACGGACCCCGCGAACCGGCGCACCGCCGTCGTGCGCAGGGGGCGCAGCACGCACAAGAGCCCCGCGTTCCTGGTGTCCGCGGACGGGCGCGAGCACCTGGTGTGGGGGTTCACGGGCGCCATCCTGGACGGCCTCCTGGACCGCCTCGGCTGGGCCGAGCCGTGGGACGCGGCGCGCACGGTCGACGTGCCGCTCTAGCGGCCGCTCATTCCTCCTGGACCGGATGGCGCCGACAGACCGCGTCATCACCCGGTGCATTCAGCGCGCCCTGTGGTCACGAGCCGACAGGTACGGGATCGTTGGCCGGAAACTCACGACGGACCCCGGGGGTCATCATGGCCGAGTCGGACGACGACTTCTACTACATCTACGCACTGCTCGATCCAGCCCGACTCCGCGCTGGCAAGAACCACCTGCAGAGCGCGTTCTACGTCGGGAAGGGCAAGGGCAAGCGCTTCGCGCAGCACGAGAAGGACGTCCGGAACCATCTCGAGGGCACCCACCGTGACCACGAGCGTCTGGGCGGCAAGGCGCATCGCATCCGCGAGATCCTCGAACGTGGCGAGGCGGTGCCCGCACTGATCCTTGCCCAGGACATCCCGAACGAAGAGGCGGCGTTCGCTGCCGAGTCCCTGGCGATGACGCTGCTCGCGGAAGTACTCTCCGCTGCTGGGCTGCCGCCCCTGGCGAACGCGATCCCTGGCCACCATCAAGAGGTGGTCCATGTCCGCAACGAGATCACCGATCTACCAGAGCCGCTGCCGCCGTCAGCTGCTCCTCCCGTCTCCCGGGAGACTACGTGGCGACGCCCGGCCCCCATGGTCATTCGCGAGGTCCCCATCCGGGCCGAGCGGTTCCCGCTCTCGCAGCTTCGCCCAGGCACGTCCGCGCTCCTGGTCAAGGGAACACGGCATGAGCTCCTGGCGAGCAGCTACCGCGTGGTCCCGTCTCCCGAGCTGCCGCCGGTCCTGGTGCCGGTCGCAAGCCGACTCAAGGTCCTTCGCGAGCATGCGGGCGACGGCGAGGTCCGAGCGGGGTGGGATCCAGATGCCCCATGGGACGACATCGATGCGCGCGACCGTGGTCGCCGCTACTGGAGGCTCTCCAAGGCCAGCGTCGCACGGTGGATTGAAGGCGCCGACGACCGCCCGGACGAGCTCTGGCTCGGCATACCCACCGCCACCGGCGAGACGGTCGTTCGGTACGTCTGGACCATCGACTACGAGCATCGGTGGGAGTGGTACTCGGACGACAGCACGTGGGGCGTCCCCCTGGGCACTCGCGTGCTCCGTCATCCCGTGCTCGCCAGGTCGCTCTATGAGTCTCGAGACGGACGAGAGGTCCAGGTCCTCATGAACCGCGCGGCAGGGTGGCGGCACATCACCGTCCGCTGACGAGGCCGCTACGACCACGGGGCGCCCCACCCGAAGGTGGGACGCCCCGTGGTCGCGGGCCTCACGTGAGGGGTGCGGCGCCGTCGGGCCGGGAGGTCCCGGACCCGACGGCGCCGCTCACCCCGAGCGGCGCAGGCTCGTCAGCCGTTGACGAGCGAGCGCAGCACGTACTGCAGGATGCCGCCGTTGCGGTAGTAGTCCGCCTCGCCCGGGGTGTCGATGCGCACGACGGCGTCGAACTCGACCGACGTGCCGTCGGGCTTGGTCGCGGTGACCTTGACCGTCGAGGGCGTCGTGCCCTCGTTGAGCGCGGTGACGCCCGAGATGTCGAACGTCTCGGTGCCCGCGAGCCCCAGCGACGCGGCGGACTCGCCGGCCGGGAACTGCAGCGGCAGGACGCCCATGCCGATGAGGTTCGAGCGGTGGATGCGCTCGAAGCTCTCGGTGATGACGGCCTTGACGCCCAGGAGCGCGGTGCCCTTGGCGGCCCAGTCGCGCGACGAGCCCGAGCCGTACTCCTTACCACCGAGGATCACGAGCGGCGTGCCGGCCGCGGCGTAGTCCTGCGCGGCGTCGTAGATGGTGTCCTGGGCGTTCTTCACGAAGTTGAACGTGTAGCCGCCCTCGACGTTCTCCAGGAGCTGGTTGCGCAGGCGGATGTTCGCGAACGTGCCGCGGATCATGACCTCGTGGTTCCCGCGGCGCGAGCCGTAGGAGTTGAAGTCGCGACGCTCGACACCGTGCTCGGCGAGGTACACACCGGCCGGCGAGTCCACCTTGATGGCACCGGCGGGGCTGATGTGGTCGGTCGTGACCGAGTCGCCCAGCTTGGCCAGGACACGGGCGCCCGAGATGTCGGTGACCGGGGACGGCTGCGCCGACATGCCCTCGAAGTACGGGGGCTTGCGGACGTAGGTGGACTGCTCGTCCCACTCGAACGTGCTGCCCTCGGGCGTCGACAGGGCGCGCCAGCGCTCGTCACCCGTGAAGACGTCCGCGTAGTCCTTGGTGAACATCGCGCGGTCGATCGACGAGTCGATCGTCGCCTGGACCTCTTCGGGCGTGGGCCAGATGTCGCGCAGGAAGATCGGCGAGCCGTCCTCGTTGCGCCCCAGCGGGTCGTGCTCGAAGTCGAACTCCATGGTGCCCGCGAGGGCGTACGCGATGACCAGCGGCGGGGAGGCCAGGTAGTTCATCTTGACGTCGGGGTTGATGCGCCCCTCGAAGTTGCGGTTGCCCGAGAGCACCGAGACGACCGACAGGTCGTGCTCGTTGACGGCCTCGGAGACCTTCTCGTCGAGCGGGCCCGAGTTACCGATGCACGTCGCGCAGCCGTAGCCCACGAGGTGGAAGCCGAGCTTCTCGAGGTAGGGCCACAGGCCCGCCTTCTCGTAGTAGTTCGTGACGACCTGCGAGCCCGGGGCCATGGAGGTCTTGACCCACGGCTTGGCCTCCAGGCCCTTCTCGACGGCCTTCTTCGCGAGCAGCGCCGCGGCGAGCATCACGGACGGGTTCGACGTGTTGGTGCACGACGTGATCGAGGCGATCGCGACCGCGCCGTGGAACAGGTCGAACTGCTTGCCGTTGGTGTCCGTGACGGGCACCGTGCGGCGGACGTGCGAGTGCGTCGCGGGCGCGTCCGAGGCGGGGAAGGACTCCTTCTCGGCCTCGTCGACCGGGTCGATGACCTCGGGCGCGTAGGTCGGCAGGTCGCGGGCGAACGCCGACTTCGCGTTCGACAGCTCGATGCGGTCCTGGGGACGCTTGGGGCCGGCGATCGAGGGGACGACCGTCGAGAGGTCGAGCTCGAGGTACTCGGAGAAGACGGGCTCGACGTAGGCCGGGTCGGTCGGGTCGAGCCAGAGGCCCTGCTCCTTGGCGTAGGCCTCGACGAGCGCGAGCTGCTCCTCGGAACGGCCCGTCAGGCGCAGGTAGTCGACCGTGACCGAGTCGATCGGGAAGATCGCGGCGGTCGAGCCGAACTCGGGGCTCATGTTGCCGATCGTGGCGCGGTTGGCCAGCGGCACGGCCGCGACGCCGGCCCCGTAGAACTCGACGAACTTGCCGACGACGCCGTGCTGGCGCAGCATCTGCGTGATCGTCAGGACGACGTCGGTCGCGGTGACGCCCGAGGGGATCTGCCCGCTGAGCTTGAAGCCGACGACGCGCGGGATGAGCATCGAGACGGGCTGGCCGAGCATGGCCGCCTCGGCCTCGATGCCGCCCACGCCCCAGCCGAGCACGCCCAGGCCGTTGACCATGGTCGTGTGCGAGTCGGTGCCGACGCAGGTGTCGGGGTACGCGCGCAGCACGCCGTCCACCTCCCGCGTCATGACGGTGCGTGCCAGGTACTCGATGTTGACCTGGTGGACGATGCCCGTGCCCGGGGGGACGACCTTGAAGTCGTCGAACGCGGTCTGGCCCCAGCGCAGGAACTGGTAGCGCTCGTGGTTGCGCTGGTACTCGAACTCGACGTTGCGCTCGAACGCGTCGCGGCGGCCCGCGACGTCGATCTGCACGGAGTGGTCGATGACCATCTCGGCGGGGGCGAGCGGGTTGATGCGCGTCGGGTCGCCACCGAGCTCCGCGACGGCCTCGCGCATGGTCGCGAGGTCCACGACGCAGGGCACGCCCGTGAAGTCCTGCATGATGACGCGACCCGGCGTGAACTGGATCTCGGTGTCGGGCTGCGCGTCCGGGTCCCACGCGGCGATCGCGCGCACGTGGTCGGCGGTGATGTTGGCGCCGTCCTCGGTGCGCAGGAGGTTCTCCGCGAGGATCTTCAAGCTGTACGGGAGGCGCTGCGCGCCTTCGACCGCGGAGAGACGGAAGATCTCGTACGAGTTCTCACCGACCTCGAGTGTTCCCTTCGACCCGAACGTGTCGACGCTGCTCACGGTTGCTCCTTCTACCTGGCGAGGGTGGTGACGACCACCGCGGCCGGGGCACCGCGCGGGCTCTACGGCCCGCGCCGCGCGCCCGGCACGGCAGGTCGTCGGATGACGATCAAGATGGTTCTGGGGGCTTTGCCCAGCCTACGCCGGGCCCGACGACGCACCGAAATGTCGTCGACACACAGCATAGCGCATTTATCTTGACGTCAAGATATCGGCGCGGGCGTGGGCGAGGGCGTGGACGCTCCCGCGAGCCGAGGCGTGAGCACCCGGTGCACGGTCTCGATCGCGGCCCACCCGACGACCACGGCGACCACGACGACCACGGCCTCGGACGCCGTCGGCACCTCGAGCGC
>Ga0233375_1001384_pt1 | contig 10859 bp, 11 predicted proteins | sample ElkDunMinimDraft_10_FD_191539 | JGI IMG/M metagenome (GOLD analysis project Ga0233375, IMG submission 191539) | Fecal eukaryotic communites from dung pellets of Tule Elk in California, USA - Elk Dung E16 | ecosystem: Host-associated > Mammals > Digestive system > Large intestine > Fecal | place... | reverse complement strand
GGTTCTGCACGCGCTGCAGCAGGCGCACCTGGCCCAGACCCGAGCGGGCCTCCTCATCGCGGGGGTTCTCGGCGAGAGCGCGCTCGTAGGCCGAGACGGCGCGGGCGTAGTCGCCCGCCTCGATCGCGGCGAACGCCTCGGCGTGCAGCGGCGGCAGGGCCGGCTCCTCCGGCTCGGCGGTGGGCTCGCCCACGTCCACGGTGCCGGTCACGCCGTTCTGCGCGGCGAGCTGGAGCAGCTGCGCGAAGACCTCGCGCACCTGCGCCTCGGGCACGGCGCCGGTGAACAGCGGCACCGGCTGGCCTGCGACGAGGGCCACGACCATGGGGATGGACTGCGCACGGAAGCCCTGCGCCAGCTGCGGGTTCGCGTCCACGTCGACCTTCGCGAGCACGACGCGACCGGCGAGCTCGGTGACGACCTTCTCGAGCACGGGGCTCAGCTGCTTGCACGGCCCGCACCACTCAGCCCACAGATCCACCACGACCGGGACGGTGCGCGAGAGCTCCAGCACCTGCCCGAAGGTCGCGTCCGTGACATCCATGACGAGGCCTTCGACCGGCGCGCCCGCGCTCGCGCCGCCCGGAGCCTCGCCGTTCGCCGGCGGCTGCGGACGGTTGCGCAGCGAGGAGAGGTCTACGGCGCCGCGCAGCACGGCGCCGGGAGTGGGGTCGGTCACGGGATCACCTTCGCGTCGAGGATGTTGGAGGTGTAGCCGAGCAGCTGGATCCGCTCGGACGAGGCCTTCGCGGGCACGTAGAAGAACAGCTGGTCGCCGAAGGTCGTCGTGAATCCGGTGGCCGACTGCGTCGCCCCCGACAGCGTCGACACCGTGGGGTTGCTGTCGAGCTTGATCACGGCTTCTTCGTTGGTGGGCTTGACCGTCTCGTTCTCATCGACCGTCACGGCCACGATGGCGCCGTTCTCGAGGGTCGCGAGCGCCACCGGCGCCTGCGCCCCGGCGACGCTCTCGAACGTCAGGCTGCCGGTCTGCGCGCCGGTCTCGTTGAACGCCGCCAGGCGTCCGGCCCGGTCGTTGGCCACGCCGATGCGGAACTGGTCGGCCGCCTCGTCGAAGAGGTCGGCGTATGCGCTCGCATCGCCGTTGTTGAGCACGTCCGCATAGGCGGATGCCAGGTCCTCCGGCGCGATCGTGAGGAAGGCGTTGTCGGGCGAGACCTGGGTGGCGCCGACGTAGGCGGGTGCGAGGGGCAGCTCCGCCGTCGAGTCCAGACCGCCGATGTAGGACAGCTTGTACGCCGCCCACGGGTCTTCCTGCGTGAGGAACATGATCGTGTTGCCGGTCTCCTCATCGCCGACGACGGCCATGAAGGTGCGCGGCCAGCCGTCGTACGCCTGCGGCAGCAGGATCGACAGGGGTCCCGCGGGGATCGCCGGCAACGGCTCCTCTTCGGGGATCGCGGCGCGCAGCTTGTAGTTGGTCTCACGCTCGGCCAGGGCAGGGCCGCTCAGTCGCAGGGCGGCGGCGGCCGCGTCGTTGGCCTCGTCGGCGGCCGCGACCTGATCGGCCACGCGCTGCACGATCCGCTCCGCCTGCGCCTCGGTGACGGCGGGGGCCTGCTGGCTCTCCGGCGCGATGACCGTGGCCGTGGGGGTGGGAGTGGGAGACCCGCCGAACTGCGGCCAGGCATCCGCCGAGCATCCGGTGAACAGCAGGGCGGTCACGGCGACGGCCGGGATCGCGATCAGGCTCCGGCGCTTGCCGGACAATGCCCGCCGCGTGGGCGACGAGCTGACGACGCCCTTCGCCCCTTCTTCGGTGGCGAGGTCGATCGGCTCGGTGACGGGCATGGGCAGCCCCTTGCGCCGGGGCCCGCGGGAGCGGCGGACGTTGCGGATGCCGAGGATGTACAGCACGACGCCGATGGCCATCAGGATGCCACCGCCCACCAGCAGCGGGCCCGCCCACGGCGTCGAGTTGACCAGGGGCCAGGTGACGGTGAGCTCGGTGGGTGCCGGGGAGACGCCGTCGGCGGCGACGAGCACGCTCATCCCCTCGGGCAGTTGCAGGGTCTCGATGAGCAGGTCCTCCTGGACGAACTCATCCAGCCACAGATCAGACCCGGCGGGGTTGCGGGCGGGTGCGGCATCCGTGCCTTCGGCGTCGGCCGCGGCGACCTCGGGCTCCACCAGCTCCGTCGCCACGGACCCGTCGTCCAGCGCGACGTGGGCGTACTCGGAATCGGTCAGCCACGCCTCGATGTCGGCGGTACGGCCGTAGGCGGCGAAGATCTCGCCCTCGCCCTGAGCCCGCAGGGTCTGCGAACCCGCGTTGCTGCGCAGCACCTCACCGTCCAGGAGCACGTATGGCACGTCCTCCTCGATCGCGATCGCTTCGCTGTGCGAGGTCGGTCCCTGGAACACGGTCCGCTGCGCGATGCCGGCGCCGATCATGAGGGCGGCGAGCACGAAGGCTGCCACGGCCCATACGAATCGCACGAAGAACACCTCTCTGGTCCCGCCGCACGGCACGAACGGGCACACATTCGACGTTTCAGCCTAGCGACTTTGACCTGAATGTCGCCCGGGAGGGCGCGGCGACACGGTTGTGGGTCCCGTCTGCGTATCCTGACGGGACCGACATCCACAGGAGGCGACCGTGAAGATCCAGCACCCGTTCCGCACGGCGCTGATAGCCACCCTGGGTGTGGGCGTGGGTCTGCTGATCATCTCCGGCGTCTCCACGCTGCAGACGATCCTCCTCTACGTCGGCACCGCGTTGTTCCTCTCCCTCGGCCTCGATCCCGTCATCTCGTGGCTCGAGCGTCGCCGGTTCCCGCGGTGGGCCGCGGTGATCACCACGATCCTCGCGGTGCTCGCCGCCTTCGCCGGGATCGTGCTGATGGTCGTGCCGATCATCGTGGGGCAGATCTCGGAGCTGGTCCGCCAGATCCAGAAGCTCTTCCGCTCCGGCGCGCTCGACGATCCGGTGACGGCCATCAAGGACTGGCTGCACGACGTGTTCCCCGTCCTCGACGTCGACGAGGTCTTCGGCTACCTGCAGGACTGGTACGAGTCGCTGGATCTCGGCCAGATCGGCACGACGCTGGGCGAGAGCATCATCGTCATCGGCGGAACGCTCATCGCCGGCCTCACGGGCGCCTTCATCGTCCTGATCCTCACGATCTACTTCACGGCGTCCACCCCGTCGCTGAAGGCCGCCGTGTACCAGCTGGTGCCGGCATCCAAGCGTGAGCGTTTCATCGACCTGGCGGAGCAGATCACCGACTCCGTCGGCTACTACGTGATCGGCCAGATGAGCCTCGGCGTCATCAACGGCGTGCTGAGCGCGATCTTCCTCACGATCATCGGCGCCCCGTTCCCCGCCGTGCTCGCCGTCATCGCGTTCTTCTTCTCGCTGATCCCGCTCGTGGGTACCCTGACCGGGTCGGCGATCATCGTGCTCACCTGCCTCATCCCCGGTCTCGGGTCGCCCACGACGGCCCTGGTCGCGCTCGTGTACTACGCGATCTACATGCAGATCGAGGCGTACGTGCTGTCGCCGCGCATCATGAACCGTGCCGTCTCGATCCCCGGCGCCGTCGTCGTCATCGCGGCCCTCGCGGGTGGGTCGCTCCTGGGCCTCCTCGGCGCGCTCATCGCGATCCCGGTGGCCGCGAGCGTGCTGATCATCTACCGCCAGGTCGTCATCCCGCGGCAGAACGAGCGCTGACCGCGGCAGAGGTCGTCGGATGCCGCGCACCGGCGGCATCCGGCCCTCGTCTCAGTCCTGGGGGCCGTCCCACTCCGTGGGCAGCGGCAGCGCTTCGGGATTGACCGCGGCGACGATCTCGGTGAGCACCCGCCTGGTCTGGCTCTCCCCCACCCACAGGTGGCGGCCGCCGTCGACCGGGATGAGCACGGCATGCGGGATGGCGGCGAAGCGCTCGGCGGCCTCCGCCGGACGCAGGTAGTCGTCGAGCTCCGGCACGATCACGACGACGGTGCGCTCATCGCCCGCCCACGCGGCGATCTCGTCAGCGGTGGCACGGTGCAACGGCGGCGAGAGCAGGATGACGCCCTCGACGTCGTGATCCCGGCCGTACTTCAGCGCGAGCTCGGTGCCGAACGACCACCCGACGATCCACGGGCGCGGCAGCCCGCGCTCGCGCACGAACGCCATCGCGGCGGCGACGTCGAACTGCTCGGCCTGGCCGCCGTCGAACTTCCCCTCGCTGGTGCCGCGCGGTGAGCTGGTGCCGCGCGTGTTGAATCGCAGCACGGCCAGCTGCGCGAGGGCGGGGAGGCGGGCGGCGGCCTTGCGCAGGATGTGGGAGTCCATGAACCCGCCGGCCGTGGGCAGCGGGTGCAGCGTCACCAGCGTGGCGACCGGCTCCCCCTCGAGCGGGGTGGCCAGCTCGCCGACGAGGGTGAGCCCGTCGAGGGTGTGCAGCTCGATGTCTTCGCGGTGCGCTGGCAGCTGCACCGGTCCGCGGATCTCCATGTCAGCCGATCCTCCAGCACTGCTGGTGCCAATGGCGCCGGTCGGCGAGGGCCGCCTGGTCACCGAGCACGCCGTCGGCACGCCAGGCCACCAGGTGCGCGACGCCCGGTTCGATGTTCCTGCCGCAGCCGGGGCAGGTGTAGGTCTTCAGCGCCTGGCTGGCCGACACCGGCTGCACCGTCCATTCCACCCCGCGGCGGACTTCGGTGCGGCGCCAGCCTGCGATGAGGCGGTCCAGCGACGCGTCGCGCGACGGCGTCGGGCGACGGCGGTGGGATCGGGGCATGACGAGACCGATCACCACCAGTGGTTGCTGGTCCAGAAGTTGTAGGCGGCGGCCCAGCTGCCGTAGCGGCCGACGGCGTAGCCGTTGCCCCAGCGCAGGTTGTCGACCGGGTCGTAGCCGTTGCCGGGGACCTTGCTGCACGGCAGCGCCTGGACCAGGCCGCAGGCGCCGGAGGAGCGGTTGGTCGCGTTGGGGTTCCAGCCGCTCTCGCGGCCGACGATGTAGTCGACGTAACCCCAGTCGCTCTCCGCGATGCCCGCGGCCGCCATCCACTCCGCGGCGCTGCCGCCACCGGTGTAGTACAGCGGCGCGGCCGCAGCCTGCGACGAACTCGACGCCGTCTCCGGCTCGGGGGTGGGGGTCGGGGTCGGTTTGGGCGTGACGTAGACGCTGTAGCCGCTGCGCTCGAACGAGACGGGTGCGGGACCTTCGTCGCCGGCAGTGTCCAGTGCCTGGGCGTCGCCTGCGGAGTCGGCGTACAGCGAGACCGGGGCGTTGTCCTCGGCGACTGCGCTGGACAGCGCGCCGCCCATGGGGCCGATGTAGGCGCCGGCGAAGCCGACGACGGCGAGGGCGGCGAACACGCCCATCACGGGGCGTCGACGCGACAGGCGAGGCGGGGCGACTGCGCGCGCGGATCGGCGGGTCGCCAGGGTGCCGTCGGAGACAGGCTGCCGGGATGTCGGGTACGTCATCTCTTTGCCGGAAGTCACAGTGGACGAGAGTCTACCGGCTGATGCCTCGGGAGCCACGTCGCCGTTCATCCGATCGCGAGGATGACTTCGACGACCGCGTCGAGCACGGCATCCACTTGGGTTTCGCGGTACCCGCCGCGCTGCATGCGGAACGCGACGGTACGCACCTGCTCCACCGTGAGCGGCTCGCCGGCTTCGAGGTAGGCGACGAGCTTGTCGGCGACGACGTCGACCTCGTCGATGCGGTAGCCGTAGCGGAGCGCCCCGACACGGGCGAAGCGCTTGCCGCGCGGCCGTGAGAGGCGGTCGAGGATCTCCTGCGCGAGGTCGCGCGAGCGGCCGACCCACGCGCGTGCACCGGCACGCGACAGGGCGCGCTCGCGCTCGCGGGCGGCGAAGGCGTCTTCGATCCGGCCCAGCGCGGCATCCACCGGGGCGACGGCGTAGCCGTGCCGCACCAGGGGGAAGCCGACGCGGCGCACGTCGGCGCTGCTCATCGTCGCTTCCGCGGGGTCGGCCTCGAAGGCCTCCCGCGCGTAGGCGAGGAAGGCGTCGACGGCGCGCTTGTCGTATCCCTTCTGACGTCCGTGCACGTCGGGGAACGGCGCGGGCGCAGCGGGGGCGGCGTCGTCGTCATCGACGGCACCGTCGGTGCCGATGTCGGAGAGGGTCATGCCACCACCAGGGGGAAGAACGCGAAGTACAGCGCGAGGGCCGGAACGGTCGAGGGGAGGATCGAGTCGAGACGGTCGAGGACGCCACCGTGGCCCGGGAGCCAGGAGCTCATGTCCTTGATGCCGAGATCGCGCTTGATCATCGACTCACCGAGGTCTCCGACCGTCGCGGTCGCGAGGATCACGAGACCGAAGATGAGACCCGCCCACCACGGCACGTGGAGCATGAACAGACCGAACAGCACGCCCGCGACGACGGCCGCGAGCACGGCGCCGCCGAAGCCCTCCCAGGTCTTCTTGGGGCTGATGCGCGGTGCCATCGGGTGCTTGCCGAACATGAGCCCGAACGCATAGGCGCCGGTGTCGGCGGCGACGGCGGTGCCGATCATCGCCAGCACCCACCACTCCCCCTGGTCCTGGCGCAGCAGGATGAGCAGGAGGCTGCCGAGGAATGCGACGTAGAGCTGGATGAAGCCCGCGATGAGCGCGTCGGACAGCACGTCGCCGTAGGTGCGGCCGTCCCGAGAGGCCATCTGCGCGACGAGGCGCCAGACGATCACGAAGGCGACGGCCACGAATGCGACCGTCCAGTGCTCCCAGTAGTCGAAGAAGTAACCGGCCAGCACGAGCGAGAGGGCGGCGATCAGCTGCGGCACCACGTCGACCCGCCGGCCGGCGCTCTGCAGTGCGCGCGAGAACTCGAACACGCCCAGCATCGCGACCGGCACCGCGAACACCAGGAACAGCGGCTTGAAGAACATCAGCGACCCGATGACGATCACGCCGAGGGCAAGACCCACCAGCGTTGCGACGATGAGGTCGCGCCCGGTGCGCTGCTTGATCTTCTCGTTCGCCAGGTCGAAGTCGGCGCGAGCACGTTCCACCTGCTGCTCGAACTCGGAACGGGCCGAGCGCAGGTGGCTCGTGAACTCGTCGCCGGCGTCGCCGGAGGCCCGGCGCCCGCCCGCACGCCGCGTGGGCGGCTCGGGCGTGCGCTCCGGGTCGGAAGCGTCGGTCATGAGGGGTCCTAGACCTCGAGCAGCTCGGTCTCTTTGCGCTTCAGCGCCTCGTCGATCGCGTCGACGTGAGCGCGGGTGAGCGCGTCGAGTTCCTTCTCGCCCCGAGCGATCTCGTCCTCGCCGACCTCGTTCTTCAGCGCGTCGAGATCGTCCTTGGCCTTGCGACGGATGCCGCGGATGTGCACCTTGTGGTCCTCGCCCTTGGTGCGCACGAGCTTGACGTACTCCTTGCGACGCTCCTGCGTGAGCTCGGGCATGGTGACGCGCACGATCGTGCCGTCGTTGCTCGGGTTCGCGCCCAGGTTCGGGGTGTCGCGGATGGCCTGCTCGATCGCCTTGAGTGCCGACTTGTCGTACGGCGTGATCACGATCGTGCGGGCTTCGACGTTGTTCAGCGACGCGAGCTGGGACAGCGGCGTCGGCGTGCCGTAGTAGTCCACGAGGATCTTCTGGAAAAGCTGCGGGTTCGCGCGCCCGGTGCGGACGGTCGCGAAGTCATCCTTCGCTCCCTCCACGGCACGGTCCATGCGTGCTCCGGCGTCAGCCAGCACATCGGCGATCACGGTCACTCCATTCGTCGGGGCAAATCTGTGGAAAGTCTAGTTGAGCCCGGCCGGGCGGCACGGGAGCTACGCCGTGACGAGGGTGCCGATCGGCTCCCCCAGCAGTGCGCGCGTCACGTTGCCGGCGGGCTCCATGCCGAACACGCGCATGTCCATGCGGTTGTCCATGCACAGGCTGAACGCCGTGGAGTCCACGACCTTGAGGCCGCGCTGCAGGGCGTCGCCGTAGGTGAGCCGGTCGATGCGGGTGGCATCCGGATCGATGCGGGGGTCGGCGGTGTAGACGCCGTCGACGCCGTTCTTGGCCACGAGCACCTCGCGGGCATCGATCTCCAGCGCACGCTGCGCGGCGACGGTGTCGGTGGAGAAGTAGGGAAGACCCGCGCCGGCGCCGAAGATGACGACCCGGCCCTTCTCCATGTGACGCTCGGCGCGCCGCGGGATGTAGGGCTCGGCGACCTGGGTCATCGAGATGGCGGACTGCACGCGCGTGGCCGCACCCGCCTGCTCGAGGAAGTCCTGGAGCGCGAGCGCGTTCATGACGGTGCCGAGCATGCCCATGTAGTCGGCGCGACCGCGGTCCATGCCGCGCTGGCTCAACTCCGCGCCGCGGAAGAAGTTGCCGCCGCCGACGACGATCGCGATCTCGACGCGGTCGACCGCAGCGGCGATCTCGCGGGCGATCTGGCTGACGACGTCGGGATTGACGCCGAGCTGGCCGCCTCCGAACGCCTCTCCGGACAGCTTCAGCAGGACGCGCCGGCGCCCCGTGGCCTCATCGATCACGTGTCATCCTCTCGTCTGGTACAACCTAGCGTCGGGCATGGGAAAGGCCCGCACCGATCCGATGCGGGCCCGACCCGGAACTTACGCGCCGACCTTGAAGCGGGCGAAGTCCGTGATGGTGATGCCGGCGTCCTGGGCCACCTTGGCGACGGACAGCTTGTTGTCCTTCGCGTAGTCCTGGTCCAGCAGCGCCACCTGCTTGAAGAACGCGTTCACGCGGCCTTCGACGATCTTCGGCAGGGCAGCCTCGGGCTTGCCCTCGTTGCGGGAGATCTCGGTGACGATCTCGCGCTCCTTCTCGACCTCGGCGGCGGGGACGTCCTCGCGCGAGAGGTAGGTGGGGTTGGCGAACGAGATGTGCTGCGCGATGGAGCGAGCCGTCTCTGCGTCGTCACCGGAGTAGGCCACGACCACGCCGATCTGCGGGGGCAGGTCCTTGCTGGTCTTGTGCAGGTAGATCTCGAAGTTGTCACCGGTGAGGGTGCGCACGCGACGAAGTTCGACCTTCTCGCCGATGATGGCGGCCTCGTCGTCGATGAGCTGCGCGACGGTCTTGCCGCCGGCGTCAGCGGCAAGAGCCGCCTCGACGGAGTCGGCGGCGACGGCAGCGGCAGCATCGGCCACCTTGTCGGCCAGCGCGATGAAGCGGTCATTCTTGGCGACGAAGTCGGTCTCGGTGTTCAGCTCGATCAGCGTGACCTTGCCGTCCTGCTCACGAGCGACGACCAGGCCCTCGCTCGTGGAGCGGTCGGCACGCTTCGCGTTGCCCTTCGCGCCCTTGAGACGGAGGATCTCGACGGCCTTCTCGAGGTCGCCATCGGCTTCCTCGAGGGCCTTCTTGGTGTCGACCATGCCCGTGCCGAGCTGCTCGCGCAGCGCCTTGATGTCGGCGATGGTGAAGTTTGCCATGGGTACTGGCTCCTAGGTTCGGTGGGGTTCTGAGGGATGTCGGGGCGAGCGCTGGTGCGCCCGCCCCGACGTGATCCGATGCTGCTTACTCGGCGGTCTTGGCTGCGGCGCCCTCGGCGTCGGCAGCGGACTCGGTGGCGGCTTCGCCCTCGATGGCCTGCTCGTCGGCGACGAGCTCGGCGGCCTCGGTCTCGGCCTCAGTCTCGTCGGCGACCTTCTCGGTGCTGGCGGAGGACTGCTCCGGCGCGCTCTGCTCGAGCAGTTCGCGCTCCCACTCGGCGAGGGGCTCAGCGACCTCGGCCTCGGCCTCGCCGGCCGGCTGGTGACGCTGGATGAGGCCCTCGGCGGCGGCGTCGGCGATCACGCGGGTCAGCAGACCCACGGCGCGGATCGCGTCGTCGTTGCCGGGGATCGGGTACTGGAACTCGTCCGGGTCGGCGTTGGTGTCGAGGATGCCGATGACGGGGATGCCGAGCTTGCGGGCCTCGTCGATGGCGAGGTGCTCGCGCTTGGCGTCGACGACCCAGATGGCCGACGGGGTCTTCTGGAGGTTGCGGATACCGCCCAGCGACTTGTGCAGCTTGTCCAGCTCACGCTTCTTGAGCAGGAGCTCCTTCTTGGTGAAGCCGCTGTTGGCCGGGGTCTCGTAGTCGAGCTCCTCGAGCTCCTTCATGCGGGCCAGACGCTTGGAGATGGTGCTGAAGTTGGTCAGCAGACCACCGAGCCAGCGCTGGTTCACGTAGGGCTGGCCGACGCGGGTCGCCTGCTCGGCGATGACTTCCTGCGCCTGCTTCTTGGTGCCGACGAAGAGGATGGTGCCGCCGTGGGCGACCGTCTCCTTGACGAACTCGTAGGCCTTGTCGATGTACCCGAGCGACTGCTGCAGGTCGATGATGTGGATGCCGCTGCGCTCGGTGAGGATGAAGCGCTTGACCTTCGGGTTCCACCGGCGGGTCTGGTGTCCGAAGTGCACGCCGCTGTCGAGCAGCTGGCGAATGGTGACGACGGCCATGGCCGTTCTCCTGTTCTCGGCGCACGTTGCGCCGTTGTTTCGGTTGTCCACGCCTGGTCGTTCGACCGGCGAGCCTGGTGCCCGGCGCACACCCGCTTTCCGCCGGAGCGGGAAGACCTGGGGTGTGGATGCCGCATCGCGCCGACCGGGGCCGAACGCTGTGCTGTGGGCACGCGGAGTCACCCCGCCGAAGCGAGGTGCGGCATCATCTTATCAGCCGGCGCGTCCTCCCCCGCCCTGCAGCACGCCCGGTTGTCCCCGGGCGGGGGGATCGCCTCCCCACGCCGGGTTCCGGCCGTCGACGATGGGGGCATGCTCCGTCGATCCCTCGCCCGTGCCGTGCTCGCCGTCGTGCTCCTGCTCACCGGTGCGGCCGGCCCCTCCGGCGATGCGGCGGGCTCGGCGCCGCGCACCCTGCCCGCCGGCGAGTGGCTCTGGCCGATGACCGGT
>Ga0233375_1001383_pt1 | contig 10864 bp, 10 predicted proteins | sample ElkDunMinimDraft_10_FD_191539 | JGI IMG/M metagenome (GOLD analysis project Ga0233375, IMG submission 191539) | Fecal eukaryotic communites from dung pellets of Tule Elk in California, USA - Elk Dung E16 | ecosystem: Host-associated > Mammals > Digestive system > Large intestine > Fecal | place... | reverse complement strand
CCACCTTCGCGACGAGCTGGCTGTGCGTCGCGATGGGGCTCGCCGCACCGTCGGTGGAGACGGCGTCCAACACCCCGATGCTGCTGACCGCGCTGCCGTTCCTCGGCACCGGGTTCGTCCCCCTGGAGACGTTGCCGACACCGGTGCGCGCCTTCGCCGAGCACCAGCCGTTCACGCCCGTCGTCGAGACGATGAGGTCCCTGCTCGCGGGCACCGCTCCCGAGGTCTCGACGGCTCTCCTCGCCGTCGGCTGGTGCGTCGCGATCGCCGCCGTCGGGTACGCGTGGTCCCGCGTGCTCTACCGCCGGGAGCGCGGCTGACGGATGTTGCCCACGTCACTCCGACCGCCGTGCGACGATGCCGTAAGGTAAGCCTTGCCTACAGAGCCTGCATCCGCGGGCCCGTCGGGGCCGTCTCGCCCCACGACGACAGCGAACCTCTGCGAAGGACATCATGCGCACTGCGCTCTCCCGCCGTGTCTGGCGACCGCTGGTCGCCGCGACGGCCGCCTCGCTCCTGCTCGCCGCCTGCGCCGCCGACGACGGCACCGAGCCGACCGACGGCGCGACGTCCGACACCGCCTCGGCCGCCTTCCCCGTGACGATCACGAGCACGTTCGGCGAGACCACGATCGACGCGGAGCCCACGGCGGTCGCCACCGTCAACTGGGGCAACCACGACGTGCCGCTCGCGCTGGGCATCGTGCCGGTCGGGTTCCCGAAGGCCACCTACGGCGACAACGACGACGACGGCGTGCACCCCTGGACGTACGAGGCCCTCGAGGCGCTCGACGCGACGGGCGACGACCTGCCGGTCCTCTTCGACGAGACCGACGGGATCCCGTTCGAGGACGTCAACAACACGGCGCCCGACGTGGTGCTCGCGGCGTACTCCGGCCTCACCGAGGACGACTTCTCGACGCTGTCCCAGATCGCGCCGACCGTGTCGTTCCCCGAGTTCGCCTGGGGCACCAACTGGAAGGACATGGCGCTGATCAACGGTGAGGCGCTCGGCCGCAAGGCCGAGGCCCAGCAGCTCGTCGACGACGTCCTGGCACAGATCGACGACGCGCTCGCGGAGCGCCCCGACATCGAGGGCAAGACCGTCGCGTACACGTGGGTCGACCCGGCCGACCCGAGCACGATCGGGGTGTACACGCCGCTCGACGCGCGCGTGCAGCTCCTCGACGACCTGGGCATGTCGACCGCGCCCTCGGTGGTCGAGCTCGCGGGCGACACGGACCAGTTCTTCGTGAACCTCGCCGCCGAGCAGGCCGACACCCTCGCGGACGCCGACGTGCTCGTCACCTACGGCGACGACACCACCCTGGCGACGATGCAGGCCGACCCGCTGCTCAACAAGATCCCGGCCGTCGCGCGCGGCTCGGTCGTCGTCGTCCCGGATGCGGACCCGCTGGCCTCGGCCACGTCGGGTCCGACCATCCTGTCGGTGCCGTGGGCGCTCGACGCGTACCTCGACCTGTTCCAGGCCGCGGCCGCCCAGGTCGGATGACGCTCACCGCCACGGCAGGGACGCCGGGTGCACCCCTCGGGGTGCGCCCGGCGTCCCTGCGCCGTCGGCGCGTGCTGGGCATGGCGGCGTGCGTCGTCGCGGTCCTGCTGGCCGCCGTGGCGTCCCTCGCGTTCGGCGCCCGCGTCGTCGGCTGGTCCGACGTCGTCGCCGGCGTGCTGCACCCCGACACCAGCGACATCGCACAGGCCGCCGTGCGCTCCCGCGTCGCCCGCACGCTCCTCGGGCTGCTCGTCGGTGCCGCGCTCGGCGTCGGCGGTGCGGTGCTGCAGGGGCTGACGCGCAACCCGCTGGCCGACCCCGCGCTCCTGGGCATCAGCTCCGGGGCGTCGCTCGCCGTGGTCCTGGGGATCATGCTGCTGGGCATGTCCACGCTCACGCAGTACGTGTGGATGGCGTTCCTCGGGGCCGCGCTCGCCTCGATCCTGGTGTACGCGATCGGGTCCCTCGGGCGTGAGGGCGCGACCCCGCTCAAGCTCGCGCTCGCCGGGGCCGCGACGACGGCCGCGCTCGGCTCGGGCGTGTCCATGGTGCTGCTCTCGCGCACCGACGTGCTCGACACCTTCCGCTTCTGGCAGGTCGGCTCCCTGGGGCGGGCCTCGTTCGCCGAGATCGCCCAGGTCCTGCCGTTCCTCGCCGTGGGCGCCGTCCTCGCCGTCGGGTGCGCGCGCGGCATGGACGCCATCGCGCTCGGCGACGACGTCGCCGTCGGGCTGGGTCAGCGCGTGGGGCTGATCCGCGCCGTCGGTGGTGCCGCCGCCGTCCTGCTGTGCGGCACCGCGGTCGCCGTCGCCGGACCCATCGGGTTCGTCGGCCTGGTCATCCCGCACCTGGCCCGCACGTTCACCGGCCCCAGCCACCGCTGGCTGCTGCCCGCCTCCGCCGCCCTCGGCGCGGCGCTGCTGCTGGCCGCCGACGTGGTCGGGCGCGTCGTCGCCCGACCGCAGGAGATCGAGGTCGGCATCGTCACCGCCGTGCTCGGTGCCCCGGTGTTCATCGCCATCATCCGACGGCACAAGGTGGCCGCGCTGTGACGGCCGTCCTGGCGACGGACCGCGCCGCCGGCGGCGTCGTCGCACAGGGCCGGCGCGCACGTGCGCGCCGGCACCGCACCGTGCTGGTCGTGCTCGTCCTGGCGGTCGTCGCCGTCGCCGTCGTCGCGCTGTGCGTCGGCCAGCGGTCGTACGCGCCGTCCGAGGTGCTGCGCGTGCTGCTCGGCGAGCAGGTGCCCGGCGCGTCGTTCAACGTCGGGGTGCTGCGTGCGCCGCGCGTGCTCACGGGGATCCTCGTCGGCGTCGCGTTCGGCATGGGCGGCGTCGTGTTCCAGACCATGCTGCGCAACCCGCTGGCGAGCCCCGACATCATCGGCGTGAGCGCCGGGTCCAGCGCGGCCGCCGTCGTGGCGATCACGATGTTCGGCCTGTCCGGCGCGGCGCTGTCCGTCGTGGCCGTCGTCGCCGGCCTCGTCGTCGCCGCGACGATCTACGCGCTGTCGTGGCGCAGCGGCGTGCAGGGTGCCCGGCTCGTGCTCATCGGCATCGCCGTCGGCGCGATGCTCGACTCCGTCATCGGCTACGCGATGACCCGTGCGGGCATCTACGACGCGAACGAGGCGCTGCGGTGGCTGACCGGCTCCCTCAACTCCGCGTTCTGGCCCGGGGTCGGCCCGCTCGCCGCCGCCCTCGCGGTCCTGGTCCCCACCCTGCTGGTCCTGGCACGGCGGCTGCCCGCGCTGCAGCTCGGCGACGACGCCGCCGCCGGGCTCGGGGTGTCGCCGGACCGCTCACGGCTCGCGCTCCTGCTCGTCGCCGTCGCCGTGATCGCCGTCGCGACCGCGGCGACGGGGCCCATCGCCTTCGTCGCCTTCCTGTCGGGGCCGATCGCCCACCGGCTGGTGCGCGGCACGGGTGCCCTCCTCGTGCCCGCCGCGCTGGTCGGCGCCCTCCTCGTCCTGGTGGCCGACCTCGTCGGGCAGCACCTGCTGGTGCACCGCTTCCCCGTCGGCGTCGTCACCGGCGTCCTGGGCGCGCCCTACCTGCTCTGGCTGCTGGCCAGGACCAACCGATCCGGAGGCTCCCTGTGACGGACGCCGTGCACACCCTCGCGGTCGAGGGCATCACCGTCGGGTACGACGACCGGGTCGTCGTGCACGACATGACGCTCGACATCGAGCCCGGCGCCGTCACGGCGATCGTCGGCGCCAACGGCTGCGGCAAGTCCACGCTGCTGCGTGCGATGGCGCGCCTGCTGCCCGCACGCACGGGCCGCGTCCTGCTGGACGGCACACCGATCGACTCCATGCGGTCGCGGGACGTCGCGACGGTCCTGGGGCTGCTGCCGCAGGCGCCCGTGTGCCCCGAGGGCATCGCGGTGGCCGACCTCGTCGGGCGTGGTCGGTACCCGCACCAGGGCTGGTTCCGTCGCTGGACGACGCAGGACGACGTGATCGTCGAGCAGGCGCTCGTCGCCACGAACATCCTCGACCTCGCCGACCGACCCGTCGACGAGCTGTCCGGCGGTCAGCGCCAGCGCGTGTGGATCGCGATGGCCCTCGCGCAGCAGACCGACGTGCTGCTGCTCGACGAGCCGACGACGTTCCTCGACGTGGCGCACCAGGTCGACGTGCTCGACCTCCTGGTCGACCTCAACCGCGACCGCGGCACGACGATCGTCATGGTCCTGCACGACCTCAACCTCGCGGCACGGTACGCCGACAGGCTGGTCGCGCTCACGGACGGGCGCCTCTACGCGCAGGGGGACCCGTCGGACGTCGTGACCGAGCAGATGGTCCGCGACGTGTTCGGCATGGCGGCGCGCGTCGTCCCCGACCCGGTCAGCGGGACGCCCCTGGTGCTGCCCCTGGGCCGGCACCGCACGGGCCGCGGCACGCAACCGGCGGGCGAGGCCGCCACGCGACCTGCCACCGAGCGCCCGGCGGCACAGCCCGTACCGTGAGGTGATGACGTCCGGCGACGACGCGGCGGCCCCGGCACCCGGCTGGGTGCAGGACGTCCTCGGCCCGGGCTACGAGCAGCGGACGCTCCCGCTGCCCGCGGACGACGCCGGGCCCGCCGTCGCGACGCTCGTGCGTCGGCTCCCCGTCGCGGGGGACGTCGACCTGGGCCTCGACGTGCTGTACGTGCACGGGTGGTCGGACTACTTCTTCCAGACCGAGCTCGCGGACTTCTGGGGCTCCCAGGGCGCCCGCTTCTTCGCCCTCGACCTGCGCCGGTACGGCCGCAGCCTGCGGCCCGGGCAGATCCCGGGGTTCGTCACGGACCTCGCGACGTACGACGTCGACGTGGCTGCGGCCCGCGCCGCCATGGCCGAGGACGTGCCGCCCGACCGGCCGCGGCGCCTCGTCGTCATGGGGCACTCGACCGGCGGCCTGACGCTCAGCCTGTGGGCCGCCCGGCACCCGGGTGAGGCGGCCGCTCTGGTCCTCAACAGCCCGTGGCTCGAGCTCCAGACCCGCGAGCTGGGGCGCGCCGTGCTGGAGCCGGTGGTGGAGGCCGACGCACGGCTGAACCCGGCTCACCGGCTGCCCGTCGTCGACCGCGGCTTCTACACGCGCGTGGTGTCCGACGCGTACGGCGGCGAGTGGCACTACGACCTGACGTGGCGCCCCGAGCACGGCTTCCGGGTGACGGCCGGCTGGCTCGCGGCGGTCCTCGCCGGCCAGGCCCGGCTCGCCCGCGGCCTGGACGTGCGCGTGCCGGTGCTGGTCCTGCTGTCCACGCGCAGCGCGCTCCAGCCCCGCTGGGAGCCGTCGATGAGCCGCGCCGACGTCGCGCTCGACGTCGCGGGCGTCGCCCGGCGTGCCGCCGACGTGGGCCGGCACGTGACCATCGTGCGCATCGAGGACGCGCTGCACGACGTCGTCCTGTCACCGGCACCCGTGCGCCGGACGGCCTACGAGGCGATGGCGCAGTGGCTCGCGGGCACCGTCACGCTGGACCACGCGGCCGTCGCCACCGCCCGTGCGCCGCACCCGCAGGGAAGCGCTCCGGCACGTCCTCCCCTGCCCGACGTGCCGGAGCGGCGCGGCCGGCGCTGAGGCCGGCCGCGCCCGCGGGCAGGTGCGTCCGGTACGTCCGTGCGGCCGGTACGTCAGTGCGGCTGGTACGGCGAGACGACGACCTCGATCCGCTGGAACTCCTTGAGGTCCGAGTACCCCGTCGTGGCCATGGCCCGGCGCAGCGCGCCGATGAGGTTGAGCGTGCCGTCGGCCGTGTGACCCGGGCCGAACAGGATCTGCTCGAGGGTGCCGACCGTGCCCACCTCGACGCGCTCACCGCGCGGCAGCTGCGGGTGGTGCGCCTCGGGGCCCCAGTGGAACCCCCGGCCCGGGGCGTCGGTCGCACGCGCGAGCGCGGCACCGAGCATCACCGCGTCGGCGCCGCACGCGACGGCCTTGACCAGGTCGCCCGAGCGCCCGACGCCGCCGTCGGCGATGACGTGCACGTACCGGCCGCCGGACTCGTCGAGGTAGTCGCGCCGCGCCGCGGCCACGTCGGCGACGGCGGTCGCCATGGGGGCGTGGATGCCGAGGGACACGCGGGTGGTGTGCGCCGCTCCCCCGCCGAACCCGACGAGCACACCGGCCGCACCGGTGCGCATGAGGTGCAGCGCCGCGGTGTACGTCGACGCACCGCCGACGATCACGGGGACGTCGAGCTCGTAGATGAAGCGCTTGAGGTTCAGCGGCTCGGCGCGCCCGGACACGTGCTCGGCCGACACGGTGGTGCCACGGATGAGGAACACGTCGACGCCCGCGTCGACGACCGTGCGCCAGTGCTCCTGCGTGCGCTGCGGGCTCAGGGCGCCCGCGACGACGACCCCCGCGTCGCGGATCTCCTGCAGCCGGGCACGGATCAGCTCGGGGCGGATCGGGGCGGCGTAGATCTCCTGCATCCGGGCGGTCGCGCGCGGCGCGTCGAGCGCGGCGATCTCCTCGAGCAGCCCGGTGGGGTCGTCGTAGCGCGTCCACAGACCCTCGAGGTCGAGGACACCGAGACCACCGGCGCGTCCCAGCGCGACGGCGGACGCGGGGCTCATCACCGAGTCCATGGGTGCCGCGAGCACGGGCAGGTCGAAGTGGTAGGCGTCGATCTGCCAGCCGACCGAGACCTCCTCCGGGTCACGCGTGCGGCGCGACGGCACCACCGCGATGTCGTCGAAGGAGTACGCCCGGCGTCCTCGCTTGCCCCTACCGATCTCGATGTCGCTGGTCACCCGACGAGCCTACCGGCGCGCGCCGGGTGACCCTGCGCGCGTCCCGGGGTGCGCCCCACGGTGCGCGCCTCAGCGGCCCGTGTAGTTGGGCGCCTCGACCGTCATCTGGATGTCGTGCGGGTGGGACTCCTTGAGGCCCGCCGGCGTGATCCGGATGAACTGCCCGCGCTCCTGCAGCTGCGGGATCGTGTGGGCACCGACGTAGAACATCGACTGGTGCAGCCCACCGACGAGCTGGTGCGCCACGGCCGACAGCGGCCCGCGGTACGGGACCTGCCCCTCGATGCCCTCGGGGACGATCTTCTCGTCGGTCGTCACGTCGGCCTGGAAGTACCGGTCCTTGGAGTACGACACCCGCCCGCGCGACGCCATCGCCCCGAGCGAGCCCATGCCGCGGTAGTGCTTGAACTGCTTGCCGTTGACGAACACCAGGTCACCGGGTGACTCGTCGCAGCCCGCGAGCAGCGATCCCAGCATGACCGTGTCGGCACCGGCGACGAGCGCCTTGGCGATGTCGCCCGAGTACTGCAGCCCACCGTCGCCGATGACCGGCACACCGGCCGGGCGGCACACCTGCGACGCGTCGTGGATCGCGGTCACCTGCGGCACGCCGACACCGGCCACGACCCGCGTCGTGCAGATCGACCCGGGCCCGACACCGACCTTGACGGCGTCGACGCCGGAGTCGACCAGCGCCTGGGCGCCGGCACGCGTCGCGACGTTGCCGCCGATGACCTGGACGTGACGCGTCGCGGGGTCCGACTTCAGGCGGCGGACCATGTCGAGCATGAGGCGGGCGTGCCCGTTGGCCGTGTCGACGACGAGGACGTCGACGCCCGCCTCGACGAGCGCGGTCGCCCGCTCCCACGCGTCGCCGAAGAAGCCGATCGCAGCACCGACGACGAGGCGCCCGTCGGCGTCCTTGGTGGACTGCGGGTACTGCTCGGTCTTGACGAAGTCCTTGACGGTGATGAGGCCCGCGAGCCGGCCCTGGTCGTCGACCAGCGGGAGCTTCTCGACCTTGTGCTTGGCGAGCAGCGCGGCCGCGTCGGCGCGGGCGATCCCGACCGGGGCGGTGATGAGCGGCATCGACGTCATCTCGTCACGCACGCGCCGCGTGGCGAACTCCGCGGCGGGGACGAAGCGCAGGTCGCGGTTGGTGATGATGCCCACGAGCCGACCGTCGTCGTCCACGACGGGCAGGCCCGAGACGCGGTAGGTGCCGCACAGCGCGTCGAGCTCCGCCAGCGTCGCGTCGGGCCCGACGGTCACGGGGTCCGAGACCATGCCCGACTCGGAGCGCTTGACCACGTCCACCTGGTGCGCCTGGTCGGCGATCGACAGGTTGCGGTGCAGGATGCCGACGCCGCCCTGGCGCGCCATGGCGACCGCCATGCGCGACTCGGTGACCGTGTCCATGGCCGCGGACACCAGGGGGACGCGCACGGTGATCTCGCGGGTCAGGCGCGAGGTGGTGTCGACCTGGGAGGGGATCACGTCCGTCTCGCCCGGCAGCAGCAGGACGTCGTCGTAGGTGAGACCGACCCGGGCGAACGGGTCCGCGGGTGACGTGGAGGAATCGGGCGCCGTCATCACCTCAGGATACGTGGCGGACGGCGGCGCCGGGACTCCCGCTCAGTCGATGATCCCGCGCCGCAGCCCGATGGCGACGGCCTGGGCCCGGTCCGACGCCCCGAGCTTGCGGAACAGGCGGCGGGCGTGGGTCTTGACCGTGTCCTCCGAGAGGAACAGCTCCTGCCCGATCTGCGCGTTCGACCGCCCGTGGCTCATCCCGACGAGCACCTCGATCTCGCGCTTGGTCAGCACCGGGTTGGGGTCGCCCGTCCGCGGGCCGACACCGGCGTCGGTGCGCGACACGTGCGCCTCCTGCAGCGGTGAGGCCGGGTGCGGCACAGCCGCCACCCCCGGCGGCCCGGACGACACGGGACTGGCCTGCACGTGCGCGGCGACGGCGGCGAGCTCGGCCCGGCCGACGTCGGGGGCCAGGAAGCCGCGCGCACCGAGCGCGAGCGCACGGTCGAGGGCCTCCCCGTCGTCGGGACCGGCGAGCAGCACGATCGCGGCCGACGGCGCGACGGAACGCAGCCGCCGGATCGCCTCCGCGGGGCCCGCACCCGGTAGGTGGGCGTCGAGCAGGACGACGGTCGGAGCGATGCGGCGCGCGAGCGCCAGCAGCTCGTCGGCCGTCGCTGCAGCGCGGACGGGTGCCAGCGAGGGCACACCGATCGATGTCACGACGAGCCGCTCACGAACGGTCGCCGAGCCGTGGCAAACCACGACTCCAGCCATGGGGTTCCTCCTCGCGCCGATCCCGTCACCACATGCGTGCACGGTCCATGCCTGCATCGGCGTTACCGGTGGGTCACGTTAGCCCTCAGGACCGACCGTCGAGAATCGAACGCGCCGTTTCCTCACGGTTGCGGGCTCACGCGTGCAATGACGTCATGCGAACGGGTCAAGGAGGCGAGAAGTAGTGACGGGCGTCACAGGGGCGAAGACTGGGTGACGGCTGCGAGCGCCTCGTGGACGAGCCCTGGGATCGTACGCGACCGGTGCACCGAGCGGTCGAGAGGCACGCGCTCCTCGGCCGCGTCGGGCACCATGACGAACTGCGGCAGGTCGGTGCGCTCCTGCGCGAGGCGCGCCACGACCGACAGGTCCGGGGTCGCGGACTCCGACAGGGTCACGACGGCCCGGGCGCGCGTCATGAGCGCCAGCTCGCCCGCGTGCCGCGTGGAGACGGGACCGGCGACGAGCCGCGCGTCGACACCGCCGTCCACGAGCGCTGCCGCCAGCACGTGCGCGACGACGGACCGCGGCTCCCCCGGCACCGGCAGGAGGAGGACCACGGGCGCGCCGGTGGGCGGGGGCGCCGCGGTGCGCGCCCGCAGCGCACCGAGCACGGCGCCGACGAGGGTCTCGCGGGCGTCGACACCCGGGCGCTCGACGACGGTCCGCCGCGCGAGCGCCGCGAGCGCCGGCTGCACCCGGTCGACCCACCACCGCGGGAGATCGAGCCCTGCCGGGTCGAGCAGCGCCGCGCAGCGGTCGGCACGACCGGTGAGCGCGGCGTCCACGAGCGCCGCGACGCTGGCGGCGGCTCCCGCCGGACCACCCGGGAGGGACGGGCCGGACGCGCCCGGCGTCACCGGCGCCCCGCCCGGGACGGGGAGCCTCCCGGTGAGGTCGTCGCTGCCGGCGGTGGGCACGGGCGGCGTGACGACAGCGTGCACGTCGGAGGACAGGGCGAGCCGCGCGGCCTCGGCCGGGGCCACCCCGTCGATGGTGAGCCGGCGCATCACCATGAGCCGCTCGAGGTCGTGGGCCGTGTAGCGCCGGTGCGCACCGGCGGAGTGCTCGGAGGGCCCCAGCCCGTAGCGCCGGTCCCACGTCCGCAGCGTCGCCGGGGCGACACCGAGGCGGCGCGCGACGGCGGCGACGGTCAGCGCGGGACCAGCCGAGGGCTCGTCTGCTGCGGGGACCATGAAGCGATTGTGCCAGCCGCGTGGCGCGATCCCATGAGCCCGCGCCGAACGGGCACCGGCGTCACGGACGGGCGTCCTGCACCTGCGTCCAGATCGCGCCAAGCACCGTTTCACACGATCGCGCCACAAAGTGGGTCTTGAACAACTTCTGACGCGGTTGTAGCGTGGCGTCACGTCGACACGGGGAACCGGGTCGGCCACCGACTTTCGTCCCGGCCCAGCGCCGCAGGACGACCACGCTGGAGCCAAGGAGGAACACATGGCCGAGATCTCGCGTCTCCCCGGACCGGTGATGGACCTGTGGGAGTGGCAGTTCGACGGCGCCTGCCGCGATGCGGACCAGGACCTCTTCTTCCACCCCGAGGGGGAGCGCGGCTCGGCCCGGCGCCGGCGCGCGGAGGCCGCGAAGGCCATCTGCGCGACGTGCCCCGTGCTCAAGGAGTGCCGCGAGCAGTCGCTGGCCGTGCGCGAGCCGTACGGCGTGTGGGGCGGGCTGTCGGAGGAGGAGCGCGCCACGGTCCTCGCCGAGCGTGCCGGCCGTCGCGTCACCGCCTGATCCTCCGCAGCGACGACGAAGGCCCCCTCCCGCAGGA
>Ga0233375_1001382_pt1 | contig 10865 bp, 10 predicted proteins | sample ElkDunMinimDraft_10_FD_191539 | JGI IMG/M metagenome (GOLD analysis project Ga0233375, IMG submission 191539) | Fecal eukaryotic communites from dung pellets of Tule Elk in California, USA - Elk Dung E16 | ecosystem: Host-associated > Mammals > Digestive system > Large intestine > Fecal | place... | reverse complement strand
CACCTGGACGCGACCGTGCCGGCGGATCACCTTGCACTTGTCGCAGATCTTCTTGACGCTCGGCTTGACCTTCATCGCGTTCGTTCCTCCGCCGCCGCGTCCCGAGCCACGTGGGCCCGACCGACGGCGTCTCGATGGTGGTGGTTACTTGTAGCGGTAGACGATGCGCCCGCGGGACAGGTCGTACGGGCTGAGCTCGACGACCACCCGGTCCTCGGGGAGGATGCGGATGTAGTGCTGCCGCATCTTTCCCGAGATGTGGGCCAGCACCTTGTGGCCGTTCGCGAGCTCCACGCGGAACATCGCGTTGGGGAGCGCCTCGATCACGCTGCCCTCGATCTCGATGACGCCGTCCTTCTTGGCCATGTCCTCCGCTAACTGTCGTGCTCGACGTGTCCTGCAGGTGGTCGTACCACCCCGCACCACCGGCCGGCAGACGTGCCGGACGCCGCCGGACCGTGACAGGTCCCGCGGACGAGCGAGGGGTGACTGGTCGCCGATGAACGGCGCACACAACCAACGAACGATCATACGGCATCCCGACGGTGGTCGGTACCGGCCCGCGCCCGGCTCGGGCCGCACCCCCGCGCGGAGCGCCTGCCGGCGCTCCGGCGGTCGACGCCGACGCCCCCGGCCGACGTCCCCCGGCCCGTGCGCGGACGTCGGGGGACACCGTCCACGCACGGGCGTCGCGGCATGGGACCGGCCCGCGTCGGCGACCGGACGACCTGCTCGTCGTCCGCTCCCCCACGGTGCCGCAGCCGGCGCCGGTACCGGCAGGGCCGTCGCGCAGGGCGCGACGCGGCGTCGCCGGGGGGCGGGCCCGCGCACGGGCCGGGTCACGGCGGTGTCAGAGCGCCGCGACCTCCACGCCGAGCGCCCGCAGCCGCTCGGCACCGCCGTCACGCGCGGTGAGCACGACGATGCCGTCCTCGAGCAGCGCGACCGTGTGCTCCCAGTGGGCGGCCCGCGAGCCGTCGTCGGTCACCACGGTCCAGTCGTCGCCCAGCACGTGGTTCGCCTCCGCGCCGCGCACGAGCATGGGCTCGACGGCGACGCACAGCCCGGGCCGGAGCCGCGCGCCGCGATCGCGGGTGCGGTAGTTCGGGACGTCGGGCGGCTGGTGCATCGCGGTCCCGATGCCGTGGCCGACGTAGTCCTCGACGATGCCGAACGGCTCGCCCCCCGTGCGGGCGGCGGCCGCCTCGACGACGTCCTCGACGGCCTCGCCGACCGCACCCAGCCGCTCCCCCGTCGCCAGGGCGGCGATGCCGGCCCACAGCGCGTCCTCGGTGGTGCTCACCAGCGCGAGGTCCGCGGGGTCGGCCGGGTCCAGCACGGCCGAGAACGCCGAGTCGCCGTGCCAGCCGTCGACGATCGCCCCGCAGTCCACGGAGACGACGTCACCGGGACGCAGCACCCGGGAGCCCGGGATGCCGTGGACGATCTCCTCGTTGACGGAGACGCACAGCGACGCCGGGTACCCGTGGTACCCGAGGAACGACGGCGTGGCACCGGCGGACCGGATGACGTCCTCCGCGACCGCGTCCAGCTCCGCCGTCGTCACGCCCGGGGCCAGCGCCGCCCGCACGGCGTCCAGCGCGTCCGCGACCACCAGGCCGGCACGCCGCATGACCGCGACCTGCTCCGGGGTCTTGTACTCGATGCGCTCGCGACCGAACACGACCGGGCCCTCAGGGCAGGACGGGGCTCAGCGCCGCGAGGAGCCGGGCCGTGACGTCGTCGACCTCGCCGAGGCCGTCCACCTGCACGAGCAGGCCGCGCGCCGCGTACACCTGCGAGATCGGGGCCGTCTGCTCGGCGTAGACCCCGAGCCGGTGACGGATGACGTCCTCGGTGTCGTCCGCCCGCCCCTCGATCTGCGCGCGGTTCGTCAGCCGCTCGATGACCACCTGCGGGTCCACCGTCAGCTCGATCGCGAGGTCGATCCCGCGGCCGGTCACGGCGAGGATCTCGTCCAGCGCCGCGACCTGGGCCACGTTGCGCGGGTACCCGTCCAGCAGGAACCCGTCGACCGCGTCGGCCTGCGCCAGACGGTCGCGCACCAGCTCGTTCGTCAGCTCGTCCGGGACGAGCGCACCGGACGCGGTGATGTCCTGCACCCGACGCCCGAGCTCGGTGCCGTTCTTGATGTTCGACCGGAAGATGTCGCCCGTCGAGATGGCCGGGACACCCAGCCGCTCCGCCAGACGGACGGCCTGCGTACCCTTCCCCGCTCCGGGGGGGCCGAGCAGGACGAGACGTGCACTCAACGCAAGAACCCTTCGTAGTGCCGCTGCTGCAGCTGGGACTCGATCTGCTTGACGGTCTCGAGGCCGACGCCGACCACGATGAGGATGGACGCGCCGCCGAACGGGATGTTGGAGCCGACCCCGAGCACGATGAACGCGATCATGGGGATCAGGGCGACCATGGCGAGGTAGAGCGAGCCCGGTGCCGTGATCCGCGTGATGACGTAGTCGAGGTACTCCGCGGTGGGGCGGCCGGCCCGGATGCCCGGGATGAAGCCGCCGTACTTCTTCATGTTGTCCGCGACCTCGTCCGGGTTGAACGTGATCGCCGTGTAGAAGTAGCAGAAGAAGATGATGAGGACGACGTAGAGCGCCATGTGCAGGGGCGCGCCCGGGTCCGCCAGGTTCACGCTGATCCACTGCACCCAGCCCGCGGTCGGGTCACCGAACTGCGCGATCAGCGTGGGCACCGCGAGCAGCGACGACGCGAAGATCACGGGGATGACGCCGGCCATGTTGATCTTGATCGGGATGTAGGTGCTCGACCCGCCGTACATGCGGCGGCCGACCATGCGCTTGGCGTACTGCACGGGCACCCGGCGCTGCGACTGCTCGACGAACACGACCAGGCCGATGACCAGCACGACGATCGCCAGGACGGCGATGAACTTGCCGACACCGCCGGCGCCGCCGGCGATCGACCACATGGCGCCGGGGAACGACGCGGCGATGGACGTGAAGATGAGCAGCGACATGCCGTTGCCGACACCGCGCTCGGTGATGAGCTCACCGAGCCACATGATGAGGCCGGTGCCCGCGGTCATGGTGATGACCATGATCAGCAGGGTGATCGGGCTGTCGTCCGGGATGACCTCGAGCGAGCAGCCCTGGAACAGGTTGCCGCTGCGCGCGAAGGTGATGATCGTCGTCGACTGCAGGACGGCGAGCCCGATGGTCAGGTACCGCGTGTACTGCGTCAGCTTCGCGGTGCCGGACTGCCCCTCCTTGTGGAGCTCCTCGAACTTGGGGATCACCACGCGCAGGAGCTGGATGATGATGCTCGCGGTGATGTACGGCATGATCCCGAGCGAGAAGACCGAGAGCTGCAGCAGCGCACCACCGCTGAAGAGGTTCACCAGCCCCAGCAGGTCGCTCTCGGCGGTCTGCTCGATGCAGGCCTGCACGTTCGGGTAGCTCACCCCAGGGGTCGGCAGGAACGACCCGATGCGGAACAGCACCATCATGCCGATGGTGAAGAGCAGCTTGCGCCGCAGGTCGGGCGTCCTGAACGCCCGAACGAATGCACCTAGCACCTGTCGTCCTCCTGCTGTGTGGGCCGTCCTCAGACCCCGTCGCCGTCGAAGAGCGGGACGGACCGCCGGTAGAGACTACCCCGCGGTCGGCGCGGGACCGCACCCGTTCCGGTCGCGACCCCCGTCAGTGGTGCCCGCCGACCCCCGGCGCACCGTCGGCCCGACGCCGACGACGCACCGCCGCGACCAGCAGCCCACCGGTACCGACCGCACCGAGCGCGAGCAGCGCGGTGCGCGCGAGGTCCACCCCGGTCATGGCCAGCAGGCCCGCGGTCGGGCCGGGTGCGCGCTCGGGCGTCGGCCCGGGCAGGTCGCCGCCGATCTCCAGGTGCACGACGAACGACGCCTCGCGGGCGCCGACCTCGGCACGGTTGCCGCTGGTCGCCGCGAGCGGGAAGGCGTACCCGACCTCGATCACGGTGCTCTCCCCCGCGGCGAGGGGGACCTGCGCGACCTGCGTGCGCTGCGCGGCCGCCAGGTCGCGGAACGACGCCGCACCGGCGCCCGACGCCGTGGCCCAGTCGAGCCGCAGGTCGTCGTAGAAGGCGTCCTCGAGCGCGGCAGGCGCGAGCTCGACCTGCTGGACCCAGGCGCGCAGGGTCCCCGCCGTGGGGCCGTCGTTGCGCACGCGCAGGCTCCGCACGGCCCGGTCGCCCGGCACGGTCACGGGGACGCCGACGAAGGACTCGTCGGCGGTCATGACGACCGACCCGTCCCACGCCAGCGAGACGGTCGGTGTCCGCCACTGCGTGTCCACGGCGGCGGGTGCGGTGGCGGTGGGCGAGGCCACCGCGGGGGCACCCCCCACGAGGGCGGTGGCCAGTGCCAGGGCCGGGACCAGGACCGCCCCGGCGACGGTGCGTGCGCGTCTCACGGCTGCTCCCCGGGTCGGAACGTGCGGAAGGTGAAGGTCAGCGTGTGCTCGGGCTCGTCGGCGGGGTCGACGTCCTCCGTGACGGTCGCCGACCACCTGTCGCTGCCGGTGACGGTGACGGGGTCGGCGACGCCGGGGACGGTGACGCTGCCGGTGGCCGTCACGGTGTCCTCGTGCGTGCCGGAGACCGGGGTCCACCGCGCGACGAGGCACCAGTACTCGGACGTCGGCGCGACCGCGTCCGTGTAGGTCGCGTCCCAGGGGGTCGACGTGAGGGCCGACCCCTGCGTCACCGACGTCGTGCACGCCTGCGCCGACGTCACCTGCGTGAGCGTCCAGGTGGACAGGCCGAACAGCCCGCCGGCCACGGACGGCTCGACCGTGTACGTCAGGCCGTGGTTGCCCTGCGCCAGCGAGTCGACCTGCACGGGGATCGCGACGGCGCCCTGGCTGTGCAGGACCCGCGCCTCCTCGGGCCCGAACGTGTGGGCCAGGGTCGTGGTCCCGGCCGTCGCGAACGACACCTCACCGGGCGCGCCGACGCCGAACACGGCGACACCGAGCGGGACCCGTGCGTCGACGCCGACGGCGTCGCGCCACAGTGCGGCGGTCCCGCCGACACCGGCGCCGAGCAGCGCCGCGGCCAGGACGACCAGCGCGGTGGCGCGCCGGCGTGCGGGGGGACGGACGTGGGTCGTCATGACGTGAACCCCTCACCGTCGCGCACCTGCGCGAGCTCGATCCGGATGCCGCCGAGCGGTACCGCGGCCGCGTCCTCGACGGCCGGGACCGTGCCCGTGTGGCCGGGGGCGACGACGGGCAGGGTGCCGCCGACCTCCAGGGTGACCACGAGCGTCCAGGCCTCGAGGTCCTGCGTCCCGGCGGGCGTCAGGCTGTCGGGCGGTGCCGGCAGGACGACCGCCGTGCCGACCGGCACCGGGGCGGTGGCGGCGGCGCGCGGCGCCTGGACGCGGTAGGTGGCGGTGACGTCCTGACCGGGGCCCGGGTACCCGTCGTCCCAGGCCACCGTCAGCCGCGCCGCCAGGTTGTCGCCGTCGAGCCGCGGCACGAACCGCTGCGTGAGGGTGAGCGTGTCGCCCGGCGTCGCGAGGTGGTCGGCCGTCACGCCGTCCGCCAGGGTGGCGACGGTGCGCGGCGCGGCCACGTCGGCGCTCGTCTCCTGCCAGGTGGCGGCCCCCACGAGCTCCACGTCGAGGTCGCCGGTGCGCAGCGTGCCCGCCGCGGCCACGCCGCCGTCGTCCCACCACGCGTACGTGAGCCCTCCGACCAGGCCCGTCACCACCAGGCCGGTGGCGGCCAGGCGCAGCACCTCCCGGCGGTTCATCGCGCACCTCCTGCCGTCGCGGGACCTCCTGCCGTCCCCGGTCCTCCTGCCGTCCCCGGCTCCCCTGCCGCCGCCACGGTGGCGCCGACGACGTCCGGGCCTCCCGGGTCCCCGGCGGACGCAGGGCGGTCGCGCCGCACGAGCATCACCGCGGCGTACCCCAGGAGCGCCGCGGCCACCCCGGCCACGAGCGGCCCGCGAGCCTGCCCGAGCCACGACGAGAGGTGCCCCACCCAGGGGACGTGGTAGACCGCCACGGCCTTGACCTGCTCGGGGACCAGCGGCTCGTCGTCGGCGCCGTTGGCGTCACCGCGGGTCACGAACCGCGTGCCCTCGGCCGTGAAGAGCTTCTCGACCACCCGGTGGGTGATCAGGGTCGGGTCGTCCGGCACGGGCTGGAACGTCACGACGTCGCCGACCTCGACCTCCACCGCGGCGTCCTCCACACCGCGCACGACGACCACGTCACCGGGCGCGTACGTCGGCACCATCGACCCGGTCAGCACGGTCAGCGCGGCTCCGCCGAGGAGCCGCGGGACCACCGCGAGCGCGACGACGGCGGCGAGCACCGCGAGCAGCGCGCACGTGGTCAGCGCGGACAGGGCGCGGGTGCGCCGGCCGTCGCGTCGGCAGGCCTTGCGGGTGCTCACGAGATCCTCCTCTCCGAGGGCAGGTGCGGGCGGGTGCGGGGACGGTCGGGTCCGGGCGGGGCCGGGCGGGTCTGCTGGTCGGCCCCGCCCGGGCCGACCCGTCGTGGTGGGGCGGGCGCCGACCCGCCCCACCACGTGCGGTCACGGCGCGGGCGTGGGCGTCGCGGCCGTGAAGTCCGTCCCGGAGCGCACCTGCTCCAGCGTGACGGCCAGGTCGCCGAGGGCGGTCGCCTCCTGCACGGACACCTGGTCCGGCGTCCCGGCGTCGAACGTCGCGGTCACCACGACCGTGAGGTTCGGCGTGGCGTCGTCACCGGTCTGCACCTCGGTCCGGTCGACGACGACGGCGTCGGTGTCGGTCGGGTTGCCGGCGTCCTGCCCGGCGCGAGGCGCCCGGAAGCGGAGCGTGGTGTCCGTGCCGAGCGCGATGTCGTCCGCCAGGACGGCTCCGTCGGCGTCGAGCACGTCGTACGTGACGCTCATGCCCTCCGGCAGCGTCGCGGCGGCGTCCACCCTGTCGACCGTCAGCTCGGCGACGAGGTTGTCACCCTCGAGCGCGACCTGGAACCCGTACGTGCCCTGGGCCACGTCGCCGGGGACCATCCGCCAGGTGGCGATGTCGATGGCGTGCGGGCCGTCGGTGCGGTCCTCCGACACGTCCTGCCAGGCCGGCGTGCCCACCGGCGCGACGTCCAGGTTGCCGTTCGTGATCACGCCGCCGGCGACGGAGGCGCTGTCGCTCCACAGCGCGAACGTCGTGCCGCCGGCCAGGAGGGCGACGCCCGCTGCCCCGGCGATGACGCCCTTGGTCCTGTTCTTCATGGTTGCCTACCTCTCTGGTCGACGCCCGGGACGGGCGGTGCAGCACCTCCCGGACGGGAGAATGCGGTTCGGGGGGTTCAGGGGGTTCGGGGGGACGAGGTGCCTGGGCGGCGCGGTCAGGACCGCGGGACCACCTGGCGCCCGGCGGTGCACGTGACGTGGGCGCCCGCCGCCAGCTCGGCGACGGTCACGCCGGTGCCGCTGCCGTGCGCGCCGCAGTCGAGGTGGAGCGGTTCGCCGGTCACGAGCGGGGACCCGTCGCGCGTCTCGGTCACCAGGTCCGCGACCGACACCTGCCGCACCGGCAGGGACCCGGTGTTCCGCACGACGTAGCTCCAGGTCACCGTGGTCCCGGGCGCGAGCGTCGCCCCGCTGGGCAGCGCCACGCCGTCGACGGCCGCGGTCTTCTCCACGCTCAGCCCGACGCCCGGCAGGTCGACGGCCGCGCACCGGCCGGCCAGCTGCGTGACGGACCCGTCCTCGCAGGTGACCGCGTCGTCGGCACCGGGGGGGACGGTCGTCGCGAGGGCGACGTTGCGGACCGCGGCATCGGGGGCGTGCGGGATGCTCGTGAGCGCCAGCTCGTACGTGAGCGTCACCGTGGCACCGACCTCGAGGGGCCCGGACCACGTGATCCGCTCGCCGTCGACCACGACCGTGCCGCTGGACGCCGTGACCGCGCCGACGGTCCCGTACGGCAGCGCAGCGCCCAGGTCGTCGACCACGTGCGCGGGCCGCTCCGCGGGGAACCCGACGTTCCCGGTGTTGGTGACCGTGACCGTGTACCGCACCGCCCCGGTCTCGGCGGTCACGTAGGGGACGTCCGCGGACTTGGTCAGCGCGAGCCGCGTCACCAGCAGCTGCACCGGCCAGTCCTCGGTCTCCCCGGCCAGCACGGGGCCGGTGCCGGAGCCGAGCTCCGCCGTCGCGGTCGAGGTGCGCAGCCGCAGGAACGACGCGCCGCCGACCGCGTCCGCAGGCACCGAGGACCAGGTGAGGGTCACGGTGTCGCCGTCCGGCGAGGTGCCGGGGCACGGCACGACGTCGGAGCGCTCGTCGTCGTCGAACCTCCCGTCACCGTCCCAGTCGAGCCAGCCGGCCACGTGCGTGTCGCCGCCGCGGCAACGCGCCGTCGCCAGGGCGTACGACGCCATGACGACCGGCTCGACCTCGACCGCCGCCGGGGCGCCGCCCGCGCCGAACGCGTCCTCGTCGGGGACGTCGGCGCTCGCGTCGGCGCTGAACGGCACCGTCGTGTTCGCCCGGGTGTCGACGCCGAGGCCGGTCGGCGGGCCGCCACGGGTCGCGAGCGCGGTCGTCACCTGCCCGCAGCCGTACCCGCACACGGTCCCGGCCAGGCGGGTCGTCCCCCACCACAGCTCCCCGCCGGTCCACGTCGGCCGCACGAGCGCACCGGCCACGCCGTAGCTCTGCGGTGCGTCACCGTGGTCGACGCCGAGCACGTAGCCCACGGCCGCGGCGCTGTAGCCCTCGCCCAGCAGCTCGACCTCGAGCTCCTCGACGTCCTGGGCCAGCAGGACGGCGGTGGCCGACCCGTCCCCGCACTGCTCCGACTCGTTGTACAGCCGCGCCGACCAGTCCTGGCCCGCCTGCGTGACGTCGACGGTGGCGGTGTGCGTCCGGTTCGCGCAGCGCCCCTGGTAGCGGTCGACGACGCGCCACGGGGAGCCCGTCGAGGACCGCGCCGTCGCCCGGACGTGCTCGACCACCCACTCGCTCGCGGGGTTCTCGCCCTGGCTGAGCGACTCGGCCTCGGCGAGCACCAGCCCGCCGAGCTCGACCGGGTCGCTGCCCAGGCGGCGACCACCCGCGCGACCGCCCTCGTCGTACCGGACGACCTCCGCCTCGCACGAGACCGTGAACCGGGTGAGGCCGTAGTCGGTCACCTGCCGGATCCCGGCGGGCGGCATGCCGGGGTAGAGCTGCCCGAGCCCGTCCGTCGACCGGCCGGTCGTCCCGTCCCCGTTCTGCCAGGTGTTGCCGCTGGGCGTGTACGCGGCCACGGGGCCGTCGCCCGACAGGTCGGACAGCGTGCAGGTGACCTCGAGCCACGTGTCGTCGCCCATCGCGTGCCAGTTGGTGACCGTGGCCCCGTCCGCGATCGGGCGACCCGCCTGCGCCCAGGAGATCCAGGCGATCTCCGGAGCGTTCGCGCTCGGGTGCGGGGTCCCCGTGGCGTACACCGGCGCGCCGGTGGTGCTGCCGACGAGCGGCTCGTCCGCGGAGGCCGCGGTCGTCACACCCAGCACGGGTACGAGGGTGAGCCCGAGCCCGGCCGCCACCGCCCCCGCGAGGATCCGCGCCGCGGTGCCGCGGGTGACGCACTTCCTCGACCGACGTCCGCTGCTGTGCATACCGAGCCTCCTGCCGCGTCCCTCCCCGTCGCACCCCCGTGGCAGGGAGGGGGCGACATCCCCCTCTTCAGGGGGAGCGGGATCACGGTACGCAACCCGTGTGGACGAACGTCCAGTCCGACATTCCGCAGAACTTCCGGCGCCGGGGGACGTTACGACGGACCGGCCGTTCGCCCGTTCGGACCAGGGGCCCGCGGTCCAGGACGTTGGTCCCGCGCGCGGGCACGGCGTGACGAGCCCTCCCGCCGATGTCACCGGCCGTCCCCGGACCTGCGGCTCCGACGACGCGCGCCGTCGCGCCCCCGTCCGAGCGACGCCGCGGCGCGGCGGGCGTTCGCCCCGGGCGGCCTACGCGGTGGGCGGCGCGGCCCCGCGCCGGACATCACGACGACGCCGAGCCCCACCCAGCAGCATCGACCCGGTCCCGACCGCGACCACCCCGACCAGCGCGGCCCGCAGCCCCTGCAGGACCGTGTGGGCGAGCGGCCCCGCACCGGCCCCTCCTGCCGCCTGGACCTCCGCGATCGTGACGATCGTGTCGACCTGCGGCGTCACGGCGCCGGTCCCCGCGGACCCGGAGGGCGACGTGGCCGCGGCCCTGGCCCACGTGCTCCCGTCCAGCCGCAGCAGGACCTCGTACGTGGCCTCGCGGGGCGCGACGTTCGCGCGGTTGCCCGACGTCGCGTCCGTGGCGAGCGCGGTCACCACGGTGACCTCGGTGCTCGCCCCCCGCGTGAGCAGCACGTCGACCACGGGCGTCGCACCCGCCGTCGCGAGCCGCCGGAAGGACGAGCGCCCGTCCCCCGACGCGGTGCGCCACGTGAGCGTCAGGTCGGCGTAGAAGTCCGCCTCGGGCGCACCGTCGGCCGGGTGCGCGTCGTCGGGGCCGGGGTCGGGATCGAGGAGCCGCACGTCCCGCACCCAGCCGCGCAGCACCGCGTCGGTCGGGCCGGCGTTGGTCACGGTGATCGTCCTGCCCTGGACGCCGCCGGGCACCACGACCGGCGCACCCGAGAACGTCGCGGAGCTGGCCGTGGCCGGCGGTCCGTCCCACGCGAGGTCGACGCTCGGACCGTCCCACGTGGTCACGAGGTCGTCGCCCGACGCAGCGCCCGCGGCGCCGGGCGGCACGACGAGCGCCAGGACGACACCCGCCACCAGAGCCCGGAGGGCGGGGGCCGCCCGCGTCACCGGCCGGGCCGGAACGTGGTGAACGTGAACGTCAGGCGGTGCG
>Ga0233375_1001379_pt1 | contig 10884 bp, 10 predicted proteins | sample ElkDunMinimDraft_10_FD_191539 | JGI IMG/M metagenome (GOLD analysis project Ga0233375, IMG submission 191539) | Fecal eukaryotic communites from dung pellets of Tule Elk in California, USA - Elk Dung E16 | ecosystem: Host-associated > Mammals > Digestive system > Large intestine > Fecal | place... | reverse complement strand
CGACCGCCGCGGCCCCGCGGTCCGTCTGCGCGGGGACGACGGCTCGTGGCAGACGTCGGGGCGCCGGCTGCGTCCCTTCGACAGCATGCTCTCCGAGGTCGTAGATCCCGTGGGTGCGCCCGAGCTCGTGCTGGTCCGCGAGCGCCTGCGGTCCTGGCGCTTCTACGACCAGTTCCGCACCGACGCCCTGGCTCCGGCCCGCGCCTCGCACGTCGGGACCCGCACCCCGGCCCTCGCGCACGACGGCGCCGACCTCGCCGCCGCTCTCGAGACGATCCGGGAGCTGGGCCTGGCCGACGAGCTGGACGCCGCCGTCGAGGACGCGTTCCCCGGGTCGAGCGTGCGGGTGCGCGTCGCGGACGACGGCCGGTTCTCCCTCGCGCTGCGCCAGCACGGCCTGCTGCGCCCGCTGGGCAGCGCAGAGCTGTCCGACGGGACGCTGCGCTACCTGCTGTGGGTCGCGGCGCTGCTCACGCCGCGCCCGCCCGAGCTGCTGGTCCTCAACGAGCCCGAGACGAGTCTGCACCCCGAGCTGCTGCCCGCGCTCGGGGCCCTGGTCGCGGGGGCCGCGCGGCGCACGCAGGTCGTCGTCGTGACGCACTCGCACGCGCTGGTCCGGGCCATGGACGAGGCCGCGGGACGGTCGCGGGCCGCGGTCCCGGCGCCCGTGCACGTCGAGCTCGTCAAGGAGCTCGGCCAGACGACCGTAGAGGGCCGCGAGGGCCCGCTCGACGAGCCGCAGTGGCACTGGCCCAGGCGCTGAGCGCAGGATGCGGCCGCGGCTCGCCGGGCGTGCCGCGGCCCCATCATGCGCTCGGCGACCGCGATCAGCCGCGCACGGACCCCAGGTACAGGCTCGTGACCGACGCCGCGACCTCGGTCAGCCTGCTCGGCGTGCGACCCACGAGCTCGTCCAGGTCCATGGGGCCCGGGGCGATCGAGAACGCGGCCGCGATGCCCGCCGCGCGCGACCGCAGCGCGGGCAGCAGGACCTGCCCCGCGATCACGACGACGGGCGGGTGGCCTGGCGCGGCCGCCGCGAGCGCCCCGATCGCGTCCGCGACCTTGCCGTTGAGCGACTGCGAGTCGAACGAGCCCTCGCCCGTGAGCACCAGGTCGGCACCGGCCACGGCCGCCGGCAGACCGATCGCCTGCGCGACCAGGGTCGCGCCCTGCTCGGTCTCGGCGCCGAGCACCGCGACGAGGGCCGCCGGCACGCCTCCCGCGGCCCCGGCCCCGGGCAGCTCGTGCGTGCGTACCCCCGTCTCGCGCTCGAGCACGTCCGCCCAGCGCACGAGCGCCGCGTCGAGGTAGGCGACGTCGGCCTCGCTCGCCCCCTTCTGCGGCCCGAACACCGCAGCCGCCCCACGCTCGCCCACGAGCGGGTTCGTCACGTCGACGGCCAGGCGCCACCGCACCTGACGGGCGCGCGGGTGCAGTCCGTCGAGGTCGAGGCCGGTGACGCGCGCGAGCCCCTCGCCGCCGTCGGGTACGAGCGTCCCGGCACGCCCGTCGTGGGTCGAGGCCGCGACCGTCGCGGGTGGGTGCGCCAGCAGCCGCGCGCCGAGCCCCGTGAGGAGACCCGCGCCGCCGTCGGTCGACGCCGACCCGCCGAGGCACACGACGACCTGCTCGACCCCGGCGTCCAGCACCGCGGCGGCGACCAGGCCCGTGCCCCGCGTGTGCGCGTGCAGGGGCTGCAGGGCCACGTCGCTCACGCCCGGCAGGCCGCTCGCGGCGGCGAGCTCGACCACCCCGGTCCGGCCGTCGGCCGAGACCCCGTACCGGGCGCGGTGGGACCGACCGATCGCGTCGACCGTGTCCACCTCGCGCGCCTCGACCCCCCAGGCGGCCAGGAGAACGTCGAGGGTGCCTTCGCCCCCGTCCGCCATCGGCAGGACGGTCAGCTCGGCGTCGGGCGCGACGGCCAGGACCCCGGCGGCGAGGTGGCGGGAGACCTCGGGCGCCGTCATCGAGCCCTTGAACGAGTCGGGCGCGACCACCACGCGCAGCCCCCTGACGCCCGGTCGCGAGGGAGTGACGGTCGGGACGGCGTTCGTCGTGGCGGGCACGCCCCGATCGTAGCCAGGCGGCTCCCGGCGTGCCCGGGCGCAGCGTCCTCGTCAGCTGCTCACGGGAGCACCGCCGACCGCCGTCCGCGCGGCGACCGCAGCCTCGATGCGAGCCTGCGTGCGGACCTCGCGCCGCCGACGTGCGCGCCGCACCGCGAGCACCGCCCCGACGAGCACGAGCAGCGACCCCAGCTGGACCCAGGGCAGCGCCCACGTCCCGAACCCCGCCGCGGCGGGCTCGAGCGCGACGTCGACCACGTCCTGGCCCACCAGGAGCGGCGTCGCGGCCACCTCCCCCGAGACCTCGCCGAGGGGCCAGACGTCGTCGAGCACCACGCTCGCGCTCACCTCCTGCCCGGGCAGCACCTCCCGCTGGACGGGCGCCGAGACCTCGTGCGCGTCCCACCCGGACGGGCCCGCACCGACGACCTGCGTGCGCGCGCCGAGACGCACGTTGCCCTCGTTCACGACGGTGTACCGGATGCGCAGCGCCCCGGGCGCGAACGGGTTCCAGCTCGGCACGTAGGTCGCTCTGACGTGCGTGACAGCGAGCGCCGGGGCCAGCGTGCCGGTGACACGCAGGTGCACGCGAGCTCCCACGCGCGGGGCGAACGTCACGGCGGACCCCGGGCCCTCGGCCTGCGACAGCGCCGCGACGACCCCGGCCGGATGGTCGCCGGGGGCCGCGTCGGCGGGTACCGAGACCGTGAAGGGCACGGTCACGGACGACTCTGCGGCAACCTCGACCTGCTGGGTCGAGCCCGCCGTCCCGCCCTCGCCCAGCGTGATCCACGCACCCCCGTCGGTCGGCTTCGTCCCCGCGGGCAGCAGGTCGAACTGCCCGTCCTCGGTCACGACGCCGTCGCTCGCGTACACGTCGAACGTCGCCGGGTGGTCGCTGAAGTTCGTCACGGTCACGTGGTCGGCCACCTGCCCTCCCGGGTCGACCGCGAGGCGGAACGACACGCGCCCGTCCGGGCCGTCGGCGGTCGAGGGCTCGACGGCCCACGTGGTCCTCGGGACCGGGTCGGTCGCCGCGGTCTCGGCGGGTGTCGCGGCTGCGGCGGGGGATGCGGCTGCGGCGGGGGATGCGGCCGCGGCGGGTGCGGCCGCGGCGGGTGCTACCCGCGCGGTGAGCACACCGCTCAGCAGGGTGGCCGCGAGCACGACGGCTGCGGCCGTGCCGGTGAGGCGGGCGGCCGTACGAGGGCCGCCGGCCACGGGTCGGGGAGAGGCGTTCATCGGTGAGCTCCGAGCAGGGAAGAGTCGCGGCCCTCCGGTCGACCTGCACGCAGGGGCGCGCGACGTCGTCGGGCGGGCGAAAGGGCAGGCGGAGGGGAAGGACGAGGGCGAAGGGGGCGGACGGGCCCGCCCGGAGGGAGACGACCCGCCGGGCCCCGGCGCGCCGCGAGAGCGCACCGGGGCCCGACGGTTCCTCGGGCGAGCGTCAGTCGACCGGGAAGAGCGAGACCGTCAGCGTGCCCGCGTAGTCGCCCGCGCGGGTGTCGACGGGGACCTCGAGCGCCAGGTCGGCCGAGACCGTGGTGGTGCCCAGGCGGCCGTCCGACGCCGCGGTCGCGAGCGTCGCCGGGGCCCCGAGGCCCGTGCCACCCCCCAGGAGCGGCGCGACGGGCGACCCCGCGCTCACGCCCTCCTTGGCGGAGACCAGGCCGGGCGTCCACCCGAGGTTCTGCGCCCGCAGCGTCCGGGGCCCCGAGGAGAGGTCTCCCGACTGGCCGGAGACCGTCCAACCGCCCGTCCCGACGGTGGCGGCCGCGCGCGAGTCGGTCACCGAGACCTCCGGGAGCCTGCCCGCGAAGCGCAGCCGGTCGCCCACGTTCTCACCGCCCGTGAGCGCGACGCCGGCTCCCGCGTCCGCGACCGACAGCGTGAGCCGGCCGTCCACCTCGCCGGCCTCGGGCACGGTCGCGAGCAGCGGGATGCCGTCCGTGTCGTTCGCGGCCCACAGCTCGTGGGACACGCGGCCCACGTCGGAGTTGTCGAGGTACGCGCCCCGCACCGGGTCGGTGCCCGTCGCGGCGGCGGCCAGCAGCTCCGAACCGGGGCCCTTGGCGTACACGGGCACGAGGTGGTTGGTGTGGCCGCCGCTGTTCCAGCTCACCTGCGGGGCCCCGCCCTGCACGCCCTGGACCGGGGTCCAGGCCGGGTTCGCCGCAGGGCCGGAGAGGTAGCCGCACTCGTGGTCGGCCGTGATGACGACGAGGGTCTCGTCCCAGCTCGAGCTCTTCTCGACCCAGTCCACGACCGTCTCGATGGTCCGGTTGAAGTCGACCTGCTCCTCGACCGCACCCGCGGTGTTGTTGTCGTGCGAGGCCCAGTCGATCGCACCGCCCTCGATCATGACGAAGAAGCCCTCGTCCGAGGCGTTCGACAGGACGTTGAGCGCGGCGTCCGTCATCTGCGGGAGCGAGGGCACGTTGTCGTTCCGGGGCGCGGTGAAGGGCACGTCGCCCGGCTTGAGCGCCGTGCGGTCGGCCTGCAGCGTGCCCCCGACCTGCGCGGTGCCCAGGACGTGCGTGGGCGTGTCGCCCTCGGCGAGCGCGAGGAAGTCGTCCTTCGACTCGACCAGGTCGAACGCCGACTGGCCGTCGACCAGCGCGTCCCACTGCGCCTCGCCGACGTAGTCGTACTTCGGGGTCGAACGCCTGTCCCCGTTGTCGTCGTACCAGGGATTGCCCGCACCGAAGATCACGTTGGCGCCAGAGTCCATCATGTCGGCCGCGATGTCGTGGTAGTTGTTGCGGTGCTCGTTGTGCGCCAGGTAGGAGGCGGGGGTCGCGTGGGTCCACGGGACCGACGTGACGACGCCCGTCGCCTTACCGAGCTCGAGCGCGCGCTCGGCGACCGTCCTGAGGTCCTGGTGGTTCTCGTCCTGGCCGATCACGTTGTTGAGCGTCTTGACGCCCGTCGCGAGGGTCGTGGCCGCGGCCGCCGAGTCGGTCGAGCTCTTGAGCGGCGCGGAGAAGCTGCTCCAGTTCTGGACCGGGTCGTACGTGTTGCCGAGCTGGTAGGTGGACATCGCGAGAGCGACCGGGAACTCCTGGTAGACCTGCGTGCCACCCTGCCCAGGGACCGGGGTCGAGACGCCGCCGGGCTTCACGGTGCTCTGGTAGGCCGTCCGGCCGTGCTCGAACTGGCTGCCGAGGTCGACCTGGTTGAACCCCATCCCGTCGCCGATGAGGTGGATGATGTTCTTCGGCCCCGGCGTCCCGGGGTCGGCGGACGGCGCGGCGAGCGCCGGCGTGGTCGAGGAGATCGCGATACCTGCGGCGAGGACGCCGGTGCCGGCGATCCGCAGCCACGTCATCGGTACACGTGAAGTCATGGTCTCTTCCCTGTCGAGGTCTGGTCCGGTCCGGAGTCGATCCGGCCGGCACTCCAGAGCCAAGCGGTCAGAGGTGGCGACAGGGTGAACGGTGAGGGGCGCAGCGAGGGCGGGTGGAGGAAATGTCCGCCTCAGCGCAGCGGCGGCAGGTCCGCGAACCGCACGAGCTGACCCACGGCCCGCTCGGCGCGTTCGTCCAGCCACGGCATGGGGAACAGCTCGATCGTCCAGTCCTCCGTGGAGGCGAAGACGCCCGTGGGCACGACGAGGTCGCCCAGGAAGGCGAAGAGCGGGCGAAGCGCCTGGTCGATCACGAGGGTGTGCCGCGCCGTGCCGCCCGTCGCGGCGAGCAGCACGGGCTTGTCGACCATCGCGAGCGAGTCCACCAGATCGAAGAACGACTTGAAGATCCCCGAGTACGAGCCCCGGAACACAGGCGTCGCGACGATCAGCAGGTCCGCCTGCTCGACGGTCTTGAGCGCCAGCTCGAGGCCCTCGCTGCGCATGCCGATCACGGTCGCGGTCGCGACGTCCTGCGCGTGGTCGCGGATCTCGACCGTGCGCGCGTCGACCGCGGTCCCGGCCGCGGTCAGGCGCGCCACCGTCTTGTCGAGCAGCAGGTCGGTCAGGGCGCGCGTGGTCGAGGGGAAGCTCACCCCACCGGTCACGGCGACGACGCTCAGCGCGCGCTGTCCGGTGGGAGCGGGCTGGGCGGGCACTACGGGCATCGTGAGCTTCCTTCACTGCGGCTGCTGCGGGTCTCGTCCTGCGTCCCCTCTGGAACACGGGTGGAACGCAGGATCATCCCACCGCGGGAGCCTCTACCGCTGGATCACCTGGGCGGGGACGCCGAACGTCTGCTCCTGGAGAAGCGTGTCGATCGCCGCCCGCTGGTCGTCCGACCGGTACGTGATCCGGACGAGCCCGCGGTCGACCTGGTCACCCGGGGCGAGCTCGACGACGTGCTCGAAGGGGTGCACGATGACGTCGCCAAGATCGTCGGGGTGCTCGAAGACCTCACCGCCGCGCCCGACGCTGCCGGTGGAGCTTCGGGCAAGGCCGGGCGGTGGCGTTGGGCCACCCTCGGAATCGACGACAGGGTCGCGCTCTGGTACGAGCTGCGCGAGTGGGTCGACTGGTACAACGCCCGCTACGGGCATGCCCACTCGGACCTCTACATCCCGCCGTGCTGGCCCAAGCACCCGATCGCGGTGGAAGAGCTGACCGCGCTCATGGTCTCTCACCAGGCTGCGCACGCCGTCACCGACCCCTCAGACGCGCTCATCGCATGGCACGACCGGTGGCTGTGGCCCGCGATCGCCCGCTTGCACAACAAGCAGGCAGGCGGTGGTGTCGCTCGCTGCACAACGAGCACCCACGACGTCAAGAACGAGGTCGTTGTCAGTGTGATCGCCGATAATGTGTTCGCCCGCTACGTCCACGACGACGTCGCGGCACACAACGAGGCGCCCAGCGACGAGGCCGCCCCCGGCGACCAGGAAGTTGCATGAGCATCCCGTACGTCTACTCCATCACCGAGACCCGCGACCGGCTGGGCACCTTCCTCGACGAGATGAACGCCGGCGCCGCCGGACCTCTCATCCTCGGCCAGCGCGGAGCCCCGAACGGGGTGCTCCTCGCCTTCGAGCTCTTCGACGAGATGCGCGACCAGCTCGCCGAGTACGAAGCGCAGACCCTCGCCCCGGCCATGCTCGAGCGCACCACGCACCCGGCAGGCACCACAACGAGCCCACTGCACGTGCTCACGCCTGGCGGCCCGGACGTCGAGGTCACCTACTGGCCCGATCTCGTCGCGGACCTCCGCGACGGGAGCTCGCCGGACCTCGTGGACGCGATCGCGGCCGTGGCCGCCGGCGACGTCGAGGGCACCGCCCTTGGCCCCACGCCGTTGCGGTGGTTCCTCGTCGTCGCTGGAGACGACACGGCCGCGGTCACCGGCTGGCACCTGATCTGGCACCTCGCCGGCGAGGCCGTCGAGCTCGTGGCCGCGTACCCCATCTCTCCGCTGCTGGCCCGCGCTTGGCAGGCGAGCCCGGAGCCGAGTTCCTGAAGGATCCGACCGTTACATGAAGGGCAGCATGTACATCTCACTCCTCCCAGACCCCGGCATTTCCAACACCCCGAACATCGGCCTCATGCTCGGTGCCGCGGCCCTCGCGCTCATCGTGGCCGCCGACGCTCTCCCTGGACTCTTCGCCGGTCTGCACACCGCCTTGGACGGCCGCTGGCTCTGGCCCGTCGCCGGTCTGCTTGCCTGGATCGGACTCATCGTTCTTTCAGCCAAGCTCGCACAGTCCTACGACAGCCAGGTCGAGCGCATGACGATCGCCCCACTGACGACGTTCAGCAACGGCCTCGCAGAAGTCATCTACGCTGCTGCCATCATCGCCGGGATGCTCTTCGGCTGGCGCATCTTCAACTCCCTTCGGACCCGCTACTAGCGGTCCGGTACGCTTCCGTACCGCGACGCCCCGACCCGCATCCCCTGCTGCGGGTCGGGGCTCGTCAATTCTCGGCCGACGACGAGCCCTTCCCCCGTTCTGGGCGGGAGGGCTTCGTCATGCCGACCTCAGACGGCCAGACGAAGGGGAGCGAGTAGGCTTGCCGAATGAATCCACGCTTGACGTTGACGTCGATCGTATTTTCCGTGCTAGCACTGTCGGCCTGCGTGATCAGTCCGCCCATGGTCGAGACAGTAAAATCGCCTACACCTGGGAAATGCGAAGCAGCGTTTGCGGAATTGGTCGACGCAACCGATGCCAACAGGGACGATCTGGTAACCGCGACCCTCGACGACTGCTCCCTGGAAAGCTGGCATCAGCAGAACGCGACGCTCCAGCCCGACCTTCCCGTCGAGCGCGTTTCGGATCCGCAGGAGCAGTTGGCGAAGCTCTGCGCCGACGAGCGCTGGGAGTCGACGAAGGTCTGCAAAGAAGCAGCGGCACAGTCCTGAGGCCACGCCGGGACGAGCGCTGCTCGTCCCGGCGTGCTCGCCTCAACTTCCGGCGTAGACGAGCATCCCGTACTCGGTGTTGTACCCGAGGAACTGACCGACCGGAGCAAAGAGCGCTTCGCTGCTGCACTCACGGCCACCGACCGCGCCGGGCAGGCCCTGGCATGTGTGAGGGGAGCCCCCCGACATTCCACTGATGACCCCCATGGCGTAGGCCTTACCGTCGGCCACGGCGATCACGGGCCCGCCGGAGTCGCCATTCCCAACGGCACTGATCCCGTCAACCTGACTCGTACGGGTAAGGCCGAAGTAGATCTGCGTGGGTCCGTACGCCGCGGAGACGCTCAGCGCGGTCATCTTGTTCCCGCAGACGATGCCCGACGGTGCGCCGCTGTAGCAGACGTACCCGTTCAGGATCGGGGTCACCCAGCCCGCGACTCCTGTCGCGTCGTTGCTGTACCGGTAGCCGACGTACACGACCGGCTGGTAGGACTTGCCGATGATCCGCATGATGTCGGTGTTCCCCGTCCATGCGCTCTGGAGCGTGCCGAGTTGAGCATTGGACGGGTTCCGGCTCGTGTAGACCGTTGCCCCGCCCGGGCCGCAGTGGTCGGCCGTAAGCATCTCCGTCACGAGAGAGCCGCTCACCATCTTCCCGACCGCGAAGCTTGTCGTGCAGAACCCGTACCAGTTCTGCCCGCCCTCGGTGTAGGTCCGGACCCAGTCGGCGCCGGCCCAGAAGGGTTCGGTGTCGACCAGTCTGCTCGAGGCTTCAGGGCGCGCCTCGCTGTGCAGCGTGACCGGGATCGCTGACCGCTGGGTGGACAAGGCCTGCTCCAGCGAGGCCAAGGTCGCCTCCTCGACATCGAGGGCCACGTCGACGCCGGAACCGTCAGCACGAGGTGCGGCCCAGCTGACGTCCTCGCCCAGGTATGTCTGGCCTTCCACGATCCCCTGAGAGGTACTGATCAGGTCGTCGATGGCGAAGGCGTTCTCCACGAGCTGGACCTCATCGGCCGGGAGTTCGCTGCTGTCGATGATGTCCTGCAGCTCGGTCGAGTCGCCGTGGAAGTGCACGAGGAGGACGTCGCTATCATCGTCCCACTCGAAGGAGTTGAGCGTCTCGTACTTGTCGGTCGCCTCGATCTCACGAGCCAGGTCGTACACGTCGGCGGGGATGTTGGCGTACGCCTCGGGTACGGACGGTGCCGCCTGCAGGTCTTCGTCGACCTCCACCTCGAAGGTGCGGTCGACGGGGTCCCACCGGTAGTTCTCTGAAGCCCCCGCCATGGTTGCGGTCGTGCCCGCCAGGGCAACGGTCAGAGCCGCAGCGACTGCGGCCCCGGTACGTCTCGATCGGATCATCCTGCTCTTCCCCTTCGCATCGGATTCTGGCGCGCGACGTGACGAACCTTCGCGGTCAACTCGGTGCAAGAGGGGCCGATTTTGCCCATGGTGCATAGCGGGTGGCAGAATACATGCTAGCCATCCGCAACGAGATAAATTGAGTCCCCTGATGCATCGACTGAAAGCGTCACTGCCTTCAGATCGCGTGCTGCGCGGGATTGACCACCCCGTGCGCGACCATTCCTATCACGAAGCCCTGCAAACTGCATTAGGAGCGACCACCCGGCGCGGCGCGTCGTAGAGGGTTCTACCGGGCGTACGCCAGGCTCCAGACTGAAGTCAGCAGACACATGAAGGGGGCCAAATGAGGCGACCGGTGCTGATAGGGCTGACCGCTGCAGCCGTGGTGGCTGGTAGCACGTCAGTTCTTGTACTCGCGTCGATCGCCTTCGTCGGCCCGCTACTCGTGCCGGGCAGCGACTGAAGAAACGCCAGCACGTCCGCGGCGCTTCTTCAGTCGCTGCCCGGTCACGACGAGTCCGAACTCGTCCAGGCGGCAGAACGTAGTCAGATCAGGGCTGCGGAAGGCCGGTCGTCGCACGGCTCCCCCACCTCCACGCTCACCGAGGGGCCGACGCCCTCGATCTCCTCGACCAGCCCCGGGTTCTGGGCCAGCGCGTCGTCGACCTCGGTCAGGGAGGGCAGGTCCGCGCACGGGGGATGCGGCGCGGCGTCCTGCCCGGGGACGGGTATGACACCGCCGGCCAGCAGGCCGACGGCGAGGACGGCCGCAGCTCCGAGCCCGGCGATGATCGGTAGTGCACGCTTCATGGGATGTCCAGGCTCTCTCGGGCGGGGCGGGGCACGTCGACGGGGTGGGGCGTGCCGGTCCGGGCAGGCGCGGCGATGTCGTAGCGCTCGGAGCAGGCGGCGATCATCTCGTCGTCGTGCGAGGCGACGATCACGGTGCATCCCTGGGCCGCCCGCTCGGCGAACAGGCCGATCACCCGACGGCGGTTGGCTTCGTCCAGGGAGGCCGTGGGCTCGTCGACGAAGATGCACCGGGCGTCCTTGTAGATCGCGCGGGCCACGCCGAGCCGTTGCTTCTCGCCACCGCTGAGATGGGCCGCGAGGTCATCGCCGCG
>Ga0233375_1001378_pt1 | contig 10885 bp, 13 predicted proteins | sample ElkDunMinimDraft_10_FD_191539 | JGI IMG/M metagenome (GOLD analysis project Ga0233375, IMG submission 191539) | Fecal eukaryotic communites from dung pellets of Tule Elk in California, USA - Elk Dung E16 | ecosystem: Host-associated > Mammals > Digestive system > Large intestine > Fecal | place... | reverse complement strand
GCGGGGCGCGGCAGCCCGGCCCGCGTCAGCGTCGCGCGAACTCGCGGCCCAGGTCGCGGCGGCAGTCCTTGGCCGAATCCGGTTCGAGCGTCGCATACGGCCTGAACTCCGCCAGCGAGGCGGCCAAGCGCTGCTGGGTGACGTACAGCGCCGGCAGGCTGTCGCAGATCTGCTCGACGGCGGGGCGCATGTTCTCCATCACCGTCTTCTCGATGCGCCGCTCGAGGCTGCCGGTCAGCGCCGAGAACATCAGGCTGAACAGGCCGCGGTCCACCGCCTCCAGCGCGGCCTGCGCGGTCTGCTCGCCGATGTCGATGCCGGCGCGGACGACGTCGAGCATCTGGGTGCGGTAGGCCAGCAGGTCGCGGCGCTGCGCCGCATCGATCGCCACGGTCCTGCCTTCGACCAGGAAGTCGCCGCCCGGCGTGATCTCGGCCTTGGGCAGCTTCGCGCGGGGCTTGTCGCTGTCGCCGAAGCGCAGGCTGTCGCCAAGCTCGAGGTTCCCGGTATCGAGCTTGCGCCGGGCATCGGCCAGTTCGGTGCGGACCTCGCGCCGCGCCTCGGCCAGATCGGCACTGATTTCCTGGCGGATGCTGCTCGGCTCATCCTCGGCCGCCGCGGCGAGCGGCAACATGGTGGCGAGCAGCAGCGGCAACAGCATCGACGGGCGGGATACGTGGCGCATGGTGGAGACTCCTGTCAGGGATGGAGGGGCCAGGGGGCGGTCAGCGGCGGCGGGGAACATCGACCGTGCCGCGCACGTCGCGATGGGACACATCGCCGCTGCCGATCGAACGCACGCGCAGGCTGGCGGCGCCGCGCACGTCCAGGTCGCCCGAGCCGATCGAACCGACCTCGATCGCCCCGGCCACCGCGGACAGTTCGACATCGCCCGAGCCGACCGAGCCGATGCCGACCCTGCCGCCGACACGGTCCAGACTGAAATCGCCCGACCCGATGCTGCCGACCTCGACATCGCCGCGGATGTTGCGGGCGCTGACATCGCCCGAGCCGATCGAGCCGAGCTCCAGGCTGCCGGCACCATCGATCTCGATGTCGCCCGAGCCGACTTTGCCCTTGATCGCCTCCTTCACCGCGCGGATGTCGAGGTCGCCGGAACCGACCGAAAACCCGAGGCTGGCGACGCCGGTGATCCAGGCATCGCCCGAGCCGACCTCGAGCCGCACCGGCAGATGCGCCGGCACCTGCGCGGCCAGGCGCAGCTCCGCGTAGCGGTTGCCGAACAGGCCGGAGACGCCGTTGCCTTCGCGCCAGGCGCGTACGACCAGGGTGTCGCCGTCCTTGCGCTGGCTGAGCTTGAGACGCTCCAGGTCGCCGGCATCCGAGGCGCAGGCGCGTCCGCTGATTTCTCCGGACGCCCCGGCGCGTGCGTCGAGCCGCAGTTCGTTGTGGCCGATCTCGAACACCACGCTGCGCACGCCGGCCAGATCGAGCGACAGGTTGCGGGGCGCGGAGTGCGCGCAGGGCTCCGCGGCCAGCACGGGGGCGGTGGCGGTAGCGCCGAGCAGGAGGAGGAGGGAAGCGAAACGAAGGAGCATGGTGTCGTCCTTGGTGGATTCGGGGCTTGGATGCATCTGTTCCCCGGGAGGTTGCATCGCGCGGCCCGGGCGTCGCCTAGGGCGCCGGGACGGCGGCCAGGGCGCTGTCCGCGGCGTCGCTGCCCGGCTCGTTCTCGTCGTCGCAGTCATCGACGTCCTGCCGGGTCATGCGCGCGTAGGGCCGGAACTCCGGCACCTTCGCCGCCAGCGCCTCTTGCGCGGCCAGCAGGCCCGGAAGCTGCAGGCACAACTGCGTCGCGGCCACTTCCAGACGCTTGGCTTCCGCTTCCAGGCGCTGTTCCATCTCCGCGGTGTCGCCGCGGAAGACGCTGGCGATGGCATCGCCGGCCGCGCGCATGCCCAGGTCGGCGCCCTGGACGCCGATGTCCATGCCCGTCTCGGCGATCGCGATCATGTGCCGGCGGTACTCCAGGGCAAGCCTGTGGCCCTCATCGTCGGTGGCGATGGGCTTGCCCGCGATCCGCAGCTCGCCCTGCGGCGTGATAACGGCCGCGGGCAGGTCGCTGGTGTCGTGCGTGATGCGCTTGCCGTTGATATTGACCCTGTGGTTGCCGTTGAGGCCCAGGTCCTCCTCGTGCAGCTTGCGGCGGGCCTGGTCCATGGCCTTGGCCACGGTCCGGCCCAGTGCGGTCTGCGGCTCGACCGTGGGGCTGGCGGCAGCCCGGCTGCCGGCTTCGTCGGGGGCGGGGCCTGCGTCGCGCTGGCAGGCGGACGACAGCAGCGCGAGGCTGGCGGCCAGGGCGAACGGAGCGAAGCGGTGCATGTCTGTCCTCGGTCGATGGATCATCGGATGGGAACCCTGGGCGCTCGCCATGCGTCGGCGGCTCAGCCTTCGTCGCGCCAGCGGCGCAGGCGGATCGCGGCGAAGACCATGGCTGCGCCGGCGGCCGCGCCGATCCACAGGTTGGCGCTGGCCAGGTTGCGGTAGACCGAGAACGGGCTGAACAACTCCTGCAGTGCGCCGGGCGCATCGACGTCCAGGTCGGCCAGCATCTGTACGTCCATGTAGGTGAGCGGGAACACGCTGGTGAGCGAGCGGAACACCACGTTCTTGAAGAACGGCCAGGTCTGGTCGTCGAACACGCCCAGGAACTCCAGCCAGGCGACGAAGATGCCGGCGAACAGCGGAATCATGATCGCCCACAGGAAAGGCTTGTTCCTGGCCCAGGCCGAGCACAGCATCAGCCAGCCAATGGTCGGCATGGCCCACAGCGCATAGACCGGCAGGCCCACCAGGTACATCAGCGCGATCTTCATCGGGCTGGCCGGGCCCCACAGCAGGGCGACCGGATTTCCGCCGTAGAAGAGCACCACCAGGCTGATGAGGGCCAGGAATCCGAACAGCGTCGCGATCGCGGCCAGCACCGCCAGCAGCGGCGCGACGATGGTGGCGCTGGCGAGCTTCGACAGCACCGTCTGCGTATCCGACAGCGGCAGCGACTTCCAGAACAGCACGCTGCGGTCCTTGCGCTCGTCGTACAGCGAGCCCAGGCAGTAGAAGAACAGCACGAAGGCGACCACGACGAAGGGCCAGCTCGACGCCATCAGCAGGGTGATGTCCAGCCCGGCGCCGAGCTGCGCGAGTTGCTCGTGGCCCAGCTGCGAGGTCAGCATGCCCAGGTCCATGCCGTTGATCTGGATCTGGGTGCCATCGTCGAGCGAGACGTGGGCCTCGGCCGGGATGTTGCGGCCGGCCGCGACCATGGCCAGGACGATGCCCATGGCCGAAAGCAGCAGCGAGATGCCGCCGGCGACGAACGGCGCCCACAGGAAGCCGCCGCGGTTCTCCCAGTACTCGCGCCGCAGCAGCCAGGCGAAGGGCCGGGTGGGACGGGCGTGGTGGGCGCCGGCCGGACGCGGGGTGTCGGGCAAGGTGTCGGCGGCGGCGTTCATGCGTAGGTTCCTTTCATCGTGGCGACGAACAGATCGGCCAGGCCTGGGGTACGGGTCTCGCCGTAAGGCGACAGCGCGGAGGACGGGACGCCGTCGAACAGCATCACGGTCTTGCCGAAGGGCAGGGCGCGCTCGTCGATCGGGCCAAGCTGGCGCACCGCGTCGACGCGGTCGGCGTTGACCAGGACCTCGACGAAGCGCTCGCCGACGTCCTCCATCGGCGCGTCCAGTACGACCTTGCCGTCGCGGATGAACATCACGTCGGTGAGGATGTGCTCGACTTCCTCGACCTGGTGGGTGGTGATGACGATGGTCTTGTGCTCGTCGAAGTAGTCCTCCAGCAGGCGCTGGTAGAACTGCTTGCGGTAGAGGATGTCCAGGCCGAGGGTCGGCTCGTCCAGCACCAGCAGGCGCGCGTCGATGGCCATCACCAGGGCCAGGTGCAGCTGCACGATCATGCCCTTGGACATCTCCCGCACCCGCTGGTCCGGCTTGAGCTGGGTGTTGGCCAGGAAGCGCTCGCAGCGGGCCCGGTCGAATCGCGGGTGGACGCCGGCGACGAAGTCGATCGCCTCGCGCACCCGGATCCAGCGCGGCAGCACCGCGACGTCGGCGATGAAGCACACGTCGTTCATCAGCGCGTCGCGTTCCCGGCGCGGGTCGCGGCCGAGCACGTCGAGTTCGCCCTGGAACGGGGTCAGGCCCAGCATGGCCTTGAGCGCGGTGGTCTTGCCGGCGCCGTTGGGGCCGATCAGGCCCACGATGCGTCCGGCGTCGATGCGGAAGCTGGCGCCGTCGAGCGCGAGCTTGTTCTTGTAGGCCTTGCGCAGGCCCCGCGCGTCGACGACATGCGGGTTGTCGGCCACCGTGTTCATCGCGCGCCTCCCTTGGCCGGCTCCGGCCGCATCAGCTCTTCCAGCGACAGCCCCAGGCGCTGGATGCGCTCGAGCACCAGCGGCCATTCCTCCTTCATGAAGCGCTCGCGCTCGTTGACCAGCAGTTTCTTCGCCGCTTCCTCTGTGACGTACATGCCAAGGCCCCTTCGTTTTTCGACCAGCGCCTCGTCGGCCAGCTCCTGGTAGGCGCGCGAGACGGTGATCGGATTGAGTTGGTATTCGGCGGCGACCTGGCGCACGGATGGCAGCGCGTCGCCTGGCTTGAGTTCCCCGTCCAGCATCATCGCGATCACGCGTTCCTTCAGCTGGCGGTAGATGGGAGCGCCGTCGCTCCACTGGATATTGGTCATATGTCAGCTCCGGCTGCCGCGGCCCGCCCCGCGCGCGAACGAAAAATAGGGGACGGCGACGGCGCGACGGACATGGCCGTGGCCTCTGCGCGCGCCCGGGTCGGCCTCGGCGCGGACGACGCGCCCGGCGCCCGCGGACGGGGCATCGGCCAATCCCGCGATCACCGCTTCGGCGCCGGCCACCGCCGCCAGGCCGGCAGTCGTGACGACCGCCTCCTCGAGCGTGGCGACACCGGCAAGCCCACCTTCGAAGGCGTCGCCGGCCGCGTCGCTGCGCGCCGGATGTCCGCTCGGCGCCGGATCCGTGAGCGGGCCGGACGCCTCGCCGGCCTGGTCCGGAGCCGCCGTCATGCCCTGCGGGGCGGGCCGCGCCGGGCTGGCGCTTGCCGCCGCCACGGCAGGCTCGGAGCCGTCCGCCGGCGGGGCCGGGCGGGCGACCATCAGGCCCAGGGCCAGCGCCGTGCCGGTGACGGAGAAAGCCAGTATCGTGTTGCGGAGCTTGCGGTTCATGACGAACGTCCTGCTCTGGTGGATAGGTGTTGTATTCAACTATAACACCAGAACAGGCGACTGCAAGCCCTTTCGTGCCCGATCGCACCCAACTGAAGTCATGGTCCGGTGCCGCCCCCATCCTGTTCAGGCGGAAACTCCAATGAAGACAGTGAGATACGTGTTGCTCCTGGTGGCCCTGCTGGCGTCTGCCGGGGTCGCGGCCGCGGACCTGCTCGACCGCAGCTACCGCCCGCTCACCGGCAAGCAGCCGGTCGATCTGGCCCAGACCTATGGCGGACAGGTGCTGCTGATCGTCAACACCGCCAGCAAATGCGGTCTTGCCCCGCAGTTCGAGGGCCTGGAGGCGCTGCATGCGCGCTATCGGGGGCAGGGCTTCGCGGTGCTTGGATTTCCGTCAGGGGATTTCCTGGGCCAGGAATACGAGGACGAGGACAAGATCCGCGAGTTCTGCACGCTGACCTATGGGGTGAAGTTCCCGATGTTCGAGCCGGTCCACGTGGTGGGCGACACGGCCACGCCCCTGTACCGGGACCTGCTCCGTGCGACCGGCGACGCGCCGGCGTGGAACTTCCACAAATATCTGGTGGATCGCCAGGGCAAGGTCATCGCCTCGTTCGGCAGCCGCATGCTGCCGGAGGATCCGGCGATCGTCGCGGCGATCGAACGCGCCCTCAAGGCGCCCGCGCCCGGAGCCTGACCGGCTGAACGCCGTCGGCGCCCCATCCCCGCAGGCGATTGCCGGCGCGTGCACGGGCCGCGACAATAGCCCGGTTGCGCCGCGGTCGCGGCCTGTCGGAGTGTTCCACCCCATGAATCGATTGACGCGCGGCCTGGCCGCGCTGGGCCTGTCCGTGCTGCTCGTGCCGGGCGTGGCGTGGGCGCTGCAGGCGCAGGCCACCGGGCCACTGGCCAGCGAGCGTGGGCGGGTGAGCTATGTCATCGGAATGGACGTCGGCGAATCCCTGGTCGCGGCCGGTCCGGACATCGACTTCACCAGCTTCGAACGCGCTGTCGCGCAGGCCATGTCCGGGGGCGAGCCACTGATCGCCGAGCAGGACGCATTGCAGGTGGGGCAGGCGCTGATGCAGCGCGTGGCCGCGCGCAGCGGCCGCCGGGTCCCGGGCCTGGCGCCCGGCGCGCAGCCGCCGGCCGTGGACAAGGCCAAGGTGGGCTTGCTGACGGGCCTGAACGTGGGACGCTCGCTGGCGCCGCTGGCCGATGCCATCGACCTGCCGGTGCTGGTGCAGGCGGCGCGCACGGTGGCGACGGGTGGCGAGCCCGTACTCGATACCGACCAGGTCGCGCAGGCCCGTGCCGCGCTGGAGGCACAGTCGCGCGACCGCGCGCGCCGCCAGGCCGAGGCCAATCGCGAGGCGGGAGCCGCGTTCCTCGCCCGCAACCGCACCGAGAAGGGCGTCTTCGCCACCGGGTCCGGCCTGCAGTACAGCGTGCTGCGGCAGGGCAAGGGCGCACGTCCGAAGCCCGGCGATCGGGTGCGCGTCCACTACCGCGGTACCCTGCTCGACGGCACCGAGTTCGACAGTTCTCTGGCCCGCAACGAGCCGGCCGAGTTCGGCCTCAACCAGGTCATCGCCGGCTGGACGGAGGGCCTGACCCTGATGCCGGTCGGCTCGAAGTACCGGTTGTGGATTCCCGGCGACCTGGCCTACGGCCAGCGCGGCAGCCCGCCGTCGATCGGTCCGAATGCGACCCTGGTGTTCGACGTCGAACTGCTCGACATCCTCTGAGTCGGCGCTGTCGCCGCCGCCTTTCCGTACATATGTTCCGCATTGGAGTATCCCGATGAAGGTTTCGAAGCGTTCCACCACCCTGGTCGTGCTCGGCGCGACGCTCTCGCTGGCGCTGCTGGCCTGCAAGCCGATCGACAAGGAGACCGGCAAGCCGGTGGACGGCGGCGGCAAGGAAACTGCGGCCGCCGGTACTGCGCGCGGCGGCATGAAGACCGAGCGCGAACAGGTCAGCTATGTCATCGGCATGCAGATCGGCGACAGCCTGAAGGGGGCCAAGGACGAGGTCGATCTCGACACGCTGTTCAAGGCGGTGCGCAGCACCATCGACGGCAAGGAGCCGCTGCTGACCCAGGAAGAAGCGATGCAGGTCATGCAGGACTTCAGCATGCGCATGCAGGCCAAGCAGATGGCCGAGTTCCAGGAATCGGGCAAGCGCAACGCCGAGGAAGGCGAGAAGTTCTTCGCCGAGAACGGGAAGAAGCAGGGCGTGCAGACCACCGAATCGGGACTGCAGTACGAAGTCCTGACCGCCGCCGAGGGCCCGCGGCCGTCCGCCAGCGACACGGTGCGCGTGCATTACCGCGGCACGCTGCTCGATGGCGAGGTGTTCGATGATTCCTATGCACGCGGCGAGCCGGTCGAGTTCGCGCTGGCCCAGGTCGTGCCGGGCTGGCAGGAAGGCCTGCAGCTGATGCCGGTGGGCAGCAAGTACCGGCTGTGGATCCCCGGCAAGCTCGGTTACGGCGAGCAGGGCACGCCCGGCGGCCCGATCGGCCCGAACGCGACCCTGGTGTTCGACGTCGAGCTCCTCGACATCGTCGACCCCGCGCGCTAACCGCGACACCAACCCAGCGAGGCGGACCCAACGGATGCATGTAGCGATTTTCGGGACTGGATATGTCGGCCTGGTCAGCGGCACCTGCCTGGCGGAAGTCGGGCACCGGGTGGTCTGCGTGGACATCGATCAGGCCAAGATTGACGGGCTGGAGCGGGGCGTCGTCCCGATCTACGAGCCAGGCCTGGACCCCATGGTGCAGAGCAACCATGCGGCTGGCCGCCTGACGTTCACCACGGACGCGGCCGCCGCCGTGGCGGGGGCCGAGATCATCTTCATCGCGGTCGGCACCCCCCCGGATGAGGACGGCAGCGCCGACCTGCGGTATGTGCTGGCGGTCGCGGCCACCATCGGCCGACACCTCGAGCGACCGGCCATCGTGGTGGACAAATCGACCGTTCCGGTCGGCACGGCCGACCGGGTGCGCGAAGCCATTGCCGCCGAGCTGACCGCTCGCGGCGTCTCGATCGACTTCGACGTCGTCTCCAATCCCGAGTTCCTGAAGGAAGGCGCTGCCGTCGAGGACTGCATGCGGCCCGACCGGATCATTCTCGGCAGCGGGAGGCCGGATTCGGTCGAGAAGCTGCGCAAGCTGTACGGGCCGTTCAACCGCAACCACGACCGCATCGTGGTCATGGATGTCCGTTCTGCGGAACTGACCAAGTACGCCGCCAATGCGATGCTCGCGGCCAAGATCAGTTTCATGAACGAGATCGCCAGCATCGCGGAGAAGGTGGGCGCGGACGTGGAGCTGGTGCGCAAGGGCATCGGCTCCGACCCCCGGATCGGCTGGCATTTCATCTACCCCGGCGCCGGCTACGGGGGTTCGTGCTTTCCCAAGGATGTGCAGGCGCTGGCCCGCACTGCCGCCCAGCACGGATACGAGCCGCTCCTGCTCAACGCGGTCGAGGCGGTCAACGATCGCCAGAAGGGCCACCTGTTCGAACTGGTGGTGCGGCACTATGGCGCGGCCGAGTCGCTGCGCGGCAAGACCTTCGCGGTCTGGGGCCTGGCCTTCAAGCCCGATACCGACGACATGCGCGAGGCTGCCAGCCGGCGCCTGTTGCAGCAGTTGTGGGAGGCCGGCGCGCGGGTGCGTGCCTTCGATCCGGAAGCGCGGGCGGAAGCCCAGCGCATTTTCGGCGAGCGCGAGGACCTTGTGCTGTGCGACACCGACCTGGAGGCGCTGCAGGGCGCCGACGCGCTGGTCGTCGTCACCGAGTGGCGGCAGTTCCGCAGCCCCGACCTCGCGATGTTGGCGCATGCCTTGCGCGACAAGGTGGTCTTCGATGGCCGCAACCTCTACGACCCGGCCGAGGTCGAGTCGGCCGGCCTTGCCTACTGGGGCATCGGCCGCGGCCGTTCCATCCGCCAGGACAGGCAGCCATGACACAGATGCTTGAACAGCGCGTGATCGAACTCGAGACGCGCATGGCCTTCCAGGAACAGCTGATCTCCGAGCTGAACGACGCGCTTGCGCAGATGCGGCTCGAGGCGATCGCCAACGCCGAGAGGTTGAGGCGCATGCTTGAAGACCTGAAACTCACCCGTGGCGACGGCCCTGGCGATCCGGCCCTCGAGCCGCCGCCGCCGCATTACTGATACCGCATTGTCATGAGCGATACGCTGCGCGACCAACTGCTGGGCCTGGGCTTCAAGCCCGTGCCGACTCCTGTGCGAGAGCGCAAGCCCGGGCCCAATCGCCCCACCGACAAGGGGGGGCGCAAGGCCGACGCGTCACGGCGGCCGGATGCGGCCGCTGCTCGGCGGCAGGCGACGGCCCCGGGCGGCAAGCCGCGCAAGGGCGGCCCGGCGCGCACGCGCGAGGACATCGACCTGGCCAAGGCCTATGCGATCCGCGCGCAGAAGGAGAAGGACGAGCGCATCGCCGCCGAACGCCAGCGCCAGGAAGAGGCGCGCCTGCGGCGCGAGGCGCGTGCGAAGCTGGAGGAGTTCCTCAAGGGGCGCACGCTCAACGATCCGGACGCCGACATCGCGCGTCATTTCCCGTACGGCGGCAAGATCAAGCGGATCTATGTCAACGCCGACCAGCTTCGGGCGCTCAACGCCGGCGAACTGGGCGTGGCCCAGCTCAACGGGCGCTACCTGCTGGTGAGCGCGGCCGATCTGGCCCAGGTCGAGGCGATGTTCGCGGCCGCGGTGGCGCTCAGGGTCGATCCGGGCGCCCCGGCCGAGGACGATCCCTACCAGGATCCGAAGTTCCAGGTACCCGACGACCTGGTCTGGTAGCCGTGGTCGCGACCCGGGCTGGCGCTGCCGGCGGGCACGACCATCTGGTCTTCGCGCACGCCAACGGATTCCCCGGTGCGGTCTACCGCGAGCTGTTCGAGGGCTGGAGCGGACGCTTCGAGGTCTCGGCCATCGACCGCTTCGGTCACGACCCGGCCTATCCGGTCGGCCCGGGCTGGCCAGGCCTGGTCCGCCAGCTGCTCGACCATGTCCAGGCGAGGGTCGACCCGCAGGCGCGGCTGTGGCTGGTCGGCCACTCGCTGGGCGGCTACGTCAGCACGCTGGCGTCCGCGTCGCTGGGACCGCGCGTCGCGGGCGTGGTGCTGCTGGACTCGCCGCTGATCGGTGGCGTGGGCGCCCGCCTGGTGCGCTGCAGCCGGCGGCTCGGCCTGGACCGTTATGTGCTGCCGATCCGGCAGACGCGTCGGCGCCGCCGCCACTGGCCGGACATCGAAGCGGTGCACGCCCATTTCGCCGGCCGCGCGGCGTTCGCACGCTGGGAGCCACGCACCCTGCGCCACTACGTCGAGCACGGCACGCGGGCGCGAGGCGATGGCAGCCGCGTGCTCGCCTTCGACCGCGATATCGAACTGGCGATCTACCGCAGCCTGCCGACGATGACGGTGGTCTCGGCCGCGCGCGCCGCGACCGCGCCGATCGGTTTCATCGGCGGCACGCGCTCGCGCGAGGTGCGGCAGGTCGGCATGGCGGCCACGCGCGCGGCCGCGCAGTCGCGCATCGCCTGGATCGAGGGCGGCCACCTGTTCCCGATGGAGCGCCCGCACGAGACCGCCCAAGCGGCGCAGGCGATGATCGC
>Ga0233375_1001377_pt1 | contig 10894 bp, 11 predicted proteins | sample ElkDunMinimDraft_10_FD_191539 | JGI IMG/M metagenome (GOLD analysis project Ga0233375, IMG submission 191539) | Fecal eukaryotic communites from dung pellets of Tule Elk in California, USA - Elk Dung E16 | ecosystem: Host-associated > Mammals > Digestive system > Large intestine > Fecal | place... | reverse complement strand
CACTCCTCCGGGTACCTGTGCGCGCCCATGCCGGCGGCGCGCGCCGACGCCCTGCAGCTGCCCCTGATGGTGCCGCAGAGCGAGGACCCCCGCCGCACGGCGTACACGGTGACGGTCGACGCGGCCTCCGGCGTGACCACCGGGATCTCGGCGGCCGACCGCGCCCGCACGCTGCGGGTGCTGGCGGACCCGGGCTCCGGGCCGGAGAGCCTGATCCGGCCGGGGCACGTGCTGCCGCTGCGCGCGGTGCCCGGCGGCGTGCTGCACCGCTCGGGCCACACCGAGGCCGCCGTGGACCTGTGCCGCCTCGCCGGGCTCGAGCCGGTGGGCGCCATCGCGGAGCTGGTCAACGACGACGGCACGATGGTGCGCCTCGACGGCGCCGCGCAGATCGCCGCCGAGAACGGCCTGGTGCTGATCACCATCGCCGACCTGGTGGCGTGGCGCACCCAGCACGGCGACGTGGTGGAGGCTGCCGACGCGGACGCGCACGGCGCCGGCACGGCGCCCCGGGTGCACGCGACGCACACGGCCTACCTGCCGACCCGGCACGGGGAGTTCCGCATCCACGGCTACCGCGACCTGCGCACCGGCTCGGAGCACGTGGCGCTCGTGGCAACTCAGGGCCTCGCCGAGCAGCCCGTGGTCCGGGTGCACTCGGAGTGCCTCACGGGCGACGCGTTCGGGTCGGCGCGGTGCGACTGCGGTCCGCAGCTCGACGCCGCGCTCGAGCTCGCCGCGCGCGAGGGCGGCGCCGTGGTGTACCTGCGCGGCCACGAGGGCCGGGGGATCGGCCTCCTGGCGAAGGTGGCGGCCTACGCCCTGCAGGACGAGGGCCGGGACACCGTCGAGGCGAACCTGGACCTCGGCTGGCCGGCCGACCGGCGCGAGTACGGCGCCGCCGCCGCGATCCTCGCGGACCTGGGCGTGCAGCGTGTCACGCTGCTCACCAACAACCCGGCGAAGGTCACAGGGCTGCGAGCCCACGGCATCGACGTCGCCCAGATCCGGGCGCTCGAGGTGGGCCGGACGCCGCACAACGAGGCGTACCTGCGCACCAAGGCCACCTCGATGGGGCACGTGCTGACGTTCCCCCCGGGCACCGAGCAGACCGAGCCGCTGCGGCTCGACCCGGTCGAGGCCGCGCCGGCCGCGCCCGGCACCGACACCGGCGACCACGTCCTCGTCGAGGACGACCTGGGCGCCATCCCCACCAGCGAGGAGATCAGGTCATGAGCGGCGCAGGAGCACCCACCCTGGACGTCGACGGCGCGGGACTGCGGGTGACCGTCGTCGCCGCGAGCTGGCACACCGTCGTCATGGACGGGCTGATCGAGGGGGCGCGACGCGCCCTGGAGGCGGCGCACGTGACGGACGTCACCTGGGTGCGGGTCCCCGGCACGTTCGAGCTGCCCGTCGCGGCCCGGCACGCCGCCGGTCACGCCGACGCCGTGGTCGCGCTCGGGGTGGTCATCCGGGGCGGCACCCCGCACTTCGACTACGTGTGCCAGGCCGCCACCATGGGCCTGACGGACGTCGCGGTGCGCACGGGCGTCCCGGTCGGGTTCGGCGTCCTCACGTGCGACGACGAGGCGCAGGCGCTCGATCGGGCGGGGCTGCCCGGATCGCACGAGGACAAGGGCGCGGAGGCCGCCGAGGCGGCCCTGGCGACGGTCGCGGCCCTGCGTGCGTCTAGGCTCCTGCCGTGAAGACGTTCGACGCGCTGTTCGCTGAGCTGGCCGAGAAGGCCGCCACCCGCCCCGCCGGATCCGGCACCGTCACCGAGTTGGACGCCGGCGTCCATGCGATCGGCAAGAAGGTCGTCGAGGAGGCCGCCGAGGTCTGGATGGCCGCCGAGCACGAGGGGGACGAGCGCACCGCCGAGGAGATCTCGCAGCTGCTCTACCACCTGCAGGTGCTGATGCTCGCGAAGGGCCTGACCCTCGAGGACGTCTACGCCCACCTGTGACCCGGCGCCCTGGCGCACCGCCCCGCTGCGGGGCGCCAGGGCTCGCCGCCCGGCCACACCCGTCTCTTCCACCGAACGACCCATCGTGAGGACCCCGTGCTGAGGATCGCTGTCCCCAACAAGGGCTCGCTGTCAGAGCCCGCCGCCGAGATGCTCCGCGAGGCGGGCTACCGCCAGCGCCGCGACTCCCGCGAGCTCGTGCTGCCCGACCCGGACAACGACGTCGAGTTCTTCTTCCTGCGCCCCCGCGACATTGCGGTGTACGTGGGCGCCGGCACGGTCGACGTCGGCATCACCGGCCGCGACCTGCTGCTCGACTCCGAGTCGGCCGCCAGCGAGCACCTTCGCCTCGGGTTCGCCCGCTCGACGTTCCGGTTCGCGGCGCCCGCCGCCCAGGACCTCCAGGACGCCTCGGAGATCGCCGGGCGCCGCGTCGCCACGTCGTACCCGGTGCTCGTGCGCGCCTACCTGGCCGAGCGTGGCGTCGCCGCCTCGGAGATCGTGCGCCTCGACGGCGCCGTCGAGACCGCGATCCGGCTGGGCGTCGCCGACGTGATCGCCGACGTCGTGGAGACCGGCACGACGCTGCGCGCCGCCGGGCTGGCCATCTTCGGCGAGCCGATCCTGCGCTCGGAGGCCGTGCTCGTCCGGCGCTCGGACGGGGAGGAGCCCGCGGGCCTGGACGTCCTGACCCGCCGCCTGCAGGGCGTCATGACGGCGCACGAGTACGTCCTGATGGACTACGACGTGCCGCTGGCCCTGGTCGACGAGGCCGTGGCGATCACCCCTGGCCTGGAGTCCCCGACGGTGTCCCCGCTGCACAACCGCGAGTGGGCCGCCGTGCGGGCGATGGTGCGGCGCTCCGACACGAACCGGGTCATGGACACGCTGTACGACCTGGGCGCGCGGGCCATCCTCGTGACGTCGATCCACGCCTGCCGGCTGTGACCGGGCACAGCCCTGGCGCGAGCCGGGGTGACGACGACCGGCCAGGGCTGGCCGACCTCTACGCGCCGTTCCGCCCCCGGTACGCCCGCCTCGTGACGCTCGGGCTCGCCGGGCTGGTCCTCGCCCTCACGGTGGTGCTCATCGTGACGTTCCCGCGGCTCGCGCCGGGCAGCGACGTGCTGGGCGACCAAATCGGCTTCGGCCTGGTGGGCGGGGCGATCGCCCTGTTCTGCTGGCGGCAGGCGACCGTCTCGGCCCGGGTCGACCCGCAGGGCATCTCGGTGCGCAACCTCGTGTTCTCCCGGCGGCTCGAGTGGGCCGAGATCGTCCTGGTGCGCTTCGGCGAGGGCCGCCCGTGGGCGCAGCTCGACCTGGCAGACGGGGACACCCTCGCGGTGATGGGCGTGCAGCGCGCCGACGGGGCCAGGGCCGAGCGCGAGGCGCGCCGGCTGGCGACCCTGGTCGAGTTGCACAGCCGCACGCCCCGCGACGACTGACCGGACGGCCGGCGCGGCAGCAGGGGCCGCTGGCGGCGTCAGTCCCGGCGCCCGGCCGCGATCTCCTCGGCGTGCACACCGGCGACCGCCGCGGCGAGGAACGCGGCGGGATCCGCCTCGAGCCCTCGGCCCATGGTCGACAGTCGCACCGGCGACGCGCCGAGGGCGGCGAGCAGCCCCTCGTCGGCGGACGTCTCCACCAGCCGGTGGCGTCCCGAGGGCGCGACCAGCCCGAGCGCCTGGGCCCGCACCCGCTCGCCGAGCTCGACGAGCGACGGCTGGACCGGCACGCCGTCCCGGGTGAGCCCGGCGGCGAACACCGGCACCACGACGTCGGCCGGCGCCAGCGCGACACGGCCGTACGCCGTGAGCGAGTGGTGGGAGACCCCGAGGTGGCGCTCCCGGGGGTCCGCCCCGGACACCCGCAGCGACGCGACGGGCGTCCCGCGCAGCGTCGCCGCGGCGTTGACCGCCTCGCCCGCCGCGACGCCGGAGAACCCCCACCGTGTCCCGGTGCCCAGGTTGCCGGGGCCCTGCGCGACCACCACGAGGTCCGCGTCGACCACGTGCCGGGCGGCCAGCAGGCCGGTGTGCACCGTGACGGCCTCCAGGTCCCCGCCGAACGCCTGCCCTGTGGTGACGCACGCCTCGATCCAGCCGGCGGACCGCAGCCCCGCCACCGCCTGGGAGAACCACGCGGGGAGCGCCCCGCCGTCGGTCATCACGTAGGCGACCCGGGGCGCCGGCCGGCCGGCGCGCGCGGCCGCGTGCCGTGCGCCGGCGATGATCGCGGGCAGGGCGGAGTGCAGGTCGGCGACGACCACGGGCAGGCCGGCGAGGTCGTCGGCGTCCCGCAGCACGTCGTGGTGCGGCGACTCCTGGTCGTCCACGCCCAGCACCATCTCCTGCAGCGGGGTGTACCGGGCCTTGACCAGGTGCCCGGGGCCCGGCTCAGGGTCTGCCGGGAGCGTGTCGACAGGCGCCACGACCATCGCGTAGCCGCCGGTGCCGAGGCCTCGCGCCAACGCCGTGACGTTGAGCAGCACCCGCTCGCCCACTGCGGGGAGGCCGACCAGGCCGGGGTAGGCCAGGGCGCGAACCGTCCCGCCGGGAGGCAGGCCGCCGACGCCCTCCCCCTCGAGGGATGCCTCGAGCTCCGCCGCACCCGGCCAGCGCCGACCGTGCGACACCACGACTGCTGAACGCCAGGTGATCACCGGATCACGCTACCGGCCACTAGCGTGGTGCCGATGCCAGAACAGATCCATCCCGCCGAGCGGCTGCTCAACCTGGTCATCGCGCTGGTCAACACCTCCGCGCGCATGACCAAGGAGCAGATCCGCACGAGCGTCGCCGGCTACGGCGACGCTCCGTCCGACGACGCCTTCGAGCGGATGTTCGAACGCGACAAGGACACGCTGCGCGAGCTCGGCATCCCGATCCTCACGGTCACGGGCGCCGGCCACGGCGACGACATCGGGTACCGGATCGACCAGGAGGCCTACGCGCTGCCGCCCATCGAGCTGACGCCGGCCGAGCTGGGCGTGCTCTCGCTGGCCGCACAGTTCTGGCAGGACCAGTCCGTGCGCACCGACACGACCCGCGCGCTGACCAAGCTGCGCGCTGTGGGCGACGCGCCAGAGGCCGCGGACCTGGTGGCCGGCCTCGCGCCGCGGGTGCGCGCCGCTGGCGACAGCTTCGGCCCCCTGCTCGAGGCCGTCCAGGCCCGTCGGGTGGTGTCGTTCACCTACCGCGCGGCCAGCACGGGGGAGGTCCGCACGCGCTCGGTCGAGCCCTGGCGGCTGCTGGCCCGGCGCGGCGGCTGGTTCCTCGTGGGGCACGACCGCGAGCGCGGCGAGGCCCGCTCGTTCCGGCTGAGCCGCATCGAGGGGCGCGTCCGCGCCGACGGGCCCGAGGGCGCGTTCGACCCGCCGCGCCCCGACCTCGTCGACGCCGCCACGGGGACGTGGAGCGGTGGCTCGCAGCAGGTGGCGGTGCTCGCGGTGAGGCCCGAGCGCGCCGAGGCGCTGCGGGCCCGGGCCTTGCCCGCCGTGGCGTCGGACGCCGATGCGGACGCCGCCGATGACGTCGACCTGCGCGACCCGGCCGTCGCGGCGGTGGTGGCCGACCGCGACGTGCTCCACGTGCCCTTCACCTCGCTCGGCGAGATGGCGGAGGACGTGCTGGGGTACGGGGACGCCGTCGTGGTGCTGGACCCGCCCCCGTTGCGGCAGGCCGTGCTGCGGCTGCTGCGGGTGGCCGCCGGCCTGCACCCCGTCGAGCATGGAGGCGCATCCCGTGGCTGAGCGGGCGAGTGAGCGGCTGCTGCGGCTGCTCGGCATGATCACCTACCTGGACAGGCACGCGGGTGTGCCCGTCGAGCAGGTCGCGGCGCACTTCGGGGTGACGCCGCGCCAGGTCATCGACGACGTCGACACCCTCTGGATGACGGGCACCCCCGGGTACTACCCGCACGACCTCATCGACTTCGACGCGGCCTCGTACGAGGAGGGCGTGGTGCGGCTCACGGAGGCGCGGGGCATGACCAGGCCGCTGCGTCTGGGCACCCGGGAGGCGGTGGCCCTCGTGGCGGCGCTGCGCGCGATGCGCGAGGCGCTGGACCCGAGCCTCGACGCCGAGCGGGCCCAGGTGCTGGCGTCGGCCCTCGAGAAGCTCACCGCCGCGACCGGCGAGGCAGCGGCGGGCGTCGACGTGCGACTGGCTGTCGACGGCGCCCCCCAGGTCGTCGCGGCCATCGGCTCGGCGCTGCAGCAAGGGCGCAGGCTGTGGATGCGGTACGTCAACGCCTCCGACGTCGCGAGCGAGCGGGAGGTCGACCCTGTCCGCCTGGTCACCTCGGACGAGCGGTCGTACCTGCTCGCCTGGTGCCTCCGCGCGGGCGGCGAGCGCCTGTTCCGCGTGGACCGGATCGTGGCGGCGCGGGTCCTGGACGCGCCCGCTGAGCCCCACGTGGTGAGCGACCGCGCGACTGAGTTCCGGCCGGACCGGTCGGGCGGCCTGGTCACGCTGGTCGTGGGCAGCCGTGCCCGCTGGATCGCGGAGAGCGTGCCCGTCGAGGCCGTGCGGAACCATCCCGACGGGTCGTTCGAGGTCGACCTGCGGGTCGCGAACGTGGCATGGCTCCGGCACCTGGTGCTCAGCGCGGCGGAGGACGTGATCGAGGTCCGGCCGCCCGAGGTGGCCGCCGCCGTGGCGGACATGGCGCGGGCGGCGCTCGACGCGTACGGGCCCCTCACGGACCGCGACATGCCGCGGGGCCGCTAGCCGCGCGGCGCCGGGCCCGCCGGTCGTCCCACTAGGGTGGTCGCGTGCTCTGGTTCTTCGTGTGGACGGCCCTCGCCCTGGGGACCCTGCTCGGCGCGTTCTGGATCGGGCGAGACCTGTGGCGCAAGGGCATCGCCCTGCTCGAGGAGCTCGGCCGCGCGGCCGAGGTGCTCGGCGTGCTGGCCGAGCGCGCCGCGGAGTTGGCGGATGCCGCGGCGGCGGCCGCGCCGGCGCGTCCGCAGCTGCTGGACGACCCCGCCACGCACCGCGCCACCGTCGACCGGTTGCGAGCGGAGCGTGCCGAGCGGGTCGCGGTGCGCGCGGAGCGCCATCGTCAGACCTTCGCGCGCTGGCGGGCTTACAGCCGCTGAGCGGCCATCACGCGGGACCAAGGGCGGCGTCGCGGCACTGCATCAGCCGGTTAGTATCTGGGCACCACGAGGTTTCGAGGGAGACATCCGATGAACGCGCTCAAGCCCATGCACATCTTGGTCCTGGTGATCATCGTGCTGCTCCTCTTCGGGGCGAAGCGGCTTCCCGACCTCGCCAAGAGCGTCGGCCAGTCGTTGAAGATCTTCAAGAACGAGGTCAAGGACCTCACGGACGACAACGACGCCCGTCCGACCCCCACCGCGGCCGCCCCCGTGGCAGCCCCGCCGGCGAGCGTGGCTCCCGCGCCGCAGGCCGTCGACCCGGGCACGCCCGCGACGCCCGCTGATCGGCCGGCGCAGACGCCTCCGGCCGGGGGCGACCAGCCCACGAGCTGACCCTGATGAGCGACAAGGCCCGTCGGCGAGCCGCCGGCGGCCGGATGCCGCTGCGCGAGCACCTCGTCGAGCTCCGCAAGCGGGTCTTCCTGGCCGCCTGCGGCCTCGTCGTGGGCGCCATCGGCGGCTGGCTGCTGTTCGACCCCGTCTTCCACGCCCTGCAGGAGCCGCTGCTGGACGCGGGCGCGGCCCGCGGGGGCAGCGCATCGGTGAACTTCGGCGGCCTGGCGAGCGCGTTCGACATGCGGCTGAAGGTCTCGTTCTTCCTCGGCGCGATCCTGACCAGCCCGTGGTGGCTCTTCCAGCTGTGGGCCTTCGTGACGCCAGGGCTCACCCGCCGTGAGCGCGGCTACGCGGTGGGCTTCGTGGGGGCCGCCGCGCCGCTGTTCCTCGCCGGGTCCTACCTCGCCTGGACCACGATGCCCACGGCCGTGCGCGTCATGACGGACTTCATCCCGCAGCAGGCCACGAACCTCATCGACGCGCAGAACTACCTCAGCTTCGTCATGCGCTTCGTCCTGGCGTTCGGCGTGGCGTTCGTGCTGCCGGTGATCATGGTGGCGCTCAACATGGCTGGGGTCGTGCGCGCCTCCACCTGGGCGAAGGGCTGGCGGTGGGCCGTCATGCTCGCGTTCGTGTTCGCCGCGGTGATGACCCCCACCCCGGACGCGATCACCATGGTCATCATGGCGCTGCCGATCTGCGGGCTGTACTTCATCGCCCTGGGCCTGTGCCTGCTCCACGACCGCCGTGTCGACAAGGCGCGGGTCGCCGCAGGCCTGCCCCGGCTGGACGGCACCATGGCCGACGAGCCGGTCGACACGCCGGCCACCGTCGACTCCGAGGAGCCCGGGCCTGCATGACCCACCTCGGAGTCGTCGCCAACCCCACCGCCGGGCGGGGACGCGGCGCGGGGGCAGGCGCCCGGGCCGTGGAGCTGCTGCGCCGTCGCGGCCACCACGTCGAGGACCTGTCCGCCAGCGACCTGGAGTCCGCGAGCGCGCGGGCTCGCCACGCCTCGGTCCGAGGGCTCGACGCCCTCGTGGTGGTCGGCGGGGACGGCATGGTGAACCTGGGGGCGAACGTCGTCGCGGAGACGGACCTGCCGTTGGGCATCGTCGCCGTCGGCTCGGGCAATGACCTGGCGCGCGCGATCGGCCTGCCCCGTGGCGACGTCGAGGCGTCGGTGCGCGCCATCGAGCACGGCCTGGCGCAGGGGCCCCGGAAGATCGACGCGGTGAGCGCGGGGCCGCCGAAGCACACGACCCGGACGTGGTACCTCGGCGCGCTGTCGTGCGGCGTCGACGCGGCCGTGAACGCGCGGGCCAACGCGATGCGCTGGCCCGGTGGCAGCGGGCGGTACGTGCGCGCCCTGGCCGCGGAGCTGCGCACGTTCGCCCCGTACGGATACCGGGTCACGCTCGACGACGTGGTGTGGGAGTCGGCGGGGTGCGTGGTCGCCGTGGCGAACTCGCCGTGGTTCGGCGGGGGTGTGAAGATCGCCCCCGACGCGTTGCTCGACGACGGCTTGCTGGACGTCGTGGTCGCCGGGCCGTTCACCCGTGGCGGTGTGGTGCGGGTCTTCCCGGGCATGTACGCCGGAAGGCATGTGCGCCATCCCGCTGTCCAGGTGTTCCGCACCCGGACGGCGCTCATCGAGCCGGCGCCGATGCTCGGCCCGGCGCCGCCCGACGCCTACGCCGACGGCGAGCGGCTGGGCCCCTCGCCGCTGCTGGCGCAGGTGCACCCGGGCGCCGTGCAGGTGCTCGCCTGACCCGTCGCCTAGGGTTGAGGACGTGGCAGGTCGTCTCGAGGAGTCCCCGGCAGAGCGGTACGCGGCAGCCCGTCGACGCGCGGCGAGCGCCGACAGCCAGTTGACGCGGTTCCGCGAGGTGCTCGACTTCCCGCTGGACGACTTCCAGGTCGAGGCGTGCGAGGCCGTCGAGCGCGGCAGCGGCGTGCTGGTCGCCGCGCCCACGGGCGCGGGCAAGACGGTGATCGGCGAGTTCGCGGTCCACCTGGCGCTCGCGACGGGGCGCAAGGCGTTCTACACCACGCCGATCAAGGCCCTGTCGAACCAGAAGTACGGGGACCTCGTGGCGCGGCACGGCGCCGAGAACGTGGGCCTGCTCACCGGTGACACGTCCGTCAATGGCGACGCGCCCGTGGTGGTCATGACCACCGAGGTGCTGCGGAACATGCTGTACGCCGGGTCTGGCGCGCTCATGGGCCTGGGGTACGTGGTGATGGACGAGGTGCACTACCTGGCCGACCGGTTCCGCGGCCCGGTGTGGGAGGAGGTGATCCTCCACCTGCCCGACGACGTGCAGCTCGTGTCGCTCTCGGCGACGGTGTCCAACGCCGAGGAGTTCGGCGAGTGGCTGACGGCGGTGCGGGGCGACACGGCCGTGGTGGTGAGCGAGCACCGTCCCGTGCCCCTGGGCCAGCACGTGCTGGCCCGCGGGGCGCTGCACGACCTGTACGCGGGCCACGTCGACCCCACCGATCCGGGCGTCAACCCCCCGATCAACCCGGAGCTCGCGCGCGTGGTGCGTCGGGACCGCGAGGACGGCGCGGCGCAGCACGGTCGGCGCGGCCCCGGCGACCGGGGGTACCGGGGGCGCGGGCACGGGGTCCGTGGGCAGGGCGGCGGCCAGGGCAAGGGCCGCCCGACGCCCCGGTTCATGGTGGTGGACCTGCTCGACGAGGCCGGCCTGCTGCCAGCGATCGCGTTCATCTTCTCCCGGGCCGGGTGCGAGGGCGCCGTCGCGCAGTGCGTCGCCGCCGGCCTGCGGTTGACGGACCAGGAGCAGGAGGCGGAGATCCGCCGCGTCGTGGAGGAGCGCTGCGCCTCGATCCCGCCCGAGGACCTCGGGGTCCTCGGGTACTGGGGGTTCCTGGACGCCCTCTCGCGGGGCATCGCCGCGCACCATGCGGGGATGCTGCCGCTGTTCAAGGAGACCGTCGAGGACCTCTTCGCCCGCGGCCTGGTCCGGGTGGTCTTCGCGACCGAGACGCTGGCGCTGGGCATCAACATGCCGGCCCGCTCCGTGGTGCTGGAGCGGCTCGTCAAGTGGGACGGGTCGAGGCACGTCGAGATCACGCCGGGGGAGTACACCCAGCTCACCGGCCGCGCCGGCCGCCGGGGCATCGACGTCGAGGGCCATGCCGTGGTGGTCGACCACCCGGCGCTCGACCTGGTGGCCCTGGCCGGCTTGGCCTCCAAGCGCCTGTACCCGCTGCGCTCGAGCTTCCGCCCCACGTACAACATGGCGGTGAACCTGGTCTCCCAGGTGGGCCGTCCCCGCGCCCGCGAGGTCCTGGAGACCTCCTTCGCGCAGTTCCAGGCCGACCGGGGCGTCGTGGGACTGGCACGGCAGGCCCAGGCGCACTCGGAGGCCCTGGAGGGGTACGCCGAGGCCATGCAG
>Ga0233375_1001375_pt1 | contig 10905 bp, 10 predicted proteins | sample ElkDunMinimDraft_10_FD_191539 | JGI IMG/M metagenome (GOLD analysis project Ga0233375, IMG submission 191539) | Fecal eukaryotic communites from dung pellets of Tule Elk in California, USA - Elk Dung E16 | ecosystem: Host-associated > Mammals > Digestive system > Large intestine > Fecal | place... | reverse complement strand
TGGCGTCCGCGACGTCCTCCTCCGGACGTGGCGGGACGGTCTCGTCGGTCTCGATGGCGGGCACCTGGTCGAACTCCGGGTGCTCGCGCAGGAGCTCCTGCGCGACGGCCTCCGGATCGCGGGGTGGCTGCTGCTCGGTCATGCTCTGCTCCTCGGTGTGACGTCGAGGTGCTGGCCCACCTCGAGCGGACGGTAGTCGTAGGTGCCCCCGGTGCGGCCCGCGCCGAACAGGCGATGGACCAGGCCGAGACCGGCGGCCGAGAGGATCGCGTCGTGGATCGGCACCACGGTCCGCGGGTCGAGCGTGCGGACGAAGTCGATGCCTTCCGCCACCTTCATCCACGGCGCCGCCACCGGGGCGAGCAGCACGTCCACCTGCTCCTGCGTCAGGGGCGGGCTGAACGAGTCGCCCGGGTGATAGACGCTCGCGCCGTCGGCCGAGAACAGGTAGGTGACGTTCGCGACGCGTGGGATGTCGGGGTGGATCACCGCGTGCTGACCCCCTCCGACCAGCACGGCGAACGGGCCCAGCTCGAGCACGTCGCCCGGCTCGACGACCCGGTACCTCTCGTCGTCGGCGGCGACGCCCAGCAGGTCGAACGCCGCCTGCGGGCCGATCATCGCCAGTCCTGGGTGTTCGTCGAGCGCCCGACGGACCGCCGCGACGTCGAGGTGGTCCGGGTGAGCGTGCGTCACGAGGAGCGTCCCCGGGTCCGCCAGGGCGGACGAGGTGTCCGCGAAGGTGCCGGGGTCGACGGTGAGCGTGGTCCCGTCGTGGTCGAGGGCGACACAGGAGTGTCCGTGGAACGTGAGGCGCATGAGCTTCCTTGGGCCGAGGGGTCTGTCCGCTACCAGTGTGCCGTGAGCGGCTGCGCTCGTCGCGAGGGCGCACGGCGGTCCCCGCACCGGAGCGGGGCTCCGTCGTCGGGCGCCACGCTCCACCGACGACGACGCGGGCCGGGCCGGCAGCATGCCGCTGCCGGCCCGGCCCGCGGGCCGTGGACGACCGGCTCAGACGACGACCAGGACGAGGTCTCCACCTTCGAGCTGCTGGACGGCCCCGATCGCGACCCGCTGCACGGTCCCGCCGACGGGCGTCGTGATCGCGGCCTCCATCTTCATGGCCTCGACCGTCGCGACGGTCTGCCCTGCCTCGACGACCTCCCCCTCCTGGACCACGGGGGTCACCGCTCCCGCGAACGGGGCGGCGACCTGGCCCGGTGCGGCCGGGTCGGCCTTCTCGGCGAGCGACGCATCGACCTCGATCGACCGGTCGCGCACCTGGAGCGGACGCAGCTGGCCGTTGAGCGTGAACATGACCGTGCGCATGCCGCGCTCGTCGGGGACGCCGACCGCCTCGAGCCCCACGAGGAGCTTGACGCCACGCTCGAGCGAGACCTCGACCTCCTCGCCGGGCGTGAGCCCGTACAGGTAGGCCTGGGTGTCGAGCACCGAGACGTCGCCGAATGCCGTGCGCGTGGCCTCGTAGTCCTTGGTCGGTGCGGCGAAGAGCAGGTGGTTGAGCCGGTTGCGCCGTGCGGCCGAGTCTCCGTCGAGGTCCGCCTGGTCCTCCGCGGTGAGCGGGGTCACGGGCGTGCGCACCACACGACCGGCCAGGGCCTTGCTGCGGAAGGGCTCGGGCCAGCCGCCCGGCGGGTCACCCAGCTCACCGCCGAGGAACGCGATGACCGAGTCGGGGATGTCGTAGTCCTGCGGGTTCTCGGCGAAGTCCGCCGGGTCCGCCTGCCGGGCCACGAGCTGCAGGGCCAGGTCGCCGACGACCTTGGAGGACGGGGTCACCTTGACCAGGCGCCCGAGGATGCGGTCTGCCGCGGCGTACGTCGCCTCGATCTGCTCGAACCGGTCCCCCAGCCCCAGCGCGATGGCCTGCTGACGCAGGTTGGAGAGCTGCCCGCCCGGGATCTCGTGCTCGTAGACGCGCCCGGTGGGGCTCGTCAGGCCGGACTCGAACGGTGCGTAGAGGCGTCGCACAGCCTCCCAGTACGGCTCGAGGTCGCACACCGCTCGCAGCGAGAGGCCCGTGTCGCGCTCGGTGTGCTCGAGGCCCGCGACCAGGGCTGACATCGAGGGCTGGCTCGTGGTGCCGGCCATCGCCGCGCTGGCGACGTCGACGGCGTCGACGCCCGCGGCGACCGCTGCCATGAGGGTCGCCATCTGGCCGCCCGACGTGTCGTGCGTGTGCAGGTGGACGGGCAGGTCGAAGCGCTCGCGCAGGGCCGTGACCAGGCGTGCGGCGGCCGCGGGGCGCAGCAGGCCCGCCATGTCCTTGATCGCGAGGACGTGCGCCCCGGCGTCGACGATGCGGTCGGCGAGCTCGAGGTAGTAGTCGAGCGTGTACAGGCTCTCGGCCGGGTCGAGCAGGTTGCCCGTGTAGCACAGGGCGACCTCCGCGACCGCGGTGCCGGTCGCACGCACGGCGTCGATCGCGGGCCGCATCTGCTCGACGTCGTTGAGGGCGTCGAAGATGCGGAAGATGTCGACGCCCGTGGCCGCTGCCTCGCGGACGAACGCCTCCGTGACCTCGGTGGGGTACGGCGTGTACCCCACCGTGTTGCGACCGCGCAGGAGCATCTGGAGCGCGACGTTCGGCATGGCGGCGCGCAGAGCCGCGAGACGCGCCCAGGGGTCCTCGCCGAGGAATCGCAGCGCGACGTCGTACGTGGCCCCGCCCCAGGCCTCGACCGACAGCAGCTGCGGCGTCATGCGTGCGACGTAGGGGGCGACCGTGACCAGGTCGTGCGTACGCACGCGCGTCGCGAGCAGGGACTGGTGAGCGTCGCGGAACGTGGTGTCGGTGACCTTGACCGCGGTCTCGGCGCGCAGCGCCCGGGCGAAGCCCTCCGGTCCCAGCTCGAGCAGCTGCTGACGGCTGCCCGGCACCGGTGCGAGCGACAGGTCGAGCTCGGGGAGCTTGGCGGCGGGGTCGACCGCCCCCTGCCCGGGTCCGTGCGGACGGTTGACGGTCACGTCACCCAGGTAGCTCAGGAGCTTGGTGCCGCGGTCCGCGCTCTCGCGCGCGGCGAGCAGCTCGGGGCGCTCGTCGATGAACGACGTCGACAGGTTGCCTGCGATGAACTCCGCGTCCGACAGGACGGCCTGCAGGAAGGGGATGTTCGTCCGGATGCCACGGATGCGGAACTCGGCCAGGGCGCGACGGGCACGGCGCACGGCCGTCGGGTAGTCGCGGCCGCGGCACGTGAGCTTGACGAGCATCGAGTCGAAGTGGCCCGAGATCTCCGAGCCTGCGGTCGCCGTCGCGCCATCGAGCCGGACCCCGGCACCGCCCGGCGAGCGGTAGGCCACGATGCGCCCGGTGTCGGGCCGGAAGCCGTTCGAGGGGTCCTCGGTCGTGATGCGCGACTGCAGGGCTGCACCGTTGACGTGCACGTCCTCCTGGCGGATGCCGAGATCTTCGAGCGTCTCCCCCGCGGCGATGCGCATCTGCGACGAGACGAGGTCGATGTCGGTGACCTCCTCGGTGACCGTGTGCTCGACCTGGATGCGCGGGTTCATCTCGATGAACACGTGCTGACCGGCCCGCTCGCCCACGGTGTCGAGCAGGAACTCGACCGTGCCGGCGTTCTGGTACCCGATCGACCGGGCGAACTTCACCGCGTCGGCGCACAGTGCGTCACGGGTCGCGGGGTCCAGGTTGGGCGCGGGCGCGATCTCGATGACCTTCTGGTGGCGCCGCTGGACCGAGCAGTCCCGCTCGTACAGGTGGACCACGTTGCCCTGTCCGTCGGCCAGGATCTGCACCTCGATGTGACGAGGACGGAGCACGGCCTGCTCGAGGAACATCGTGGGGTCGCCGAACGCGCCGTCGGCCTCGCGCATCGCCGCGGCCAACGCCTCGGGCAGGTCCTCGCGGCGGTCGACGCGACGCATGCCGCGCCCGCCACCGCCCGCGACGGCCTTGGCGAAGAGGGGGAAGCCGATCTCGTCCGCGGCCGCGATCAGCTCGTCGACGTCCGACGACGGCTCGCTCGACGCGAGGACCGGGATGCCGGCCTCCTTGGCGGCCTTGAGCGCACGCACCTTGTTCCCTGCGAGCTCGAGCACCTCCGCGGGCGGGCCGACGAACGCGATCCCTGCCTGCTGGCACGCGCGCGCCAGGTCCGGGTTCTCGGAGAGGAAGCCGTAGCCCGGGTAGATCGCGTCGGCACCTGCGTCCTTGGCGACGCGCACGATCTCCTCGATGTCGAGGTACGCCCGGACCGGGTGCCCCTCGTCGCCGATCCGGTACGCCTCGTCGGCCTTGAGGCGGTGCTCGGAGTTGCGGTCCTCGTAGGGGAAGACGGCTACGGTCCGTGAGCCGAGCTCGTACGCTGCGCGAAAAGCCCGAACCGCGATCTCCGCGCGGTTGGCCACCAGAACCTTCGAGAACACCGAGCACCCCATCCGTCATCGTGGATCGAGCACGGGACCGTTGCGAGCAGGGGTCCACGCGCTCGTTCGTCGCGGGCGCCGGTCAGGTCGAGCCGGGGGCGCCCACAGGCGATCTTGCCACGGCCGCTGCGACGGGACGGCACCAGAGCAGTGCCCGAGGGCAAAAACGTGCGCATCGCCACGGGGCGCAGGACGTGGCCGGGGATGCGGAACGCCCCTGCACCGGGGCAGGGGCGTACGCGGACGACCTGGACGGGCGCCGCCCCGGGCGCGGGCGCAGTCAGCCGGCGGTACGCGCCCGACGGCGGAGCTCGAGCTCGTCCTGCGTCGGCGCCGCAGGGGTCTCCTCGTCCGCGAGGGACTCTGCGGGCATCTCGCTCAGCGTTCCTTCCACCTCACGCCAGACCCTGCCCACGGCGATCCCGAACACACCCTGGCCACCCTGGACGAGGTCGACGACCTCGTCCGGTGACGTGCACTCGTAGACGCTCGCGCCGTCGCTCATGAGGGTGATCTGGGCGAGGTCGTTCACCCCACGCTCACGCAGGTGCTCGACCGCGGTACGGATCTGCTGCAGGGACACCCCGGTGTCCAGCAGCCTCTTGACGATCTTGAGGACGAGGATGTCGCGAAAGCCGTAGAGCCGGTGCGTGCCCGAGCCGGAGGCCGGGCGGACGGTCGGCTCGACCAGGCCCGTGCGGGCCCAGTAGTCCAGCTGGCGGTACGTGATGCCGGCCACCCGGCACGCGGTCGGGCCACGGTAGCCCGTGGTGGTGTCGTGCTCGGTGACGTCCTCGCCGAACAGCAGGCCCTGGGCCGCATGGGAAGCGGGTACCCCTGGCTCCGCTCCAGCTCTGCCGCTGCTGTTCACTGTGCCTCCAAGGATGATGTGGACCCCACGCTAGGCCCGAGGTCGGGGAGCGTCAACGACTGAGCGGCCGAGAGGTGAGCGTGTCGCGTGCTCGGCGCGGCCGCCGCACCCCACCGGGGGGCGAGGTCGGTGCGCGCGAGGGGTGGTCAGGAGGGTGGCGTCGGCGGGCCGGCGGACGTCTCACCTCTCGTGCGAGCCCTCCCCTCGCTCAGGTGGTCCGAAGTCCTCGGGAGAGACGTGGTCCAGGAAGTCGCGGAACTCGGCCATCTCGCGCTGCTGCTCCGGGGCGACGATCTCCACCCCGGCCAACGCGACGACCTCGGCGGAGCACATCACCGGGCTCTCGGTGCGGACCGCCACCGCGATCGCGTCCGACGCCCGCGCGTCGACCCGCACTCCCGTGCTGAGCACCATCTCGGCGAAGAAGATCCCGTCGTCCAGCGCCACGATCTCCACGCGCGCCAGCCCCACGTGCACCGCTTCCAGGACGTCACGCAGCAGGTCGTGGGTCATCGGCCGGGGGGCGGTCAGGTGCGCCTGGGCCATGGCGATCGCGCTCGCCTCACGCGGGCCGATGATGATGGGGACCACCAGCTCGGCCGCAGGATCCAGGAGCAGCACCACGATCTCCTGCCCGGCGCCCTCCTGCTGGCGCACGCCGAGTACCTCGACCGGGACCATCGGGACCTCGTTGCTCACCCGTCCACCGTACGACGGGACGCGCAGTCCTTCAGTGGGAGGGGCGCGCAGTCATCGAGGTGTGTGAACCGCCCGGGGCGACGCCTGGGGCAGGGACCCCCGGGCTCAGGTCGTGAGATCCCCTACGCCCTGGCGCAACCACACGGTGTGGAGCTTCGCGAAGAGCTCTCCGACCTCTCCGGCGAGGGCTCCTGCGTGTGCGCGCGCCGAGGAGGACTGCTGGCTGCGCCACGGGGCGACGACCTGCTCGACCAGCCCCACGTGACGGTCCGCGGAGGTCCGCAGCAGGCGCAGGTGTCGCGGCTCGATCCCGTACTCCCCCAGCGCGGCGGCCAGCTGGACGACCTCGAGGGACCACGCGTCGAGCTGGCCGCCGAGAGCCTGCTTCAGGACGCCCGCGGAGATCAACCCTTCGACCAACGAGACGTCCACCCCCGCCGCCGTCGCGAGCGAGGCGACGGTGTACCGCTGACGGACGACGGCCTCCTCGGTCTCGCCGTCGCTCGCCGCGAGGCGAAGAGCAGGGTTCTCGGCGGCCTCGCCCGCGTCGAGAGCGGCAAGGTTCTCCTTGATCACCTTGAGCGGGAGGTACCGGTCGCGCTGCTCCAGCAGGACGTACCTCAACCGCTCGACGTCGGCCGGAGAGTACTGCCGATAGCCCGACGGGGTACGTTCCGGGTCGATGAGCCCCTGGTCCTCGAGGAACCGCAGCTTGGAGTGGCTCACGCTGGGAAACTCCGCGCGCAGCGCTCGCAGGACGTCCGAGATGCGCATGGTGGCGCGGCGGGAGATGCCCTGGGGCCAGGGCTCGCGGAGCTCCCCGGAGTCGCCGTCGGAGGCCTGCCGCTCGGTCAGCGCAGCAGTGCCGTCGAACCGGTTCTCGTGTCCCCACGGGGAGCGTGCCGGCTGGTTCACGGGTGTCCTGCCACGCCTTCCGTCGAGTCCGCGGACTGGACCAGGCCGGGGCTCGTGTAGAAGGTCAGGCGGTACTTGCCGATCTGGACCTCGTCGCCCGTGACCAGCGCCACGGCGTCCACCCGGTTCCGGTTGACGTAGGTGCCGTTGAGCGAACCGATGTCGCGCACGACGAAGTGCCCGTCCTCGCGGACGAACTCGGCGTGCTTGCGGGAGACGGTGACGTCGTCGAGGAAGATGTCGGCGTGCTCGCTCCGGCCGGCGACCGTGCGCTCTGCGTCCAGGAGGAAGCGCGAGCCGACGGACGGACCGCGCTGCATGACGAGCAGGGCGGAGTGGCGCGGGAGAGCAGAGATCGCGGCCTGCTCCTCGGCGGAGAGGCCACCGGGCTGCGTACCGTCCTCGATCGGCAGGTCGATCCGGCCGAACGTGACGGTCGTGTCGCTACCTCCCCGGCGCGGCTGTGCAGATTCACCTGGTGTGGTCATCTCGCCTCCTCGGGAGTTTTGGCGCATTCAGAGCAAAATGCCTTGGGCGGAAAGGTACTACACCTGGCCCGCTTCGTCCGGCTGAGGCGCGGGGATGCGGGCAATACCCGTCCAACCCGTCCAACCTACCCCGCCGGACGGGTCGGAGAAAAGTATCCGCCCACGTCACGGGGCCCTGGTAAGTCAGTTTCCGCCCTCCACCGGCACGGGCGTCGCGAACTGCGGCGCCTGCGGTTCACGCGTCGAGGAGATGGTGATGAGGTCCTTCTGCTGGATCTTGGGATCCGCGCGGTCGTTACGCACGGAGGCCATCGCTCCCCCGGGGATCTCGAGCGCGGTCTCGAGCGTCGACGGGTCGCCGATCGCCAGCCACCGGTACGGCGACGAGATCTTCTGCCCGTCCACGACCATCCCCCGGCTCGTCTCCTCGAAGTAGCTGCTCGTGACCAGCCGGACGCCGTTGACCTCCACGACCTCGACCCCGGCGTTGCGCAGCTCCTCGAGGATGTTGAAGAGCTTGCTCGCGGGAAGTCGCTCGTCGGTCTCGGTGATCGTCAGCTCGATCCCCGGACCTTCCGCCGGCAGTCGTCCGGAGAGGATGCCCTGCGACTCCGCCTGGCGCTGGGCGAGCTCGAGCGCCGCACGCTGCTGCCCGGACCCGGAGCTGAGCTCGTCACGGGTCCCCTGGAGGCCGGACACGCGCGACTCCAGCTCGTTCGCCCGCTGCGTGACGTCGTCCAGCAGACGGACGAGGTCGCTCTGGCGCAGCGACGAGAGCTGCTGCTCCTGCGTCTGGCTCACCTGGACCGCGAGCGCGAAGCCGAGCAGGGCGCACAGCAGACCGGCCAGGAGCTGGGAGCGGTTGACCTTCGGGCGCATGGCGCGTCCGAGCTTCGACCATCCCCCCGGTGACCCGGCGGGGGTGGTCGAGGGAGCAGCTGTGGAGGGACCGGTGGGCGAGGGACCCGTCGTCGAGGGACCCGTCGCCGTCGGGGCGTCCAGGGCATGTGCTCCCGTCTCGGGACGGGCGTTCGTCCGCTCGGCGCTCACGTCCGCAGAGGCCACGGGCTCGGCGTCGGCGGGCGCGCCGTCGTCCGCGCCTGGTGCCGGCAGCGCCGGTGCGTCCGGCGCCGCTGCGGCTGCGGGCGCGTGCTCGACCGGGCGGACGGTCGCGTCCTGGGCCGTGTCGTCCGCGTCGTCGGCCTCGTCCGTCGTGGCCGACGCCTGCTCGGCGGGCGCCCGTCCGTGGTCCGCGACCGCCGGCTCGCCGTCGGCACTCTCACGGGGGTCTGCGCCGGGGCCGGCGACCGCCGGGTCGGCCTGCGAGGCGGCGACCTCGGCCGTGGGCTCGGCGTCCACCGGCACAGCGGGCGTCTCGGACGTCGCGTCCCCCGGGACCGCGGGGTCCTGCGATCCCGGTGGGCGGCGGTCCTCGGGCGGCGTGCTCGTCGTCATCGCGGGGCCTACGCCTTGAACAGGTGCCGGCGGATGGCCGCGGCGTTGGAGAAGATCCGGATCCCGAGGACGACGACGACGCCGGTCGAGAGCTGCGTGCCCACGCCGAGCTGGTCACCGAGGAAGACGATGAGCGCGGCGACGACGACGTTCGAGAGGAACGAGACGAGGAAGACCTTGTCGTTGAAGAGCCCGTCGAGCATGGCGCGCAGCCCGCCGAAGAGCGCGTCGAGCGCTGCGACGACGGCGATGGGCAGGTAGGGCTGCAGAGCGACCGGGACCGTGGGTTGGAGCACGAGCCCCGCCACGACCCCGAGGACCAGTCCGACGACTGCGATCATTCCGTGCTCTCCTGCCCTGCGAGTGAACTGTCGGCTCCGGAGGGACCGGTCGACGGACCGAGCTTCTCGGACTCCCCTGTCGACGCGCCGTCCCGGCCGGTCGGCGCCGCAGGTTCGTCACCTGTGGCTGCGGTGGAGTCTACGGCGTGCGCGTAGAAGAGTTGTTGGATCCCGTTGCCCGGCAGCGAGAGCTTGCTCTGGGCGATGCGGCTGTACTGGATCCCCCAGGTCGAGCTGATCATGCTCAGGTACCCGGGTGCGGCGGAGCGGGCGAACTCGGTCTCGAGCGTCGCCGGGTCACCGATCGCCTCGACCCGGTAGGGGCCGATCAGGGGCTGGAGGTCCACGAGGATCGCCTCGCCCGCGCTCCGGATCGCGCTGAGCGGCGTCAGGCGCTGGCCGTTGATCGCGATGGCCTCCGCGCCGGAGGCCCACAGCGAGTTCACGACCCGCTGGAGATCGCCGTCCTGCACCTTCTTGTTCTGCGACTGGTCGTCCGCCCCCACTCCCGCGGGAGCGTCGTTGAGCGTGATGATCAGACCGGGTCCGGTGACCGCGATCGACCCGCTCGCGACACCGTCGGCCTGGAGCGTCTCCAGGAGGGCGGGGTCGACGTCGGCCAGCGCCTCGGTCTGCAGCGTCTCGATCTCCTGGCTCAGGGCGGTGGCGCGCTGGGACAGGCCGTCCACCTCCTCGCGTCGCTCGACGATCTCCTTCTCGAGCACCTTGCGCGCCTCGATCGCGGCGCCCTGGGGTGCGCGCAGGTCGACCGTCGCCGTGACGGTCACGAAGCCGAGCAGGACCGCGAGCGCCGCGACGAGGATCCAGGTGCCGGTCGTGCGGGGTGGTTCGTCGCCGTTGGCGCGTCGGGCTGCGGCGTCGGCGTATCCGGCGTCGAGGGGGCGGTCCATGACTTCGGTGAGGAGGGTCATGGAGGCGTCGAGGGGTGGCTTCGCGTGGCGGGAGGGGTGCGCGTCGTCGCGGGGGGTGTGGGTCATCCGGCGGCCGTGTCCTGGGGGTCGGGGTGGGGCGTCGGGTTGCTGGTGGGTGCGGGCCGACGCGTGAGGAGCTGGCGGGTCTGGCGGACGTACTGGATGCCGGCGAGCCAGTAGAGGCCGATGCCCCAGCCGGCGAAGGCTCCGCCGACGATGGAGGCGGTCGCGCCGAGGGCGCCGGGGGCTTCGGCGAGCAGGAGGAGGGGGAAGGCGTAGAGGAGGGCGAAGGTCGCGGCCTTGCCGACGAAGCTCACGGGCAGGGGGCCGTAGCCGTGGCGGGTGAGGGCGGGCAGGAGGCACAGGAGGGCGAGGTCGCGCGCGAGGATGACGAGGAGGACCCACAGGGGGACGATGTCGCGCCAGGTGAGGCCGACGAGGGTGACGAGGATGAAGAGCCGGTCGGCGGCGGGGTCGAGCACCTGTCCGAGCTTGGTGACCTGGTGCAGGCGTCGGGCGAGGACGCCGTCGAGCCAGTCGGTGGCGCCGGAGAAGGCGAGGACGGCGAGCGCCCAGCCGTCGTGCCCGCGGACGATGAGGACGGCGAAGACGGGGACGAGGGCCAGGCGCAGGAGGCTGATGGTGTTGGGGATGGTGAGGATGCGTGAGCTGACCTCTTGATCTGCTGTCACGCCCACCGTCCGTTGCTCCGTGCGTCTTGTGCGCCCTGTGCTGGTCCCATCCTACGGTGGGTCATCCTAGGGCCGGGTGGTGGCGCGTGGGCGGGTGTTCTG
>Ga0233375_1001373_pt1 | contig 10921 bp, 11 predicted proteins | sample ElkDunMinimDraft_10_FD_191539 | JGI IMG/M metagenome (GOLD analysis project Ga0233375, IMG submission 191539) | Fecal eukaryotic communites from dung pellets of Tule Elk in California, USA - Elk Dung E16 | ecosystem: Host-associated > Mammals > Digestive system > Large intestine > Fecal | place... | reverse complement strand
TGACGGCGCCGGCCCGGGCTGACGCAGCGTGACGCCGAGCCGGCGGTCGAGGTGACCGGACATGACGAAGCCCTGACCGGTCGTGCCGGTCAGGGCTTCGTCGTGCACGGTGCGTGGTGCCGCGGAGGGTCAGACGGTGGGCTTCTTCTCGCCGTCGGTCTGCTCACCCTCGTGACCGGGCGCGGCCGCGTGCTTGGCCTCGCCCGACGGCGCAGCGTCCTTGGACTTGGTGGTCGCCTTGCGCGTGGCCTCCTTGGCCTCGCTCACGGCTTCCTGGACCTTGCCGGTGATCTTCTCGCCGGCGTCCGCCACGGCCTCCTGGACCTTGCCGCTCGTCTCACGGCCCTTGGCGAGAGCTGCCCCGGCCGCTTCGCCCACGGTCTCGGCCGCGTTGTTCACGGCCGCACGGGCGTCCTCGAAGGTGGACGCGGGGACCTGGTCCCACGGCTCGGCCCACGGGTCGGTCGTGGGCTGCGCGCGACGCCACAGGACGTAGGCGCCGCCCGCGGCCGTCACACCGCCGACGACCCACCACAGAGCCTTGCTCTTCTTGTGCGGGTCGGCCTGCTCCGCGGCGGCGGTGAACCGGGCAGGAGCCGCCTTGGCGGCCTTCTTCGCGGACGCGGCCGAGGAGTCGATGCCTCGCTTCGCGGCCTTGGCGGCCTTCTTCGCGGCCTTGCGTGCGCCCTTCTTGGACAGCTTGCCGGCTGCGACCGCCGAGGCGGCCGTGGCAGCCGCCGCGGCCTCCACGTTGCGGGTCGCGGAGTCGGTGGCTGCTGCGGCTGCGGCGTTGAAGCTCGCCACGATCTTGGGCAGCAGCTCGTCCACGAGCTTGTCGTGCGCGGTGTCGATCGCGGGTCCGGCCTTCTCGGCAGCCTTCTCGACCCGGGGGGCCGCGGCCTGCAGGCTGTCCTGCCAGGCCTTCTCGAGCCGCGGGGTGGCCCACTCGACGAAGGCCTCGACCTTGGGCTGGCCCCAGTCCTTGGCCTGGTCAGCGAAGTGTGCGGTCGTCGACTGCGCCTTGGTGCCCGCGACACCGACGAGCGCTGCGAGCTCGGCGGCCTGGTCCTTGATCTTGTCGGAGTCGATGGACGCGATCGTGTCGTTCATGACTCGGGCGGAACGGCGGGTGCGGTCGGACATGGAGCCTCCTGGTGTTCGCTGTGCTGGTCAGGGTCGCTGGGACTCCACTCTGCCACCGAGCCCTGGCACCCGCGAGACAAGCGCGCCGTGACGCTCGACATCCGTCGGGCGACTGGCGGGCGCCACAGCACGTCATGTGAGAATGAGGTCATGTTCGCAACCCTCCACACCACTGCTGGTGACATCCGCATCGAGCTCCTGCCGAACCACGCGCCCAAGACGGTGGCGAACTTCACCGGTCTGGCGAAGGGCACCACGACGTGGACGGATCCCCGCACCGGCGCAGAGAGCAACGCGCCGTTCTACGACGGGCTGATCTTCCACCGCGTGATCCAGGACTTCATGATCCAGGGCGGCTGCCCCCTGGGCACCGGGACCGGCGGTCCCGGCTACACGTTCAACGACGAGATCCACCCCGAGCTCCAGTTCGACCGCCCGTACCTGCTGGCCATGGCCAACGCCGGCTCGCGTCGCAACCCGGTCTCGGGCGAGGTCGAGGGGACCAACGGGTCGCAGTTCTTCATCTCGACGATCCCCACCCCGTGGCTCAACGGCAAGCACACGATCTTCGGCGAGGTCGCGGACGACGAGTCGCGTGCCGTCGTCGACGCCATCAACACGACGCGGACGCGTCCGGGTGACCGCCCGGTCGACGACATCGTCATCACCTCGGTCACCATCGAGGACTGACCATCTCCGTCCCCGCCTTCGGGACACCGGAGCCGGCGCAGCCGGCTCCGGTGTGTCCCCGACACCCCGACCGCGTCTCCTACGTCCGCTGCCAGCGCTGCGGTCGTCCGGCCTGCCCCGAGTGCCAGCGGCCTGCCGCGGTGGGCGTGCAGTGCGTGGACTGCGTGCGGGAGCAGGCGCGCAACGCTCCGCGTACGAGGACGGCCCTGGGCGGGACCGTCCGGACGGGGCGGCCGGTCGTGACGCTGACGATCATCGGGCTGTGCGTGGCGAGCTGGCTGCTCCAGCTGGCCACGGGCGGTGAGTGGACGCGGCAGCTCGCGTTCGCTCCCTTCGTCGCGCAGTCGGAGCCGTACCGCTTCCTCACGGCCGCGTTCCTCCACTCGACGAGCCCGCTGCACATCCTGTTCAACATGTACGCCCTGTGGATCACGGGGCCGTTCCTCGAACAGACCCTGGGCCGGGTGCGGTTCGCGGCACTGTACGTCCTGGCGGCAGTGGGCGGGTCGGTCGGAGCGCTGCTCCTGGCGGACCCCCGGACGGACAGCTGGTTCGTGGCCGTGGTCGGGGCGTCGGGTGCCGTGTTCGGTCTCTTCGGCGCGATCCTGCTGGTGCTGCGCCGTCTGGGGCGCAACGCGGCCCAGATCCTGGTGCTGATCGGGATCAACTTCGCGATCGGGTTCTTCGTGCCGGGGATCGCGTGGCAGGCACACCTGGGCGGGCTCGTGGTGGGCCTGGTCCTGGGGGCTGCCTACGCCTGGGCGCCCGCCGCCCGCCGGACGCTGTGGAGCGTCGGTGCGACGGTGCTCGTCGCCGGGGTGCTCGTGGCTCTCACGGTCGTCAAGTACGCCTCGGTCCCCGTGTGGGCCACGTTCTGACCCGACTACTCGACGTCGAATAGTTATCCACAGACTTACTCACACCTGTGGAACTACACCGATGTAGTTATCCACAGGTGGATGTGGATTGTGGATGCGCGCCTCGGGGCCTGCGGCCTGCAGCCCCGCGACCTGCAGCCCCACCGTGCTCGGCGCCGCGGCCTGCGACGGCCCCGAGGACGACGGCAGGGTGGGACCGCGGCGCTGCGGTCCCACCCTGCCGCGGCGGCACGGGCCAGGAGACCCGGCCCGGCTCCACGAGCGGCTCGGCTACTTCCAGCGCGTCGTCAGGACGAAGCCCGCGATGATGAGCGAGAAGCCGACCGCCAGGTTCCACTGGCGCAGCGCCGGGATCGGCAGCCCCAGCCCGTTGCTGGTCAGGTAGTACAGGACGATCCAGGCCAGCCCCAGGATCATCAGGGTGAGCATGGTCGGCACCAGCCAGCGGGGGTTGCCCGTGTCAGGCTTCTTCACCTGCGGGGGCTTCACCTTGACGGGCTTCTTGCGGGACTTCGACTCGGGCACGAGAGCTGGCTCCTGTCCTGGGTATGCGCGTTCCTGGCACGAGAGGTGTGCAGGAGCTGTGTCGGGGGGACGAAGCGACGCTGCGCGACGTCATGAACGGCGACGCCATTCGTCAACTAGCGTAGTGGGCGGACAGAATAGCCGTGTGCACGGTGACACGCCGCGCGCCGGCACCGAAGGGGAGCAGGGAATGAGCCAGGACGACCGCAGCGTCGAGGCGCCCCGCAGCGGCGCGGGGAACGGTGGCCCCCAGGAACCGGGCCCCGAGCAGCCCGGTCCCGCAGGAGCCCCCCGACCCCCCTCGCGCGGTCGACGCATCCGGTCCGGTGTCACGGTGCTCCTGGTCCTGGGGCTGTCGGGGCTGATGTTCACCGCGAGCGCGAAGCTCGCGCGCAACCAGGACGGGCGGCACCCGCAGAACCTCACGGACCTGGTCCAGAACGAGGAGCGCCGGGTCGAGAACATGACCGAGCAGGTCGTCGAGCTCGAGGCCGAGGTGACCGCGCTGGCCGAGGACCTCGCTCCCACCGAGCCCAGCTCCCCCGAGGCCGTGGTCAACACGGGCATCGTGGCCGGCTCGGTCCCCGTGACGGGGCCGGGCATCAGCGTGACCCTCGACGACGCACCGCCCACCCAGCAGTCGCGCAGCGCGAGCGTGGACGACCTCGTCGTCCACCAGCAGGACCTGCAGGAGGTCATCAACGCGCTGTGGGCCGGCGGGGCCGAGGCCATGACGCTCCAGGGGCAGCGCGTGACGCCGACCACCGCGTTCCGCTGCGTCGGCAACGTGCTGAACCTGCACGGACGCGTCTTCTCCCCGCCGTACGTGGTCTCGGCGATCGGGGATCCGGCGGCGCTCGAGGCCTCGCTCGACCGCTCGCCCGCGATCAGCATCTACCAGGAGTACGTCGACGCCTACGGGCTGGGATGGAAGGTGGAGAAGTCCTCGTCGCTCGACATCCCGGCGTTCGAGGGCACGACCGACCTCCAGTACGCGCGCGTGCCGGGTGAGAAGGACGTGGCATGACGACCGCGTCGGGCTCGGCGGTGCGCCACGCCCGGCCCGACCGCGGTGCGGGCAGCTCGTCGCGTGCGCCACGGGGGGCGGTCTCGGCGGTGGCGGGAGTGGTCGGTGAGCTCCTCATCACCGTCGGCGTGCTCCTGGGCCTGTTCGTGGTGTGGCAGCTCTGGTGGACCGACGTCCAGGGTGCGCGGGAGCAGGCCGAGGTGCTGCAGAGCATGGGGTGGGAGGTGCCCTCCGACGGCGCCGCGGACGTCCGGCGGGACGCACCCCCGGTCGCGGAGCAGCCGCCCGTGGGTGACGTGTTCGGACAGCTCTTCGTGCCGCGCTGGGACGACGCCGTGATCCCCGTCGCGCAGGGCACCGACAAGCGCACGATCCTCGACCGGGCGATGGCGGGCCACTACCCCGAGACGGCCATGCCGGGGGCCGTGGGCAACTTCTCCCTCGCCGCGCACCGGATGACGTACGGTGCCCCCTTCCACCGGGTCGAGGAGCTCGCCGTGGGCGACCCGCTCGTGGTCCGCTCGAACGACACCTGGTACGTGTACCGGGTGACCGAGGGGTTCGTCGTCCAGCCGGACCAGGTCGAGGTCATCGCGCCGGTGCCCGGGGAGCCGGGGGCCGAGCCCACCCAGCGCTTCATGACCCTCACGACGTGCCACCCGATCGGCCTCAACTCCCTGCGGGAGCGGTTCGTCGTGCACGCCGAGCTGGACTACTGGCTGCCCGTGGCCGACGGCCTGCCGCCCGACCTCGTCGGTCATGTCCAGGACGCCGTGGCGGCGCCCGCAGGGGCGGCCGGCAGCGATGCTCCCTCGGACGTGCCGGCGGCGCTCGCCGTGGACACCGTGACCGACCCGACGAACGGGGGACGATGATGTACGGAGCGCTCTGGCGAGTGCTGCCAGGTCCGGCATGGCTCCGGGTGCTGCTGCTGCTCGTGCTCGCGGCCGCCGTGGTGCTCGTGTGCTTCGAGTGGCTCTTCCCGATCGTGGCCGAGTACATGCCGTTCAACGAAACGACCGTCGAAGGAACAGGTGGGTAAGGGATGGTCCGCATCCTCGTCGTGGACAACTACGACTCGTTCGTCTACACCATCGTGGGGTACCTGAACCAGCTCGGTGCCGGCACGGTCGTGGTACGCAACGACGCCGTGCCCCCCGTGGGAGCGGACGGCCTGTTCCGGGACGAGCACGGCGTGTTCGACGGCGTCCTCGTCTCGCCCGGACCCGGCACCCCTGCCGAGGCGGGGCAGAGCGAAGAGGTGATCCGGGCGTGCGCCGCGTCGCGGACCCCGCTGCTCGGCATCTGCCTGGGACACCAGGCCCTCGCCGAGGTGTACGGCGCGACCGTGACCCACGCCCCCGAGCTCATGCACGGCAAGACCAGCCTGGTCGAGCACGAGGACACGGGTGTGCTGGCCGGGCTCCCCTCGCCCTTCACCGCGACGCGCTACCACTCGCTCGCCGTCGTGCCGGAGACCGTTCCTGCCGACCTCGTCGTCACGGCAGCCACGGAGAGCGGCGTCGTCATGGGGCTGGCTCACCGTGACCTGCCCCTGCACGGTGTGCAGTTCCACCCCGAGTCCGTGCTGACCGAGGGCGGGCACCGGCTGCTCGCCAACTGGCTCGCGGTCTGCGGCTCGGCCGACGCCCTGGAGCGGTCGCAGGGGCTCGCTCCGCTCGTACGTCGCTGAGCTGCTCGCGTCGCTGAGCTGATCGCGCGTCGCTGAGGCGCCCAGCACGCAGGGCCCGGCACCTCGACGGTGCCGGGCCCTGCGTCGCGTGCGGCCCTAGGACTCGCGCGGGGAGGTCACGGGGTCGGCTTCCCGCTGCCGCCGCCTCCGCCGTCGCCGTTGCCGCCGCCGGGCGGGCCGGTCGAGACCACGAGCTCCACGGTCTTGCCCACCTCGAGCACGGCGTCCTTGGCCGGGTTCGTCGAGATGACCCGTCCCTTCGGAACCGTGGCCGACTCCTTCTCGGTGACCTTCTCGTTGAGCCCGGCGCCCCCGAGCGCCTCCTTGGCCTCGTCGAGCGTCATGCCGACCACGTCCGGCACGTTCGTCATCTCCGGGCCTGCGGGCGCAGCAGCCTTGGCGATGGTCAGTGTGACCTTCTGCCCCTGCTTGCCCGGCCCGGGCGTCGGGTTCTGCTTGATGACGGTGCCCGCGGTCTCTTGGCTCTCCTCCTCGATGATCGCGTAGCTGAGGTCGAGGTCGTCGAGCGCCTTCTCCGCGTCCGCCTGCGACTTCCCGACGAGGTCGGGGATCGTGATGAGGCCGCTCGAGATGAAGATCTTCACCGGGGACCCGACGGCCGCGCTCGCGTCGGCGGCGGGGTCGGTCCGGGTGACGAGCCCCTTCTTGACGGTGCCGTTGTCCTCGGGTTCGACGGTTGCGACGACGAGGCCGGCGGCCTCGATCTCGGCCCGTGCCTGCTCCTGGGACAGCCCGGCCACGTTCGGGACGATGACGGCGTCAGGACCGGCGGAGAAGAACACCGTGACCTCGGTCCCCACGGGCACAGGTGTGCCGCTCTCGGGCGTCGACCGGACGAACGTGTCCTTGGGTTCCTGGGACTCCTGGTCGATCGCCTTCAGGAACTCCAGCCCCACGGCCTCCAGAGCCTCCTGGGCCTGCGCGGGCGTGGTCGTCGCGCTGAACGTGGGGACGGGGACCTCCTCCGGGGCATCCGGTGCACGGTTGATCATGATCATGGTGATGATCGCGGCGAGCGCCACGACCCCCACCGCGATCAGGGCCCACATGAGGCCGCGCTTCTTGCCGTCCCCGTCGTCGGGCGGCCCCTCCTCCTGGAGAGGCCCACCGGGCTGCTGACCCGGGGGTACGGCGGCGGGCACGCCCGTGGTCTCCCACGGGTTGGACGCTGCCGCGACGGCCGGGCTCATGACCTGCGTCGCGTTCTCGAGCGGTCCCTGCACCTGGGTCGCGGCCAGAGCGGCGGCTCCCGCTGCACCGGCGGCTGCGACACCGATCGACGGCGCCGTGATGTGCCCGCCCCGGACCGCGTTCTCGAGGTCGTTGCGGAACTCTGCGGCACTGCTGTACCGGGCGGTGCGCTCCTTGGCGAGGGCCTTGAGCGTGATGCGGTCGAGGACCTCGGGGACGTCGGGAGCGAGGTCGCTCGGCTTCGCCGGGGCCTCGCGCACGTGCTGGTAGGCCACGGCCACGGGCGAGTCCCCGATGAAGGGGGGCCGACCGGTGAGGAGCTCGAAGAGCAGGCACCCCGTGGAGTAGATGTCGCTGCGTGCGTCGACGGTCTCGCCACGCGCCTGCTCGGGAGACAGGTACTGGGCCGTGCCGATCACCGCGTGGGTCTGGGTCATGGTCGCCGCGGAGTCCGCGACGGCCCGGGCGATGCCGAAGTCCATGACCTTGACCGCGCCCGTGGGGGTGATCATCACGTTGGCGGGCTTGATGTCGCGGTGCACGATGCCCGCGTGGTGGGAGTACTCGAGCCCCGACAGGACGCCGGCGGTGATCTCGATGGCCTCGTCGATCGGGACGGCCTGGCCGTCACCGAGGATGTCGCGGACGGTGTGTCCCTCGACGTACTCCATGACGATGAACGGGACGTGAGCCGTCCCGCCGCCGGGCTCGACGTGCGTGTCCTCGCCCGTGTCGTAGACCGCGACGATGGCAGGGTGGTTCAGTGCCGCTGCGGCCTGCGCCTCTCGGCGGAACCGCGCCAGGAACGACGGGTCGCGCGCGAGGTCCGAGCGCAGGATCTTGATCGCCACCGTCCGTCCGAGACGGGTGTCGTGACCGATGTGCACCTCGGCCATGCCGCCTCGGCCGATGAGCTCACCCACCTCGTACCGGCCGGCGAGTACCCGGGGAGCGTTGTCCACCACTTAGGAGTCCTTCGATGTCGTCGGGGCCGCGGACCCGAAGGGTCCCGGCGCGATACTGAGCATCATCCCATCGTCGGACGCCAGGTCCGGGGACGAAGACAACGATCTGGTCACGTTCAGGACAGGACCGGCACCCTCGGCCCGGTCGTCGCCGCCCCCGAGGAGCGTCGCGACGAGCACGACCAGCAACAGCCCGAGGAGGGCGAGCAGCGGCCACGAGAAGCCCTTGGCGAAGCCGCCGATCCGCTGGCCCGTCGTCGTCGACGTCCTGACCGCAGGGGCGTCCTGCGAGGCCCGACGGCGTTCTGCACGCGTCACCCCCGCCGCGGAGGACGAGGACGCCCGGCGGTCCGGTCCCTGCGCGGGCGGGCGCGACGTCGTCGGGCCGCCTTCCGGGCGCCGCGACGCCGCCGCCGACGCGGCCTCGCGCACCTCCCGGCGGGGCGGGTACGACCGGGGAGCCGGCGTGGCCGGCTCGTCCTGTCCCGAGGACCGTTCCCACGGGAGCGCCCGGGAGTCGGCGGACGCTGCGTCGGCCGGCGCGGGAGGAGGCGGCGGCGGGGGCGGGAAGGCCTGGCCGTCGAAGACGGGCGTGCTCGACGACGCGGGCGGCGCCGAGGCGGCCGTGGCCGCCGACGGCGCCGACAGGGCCGAGTAGCCGGACGCGGCGGACGCGGCGGACTGCGCCGAGCGGCTCGGAGCGCCGGTCGCGGCCGGGCGCGCCGCCCGGTCCGCGGCACGCAGGTGCGCCGAGGTGACCGTCGGCAGGGGGCGCGAGCGCAGCTCCTCGGGGATCTCGAGGGGCGTGGGAGAGCTCGGCGGCGGAGCGGCACCGTGCCGCGCCGGCTGCGTGCGGCGCGACCGACGCGACGCACCGCCCGACCGTGCGGTGGCACCCCACGGGTCGCGCGCGATGGTCTCCACGAGGTCGTCGAGGGTCTGCGCGAGCGCGGAGGCGGGCATCGGGCGGGCCTTGGGGTCCTTCGCGAGCATCGCGTAGATGAGCGAGGCGAGCGACGGGTGGACGTGCGCGGGCAGGGGCGGCACCTTCTCGTTGACGTGCGCGACCGCGATGTCGACGGGCGTCGAGCCCGTGAACGGCCTGTTCCCCGCCACGGACTCGTACGCCACGATCCCCAGCGCGTACACGTCCGAGGCGCCCGTCGCGGCCTGGCCGATCGCCTGCTCCGGCGAGAGGTACTGGGCCGTGCCCATGACCATGCCCGTGGCGGTCATCGGGATCTGGTTCGCCGCGAGAGAGACGCCGAAGTCGGTGATCTTCACGATCCCGCGCGGCTCGAGGAGGATGTTGCCCGGCTTGACGTCGCGGTGCACGACGCCGGCCTGGTGCGCGGCGTGCAGCGCCCGGGCCGTCTGCGCCAGGATGGGCAGCAGCTTCGACGGCGTCAGGACGGGCTCGCGCTCCAGGAGGTCCGCCATGGGCTCGCCCATGACGAGCTCCATGACGAGGTAGCCCGACTGGTTCTGCTCGCCGTAGTCGTACATCTGGGCGATGTTCGGGTGCGACAGGGCCGCGCTGTTGCGGGCCTCGGTGCGCAGGCGCTCGAGGAAGTCCTCGTTGCCCGCGTACTCCTCGCGCAGCAGCTTGACCGCGACCTCGCGACCGAGCGCCCGGTCGTTCGCGACCCACACCTCGCCCATGCCGCCGATCGCGATGCGGCGCACGAGGCGGTAACGGTCGCCCAGGGCGAGCCCTTCGACGGGCCTCACCTGTTCACCACCGCCTCGATGACGGCCTTCGCGATCGGAGCGGCCACGGCACCACCGGTCGCCTCGTTGCCGCTGTCCCCGCCGTTCTCGACGATGACGGCGACCGCGACCTGCGGGGCACCGGCCGGGGCGAAGCCCGTGAACCACGCGTGCGGGGCCTTCTTCGGGTCGTTCTCGGCCGTGCCGGTCTTGCCGGCGACCTGGACGCCGGGGATGCGTGCGGGCTTGCCCGAGCCGTTGTCGACCACGCCGACCATCATCGAGGTGAGCTGCTGGGCGACGGTGGGCGAGACCGAGGTGCGCAGGCGCGAGGGCTCGGTCTGCTCGACCACGTCGAGGTCCGCGCCGCGGATCGTCTGCACCGTGTAGGGCGTCATCTGCACGCCGCCGTTGGCGATCGCGGCCGAGACCATGGCCATCTGCAGGGGCGTGACCTTGACCTCGCCCTGGCCGATCGAGGCGCGCGCGAGCTCCGCGGCGTCGTCGGTGACCTCCGCGGCGGGGAAGCGGCTCGGCGTGACCACCATGGGGATGGAGAGGTCGCTGCCGAACCCGAAGGCCTCGGCCTGGTCCCGCATCGCCTCGTCGCCGAGCGTGACGCCGAGATCGGCGAACGCCGTGTTGCACGAGATCCGCAGGGCGTCCGCGAGCGTCTGCTCACCCGTCGGGGAGCAGCGGGTGCCGCCGAAGTTCAGGAGGGTCCTCGTCGAGTTCGGGTACTGGTACTCGTCCGGGGCCGGGATCACGGTGTCCGGCGTGTAGCCGCCGCTCTCGAGGGCCGCCGCCGAGGTCACGACCTTGAACGTGGAGCCGGGAGGGTACGTGTTGCCCGCGATCGCGCGGTCCGTGAGGGGGTCGCCGTCCGCGTCGAGGAGCGCCTGGTAGGCCTGGCTCGCGGCCTTGGTGTCGTGGGTCGCGAGGAGGTTCGGGTCGTAGGACGGCTTGGAGACCAGCGCCAGGATCTTGCCCGTGGAGGGTTCGATCGCGACGACCGCGCCGCGCTGCTCGCCCAGGGCGTCCCACGCGGCCTGCTGTGCCGCGGGGTCGATCGTGAGCT
>Ga0233375_1001367_pt1 | contig 10936 bp, 9 predicted proteins | sample ElkDunMinimDraft_10_FD_191539 | JGI IMG/M metagenome (GOLD analysis project Ga0233375, IMG submission 191539) | Fecal eukaryotic communites from dung pellets of Tule Elk in California, USA - Elk Dung E16 | ecosystem: Host-associated > Mammals > Digestive system > Large intestine > Fecal | place... | reverse complement strand
AGGCGGGCGCCGCGAGGCGCGCCGGACGGCGGCAGGGCGGCTCAGGCGCGCCCGGTGAATGTCTCAGACATTCTTGCACCCCGACCGCCATCTTGGAAGGGGTAATCCGGCATAAGGTTATGCAAGTCAGGGTTATGCAAGCCCGGGTTATGTGAGCCAGAGTTACGCAAGCCCGGCCGCATCGGCACAGTGCCGCACCACCTCGCCGGCCCGGATGGACGCGGCGTAGCCCAAAGCCCGGGGCAGAATCACCGCCCCGTAGAAGAACGCCGTGGCACGCTTGGCGCTGTGGAACGGACTGTCGGCGCGGCCGGGCGCAGCACAGGCCAGCGCGGCGCGGGCCATCTGCCAACCGCCATGCAGCACCCCGGTCAGCATCAGAAAGGGCACACTGCCGGCGTAGGCGGCGCGCGGGTCGGTGGGTGCCGTACTCAGGATGAAATCCAGGCTTTCGCGCTGCGCCTGCATCGCCTGGCGCAGGTTGGCGCTCAACAGCGCCCAGGCGGGCGCTTCCGGCGCGCTGGCCCGGGCCGCGGCGGCGTCCAGGGCCGCTACGGTATCGGCCATTTCCTCGAGCATGGCGTAAGCGGTCTGCCCGCCGTCGCGCAAAACCTTGCGGCCGATCAGGTCGTTGGCCTGAATGGCGGTGGTGCCTTCATAGATGGGCAGGATACGGGCATCGCGGTAATGCTGCGCAGCCCCGGTTTCTTCGATATAGCCCATCCCGCCATGCACCTGCAGCCCCAGCGAGGCGACTTCCACCGCGGTCTCGGTGCAGAAACCCTTCACCACCGGCACCAAAAATTCATACACGCCGCGCTGACGCGTACGCGCGGCGGCGTCGTCAAGATGCTGCGCGCGGTCGCGGGCGCCCGCCGCCACGTAGCTGATGGCGCGCGTGGCCTGCGTCAATGCCTGCATCGTCAGTAACATGCGTTGGACATCGGGATGACGCACGATGGGTACCGGCCCGGTCGACCCTTCCACTGCCCGGCCCTGCACCCGGTCGCGGGCATAGGCAACGGCCTGCTGACAAACGCGTTCACAAAGGGCGACCCCCTGCTGGCCCACGGCGAAACGCGCGGCGTTCATTGTGATGAACATATATTCCAGTCCGCGGTTTTCCTCGCCCACCAGATAGCCGACAGCGCCCTCGCCAGCTTCGCCTTGGCCGCCGCCATACACCATCACGGCCGTGGGGCTGCCATGGATGCCCAGCTTGTGTTCCAGGCCCGCGCACCAGACGTCGTTGCGCAAGCCGGGACGGCCGTCCGCGCCGGGAATAAATTTCGGCACCACGAATAGCGAGATGCCTTTTACCCCCGCCGGCGCGCCGGGCGTGCGCGCCAGCACCAGATGAATGATGTTCTCGGCCACATCATGTTCGCCCCAGGTGATGTAGATCTTCTGGCCGGTCAGACGGTAGCTGCCATCGGCTTGCGGCACCGCGCGGGTCGCCACCTGGGCGAGGTCCGAGCCGGCCTGCGGCTCGGTCAGATTCATCGTGCCGGTCCAGGCGCCCGAGACCAACGGCGGTACGAAGCGCGCGCGCAGGGCTTCGCTGCCTGCTGCCAACAAGGCTTCGATGACGGCGTCGGTAAGTAGCGGGCAGAGCGCGAAGGCCAGGCTCGCGCCGTTGATGTTCTCGTTGGTTACCGCCGCCAGCAGTTTGGGCAATCCCTGCCCGCCCCATTGCGGCGGATGCTGCAAGCCCTGCCAGCCGCCGGCGCCGTAATCGCGGAATGCAGCCGCAAAGCCGGGCGTGGTGGTGACGGCGCCATCGCGATAAACCGGCGGATGGACATCGCCTGCGCGGTTCAGCGGCGCCACCTCGCCTTCGACGAAGCGGGCGCTTTCTTCAATGATTGCGGTGAAAAGGTCGGGGCCAAGCTCCCGCAAGGCGGGAAGCGCCAGAATCTCGTCCAGCCCGGCGAGTTCTTCCAGGACGAAGCGGATTTCCTGCAACGGCACGGCATAGCTCATGTTGTCTCCTGTCGCATCGTCCCGCCGGCCCGTTGGCCGGGGGTGCCCGGCGTACGCCGGTGCCCGCCCTGGTCAGCCCCCCCGGGTGTGGCCCGGGGGGAGCTTCGCTACAGCGCCGCAGCCAGTTCCGGCACGGCCTGGAAGAGGTCCGCCACCAGGCCGTAGTCGGCCACGCCGAAGATCGGTGCTTCGGCGTCCTTGTTGATGGCAACGATGACCTTGGAGTCTTTCATCCCGGCCAAATGCTGGATCGCGCCGGAAATACCGACGGCGACATACAGCTGCGGCGCGACGATCTTGCCGGTCTGCCCCACCTGCCAGTCGTTCGGTGCATACCCGGCATCCACCGCCGCGCGCGAGGCGCCCAGCGCCGCGCCCAGCTTGTCGGCCAGCGGATCGAGAATCTTGAAGTTCTCGGCGCTGCCCAGCCCGCGTCCGCCCGAGACCACCGCGCGCGCGCCGGCGAGTTCCGGCCGGTCGCTCTGCGCCAGCTCACGGCCGACGAAGGACGACAGGCCCGAATCGGCGACGGCCTCGATATTCTCGACAGCCGCCGAGCCGCCCTGCGCCGCCACGGCGTCAAAGCCGGTGGTGCGCACCGTGATCACCTTGACCGGGTCGGCGGATTGCACGGTGGCGATGGCATTGCCGGCATAAATCGGCCGCTCGAAGGTGTCCGGCGATTGAACGGCCGTGATATCGGAAATCTGCGCGACGTCCAGCTTGGCGGCCACGCGCGGCGCCACGTTCTTGCCCGAGGCAGTGGCCGGGAACAGGATGTGGCTGTAGTTGCCGGCTACCGCCAGCACCTGCGCGGCGATATTTTCCGCCAGCCCGTCGGCGAGCGCCGCGCCATCGGCCAGCAGTACCTTGCTGACGCTGGCAGCCTGCGCCGCCTGCTGCGCCACGGCCTGGGCGCCGCTGCCGGCCACCAGCACATGGATGTCGCCGCCGATCTGCGCGGCAGCCGCCACGGCGTTCAGGGTGGCGCCCTTGAGTTCGGCGTTGTCGTGTTCCGCAATAACCAGAATCGTCATCTCAAACCACCTTCGCTTCGTTCTTCAGTTTGTCCACCAGGGCGGCGACGTCAGCCACCTTGATGCCCGCCTTGCGCGCCGGCGGCTCGCTCACCTTCAGGGTTTTCAGGCGTGGTGCCGGGTCCACGCCGAGGTCCTGCGGCGTCACGGTATCCAGCGGCTTCTTCTTGGCCTTCATGATGTTCGGCAGCGTCACGTAGCGCGGCTCGTTCAGGCGCAGGTCGGTGGTGACGATGGCGGGCAGCTTCAACGCCAGGGTTTCCAGGCCGCCATCGACTTCACGCGTAACCGTCACCTTGCCGTCGGCCACCTCGACCTTGCTGGCGTACGTGGCCTGCGGCCAGTCCAGCAGCGCCGCGAGCATCTGCCCGGTCTGGTTGGCGTCGTCGTCGATGGCCTGCTTGCCCAGAATCACCAGCTGCGGCTGCTCGCGCTCGACCAGCGCCTTCAAAATCTTCGCCACGGCCAGCGGCTGCAGCTCGGCGTCGGTCTGCACCAGAATGCCGCGATCCGCGCCGATGGCCATGGCCGTGCGCAGCGTTTCCTGGCATTGCGCCACGCCGCAAGAGACGGCCACGACTTCCGCGGCTGAACCTTTCTCTTTCAACCGGGTGGCTTCTTCCACCGCGATCTCGTCGAAGGGGTTCATTGACATCTTCACATTGGCGATATCGACGCCCGTTTGATCCGACTTCACGCGAACCTTGACGTTGTAATCAACCACGCGTTTGACAGGTACGAGGACCTTCATCCAACAGCCTCCAGGGGGTATCCGCGATGTTCCATCGCTATTCAAGGCGCGGCGCGTGCGCCGCCCGGCTTTTCTTGCAAATCGTTTTGATTCTACAACCTTGCGCCGCAGCATAGAAAATGGTGCGGGCGGGGCTGCGCTGGCGCCGCCGCGTGCATGCGGCCAGCACTAGAGGCCGGCCAGCTCTCGCACATGCGCAACCACGCTGCGCCCCAGTGCGGACAGGTCATAACCGCCTTCAAGCATGCTGACAATGCGCCCGTGAGCGTGGCGCTCGGCGACACCGACGAGTTGCGCGGTAATCCAGGCGAAGTCTGATTCCACCAGTCCCAACTGCCCGAGTTCATCCTCCCGATGCGCATCGAAGCCGGCGGAAACAAGCAACAGTTCGGGGCGATAGGCTTCCAGCCTCGGCAACCAGTGCGCGGTGATGAGGTCGCGTACCGCGGCGCCCCCGGTGTAGGCGGGCACCGGCAGGTTCAGCATGTTGGCGCCGGCCGCTTCGGCGCCGGAGTGCGGATAGAAGGGGTGCTGAAAGATGCCGCACATCAACACCCTGTCGTCACCGCCGAAAATTTCTTCCGTGCCGTTGCCATGGTGTACGTCGAAATCGATGATGGCCACGCGCCGCAGGCCATGAACTTCCAGCGCATGCATGGCCGCGATGGCGACGTTATTCAAAAAACAAAAACCCCTCGCCTGGTCGCGCCCGGCATGGTGTCCGGGGGGCCGGACCGCGCAGAACGCCGTTGCCGCCTCCCCCGCCATCACGGCGTCGACGCCCGCCACCGCGGCGCCGGCCGCGTGCAGCGCGGCCTCGATGGTGTGGGGATTCATCAGCGTCTCGGGCTCCAGCGCGGTGTAGCCCGTGGCCGGCGCCGCCTGACGCAGGCCTTCAAGATAGGCGTGAGGATGAACCCTTTCGATGTCCGCGGCGGCGGCCGGCGGGGCCTCGCGTGCCTGCAATAACGGCATGATGCCGCTCGCCAGCAGTTGGTCCGAGATGGCATCGAGCCGCGCCGGGCTTTCAGGATGCCAGTCGCCCATCTCGTGCAACCTGCAAGCGGGGTGGGTAAGATAAAGGGTCTGCATGGGAGGATTATGTTCATCAGTCGGCGATTCCTGCAACTCGGTGCCTATGTCGCGTGTTCGCCCTTGCTACTGCATGGCTGCGCCGCCCCAGCGCAAACGCCGCGCGCCGCGGCCCCGGCAGCGGCGCTGGCGAGTGCCGACTCCACCCCTCAGCGCCTGCGCATCGGCCCCGCCGGCCCGGCAGCCGCCGCCGGCAGCGCCAGTACGCAGCCCGGCGAGCCCTATGCCGCCCGCGGACCCGACGGCGGCTTGCGCCCGCAGGTGCTGGCTTATGCCCGCGACCTTGCCCGCGAACGCGGGCTGCAGGAAAGCACCGTCACCGCCATGCTCGCCGACGCCCGCTACAGTGAAACCGTGGCGCGGCTCATTGCGCCCGCTCCGGGAAAAACGGTCAGCCGCAGCTGGATCACCTACCGCAACCGCGTGGTTGAGCCCAAACGCATCAATTGGGGGGCGACGTTCTGGAACGAAAACGCCGCCCTGCTCGAGCGCGCGGCGCAACGCTTCGGCGTGCCGGCTTCGATCATCGTTGCCATCATCGGCGTCGAAACCCTGTACGGCCGCGACATGGGCACCTTCCGCGTGGTCGACGCCCTGACCACGCTGGCCTTCGACTACCCTGACCCTTCAAGGCCGGAGCGCGCCGCGATGTTCCTCGGTCAGCTGGGCGACTTCCTCACCCTGAGCGCGCGCGGCGCGCTCGACCCCCAAACGCGCGGTTCGTTCGCCGGTGCCATCGGCATGCCGCAGTTCATGCCCGGCAGCATCGCCCGTTACGCCGTCGACGGCGATGGCGACGGCGTCATCGACCTCACCCGCAGTACCGCCGACGCCATCATGTCCGTTGGCAATTTTCTGGTCGAACACGGCTGGCAGCGCGGCCTGCCGGTATTCGCCCCCGTGGGCCTGCCCGCCGACGCCGCCGCCCTCGTAGACGGCGGGTTGACGCCACGCCAGACCTGGCCGCACCTGCGCGCCGCTGGCGCCCGCGCCTTGGATGGCGGCGGCGCGCCCTGGCAGTCGGCGCCCCTGGGGGTCATCGATCTGCCCGAATCCTCGGCGGGCACGGCCCAATACCGCACCGCGACGCCGAACTTCTTCGCCCTCACGCAGTACAACCGCAGTTATTTTTATGCCACCGCCGTCGCCGACCTCGCCGAGGCTCTCGCCGCCCGCAGAAACGCGGTGGCACGGCGGCCGTGACAGCGGCCCTGACGGGGCCAGCCGGCTTCAGTGGAACACGCCGGTGGAAAGATATCGGTCGCCCCGGTCGCAGACGATAAACGCGATGGTGGCGTTTTCGCTGCGTGCGCTCACGCGCAGCGCGGCGATCAGGGCGCCGGCGGCGGAAATGCCACCGAAAATGCCTTCTTCCGCCGCCAGACGTCGCGCCATTTCCTCGGCCTCGGCCTGGACGATCGACTCATAAGCGTCGACACGCCCGGGTTCGAAAATCGCCGGCAAATAGGCCTCCGGCCATTTGCGGATGCCGGGAATTTGCGAACCCTCGGCGGGCTGGGCACCAATCACCTGGATCGCGGGATTGCGCGACTTCAAATACGCCGACACGCCCATGATGGTGCCGGTGGTGCCCATGGCGCTGACGAAATGGGTAATGCGCCCGTCTGTCTGCGTCCACAGTTCCGGCCCCGTCCCTTCCAGATGCGCGCGTGGGTTGTCGCGATTGGCGAACTGATCCAGTACCTTGCCGCGGCCTTCGCTTTGCATCGCCAACGCGAGGTCGCGCGCGTACTCCATGCCGCCCTTGTCGGCGGGGGTGAGAATCAACTCGGCGCCGTAGGCCGTCATGGCGGCACGCCGCTCCACCGAGAGGTTGTCCGGCATGATCAGAATCATGCGGTAGCCGCGCATGGCGGCCACCATGGCCAGGGCGATGCCGGTGTTGCCGCTGGTGGCTTCGATCAGCGTATCGCCTGGGTGGATCTCGCCACGGTCTTCGGCATGGCGGATCATCGAAAGCGCCGGCCGGTCTTTCACGGAGCCGGCCGGATTATTGCCTTCGAGTTTGGCAAGGATGACATTGCCGCGCGCCGCGGCGTCAGCGCCCGGTATGCGCTGCAGGCGGACCAGCGGCGTATTGCCGACGGTCTGCTCGACGGTGGGATAGTGGATGGTAGTCATGGTGGAAATATAACCCCACCCTGATACGCGGCCGGGCGACAGCCCTGCTTGCATGTCGGCCATCGGCGCGCAGCCGCTCAGCCTTGGCGCGGTGCCGGCGCAGTGGTGCTTTTTTGCGCCGCTGGCCGCTGGGGCGCGCTACGGCTTGCGCGGCCCGCGTGCTCCTTGCAAGCGCTTACTCACGGGCCCGTTCAGGCGGCCATTCGCGGGACCACTGCCCTGACCACTGCCCTTGCCAGTGTCCTGGGCACTGTCCTGGCCACTGAGGCCACCATTGACGTCACCATTGCGGCGACCCTGCGCGGTAGCGCCGTGCCGCTGCCCTGCTGCCCTGCCCGGCCGCATTGCCGCAGGCCACGCTCCCATGGCCTTACCGTGCATGGCCGGTGGGTGCCCGCCGACCGCGCCGCCAGGCCGGGGGGCCGCCACGAGCGCCGCGGACAGCCCGGCCGCCCGCAGCGCCTGCGCCTTGCGCCAGCCTATGCCGCGCACCCGGTCTGCCAGGTCCTCCATCGATTCGAATGGCCCGCCGCGCAGGCGTTCCTTGACAATGCGTTCCGCCATCTTCGGACCAACGCCGCGCACGCCTGCCAATTCCGCCATGCTGGCGGCATTCAGGTCCGTGGCCTGGACGCAGGGTGGTACCAGTACCAGCCCACCCGCCAAGGCCAGTGCACCCACGCGGCGGGTCCAGCGGCGTTGATACCCGGTTGCGGACCGGTGCGCGGGCGAGGCAGCAGCCCGGCGGCGCGGCGCGGCCGGGGCGATGGGGGCGATGGGGGCTTGAGACATCGGACGAATCATGCGTGCTCTCCGGAAAATGAAATGCCGTGGCGCGACACGCCACGGCACCATCATCCCGCCCGCGGCCGCCTGATCGACCGCCGCAGCCTGCTTTCATCCATCCGTATCTGTACGCATTGCCAGCATATGCAGCGGCCCCGTGCCCGCCCATACCCCCACTGGTCGTTTCGTCGTACCGATATCGTGCGTCACCGACTGATTCAACGCCGTGCACGCCAGTAACGCACGTACTCCGAGACACCCGTCTGCACATCCCGCAGCGGCGCTTCGAAGCCCGCCTGGCGCAAACGGGTCGTATCGGCCTGGGTATAGCTTTGGTAGCGGCCCTTCAGATCATCCGGAAAGGGCACATAACGGATCAGGCCCGCTTGCACCAACTCGGGCAGCGCGAGCGGCGCTTCGCCGCGCTCCTCGCGCAAGGTATTGACCACGGCGACGGCAACATCGTTGAAGGGCTGCGCACGCCCGGTGCCGCAGTTGAAGATGCCCGAGTGGCCGCGATTATCAAGAAAGTGCAGATTCACGGCCACGACGTCGTCGACAGAGATGAAATCGCGGCTTTGCTCGCCATCGCCATAGCCGTCCCAGCCGCCAAACAAACGCACATAACCCAGTTCGAGGAACTGGTTCATATTGTGAAACGCCACTGAAGCCATGCGGCCTTTGTGCTGTTCGTGCGGGCCATAGACGTTGAAATACCGCAGGCCGACGACCTGCGCGGTCAGGCTGCCCAGGCGGCTGCGCACCACCTGATCGAACAACAGCTTGGAATAGCCGTAGACGTTCAGCGGCTTCTCGTTGACGGGGTCTTCCGTATAGGCCGTGGCGCCGCCGTACGTCGCCGCCGACGAGGCGTACAGGAAAGGCACGCACTCGGCCTGACAATATTCGAACAGCTCCAGCGTGACACGATAGTTGTTGTCCATCATGTACTTGCCATTGCGTTCGGTGGTGTCGGAACACGCACCCTGATGGAAAATCGCCCGCAGGTTGGGCAGGCCGCCGTGAAGCACCCGATCGCGGAACGTGTCCTTGTCGAGATAATCGGCGATCTGGCAGTCCACCAGGTTGACGAATTTGTCGCCTTCGGTGAGGTCGTCCACGGCGATGATATTGCGCAGACCCCGGCGGTTCAGCCCGCGCACCAGATTGCTGCCGATGAAACCCGCGGCGCCCGTGACAACGATCATGTTGATTCTCCCAATTCAGCGGCAGTCACCGTGGACGTGCCCAGCTTGCCGACCACGATGCCGCCAGCGCGGTTGGCCCATTGCATGGCGTCGGCCCAGGGCATATCGGCCCCGCGCATCACCGCCAGGGTTGCCAGCACCGTGTCGCCAGCCCCGGAAACATCGAACACTTCATGCGCCTGCGCATCGACGTGGTCGCGGCCCTTCTGCGTGAACAGCGTCATGCCCTGTTCGGAGCGCGTGACCAGCAAGGCTTCCAGTTCAAGATCTTCGCGCAAGCGCTGCGCGCGGCGTTCGAGGTCGTCCTCGCTGTCCCAGCGTCCAACGGCCTGCTGCATCTCGGCGCGATTCGGCGTCACCAGCGTGGCCCCGCGATAAGGTGCATAGCTGTCGCCCTTCGGGTCCACCAGCACCGGCACCCCGGTGTCGCGCGCCGCCGCGATCAATGGCGCGATGCGCGCCAGGGTGCCCTTGGCGTAGTCGGAAAACACGACGATATCGTGACCGGCAAGGTGGCGCTTGAACTCGGCTTCGACGCCATCCAGCGCCGCCTGCCCCGGATGCGATTCAAAATCGACCCGCAGCAACTGCTGCTGCCGGCCCAGCACGCGCATTTTCAGCGTGGTGGGATGGGCGGCGTCGGGAATCAGAGCCGCGTCGATACCGGCTTCGGCGGCCATGCGGTGCAAACATTCGCCCGCTTCGTCGGCCCCGGTAATGCCGATCAGCGTGGCGCTGGCGCCCAGAGCGGCGACGTTGCGGGCCACGTTCGCGGCGCCACCCAGGCGGTCTTCACGGCGCGCCACGCGCACCACGGGAACCGGCGCCTCGGGCGAGATGCGATCCACTTCCCCAAACCAGTAGCGATCCAGCATGACATCGCCGACAACCAGCACACGGGTACGGGCCACGGCCGCGGTGGGAAAACGGTTCATTCGATCTCTTCCAAACGGCGCGGCGAATAAGTTTCCCAGGCGTTGCAGCCCGGGCATTGCCAGTAGTAGCGGCGCGCCTGGAAGCCGCAATTGCGGCAGGCATAGCGGTCCAGACGCTGGGTGTGTTTGTGGATGAGGCTGCGCAGCAGCGTCAGATCGGCGCCGGGCACCGGGCTGGGATCGCCCTCGCCGCGCGGGGCCGACAATTCGGCTTCCAACAGGCGGTCAAGACCCAGCAACGAGGGATGCGTACGCAGCGCAGCGCGCGCGAAGGTCCAGGCCGGCTCCGACCCTGCGTGGGTACGCAGTTCGCGGAAGACGATATTGAAAAGATCCAGCGACGGGAAGCGGTCGTACTGCTGACGCAGCATCTGCAGCGCCACCTCGCCCTGCCCCGCCTGCTGGTAATTGGCCAGCAGCGGCTCGGCCACCAAGCCGGCGTATTCCGGCGCATCGGCCAGCACCGACTGCAGATGCAGGCGTTCGCCGTCGGTATCGCCTTCCACCGCGGCGAGCCGGGCACGCAGCATGGCCACGCGCACCTTCGAGCCTTTATGCCCCTCGGGGTCGCCGGCCACCGCAGCCGCGTGATCGGCCGCGTCCAGCGCCACCTGAGCCTCGTCGGTATCCGGCGGCTGCTGCGACAGGGCCTGCTGCGCCTGTTCGCAGTGGTAATGCACCAATTGCGGCACCGGCTCATCGACCAGTCCGCGTAGCGTTTTGACGGCGTCGATGGCGCGCGGCCAATCGTGTTCGGACTCGTAAATGCGGATCAGTGAACGCATCGCCGGCAGCGCATAACGGCTGTCGGCCAGTTGTTTGAAACTCGCCTCGGCGCGGTCCAGCATGCCGGCCTTCAGGAAGTCCTGCGCCAGCTCGTGCAGCGCGTGTTCACGTTGCGCCGCAGGCAGATCGGACCGGTTCAACAGACTCTGATGGACGCGGATGGCGCGCTCCATTTCGCCGCGGCGCCGGAACAGGCTGCCCAGCGCAAAGTGCAGT
>Ga0233375_1001365_pt1 | contig 10995 bp, 8 predicted proteins | sample ElkDunMinimDraft_10_FD_191539 | JGI IMG/M metagenome (GOLD analysis project Ga0233375, IMG submission 191539) | Fecal eukaryotic communites from dung pellets of Tule Elk in California, USA - Elk Dung E16 | ecosystem: Host-associated > Mammals > Digestive system > Large intestine > Fecal | place... | reverse complement strand
GCGCGAAGGCGTCGCCGATACCGGATGCCGCTTCGAGCGTCACGACGGTGACGGCGTAGCCGCGGGCCGCGGCCGCCTCGACGACGGCCTGCAGCATGCGGGAGTTGCCGATGGTGGCCAGCGTCGTCGCGACGAGGCCGATCGTCTGGGTGCGCCCGGTGCGCAGCGCCCGTGCCGCGCGGTGCGGGCGGTAGCCGAGGTCGGCCATGGCCTGCTCGACCCGCTCCCGGGTGGCGGGATCGACCCGCGGGCTGTCGTTGACCACCCGCGACACCGTCTGCCCCGAGACGCCCGCCCGGGCGGCGACGTCGAGCATCGACACCCGGCGCGCGGAGGCGGGCGCGCCGGCGGAACGCTCGGGATCCGTCATCGGGTCGTGGGTCACGGCATCCTCTCTCACCAGGTGATGTTGACGATAACACAGGCGCCGACGTAGCATGTTGACGTGAACATGCCAGAGCAGCACGACCTCGCCGCCGTCACCCTCGGTGCCGGTGTCGTCAAACGTCCCACGCGACTGGCCGACGGCCGGGAGCTCATCTACTTCGACGACCCCGACACGACACTCGGTCCCGAGCGCGCCGTCGATGCCCGCACGCTCGACCCGCGCCCGGCGACCGCCACGATGCGTCAGGACATCCTCACCGGCGACTGGATCTCGGTGGCCGCCTCCCGGCAGAACCGCGCGTTCCTGCCGCCGGCCGAGCTCGACCCGCTCTCGCCGCAGACCCCGACCAACCCGTCGGAGATCCCGTCGCGCTACGACGTCGCGGTGTTCGAGAACAAGTCCCCCTCCTTCGGCCCGGCCCTCGCCGAGGCGCACGGCGATGCACCGGCCGCGGCCGACCCGCCGCGCGGCATCGAGGACCTCGAGCACCTGGGGCTCGGGCGTACCCGTTCCTCCGTCGGCCGGTGCGAAGTGGTGTGCTTCAGCCCCGAGCACTCCGGCTCCTTCGGGACCCAGTCGGTCACGCGCGCCCGCACCGTGATCGAGGCATGGGCCGACCGCACCGCCGCCCTGTCCGCGCTCCCCGGCGTCGAGCAGGTGTTCCCGTTCGAGAACCGCGGCGAGGCGATCGGGGTCACCCTCCCTCACCCCCACGGCCAGATCTACGCCTACCCCTACATCACCCCGCGCACGACCCGGCTGCTCGACTCGATCGACCGCACCGCGCCCGATCTCTTCCAGCGCATCCTCGACTTCGAGCGGGGCAGCGAACGGGTGCTGCTCAGCGGCGAGCACTGGACGGCGTTCGTGCCGTTCGCCGCACGCTGGCCGCTGGAAGTGCACCTGCTGCCGCACCGCCACGTGGCCGATTTCAGCGAGACCTCCGACGCCGAGCGCGACGAGCTGGCGCCGATGTACCTGCGCCTGCTGCGCGGCATCGACGCGCTCTACGACTCCCCGACGCCGTACATCGCCGCGTGGCACCAGGCCCCGGTGCGCCACGGCCGCGACACCGTGCGCCTCAACCTGCAGCTGACCAGCCCCCGCCGCGCCGCCGACAAGCTCAAGTTCCTCGCCGGCAGCGAGGCGGCCATGGGCGCGTGGATCGGCGACGTGCCCCCCGAAGTCGCCGCCGACCGGCTGCGCACCGCCATCGAAGGAGTGTCCCTGTGACCGAGCCCTCTGCCGCATCCTCGGTGCGCGCCGCCCGCGACCTGTTCGCCACGCTGAGCGGCCACGAGCCGGACAGCATCTGGTCGGCTCCCGGCCGGGTCAACCTCATCGGCGAGCACACCGACTACAACGACGGCTTCGTGCTGCCGTTCGCCACCCCGCACCGCACCCACGTGGCCCTCGGCACGCGCACCGACGGGCGCATCCGCGTCGTGTCGACCTTCGACCCGGTGCCGGTGGAGGTGGCCCTCGCCGACCTCGACGCGCTCTTCCCGAGCGACGGCGACCTGCGGGTGCCGGAGTGGTCGGCCTATCCGCTCGGCGTCGCCTGGGCGCTGCTGCACGCCGCCGCCCTCACCGCCGATGCGGTCACGGGTGTCGACCTCGCCTTCGCCTCCGACGTTCCGGTCGGCGCCGGCCTGTCGTCGTCGGCCGCGCTGGAGGGCGCAACGGCCGCCGCGCTGTCGGCCGCGTGGGACCTCGCCCTGGACGGGGCGACCCTCGCCCAGGTCGGCCGTCGCGCCGAGAACGAGGCGGTGGGCGCCCCCACCGGCATCATGGACCAGATGGCCTCGACGCTGGGCCAGCCCGACGCCGCGATCTTCCTGGACTGCCGGACGCTCCAGACCCAGGTCATCGACCTCGGCTTCGCGCCGGCCGGCCTCGAACTCGTCGTCATCGACACGCGCGTCAAGCACGCCCACTCCACCGGCGGCTACGGCGAGCGCCGCGCATCGTGCGAGCAGGGTGCCGCGATCATGGGCGTGCCGTCGCTGCGCGACGTGTCGGTGGCCGACCTCGACCGCGCCCGCGAGCTGATGGACGACGTCACCTTCCGGCGCGTGCGCCACGTCGTGACCGAGAACCAGCGTGTGCTCGACACCGTCGAGGCGCTGCGCACCGACGGACCCCGCGCGATCGGCGGCCTCCTCGACGCCTCGCACGTCTCCATGCGCGACGACTTCGAGATCTCGGTCCCCGAGCTCGACACCGCCGTCGAGGCGGCCGTCGCCGCGGGCGCCCTCGGGGCCCGCATGACCGGCGGCGGCTTCGGCGGTTCCGCGATCGCGCTCGTGGAGCACGACCGGGTGGCGGCGGTGACCGATGCCGTGACGCGCGCCTTCGACACCGCCGGTTTCGCCGCACCGCACATCTTCACCGTGGCACCGTCGGGAGGCCCCGCCCGCGACGCCTGATTCTCGGCATCCACCCGCATCGTTCCCCGCGCAACCCCTGGCGCGCGGGGAACGATGCGTTCTACCGTCTTCGTGAGCCGCGGCATCCGTCCCCCGCGGCGCGAGGAGACACCGTGGCGTACATCACCGTGGCGACCGAGAACTCTGCCGACATCGACCTCTACTACACCGACCAGGGCACCGGCCGTCCGGTCGTGCTGATCCACGGGTTCCCGCTCAACGGCGAATCGTGGACCAAGCAGCAGGCCGCGCTGCTCGAGGCCGGCTTCCGCGTGATCGCGTACGACCGTCGCGGCTTCGGCGCGTCGAGCAAGGCCGGTTCCGGCTACGACTACGACACCTTCGCGGCCGACCTGCACGCGCTGATGGAGGAGCTCGACCTCGAGGATGCCACGCTGGTCGGCTTCTCGATGGGCACCGGCGAGGTGGCCCGCTACCTCTCCCGCTACGGCGCCGCCCGCGTCTCGCAGGCCGCCTTCCTCGGCTCGCTCGAGCCGTTCCTGGCGATCACCGACGACAACCCCGAGGGCGCGGCGCCGGCGGAGTTCTTCCGCGGGACGGCCGACGCGGTGCGCGCGGACCGCTACGGGTTCGTGGGCGGCTTCTTCCGCGACTTCTACAACCTCGATGATCTGCTGGGCGAGCGCATCTCACAGGAGGCGGTCGATGCGAGCATCGCGGTGGCCAACCAGGCCGGCAACACCGCCATCGCCGCGGCACCGCTCACCTGGCCCACCGACTTCCGCGCCGACATCCCGCAGATCGGCGTGCCCGCCCTCATCGTGCACGGCACCGCCGACCGCATCCTGCCGATCGATGCCACCGCCCGGCGCTTCCGGGAGCTGCTGCCCGATGCCACGTACGTCGAGATCGAGGGCGCACCGCACGGCCTGCTGTGGACCCACGGCGACGAGGTCAACGAGGTGCTGCTGGCGTTCCTGCACTCGTGACGGTCGGGCGCGGGTGGAGCGGGCCGGGCTGGGCCGGCCGGGCGCAACGGGGCACCCGGCCGACTCAGGCCGCGAACGCGCGCCGGAACAGCCGCCGGGCCCGGGCCGACGTCCCGGCACGCTCGGCCTCGTCCGTGCGGGCCAGCTCCCCCGCCAGCATCCCCGCCGCCATCATGATGTCGGCGGTGTCGACGTGCTCGCCGACGCGACCCGCTGCCCGCTCCCGGGCGAGGAGGCGCTCGACCACGTCGTGGAAGCGGGCGCCGAGGGCGATGACGGCGGGATCATGGCGGTTGCCCACCGTGAGGTCGATGAGCGCGGTGGAGACGACGGCCTGGTCCACGATCACGTCGAGGAGGTCATCGAGGGTGCGCTCCTCGGGGGCCAGGAACGCCTCGATCTCGGCGACGTTCTCCTCGAAGATGGCCGCCGCCAGCGCGGTGCGATCGGGGAAGTGGCGGTACAAACTCCCCTGCCCGACGCCGGCGCGCTTGGCCACGGCGGAGAACGGCGCCGACAGTCCGGACTCGGTGAAGACCTCGCGGGCGGCCCGCAGGAGAGCCAGGCGGTTCTCCGGCCCGGCGGCCGGGCCCCGGTTGGTCTTACGGGGTGCTTCCGCTTCGATGTCCACGGGTATACGTTAGTACCGGACACTCTTGTCCGGTAGAAGGGGAACCATCATGGCCACTGCACCACTCACGGGCGATTCCGCAATCGCCGACTGGCTCGCCGACCCGGCCGGCCACGCCATCCTTTCCGAGATGCTCGCTCAGGGCGGTCAGACGCCGGAGGTGTTCAAGCCGGTCAAGCGCCTGGCGATCAAGCGCCTCATCAAGCTGAGCCGCGGTTCGTTCACGCAGGAGATGCTCGACGAGCTCGTGCGGCGCGCCGCCGCCGGCGAGGTGCCCGAGGGCGTCGTCCCGGCCGTCGAGGTCGCCGAGGAGACCGACGCCGCACCCACCGTGCCGCTGCGCGAGTGGACCGAGCGCCTCGACCAGGGCCGCTTCACGGGACAGACCCACATCGTCACCGGCGCCGGCTCCGGCATCGGCCGCGCCACCGCGTCGCGCGTCGCCCGCGAGGGCGGTCGGGTCATCGCCGTCGACGTCAGCCAGGAGCGCCTCGACGAGTTCGTCGCCGAGCACCCGGGGGCCGACATCACCCCCATCGTCGCGGACATCACCGACGACGCCGGCATCGCCCGCATCATCGAGGCCGCCGGCGACACGATCGACGGGCTCGCGAACATCGCCGGCATCATGGACGACATGACGCCCGTCGGCGACGTGACCGACGCCGTCTGGGACCGCGTCATCGCGATCAACGTCACGGGCACCATGAAGCTCATGCGCGCCGTGATCCCCACCATGCTCGCGCAGGGCGGCGGCTCGATCGTCAACACCGCCTCCGAAGCAGCCCTGCGCGGCTCGGCAGCCGGCGCCGCCTACACGGCGTCCAAGCACGCCGTCGTCGGGCTCACCAAGTCGACCGCGTTCATGTACGGCCCGAGCGGCATCCGCTGCAACGCCGTGGCGCCGGGAGCGACGATCACCAACATCGAGGCGAAGTTCGCCTCGCCGCTGGGCGCCGAGCGCGTGCGCGCGGCGATGGCGATCCTCCCCGACCCCGTCGAGGCCGACGCCCTCGCGGCATCCATCACCTTCCTGCTGAGTGACGACGGCGTGAACGTCAACGGCGTCACCCTCGCCAGCGATGGAGGATGGTCGGCCGCCTGACCCGAACGGGCGCCGACAGGGCCTCGGGAGCGCGTCAGCGCTGCCGAGGCCCGCTCTCTTCCCGTCCTCAGTCGGCGGCGTCGGGCCCGTTGGCCATGGCCACGAGCTGCTCGATCTGCTCGAACGTCACCGGGAGCCCGGGAAAGCCGGCGAGCCGGCCGATCGGGAACGAGCCCATCATCTTCTGCATCGCCTCGCCGGGCATGAGCGAACCCGCTCCCGCCCCGCCCAGGAGGCTGCCCATCGCCTCCTGCACGATGGGACCCGCGACGGGGTGGGTCAGCAGATCGGCCACCGACGACGCCATCGTCAGCGGCAGCACCACCTCGTCACCGACGATCGACACGGTGGCGGTGCCCCGCACGTCGCGGCTGGAGGCGGCGACCTCCACGAGGTACTCACCGCCCTCGACGAGCCATCGGTCGCTGCGGATGTCCCAGTGCGCGAGGTCGGCGCGCGGCACGGTGAGCTCGACCTCGCGGGTCTCCCCCGGCTCCAGCGTCACCCCGGTGAAGGCACGCAGCTCGCGCGGCGCCCTCGGCACAGTGGACGCGGGCACGGCGGTGTACAGCTGCACGACCTCCCGCCCGGCGCGGTCGCCGGTGTTGGTGACGGTCACGGTGACCCGCAGCACGTCGTCGGCGACGGATGCCGCGGGCGGGCCGTACGCGAACGAGGTGTACGACAGCCCGTGGCCGAAGGGGTACGCCACCGGCAGCGCGCGGGCGTCGAACCAGCGGTAGCCGACGAGGATGCCCTCGCCGTAGCGGACGTGCCCGAACTCCCCCGGGAAGTTGCCGAACGCGGCGGTGTCCGCAAGGCGCAGCGGAATCGTCTCGGTGAGCTTGGCCGACGGGTTCACGACGCCGAACAGCACGTCGGCGGTCGCCCCGCCGCCCGCCTGCCCCAGGAGCCACGCCTCGACGATCGCCGGGACGTCGTCGCGGAAGGGCAGCGCCACGACGCCGCCGTGGGAGAGCACGACGACGGTGCGGGGGTTGGCGGCGACGACCGCCGCCAGCAGCGCCAGCTGGTCGGCGGGCAGGTCGATGTGTTCGCGGTCGAAGCCCTCCGACTCCGCCGCAGCGGGGAGCCCGAGGAAGACGATGGCGGTCTCGACGGATGCCGCGGCCTCGACCGCTTCGGCCACGAGCGCCGTGGCATCCGGCACATCACCCGCCCCGTCGCCGGCTGCCGCCTCCGCGTCGCCGGCGACCGTGAAGCCGGCCGCGTAGACGACGTCGCCCTCGGCAAGCGCGAGGATCTCCTCCAGGGCGGTGTCGAGGCGGGTGGGGTTGATGAGCGACGACCCGGCGCCCTGGTAGCGCGGCTCCGCGGCGAACGCTCCGATGACCGCCAGCGACGCGTCCCGTCGCAGCGGCAGCACGGCGCCGTCGTTGCGCAGCAGCACGATCGACCGCCCCGCGGCCTCGCGGGCGAGGGCGTGGTGGGCGTCGACGTCGAGCGCGGCCGGCGCCGCGGGCCGGCGGCCGGTCCGCTGAACCAGGTCGATCACGCGCGAGGCGGCGAGGTGCACCGCCGCCTCGTCGAGGCTGCCGTCCTCGACGGCCGCGACCAGCTGCGCGTCGGTGCGGCCGCCGCTGGCCGGCATCTCGAGGTCCAGCCCCGCCACGAGCCCGGCCACGCGGTCCTCCACCGCGCCCCAGTCCGACACGACGAGGCCGTCGAACCCCCACTCGTCGCGGAGCACCCGCGTGAGCAGCCACGGATCCTCCGAGGCGTAGACCCCGTTGATGCGGTTGTACGCGCACATCACCGTCCAGGGCCGGGCTTCGGTGACGACGCGGTGGAAACCGCGCAGGTAGATCTCCCGCAGCGGCCGCGGGTCGATGTCGGCGCTCACGCGCAGCCGGTCGGTCTCCTGGTTGTTCGCCGCGAAGTGCTTCAGCGACGCCCCGACCCCGCGGGACTGGATGCCGCGCACCGCCGCCGCCCCGAGCACCCCCGACACCAGCGGGTCCTCGGAGTAGTACTCGAAGTTGCGTCCGCACAGCGGCGAGCGCTTGATGTTGATGCCCGGGCCGAGCACGACGGCGACGTCCTCGATGGCCGCTTCGAGCCCGAGCGCCGCCCCGACCCGCTCCACCAGCTCGGGATCGAACGACGACCCGAGCGCGACGGCGGGAGGGAAGCAGGTCGCCGGCACGCTCGCCCCGAGGCCGAGGTGATCGGTGGCGCCGATCTGCTTGCGCAGGCCGTGCGGCCCGTCGGTCAGCATGATCGAGGGGATGCCGACGCGCGCGACGGCCTTCGTGGTCCAGAAGTCCGCGCCGCTGGTCAGCGACGCCTTCTCCTGGAGGGTGAGATCGGATGCCGACGGGCGTGACTGCGGTGTCATGGGCACACCATATGTCACCGTTTCGGGCCACGCACCCGGCCGGTTTACGCTCGACCCATGACCGCACCCCCCGTCGTGACCACCGCATCCGGAGCTGTGCGCGGAGTGTGGCGCGAACACGACGGCGCCGCATCGGCGGCATTCCTCGGCATCCCCTTCGCCCAGCCGCCCGTCGGACCCCTGCGCTTCGCCGCGCCGGTGCCCGTCGAGCCCTGGGAGGGCACGCGGGATGCCACCACCCACGGCCCCACCGTGCACCGTACCGACGACGGGATGACGATCATCCCCGAGCCCGTCGTGCCGGGCGACTCGACGCTCAACGTCGACGTCTTCACCCCGCGCCCCGACGCCTCCGGGCGGCTCCCGGTGCTGGTGTACATCCACGGCGGCGGCTTCACCTCGGGCACCCCCGCCAGCAGCTGGTACGACGGCCGGGCGTTCAACCGCGACGGCGTCGTGACGGTGACGATCTCCTACCGGCTCGGGTTCGACGGCTTCGGCGCCATCGAGGGCGCACCGACCAACCGGGGCGTGCGCGACTGGCTGGCCGCCCTCGAATGGGTGCAGCAGAACATCGCGGTGTTCGGAGGCGACCCCGGCCGCGTCACGATCGCAGGCCAGTCCGCCGGCGGCGGCGCGGTGCTCACGCTGCTGTCGATGCCGGCCGCGCAGCACCTCTTCCACAGCGCCCTCGCTCTCTCCGCCGCGATCGGCGACGTGCAGCCCGACCGCGCCGCGGCCGCCGCCCGGCGCCTCGCCGCCCTCGCCGGCGTCGCCCCCACCCGCGACGGGTTCGCCTCGGTGCCCGAGGAACGGCTGTACGCACTGCAGGAGGCGGCGGGCAGACCCGAGGCGACGGGCCGGCTCGCGCCGGTGCGGGCGCTCCTGGACGAAGGTCCGCCGTGGGGGCCGCTCGTCGACGGCGAACTGCTGCCCCGGCCGACGCTGGAAGGCCTGGCCGCGGGCATCGGCGCCGACAAGCCGCTCGTGCTCGGCACGACCGACGACGAGTTCACCGGCGTGCTCGACGGCATGAAGAACACGCTGCGGTGGCTGCCGGCATCCGTCGCCGTCTCGCTCGTGCTCCGCGACCGGAGGATGCGGCGGGCCTACCTCGCCGCGAACCGGGCGCTCCGGCGCCGGGGCACCGCGGCGGTGCTCGGCCGGTTCGTCACCGACCGGGTGTTCCGCTCCGTCGTGGTGCGCGCCGCCGACGCGCGCCGGGATGCCACCGCTCCGACGTGGGTGTACCGGTTCTCGTGGCCCTCGCCCGCGAGCGGCTTGGCGACGCACTGCCTGGACGTGCCGTTCTGGTTCGACCACCTCGACGCCGAACGCGTCGCGGCGGTGGCAGGCTCCGCCCCGCCGCAGGCGCTCGCCGATGCGCTGCACGGCTCGGCCGTCGCCTACCTCCGCGACGGCGACCCGGGGTGGATGCCGTGGTCGACCCGCCCCGGGACGGCGCGTGTGTTCGGGGGCGCGCCCGGCACCCCCGACGTCGTGACCGACGGCTACGCCGGCGCGCGACCGCTGGTCAGCTGAGCGCGGGGACCACCTCGCGCTCGAACAGCTCGATGCCGGAGCGGTCGTAGGCAGCCTCCGGGAAGTAGTGGATCGCGTATCCGAGGCCCGCGGCCTGGCGGGCGGCGAGCCGCTCGGCGACCTGCTCGGGCGTGCCGACGCCCGGGGACTCGCGGTACTCCCGCTCGATGTGGCCGGCCCGCTCCTCACCCACGAAGGGGGCGAGGCGCGCGACGACGGCGGCCACCCGGTCGGCGACCTCCGCCTCGGTGTCGGCGATGACGGTGTTGAAGTTGGACGAGCGGGTGATGTCCGCGAAGTCGCGGCCGAGGGCGTCGCAGTGGCCGCGCAGCACCTCGGACTTGTGGGTGAACTCCTCGATCGACCCGGCGAAGTTCGTGTACGACGCGTAGGTCGCGGCGATCTTCAGGGTCACCTTCTCGCCGCCCCCGGCGATCCACAGCGGAATGCCGCCGGGCTGCAGCGGGAGCGGGCGCACGATGGCGCCGTCGGCGGTGTAGTAGCGGCCGTCGAGGGTCGCGGTGCCCGTCGTCCACGCCTGGTGCATGATCTCCACGCCCTCGCGCAGGCGTCCGAGCCGCTCGGCGATCGGCGGGAAGCCGTAGCCGTACGCGCGCCACTCGTGCTCGTACCAGCCGCCGCCGATGCCCATCTCGGTGCGTCCGCCCGAGATCGCGTCGACGGTCGCGGCGACCTTGGCGAGGTAGGCCGGGTTGCGGTAGCTCATGCACGTGCACATCTGGCCGAGCCGGATGCGGTCGGTCGACGCCGCGAACGCGGACATCAGCGTCCACGCCTCGTGGGTCGCCTCCTCGCTCGCGACGGGGGTGGTGTGGAAGTGGTCGTAGACCCACAGCGACTCCCACGGGCCGGCGTCGGCCTGCTGGGCGAGGGTGCGCATGGTGGTCCAGTGATCCACCGGGTCGATGCCGACCAGGTCGAAACGCCAGCCCTGGGGAATGAAGAGTCCGAATCGCATGGACGCCAGCCTAGGGATGCCGCGGCCTCAGACGGTACTCATCCGGGGTGGACGACGGCGTGCGGCATCCGGGCGCACATGATGCCGATCGCCTCGGGGTTGGCATCCACCAGCACCGCGTCGCGCCCGAGGGCGGAGGCGACGGCGCCGGTCGTGCCGCTGCCGGCGAAAAGGTCGAGCACGCGGTCGCCGGGGCGGCTGGAGGCCTGCACGATGCGCCGGAGGATGCCCTCGGGCTTCTGCGTCGGGTAGCCGGTCTTCTCCCGCCCGGACGTCGGCACGATCGTGTGCCACCAGACGTCGGTGGGGAGCTTGCCGCGCGCCGCCTTCTCGGGCGTGACCAGGCCCGGCGCCATGTAGGGCTCCCGGTCCACGGCGGTGGAGTCGAAGTGGTAGCCGCGCGGATCCTTGACGTACACCAGGATCGTGTCGTGCTTGGTGGGCCAGCGACGCCGGCTCTTCGCGCCGTAGTCGTAGGCCCAGATCAGCTCGTTGAGGAAGCGCTCGCGGCCGACGAGGGCGTCCATGAGCACCTTGGCGTAGTGCGCCTCACGGTAATCCAGGTGCAGGTAGAGGGTGCCGTCGTCGGCGAGCAGCCGCCACGCCTCGGCC
>Ga0233375_1001361_pt1 | contig 11005 bp, 10 predicted proteins | sample ElkDunMinimDraft_10_FD_191539 | JGI IMG/M metagenome (GOLD analysis project Ga0233375, IMG submission 191539) | Fecal eukaryotic communites from dung pellets of Tule Elk in California, USA - Elk Dung E16 | ecosystem: Host-associated > Mammals > Digestive system > Large intestine > Fecal | place... | reverse complement strand
ATGGGCGTTCCGCCACGCACGACCACGAGCGAGCGGAAGAGGTCTTCGACGCGGGCGGCGGCATCGGTGTCGGAGGTCGCCGCACCGCCGATCACGCCGCGGAGGAACCAACGCGGGCCGTCGACGCCGACGAACCGGGCGAGCCGCTTGCCGGTCGCGCCGTCGGCGCCGGCCACGGGGACCTCGGCGAGAAGCTCCGGACCCAGTGGCCCTTCGCGCTCCTCGACGCGTCCGCCCTGCTGGCGGATCTGCTGGCGGATCTGCTCGCGGGTCTCGTCCCACAGTCCCGTCGAGCGGGGAGCGGCGAAGGGCTGCACCTGCAGCGTCGAGTCGGCGTAGTCCAGTCCCACCGCGACGATGCGCTTGGTCTGCTCCTCGACCTCGAGTCGCAGGTTCAATCCTTCGCGGGGCAGCACCTTGATGCCCCCGAGGTCGATGTAGGGGCGCACCGGGTTGGCCTCGGACTCGTCGAACGGGCCGCTCGCGGCACGGTCTTCGGGTGCGGCCTTGCGCGGCGGCAGTTCCTGCGGCGTCTGGTCGGTCATGCGTCCGTTCCTGTCTTCTGGTAGCCGGTCGAGCCGAATCCGCCTTCGCCGCGCACGCTGTCGGGCAGTTCCTGCACCGGCAGGAATCGCACGCGTGGCACGGGCATGACGATCAGCTGCGCGATGCGATCTCCGACGGCGATGTCGTACGGCTCGGTGGCGTCGGTGTTGAGCAGGGCGACCTTGATCTCCCCGCGGTACCCGGCATCGACGGTGCCGGGCGCGTTGACGATGGTGATGCCGTGCTTGGCGGCGAGGCCGCTGCGGGGCACGACGAACGCGGCATAACCGTCAGGGAGCGCGATGCGCACGCCGGTGCCCACGAGCGCACGCTGGCCGGGGGCCAGGCGCAGCGCTTCGGCGGAGACGAGGTCCGCCCCCGCGTCGCCCGGGTGGGCGTAGGCCGGAACCTCGGATGCAACAATGGGAACGTCCACGGTTTCGGTCACCCCAAGAGGCTAATGCAGAAGACAGCGGCCGGCATGCGCCCGGCATACGCGTACCGCGAGCGGCTCAGTCCCTCGCTCTGGGTGCTGGTCAGCGCCGCGGTCGTCGGCCCGATGGCCGCGCTCGTGCTGACCCCCATCGCCCCCACCCTCGCCCTGGTGGTGGGCGCGGTCGTCGGTATCGGGGTGGTCGCCCTGCTCATCGCGCTCTCCCCCGTCGTCGAGGTGCGCGACGGCTGGCTGCGCGCGGGCCGCGCGAAGATCGAGGTGCGCTACCTCGGTGAGCCGGAGTCGTTCACGGGTGAGGAGGCCCGTCAGGCGCGGGGGCCGCAGCTGGACCCGCGGTCGTGGCTGCTGCTGCGCGCCGGGGTGGACCCGATCGTCCGGGTGCCGGTCGAGGACCCTCGCGATCCGGCGCCGTCGTGGCTGATCTCCACCCGCACGCCCGACCGTCTCAGCGCGGCGATCCGCGCTGCACGGCCGGGCGACTGAGGCTGCTTACGCGGAGCACTCCAGGCACACGGCGCCCGCGGGCGTCTCGTGGTCGATCTGGGAGCGGTGCTTCACGAGGAAGCAGTTCGCGCAGGTGAACTCGTCCTCCTGCGGGGGAAGCACAACGACATCGAGCTCGAGGTCGGAGAGGTCGGCGCCGGGGAGTTCGAAGCCGGACGGGTTGTCGGCATCCTCAACGTCGACTGCGCCCGAGAGCTTGTCGGGCACACGCTCCTTGAGCGCTTCAATCGACTCGCTGTCATCCTCGGTCTTGCGCGGTGCGTCGTAATCGGTGGCCATTCTCGAACGTCTCTTCTTCCAGTTCAGCGTGCTTGTTCGCCCGATCGGGCGGCCATAGTTTGCATGACGAGATGCCTTTTCGCAAATGCTCTCAGGTGCTCTCCAGGCTCTGTCCCGATCGCCATCGCGTGAAACTCGCGGCGCGCCCTGGTTATTCCGGGCGGAACGCGTGCGCTGTGACACCATGGGCCCACACGGCAGATTCGGAGGGGTGTTTCGTATGGAACAGCTCAAGGTGATCGGCACCGAAGACGGCACGATCGTCCTCGCAACCGAGACGGGCGAGCGGTTCGCCCTTCCCGTCGACGACGTGCTGCGCGCAGAACTGCGCAAGGCACGCCGCGACCGCGACGGCGAACGCCGCGCACCCAAGGCGAGCCCTCGGGAGATCCAGGCTCAGATCCGCTCCGGCATGTCCGCAGCGGAGGTGGCCGAACTCCTCGGTGCGCGTCTGGAGGACGTGCAGCGCTACGAGGGCCCCGTGCTCGCCGAGCGCGAGCACATCGTCGGTCAGGCGCTGTCGGTGCCGGTGCTCGTCGGCAGCGAACTCGAGCCCGACGCGCAGCCGACGTTCGGTGCGGCAGTGCGGGCCAAGCTCGCCGAGGCCGGCGCCGTCGCCGAGCGCTGGACCAGCTGGCGAGAGCAGAACGGCTGGATCGTCAAGCTCGAGTTCACCGCGAACGAGGTCGACCACGACGCCCGCTGGACCTTCGACCCGCGCCGCAGCACGTTGGCGCCCCAGAACAGCGACGCCACGCAGCTCTCGCGTCAGGGATCGCTCCCCGACGGCCTCATCCCGCGGCTGCGGGCACTGGACCACCCGGTCGGCAAAGACGAGTCCCGCTTCGACAGTGGAGCCTTCGGCCCGCGACGTCCGCAGGAGCCCGAAGCCGACATCGAGGTGCCCGAGGTGCGCGCACCGCGCTCCTCCGCCGTGCAGTCGGCCGCCATCAAGCGCGCGCCCGACGCGCCGGTCACCTCTTCGGAGACGGCCGATCTGCTCGAGGCCCTGCGTCGCCGGCGCGGCCAGCGTGAACCGCTCCCCGGCACCCCGGCGACCGCGTCGTCCTCGTCGTCGCCTTCGCCGATCGCCCTGTTCGACGCCGCCGAGCCGACCTACGACGCGGCGCGCACCGAGCAGCGTCCCGCCGAGGAGACCACGCCGTCGTCGCACGAGGCGCAGAGCTCCGACGCCGCCGGCCGCCGCAAGGGTTCGCGGCCGTCGATGCCCTCGTGGGATGAGATCGTCTTCGGTGCACGCAGCGAGGAGTCCTAAGCCGCGTACGCCCCCAGTCGGATGAGCGGCACGATGCGCTCCTCCGACGTGAGCGAACCGTGCTGTCCGACCATCTTCTGCGGTCCCTTGTCGGTCAGTCGGTCGTCGTAGTACGCGATGCCGGCTCGCGCCGCCACGATCACGTCGCCGATGCGCGGCAGCACCTCGGCGGCGGTCCGGCCGAACAGGCCCGCCGCGACCGCCTCGTCGCGCGAGAGCACCCATGAGCGCTCGCCCTCGGCGGCGCGCCAGGCGGACAGCACGGCCGGTGCCGCGCCGTCCTCCGCGTACAGGTGCAGCATGCGCGGCTCGCCGCCGATGACGCGGACGCCCTCGGTCAGTCCGTCACCGTGGCCGAGCAGCATGTGTCGGTGGCGCGGCACGTCGACCATGCCGTGGTCGGCGGTGACGACGACGCCGGTGCGCGGCGACACGCGCTGTGCGAGCCGCCGCGCCGCGGCATCCACCCGTTCGAGTCCTGCGGCCCACTCGTCGGACTCCCACCCGTAGCGGTGGCCGAGCGAGTCGAGCTCGGGTGTGTACAGGTAGGTGAGGGAGCCGGGATGGCGCGCCGCCACCTCGGCCGCGCGCTCCACGCGCTCATCGAGGTCGTCGGCGGCGATGAACTCTCCCCCGCGCAGGATGGCGGTGGTGAGCCCGGTGTCGGCGTAGTCGGACTTGGTCACCACGAAGCAGGGGCGCCCGGCGTCGTGCTCGCGCTCGAGCAGCGGCTGTGCGCGCTGCCACGTGTACGGGTCCAGGCCGTGCGTCTCCCAGCCCTTGAGCTGGTTGGGGGCCTCGTCGGTGCCGGGGATGCGCACGCGGTAGCCGACGATGCCGTGGCTGCCCGGGTCCACGCCGGTCAACAGGCTCGTGAGGGCGGCCGCGGTGGTGCTCGGGAAGACCGTGTGCGCGATGTCGCGCTTTCCCATCGCCGCCGCGAGGAAGCGGCCGTGGCCGGCGCGGGTGGCGAGGTTCGAGCGGCCGAGACCGTCGACCACGAACGCGATCGCGCTCTGGGCAGGCGGGAGCCAGTCGTCTTCGCCGGCCAGTGAGGCCAGCAGGTGCGGCACGACACCGGTGAGGCTCCGGGCAGAGGTCGGGTCCGCGGGTACGCTGAGATACATCGCGGCCAGTCTCCCACACGGGGCGGACGGCCTCCTTTCCCGTCACCCGAGGACGCAACCACTTCCATGGCAGCATCGCGCAAGGACCCTTCTCCCGCCGCGCTCACCGAGCGCATCGAAGACGTCGACGTTTCGACCGAGATGCAGGGATCGTTCCTCGAATACGCGTACTCGGTCATCTACTCGCGGGCCCTGCCCGACGCACGTGACGGCCTCAAGCCCGTGCAGCGGCGCATCCTGTACCAGATGGCGGAGATGGGCCTGCGGCCCGATCGTGGTCACGTCAAGAGCGCTCGCGTCGTCGGCGAGGTGATGGGAAAGCTGCACCCGCACGGCGATTCGGCGATCTACGACGCGCTCGTGCGTCTCGCACAGCCGTTCGCGCTGCGGGTGCCGCTGGTCGACGGGCACGGAAACTTCGGCTCCCTCGACGACGGGCCCGCCGCCGCCCGCTACACCGAAGCCCGGCTCGCGCCGTCGGCGCTGGCTCTGACGGAGAACCTCGACGAGGACGTCGTCGACTTCATCCCCAACTACGACGGGCAGTTCCAGCAGCCCGAGGTGCTGGCGGCCGCCTTCCCCAACCTCCTCGTCAACGGCACCACCGGCATCGCGGTCGGCATGGCCACCAACATGGCCCCGCACAACCTCATCGAGGTCGTCGCCGCCGCCGTCCATCTGCTCGACAACCCCGAGGCCACGCTCGAGGAACTCATGGAGTTCGTCCCGGGTCCCGACCTCCCCGGCGGCGGCGTGATCGTCGGGCTCGACGGCGTGAAGGATGCCTACGCCAGCGGCCGCGGCACGTTCCGCACCCGGGCGAAGGTGTCGATCGAGTCGCTCGGTCCGCGCCGCATGGGTCTCGTCGTCACCGAGCTGCCCTACATGGTCGGTCCGGAACGGGTGATCGAGAAGATCAAGGACGCCGTGACGGCGAAGAAGCTCGCCGGCATCGCCGACGTCGCCGATTTCACCGACCGCAACAACGGACTGCGCCTGGTCATCGGCATCAAGACCGGCTTCGACCCCCAGGCGGTGCTCGAGCAGCTCTACCGGCTCACGCCGTTGGAGGACTCCTTCGGCATCAACAACGTCGCCCTCGTCGAGGGACAGCCGCAGACCCTGGGGCTCAAGCAGCTGCTGCAGGTCTACCTGCAGCACCGCATCCAGGTCGTCACCCGCCGCAGCCGGTTCCGCCTCGCGCGTCGCCAGGACCGCCTGCACCTCGTCGAGGGTCTCCTCATCGCGATCCTCGACATCGACGAGGTCATCCAGGTCATCCGCACCTCCGACGACGGCGAGCAAGCCCGCGCCCGCCTCATGGACGTCTTCGACCTCTCCCAGGCGCAGGCCGAGTACATCCTCGAGCTGCGTCTGCGGCGACTGACGAAGTTCTCCCGTGTCGAGCTCGAGTCCGAGCGCGACCAGCTGAAGGCCGAGATCGCCGAGCTGCAGGAGCTGCTGGGCAGCGAGGTGCTGCTGCGCGCGCAGGTGGCGCGCGAACTGGATGCCGCGGCCGAGACCTTCGGCACGCCCCGGCGTACCCTGCTCCTCAACGGCGGACCCGTGGCGACGCGCTCCCGCGCGGCGGCCCCCGCCGATCTGCAGATCGCCGATGCCCCGTGCCGCGTGTTCCTCTCGGCCACGGGCCGCATGGTGCGCGCCGAGCTGCGCCCGGCGGGCGAGGCGGGCGAGGATGCCGGCACCGGCATCGTGCCGCCCGCGCGCCGCAGCAAGCACGACGCCATCCGCTCCGCCGTCGACACCACGACGCGCGGCGACATCGGCGCCGTCACGAGCACCGGCCGCCTCGTGCGCTTCTCCCCCGTCGACCTGCCCTCGGTGCCCGGAAACTCGGTGCAGCCGGCCGCAGGCACCCGCGCCGACCAGTACCTGGGTCTCGGCAGCGGCGAACACGTCGTGGCGCTGGTGCCGCTGGCGGAGAACCCGCCGATCGCGATCGGCACGGCACAGGGCGTGGTCAAGCGCGTCGCGGCCAGCGAGATCGCCAACAAGCACGACGTCGAGATCATCTCGCTCAAAGCCGGTGACCGCGTCGTCGGCGCCGCGGTGGCACCCGATGACGCCGAGCTGGTGTTCGTGACCTCCGACGCCCAGCTGCTGCGCTTCGACGCGACCGCGGTGCGCCCGCAGGGTCGGTCGGCCGGCGGCATGGCCGGCATCCGCCTCGCCGACGGTCAGCACGCCATCTTCTTCGGCGTCGTGTCGGCGGGCACCGAGGATCAGGCGGTCGTCGTCACGATCGCGGACACCTCGCAGACCCTCGCGGGTGCCGACGCCGGCAGCGGCAAGGTGTCGGCGCTGGCGGAGTACCCGGCCAAGGGACGGGCGACCGGCGGTGTGCGGGCCCAGCGCTTCCTGAAGGGCGAGGACACGCTGTCCCTCGCCTGGGTCGGTGTCGAACCCCGTGCGGTCGGGCCCGACGGCGCTGTGCGCACGCTCCCGGATGCCGGCGCCAAGCGCGACGCGTCGGGTCAGCCGCTGGACGCGGTCATCGGCGCCGTCGGCACCGTCGTCGCCTGACCGCCCCTCCCCCCGCCCCCGGTCGTTGAGCGAGCGAAGCGAGACGAAACGCGCCCCGGTACCCCCGGTCGTTGAGCGAGCGAAGCGAGACGAAACGCGCGACGCGTCGGTCTGTCTAGCTCTCGGCTCGACGCTGGGCCTGTTCGCGCGCGCTCCAGCCGCGCACGGCGTCGATGCCACCCGCGACGAATGCAAGCTTCTTGGCATGGCTCCAGCCCTGGAGTCGCTTCTCCCAGCGGAAGGCGTCCTCTATCCTGTCGAATTCTTCGCACCAGCGAAGAGTGACCGGTAGCCGCCGCCGAGTGTAGGTTGCGCCTTCACCGGCGCGGTGTTGCGCCAGGCGCCGCTCGAGATCGATCGTGCTGCCGACGTACAACGTGCCGTCTGCGCACTCGAGCATGTAGACGTGCGCCATGACGCGACCGTATGCGGATACGGCGTCTGCCCGCGTCGGCTCTCCACAGCGCGCGGAACGGCGGGCCCGGCCGCCGCGCGATCGTCGCGCGGCGTTTCGTCTCGCTTCGCTCGCTCAACGACCGGGGGCGCCGCGTTTCGTCTCGCTTCGCTCGCTCAACGACCGGGGGTGGGCGCCGGTCGTTGAGCGAGGGAGCGCAGCGACCGAGACGAAACGCGGTGCGGGAGCGGGTCAGGCGTCGATGCGGTCGCGACCGAGCCGGTCGCTGGATTCCACGATGAACTCGCGTCGCGGTGCGACGTCGCTGCCCATCAGCAGCTCGAACATCGCGTTGGCGGCATCGGCGTCCTGCAGGCGCACGCGACGCAGGGTGCGCCCTGCCCGGTCCATCGTCGTCGTCGCCAGCTGATCGGCATCCATCTCGCCGAGACCCTTGTACCGCTGCACCGGCTCCTGCCAGCGCTTGCCGGCCTTCGTGAGCTTGGACAGCAGCGCGTGGAGCTCCGCCTCGCTGTACGTGTAGATCGTCTCGTTGGGCTTGGAGCCCGGGTTCATGACGATCACGCGGTGCAGCGGCGGGACAGCGGCGTACACGTGGCCCTCTTCGATGAGCGGGCGCATGTAGCGGAAGAACAGCGTCAGCAGCAGGGTGCGGATGTGGGCGCCGTCGACGTCGGCGTCGCTCATCAGGATGATCTTGCCGTAGCGGGCGGCGGACAGATCGAACGAGCGGCCGGAGCCGGCGCCGATCACCTGGATGATCGCGGCGCACTCGGCGTTGGAGAGCATGTCGCTCATCGACGCCTTCTGCACGTTGAGGATCTTGCCGCGGATGGGCAGCAGCGCCTGGTACTCGCTGTTGCGGGCGTGCTTGGCGGTGCCGAGCGCCGAGTCGCCCTCGACGATGAACAGCTCCGACTGCGACACGTCGTTGGTGCGGCAATCGGCGAGCTTGGCGGGCAGCGATGAGGATTCCAGTGCGTTCTTGCGGCGCTGGGTCTCCTTGTGGGTGCGCGCGGAGATGCGCGCCTTCATCTCGGAGACGACCTTGTCCAGCAGCAGCGCCGTCTGCGACTTGTCGTCGCGCTTGGTGGAGGTGAACCGGGCGTTCAGCTCCCGCTGCACGACGTTCGCGACGATCTGGCGCACCGCGGGCGTGCCGAGCACTTCCTTCGTCTGCCCCTCGAACTGCGGCTCGGGCAGGCGCACCGTGAGCACCGTCGTGAGTCCGGCGAGGATGTCGTCCTTCTCGATCTTGTCGTTGCCGACCTTGAGGCGGCGGGCGTTCTGATCGACCTGGGCGCGCAGCACCTTCATGAGCCCTTGCTCGAAGCCCTGCTGGTGCGTGCCGCCCTTGGGGGTGGCGATGATGTTCGCGTACGAGCGGGTCACCGTCTCGTAGCCGGTGCCCCAGCGCAGGGCGATGTCCACGACGCATTCGCGCTCGATCTCAGTGGGCACCATCGCCCCGTTGGCCTGAAGCACGGGGACGGTCTCGGTGAAGGTGCCGGTGCCGGTGAGGCGCCACGTGTCGGTGATGGCGGCGTCGGGGGCGAGGAAGTCGGCGAACTCCGAGATGCCGCCGTCGAAGCGATAGCTCGTCTCGATCGGCTCCTCCCCGCGGGCGGCACCGCGCTCATCGCGGATGACGATCTCGAGCCCGGGCACGAGGAACGCCGTCTGGCGGGCGCGCTGGACGAGCTCGTCGAGGACGAAGGCAGCATCCTTCGTGAACACCTGCCGGTCCGCCCAGTAGCGGATGCGCGTGCCGGTGACGCCCTTGGCCGCCTTGCCGACCACGCGCAGTTCGCTTGCGCGCTCGAACGGGGTGAAGGGCGCGTCGGGGCTGGGACCTGCGAACACGCCCGGCTCGCCGCGGTGGAAGGACATCGCCCACGTCTTGCCGCCGCGGTCGACCTCGACGTCGAGGCGCTCGGACAGGGCGTTGACGACGGAGGCGCCGACGCCGTGGAGCCCACCGGAGGCGGCGTACGAGCCGCCGCCGAACTTGCCGCCGGCGTGGAGCTTGGTGAAGACCACCTCGACGCCGGAGAGCCCCGTGCGCGGTTCGATGTCGACGGGGATGCCACGGGCGCGGTCGCGCACCTCGACGCTGCCGTCGCTGTGGAGGACGATGTCGATGCGGTCGCCGTGCCCGCCGAGCGCCTCGTCGACGGAGTTGTCGATGATCTCCCACAGGCAGTGCATGAGCCCACGCGAATCGGTCGAGCCGATGTACATCCCGGGACGCTTGCGGACGGCCTCGAGGCCCTCCAGAACCTGGAGATGGTGGGCAGAATACTCGGACGTCACAATCCTCAAGCGTATCCGGGGCCGCCGACTCCCCGGTCGCCGACACACGTCCGGTGACCAGAACGACACGCCCGAGCAGAGGCCGGCCGTACGCGGTGAGCGAAATGTGACCGGATCGCGGCATTCCCGCAACATCCGCGTGGTTGTATGTCATGAACCTGGAACGAGCGCGAGACATCCGAGGAGGCACCGAGATGACCATGACATCGACCCCGACCGACCAGACCGCCGTCCTCGACTACCGCCTGACCGCGGCCGACCGGTGCGATTCCTGCGGTGCGCAGGCGTACATCGCCGCCGAGGTCAACGGCAGCGAGCTGCTGTTCTGCGCCCACCACGGACGCAAGTACGAAGAGAAGCTGCGTGCGGTCGCCACCAGCTGGCACGACGAGACGGCACGTCTGATCGAGTCCCTCTGACCTTCGGCCGAGAGGCCGCACTCGGTGCCCCGCCTAAACTGGCGGGGCACCTTTTTTCGTCCGGGGAGGACATCCATGGCCTCGCGTGGCCTCGCGCTCCAACATCGTCTCCGCGTGCTGATGCAGCGCGCCCGCCGCATCGACGTGTCGTCGGTGACCGACCGGGCCCGGTTCACCGCCCGGGTACACGGCAAGAGCTACCCCGTGGTGCTCGCCGACATGCTGTGGTCCGCTGCCCGGCATCGCGTGGGATTCAACGACTACCTGGAGTTCGACTTCGCGATCCTCACGCGCGCCGAGCGCGCGACGTGGGTCACGAGCCCCCTCGCGCTGGAGCTGTCCAACCGCTACGACGATCCGGCATACGTCCACCGCTTCCACCACAAGATCGAATTCAACCGCGACTTCGACCGCTTCCTGGGGCGCGAGTGGCTGGAGCTGGTCCCCGGCAACGCGGCGGCCCTCGAGGACTTCGCCACGCGGCATCCCGTGCTCATCGCGAAGGTCCCCGTCAGCAAGTCGGGTCTGGGCGTGCGGCGCTACTTCGCGTCGGACGTGACGGACTGGGAGGCGTTCCACGCCGACCTCATGTCGCGGGGCGAGGTGCTCATCGAGGAGAAGATCGAGCAGCACCCCGACGTCGCGGCCACCTGCCCCGGCACCGTGAACACGACGCGCGTGACCACGTTCGTCAAGGACGACGGAACCGTGGCGATCATCAACATGGCCCAGAAGTTCGGACGCGGTGAGGTGAGCGACCAGGGAACGTTCGGCGGCTTCTACACCGTGCTCGACGAGGACGGCCACGCGCTCGGCAAGGGCTACGACATCCACGGGCACCTGTTCGAGACCCACCCGGAGACGGGATACCGCATCGCCGATTTCCAGCTGCCGCTGATGGATCAGGTGCGCGAGCTCATCACCGAGGTCGCCCTGGTCGTGCCGCAGGTGCGCTACGTCGGCTGGGACATCGTCGTGGGGCCCGAGGGCCCCGTGCTGGTCGAGGGCAACTGGGGCGCCGGCGTGTTCGAGAACAAGCCCACCGCCACCGGCATCCGCCACGGGCACCTGCCGCGCTATCGCGCCGCGATGGGCTTCTAGCCCGCCCCGCCGCTCCCCGCTGCCCCC
>Ga0233375_1001356_pt1 | contig 11022 bp, 7 predicted proteins | sample ElkDunMinimDraft_10_FD_191539 | JGI IMG/M metagenome (GOLD analysis project Ga0233375, IMG submission 191539) | Fecal eukaryotic communites from dung pellets of Tule Elk in California, USA - Elk Dung E16 | ecosystem: Host-associated > Mammals > Digestive system > Large intestine > Fecal | place... | reverse complement strand
CCAGCGCCTGCTCGAGCGAGAACTTGATCGCGGGCGACAGCTGGATCGCATCGTCCTTGCCCGAGGCGCGCATGTTGGTCAGCGGCTTGGGCTTGATCGCGTTGACGGTCAGGTCGTTGTCCTTGGAATGGATGCCGACCAGCTGGCCTTCATAGACATTGTCGCCCTCGGCCGCGAACAGCTTGCCGCGGTCCTGCAGCGGCCCGAGCGAGTAGGCCGGGGTGGTGCCGGCCGCGTTGGCGATCATCACGCCGTTCTGGCGCTTGGCGATCGCGCCCTGTTCCTTCGGGCCGTAGTGGTCGAACACGTGGAACAGCAGGCCGCTGCCTGAGGTCAGCGTCTTGAACTCGTTCTGGAAGCCGATCAGGCCTCGCGCCGGGATCATGTAGTCCAGGCGGACCCGGCCCTTGCCGTCCGATTCCATGTTCTTGAGCTGCGCCTTGCGCATGCCCAGCTTCTCCATCACGCCGCCCTGGTGGATCTCCTCCACGTCGACGACGAGCTGCTCGATCGGCTCCATCAGCTGGCCGTCGATCTCCTTGATGATGACTTCCGGACGCGAGACGGCCAGTTCGAAACCCTCGCGGCGCATGTTCTCGATCAGCACCGACAGGTGCAGTTCGCCGCGGCCGGACACGAGGAACTTGTCGGCGTCCTCGAGCTGCTCCACGCGCAGGGCCACGTTGTGCACGGCCTCGCGCTCGAGCCGGTCCTTGATCTGGCGGCTGGTGAGGAACTTGCCGCCCGACAGGTCCTTGTTGCCGGCGAAGGGCGAATTGTTGACCTGGAAGGTCATCGAGATCGTGGGCTCGTCGACGGTCAGCGCGGGCAGCGCCTCGGGCGTGTCGAGCGCGCACACGGTGTCGGAGATGGTCAGGTCGGCGATGCCGGAGATGGCGACAATGTCGCCGGCCTGCGCGGTCTCCTGCTCGATGCGCTCCAGGCCCATGAAGCCGAGCACCTGCAGCACCTTGCCCTGGCGCTTCTTGCCTTCGCGGTCGATCACCACCACCGGCATGTTCTTCTTGACCGTGCCGCGCTGGACGCGGCCGATGCCGATCACGCCGACGAAGCTGTTGTAGTCGAGCTGGCTGATGCGCATCTGGAACGCGCCTTCCAGGTCCACCGGCGGCGCCGGCACGTGCTCCATGATCGCCTCGTACAGCGGGGTCATGTCGCCTTCGCGCACGTCCTCGGTCAGGCCGGCGTAACCGTTCAGGCCCGAGGCGTAGATGATCGGGAAGTCCATCTGCTCGGGCGTCGCGCCGAGGCGGTCGAACAGGTCCCAGACCTGCTCGACGACCCACTCGGGACGCGCGCCGGGGCGATCGACCTTGTTGATCACCACGATCGGCTTGAAGCCCATTGCGAAGGCCTTCTGGGTGACGAAGCGCGTCTGCGGCATCGGCCCGTCCATCGCGTCCACCAGCAGCAGCACCGAGTCGACCATCGACAGCACGCGCTCGACCTCGCCGCCGAAGTCGGCGTGCCCGGGGGTGTCGACGATATTGATGCGGTTGCCCTGCCAGGTGATGGCGGTGTTCTTGGCCAGGATGGTGATGCCGCGTTCCTTCTCCTGGTCGTTGCTGTCCATCACCCGCTCGGCGAGGACGGTGCGTTCGTTCAGGGTCCCCGACTGCTTGAGCAACTGGTCGACGAGGGTGGTCTTGCCGTGGTCGACGTGGGCGACGATGGCGATGTTGCGCAGGCGTTGGATGGACATGGATTCGGAGGTCGGGTCATCCGCACACACTGCCGGCTGGAAGGGGCAGGGCGCGAGAGGGTGGAAGGGAAGCGGGCTATTATATGGGGTCAAGCGCCCGGTCCGGGCCTCTGGAGCTGAATACATGAGCCTGATTGCCGTTTTCGACACCGACCGGGGCCCGATCCGGGTCGAACTTTTCGCCGACAAGGCGCCGCTGACGGTCGCCAACTTCGTCAACCTCGCCAGGCGCGGGTTCTACGACGGCCTGACCTTCCACCGCGTGATCCCGGACTTCATGATCCAGGGCGGCTGCCCCAAGGGCACCGGCACCGGCGGCCCGGGCTACCGCTTCGAGGACGAGACCGCCAACGGCGTGAAGCACGAGCGCGGCGTGCTGTCGATGGCCAACGCCGGCCCCAATACCAATGGCAGCCAGTTCTTCATCACCCATATCAAGACCGACTGGCTGGACGGCAAGCACACCGTGTTCGGCAAGGTCATCGAGGGCCTGGAGGTGGTGGACGCGGTGAAGCAGGGCGACGTGATCAAGTCGGTGAAGATCGAGGGCGACGCGGATGCCGCGCTGGCCGCCAAGGCCGATCGCGTGGCCGAGTGGAACGCGATCCTGGCAGCCTGAACCCTCGGCGCCCCTTCCCGCGCGGGAAGGGGCGTGGACGGTGCCGGCCCCTTCGCGCCCCCGATGACAGCCGGGGCAGCGACGAAGGGCGCAATGGAAACAGTGGCTTGCGCGAGGCCTGCGGGCCGCGCAGCCGGGCTCGCGTGCTAGAATTGGCGGCTTGAAACCGGCCCCGGACTGGCGCCGGGACGTGCCCCTTCCGCACTTCGAGAGCCTTCGCGATGCCGCAACTCGCCCAACGCATGGGCCGCGCCAAGCAGAGCGCGATCATGCTCGTCGCCGAACGGGCGCGGCAGCTCAAGGCCCAGGGCCGCGACATCATCAGCTTCTCGATCGGGGTGCCCAATTTCCTGCCCGGCGCCCATGTCTACGAGGCGGCGCGCGCGGCCCTGGACGCCGATTCGGGCCAGTACGGCAGCAATCGCGGCGCCGATGTCCTGCTCGACGCCTTCCTGGCGCACCTGGCGGCGGCCGGCCTGACCGGCTACACGCGCGCCAACTGCGCCACCGGAATCGGCGCCAAGCACGTGCTCCACAACCTGTGCGAGGCGCTGCTCGACGAGGGCGACGGCTTCGCCTTCGCCGCGCCCTACTGGACCAGCTACCTGGACATCGGCGAGTTGCTCGGTGCGGACATCCGGCTGCTGCCCTGCCCGAGGGAGCAGGACTACAAGCTGGTGCCGGCGCAGCTCGAGGCCGCGCTGGCGGCCAGGCCGAAGCTGTTCCTGTTCAACAACCCCTCCAATCCCACCGGGATGGTCTACAGCCGCGAGGAGATCGCCGCGCTGGCCGAGGTCATCGCGCGCCATCCCGACACCTGGGTGATCACCGACGACATCTACCACCGGATGGTGTTCGACGGGGTCGGTTACCACAATTTCCTGCACGTGCGTCCCGAACTGCGCGACCGCGTGATCTTCGTCGACTCCCTGTCCAAGACCTATGGCATGCCGGGCTGGCGCGTGGGTTTCATGGCCGGCCCCGAGCCGGTGGCCCAGGCGCTGACGGCCCTCAATTCCAGCCACATCACCAACGTGCCGGAAGTGGTCACGGCCGCGGCCGTGGCGGCGCTGGCCGGCCCGCAGGACGTGCCCGAGGCCAGGTGCCGGGAGTTCGGGCAACGCCGCGACCAGGTGCTGGCGGCGCTGGCGCGGATACCGGGCCTGGTCTGCCCGAGGCCGCAGGGCGCCTTCTACGTGTTCCCCGACATCAGCGTGGCCTTCGGCAGGACGCATCGCCCCAGCGGGCTGCGCATCGACGACGACATCGCGTTGTGCGCGGCCCTGCTCGAGGCCAAGGGCGTGGCCTGCGTGCCGGGATCGGCGTTCGGCGAGCCGCGCGCCCTGCGCATCAGCTACACCTGTCCCGAGCCGCAACTGGCGTCAGGCCTGCAGCGCTTCGTCGAGTTCTTCGCGGAACTGTCCTGAGTGGCCAGCACGCAAGGCCCCGTCGTGACGCTGCTGGCCGCCATCGTGCGATGCGCGGCCGGTCCACGGCGTCGCGTTTCCATCCCCCCATCGGGCTGACGCGGATCTTCGCGCCGCCCCGCATTCCACTTCGCAAGAGGATCTCCCCATGAAAGCTCCCGTTCGAGTCGCAGTCACCGGCGCCGCCGGCCAGATCGGCTATGCCCTGCTGTTCCGCATCGCCTCCGGCGAGATGCTGGGCAAGGACCAGCCGGTGATCCTGCAACTGCTGGAACTGCCGGTGGACAAGGCCCAGGCCGCGCTCAAGGGCGTGATGATGGAGCTCGAGGACTGCGCGTTCCCGCTGCTGGCCGGCATGGTCGGCACCGACGATCCGGAAGTGGCGTTCAAGAACGCCGACTACGCCCTGCTGGTCGGCGCCCGCCCGCGTGGCCCGGGCATGGAGCGCAAGGACCTGCTGCTGGAGAACGCCAAGATCTTCACCGCCCAGGGCGCCGCGCTGAACAAGGTCGCCTCGCGCGAGGTCAAGGTGCTGGTGGTCGGCAACCCGGCCAACACCAACGCCTACATCGCGATGAAGTCCGCGCCCGACCTGCCGGCCAGGAACTTCACCGCCATGCTGCGCCTGGACCACAACCGCGCGCTGAGCCAGCTCGCCACCAGGGCCGGCGTCGCCGTCGGCGAGATCGAGAAGCTGGTGGTCTGGGGCAACCACAGCCCGACCATGTATCCCGACTACCGCTTCGCCACCGTGGGCGGCGAGTCGCTGAAGGACAGGATCGGCGACGCCGACTGGAACGCCAACGAGTTCATCCCGAAGGTCGGCAAGCGCGGCGCCGCGATCATCGAGGCCCGTGGCCTGTCCTCGGCCGCCTCGGCGGCGAACGCGGCGATCGACCATATCCGCGACTGGGTGCTGGGCAGCAACGGCAAGTGGGTGACCATGGGCATCCCGTCCGACGGCTCCTACGGCATTCCCGAAGGCCTGATCTTCGGCTTCGCGGTGACCACCGAGAACGGCGAGTACACGATGGTGCGCGACCTGCCGATCGACGATTTCAGCCAGAAGGCGATCGACAAGACCCTGGCCGAGCTGGAAGAGGAACGCGCGGGCGTGGCGCACCTGCTGGGCTGATCCGGCCCCGCAGGCAGTGCATGGAAGGGGCGGCTTCGGCTGCCCTTTCCTTTGATGCGTCGCCTCGGCGGGGTCCTGTCGGGGCGACGGCCTCCCCCGGCGGCGGGCCGGCCTGACGCGCTGCGGCGGTCGGCTGCCTGGGCGGCGGCCGTGTCCGTGCCGAAGCCGCTTGGCGAAGCGGCCTGTCGTGCGCGAGGGCGCGCGCGCCGGTCGGCACGGCCGTCTGCGTGCCGCGAAGCCCGGCGGACCGGATCCGCCGCGCCAAGCGCAGGCTTCGACCAAGGTCGCACCGCGGCGACCCTCGGCGGGGGTCTATGCTCGGGTCATTTCCTCCAGAGGGAAGCGGCCATGGGTTACGAAGACACATACCGGCGCTCGGTCGAACAGCCGGATGCGTTCTGGGCCGAGGCGGCCCGCGCGATCGACTGGAAGGTCCCGCCGCAGCGGATCCTCGAGTACGACAACCCGCCATTCCGCAGATGGTTCGTCGGCGGCCAGACCAACCTGTGTTTCAACGCCGTCGACCGCCACCTGGAGGCGCGTGGCGACCAGCTGGCGCTCGTGGCCGTCTCCACCGAGACCGGCGGCACCCGCGAGATCACCTACCGGCAGCTGCACCGCGAGGTCAACGCGTTCGCCGCGGTCCTGCAGCGCCTGGGCGTGGGCCGCGGCGACCGCGTGGTGATCTACATGCCCAACATGGCCGAGGCCGTCTTCGCCATGCTGGCCTGCGCGCGCATCGGCGCGATCCACTCGGTGGTGTTCGGCGGGTTTGCCGCGCACAGCCTGGCGCTGCGCATCGACGACGCGCAGCCCAAGCTGCTGATCGCCGCCGATGCCGGCAGCCGCGGCGGCAAGCTGATCCCGTACAAGTCGCTGGTGGACGAGGCCTGCGCGCGCGCGAAGACGCCGCCGCCCAAGGTGCTGCTGGTCTCGCGCGGGCTGGATCCGGCGCAGCCGCGGGTCGCGGGGCGCGACGAGGATTACGCCAGCCTGCGTGCCGAGGTGGGGGATGCGCAGGTGCCGGTGGAATGGCTGGAATCCAACGAACCCAGCTACCTGCTCTACACCTCCGGCACCACCGGCAAGCCCAAGGGTGTGCAGCGCGACGTCGGCGGCCACGCGGTGGCGCTGGCGCTGTCGATGCGTACGGTGTTCGACGTCGGGCCGGCGCAGGTGATGTTCTCCACCTCCGACGTGGGCTGGGCGGTGGGGCATTCCTACAACGTCTACGGCCCGCTGCTGGTGGGCGCCACCTCGCTGCTGTACGAGGGCCTGCCGGTGAACCCGGATCCGGGCGTCTGGTGGTCGCTGTGCGAGAAGTACGGCGTACGCACCATGTTCTCTTCCCCCACCGCGGTGCGCGTGCTCAAGAAGCACGATGTCTCGTACATCCGCGACCACGACCTGTCGAAGCTGCAGTACCTGTTCCTCGCCGGCGAGCCGCTGGACGAGCCGACCGCGCAGTGGATCACCCGGGCGCTGGGCAAGCCGGTGATCGACAACTACTGGCAGACCGAGACCGGCTGGCCGGTGCTGTGCCTGCTGCCGGGCCTGGACATGAAACCGGTGAAGTTCGGATCGCCCGGCCTGCCCAACCTCGGTTACCGCCTGCGGGTGATCGATGAGGCCAGCGGCGAAGAAGCCGCGCCGGGCCAGAAGGGCGTGCTGGTGATCCAGCCGCCGCTGCCGCCGGGCTGCATGACCACGGTGTGGAAGGACGACGCGCGCTTCGTGTCGAGCTACTTCAGCCACTTCAGGGAGCTGCTCTACAGCTCGCTGGACTGGGCGATCCGCGACGAGGACGGCTATACCTACATCCTCGGCCGCACCGACGATGTGATCAATGTCGCCGGCCATCGCCTGGGGACGCGGGAAATCGAGGAATCGGTGTCCAGCCATCCGTCGGTGGCCGAGGCGGCGGTGGTGGGCGTGCACGACGCGCTCAAGGGCCAGGTGCCGGTGGTGTTCGCGACCCTCAGGGGCGACGACGCGGATCCTGCCGGGACCGCCAGCGCCATGATGCAGACCGTGACCAGGCAGCTGGGCGCGGTGGCGCGCCCGTCGCGTGTCTATGTCGTCGGCGCGCTGCCCAAGACCCGGTCGGGCAAGCTGCTGCGTCGCTCGCTGCAGGCGCTGGCCGAGCAGCGCGACCCGGGCGACCTGTCCACCCTGGACGATCCCTCCGCCCTGGACGAAGTGAGGCGCGCCCTGGAGCGCGGCGCGGATGCCGGCTGAATCACCACGGGCCGGGGCGGCCGCCAGCGCCACAAGCTGACGCGTCGGGGCAGATGCGGCCGCGGCTGCGCGCAGGCGTGCCGCGGGCCGTGGATGTGGCCGGTTTCCACAGCCCCCCGGCTGCGCAGCGGAGTTTCGTGATGGCGATCTCAGATCTGGCGGCCGTGGCGGCGTCGCGAAGCCTTCCAGACGCTCTGGTACGGATCGTGCGAGCGATCAGGGTCGGGAACGCTGACAAGGGGAGGGGATATGCAACTTCATCTGATGCCGGCAAAGACCGAGCAGGGGCGAGCCGAGATCGAGAGCCGCAGCCGCAAGCTGGCCGGCGGTCTGCGCTCGGTCCTGCTGCTCGTGGACGGGCGGCGGACGGTCGCCGAACTGCAGGAACTGGCCAACCGTCTCAACGCGCCCGCCGATGCGCTCCAGCAGTTGCTGTCGCTGGAGCTGATCTCGGACGAGATGGCGGCGGCCCGGCCCTCGATCGGCGAGCCGGCCAACGAGCCCATCGCCCCGCGCGACAGCGGCAACAACCGCTACGGCATCCTGTATGCCCTGATGACCGATCTGGTGCGCGAGCAACTGGGCGTGCGCGGCTACTTCCTGCAGCTCAAGCTCGAGCGTGCGCAGGACGACGCGGCGCTGGAAGGGCTGCTCCCGGAGCTGCAGGCGGCGCTGGCCAAGAAGACCAGTCCGCAGGGCGCCGCATCGAGCATCGCGCGCATCCGCGCCGCCGCCGACCTGACCGTCGAGGCCTGAGGCCGGCGCTGGGCGGCCGAGCGTCTAGCGCTTCTAGCGCGGACACCGCCGGGCGCTGTCGTCCGCGCGGGCAGTCGGTGTGGCCACGGCGGCTACCGGCGGGCACTCAGCCCTTGGGCTTGAGCTTCTGCACCTGCAGGAAGGTGTGGTCGCCGATCGTCGCGACCTGGTAGGCATTGCGCCAGCTCGGTGCGGCGATGGCGTGCGCCATGAAGTGGCTGGCGCCGGGCACGATCTCGGTGCGCTCACCGGCAGGCAGGGCCCAGTTGCGTTCCGATTCGATGGCGATGCCCACGGCCTGCGCCCAGGCCTCGGTATTGTTCATGCGCGTGCGCGGCGACACGATCGTGGGCGCGAACTGCTTGCGCGCGGTCACCACCTCGCACATGGAGTCGCCCCACAGGCCGCTCTCCTCGCGGCGCAGGGCCACCTCCGCGACGGCCTGCTGGCCGAGCGGGGACTGGTTGCGTGCCTCCAGGTAGAGCGTCGTGCTCAGGCACAGGGAATCGGCGGCTTGTGGCGACATCAGCGAGGCCAACCACAGGATCCAGGCCAGTTTCATCGGTACTCCTTGCTGCGTTGCGTCCGGACGCTGCCGTGCGTGCGTCTCCAGGGAGACGACGCCAGCGGCGGCGCTGGTCGGACATGGCGTATTGGGGAGGGCAGCGACTCTCAGGCGCTTTTGCCCGGGCGCCGAAGGCCGCAGGAGGCGGCTCGGGCCGGTTCCCGCCAGTGCTTGGGGCGGGAGAAGTGCGCGCAAGGTAGAAGGCAAAGGCCCAATCTTTCCTGAACGGCCCTGCAGAAGTGGATGATTCGGCTCGAGTTTTTACTCAGTCAAAACGTCATTCAGCCATGTGAATCAAGGTCTTACGCCCCGTGCGTGGTTCCCTCAACATTGGCCCCGTCGGGCTGCCGAACGGACCCGGCAGGCGGCTCAGAGCGCGGCGGCCAGGCGGCAGGCCTGGTCGATGGCCCGCTTGGCATCGAGTTCGGCGGCCACGTCGGCCCCGCCGATCACGTGCACCCGGCGCCCGGCCGCCTGCAGCGGCGCAAGCAGGCTGCGCTCGGATTCCTGCCCGGCGCAGACCACGACATGGTCCACCGGCAGCACCCGCGGGTGCCCGTCCACGCGTACGTGGAAGCCCTCGTCGTCGACCGCCACGTACTCCACGCCGCCGAGCATGCGCACGCCCTTGTGCTTGAGCGTGCCGCGGTGGATCCAACCGGTGGTCTTGCCCAGGCGGGCGCCCGGCCGCCCGGGACTGCGCTGCAGCAGCCAGACCTCGCGCGCCGCCGGCGCCGGGCGCGGTGGCCGCAGCCCGCCCGCGCTTTCGAAGGAGGGGTCGACGCCCCATTCGCGCATCCACTGCGCGGGATCCAGGGTCGGCGAGGGCGCGTCCTGCACCAGGAATTCGGCGACGTCGAAGCCGATGCCGCCGGCGCCCACGATGGCCACGCGCGGGCCCGGCACCACGGCGCCGCGCAACACGTCCAGATAGCCGACCACCCTGGGATGGTCGCGGCCCTCGAAGCCGACCGCGCGCGGATTCACGCCCGTCGCCAGCACGATCACGTCGAAGCCCGCCAGCGCCTCGGGCGTGGCCTCGGTGGACAGGCGCAGGCCGACGCCTGTTTCGCCGATGCGATGGCCAAACCAGCGCAGCGTCTCGCGGAACTCTTCCTTGCCCGGGATCCTGCAGGCCAGGTTGAACTGCCCGCCGATGCGATCGGCGCGGTCGAACAGCACCACCTCGTGCCCGCGCTGCGCCGCGACCGTTGCGCAGGCCAGGCCGGCCGGTCCGGCGCCCACGACGGCGATGCGGCTGCGCGTGGTCGCCGGCAGGTAGTTCAGCTCGGTTTCCGCGCACGCGCGCGGATTGACCAGGCAACTGGCCGTCCTGCGCTGGAACACGTGGTCCAGGCAGGCCTGGTTGCAGGCGATGCAGGTATTGATGGCCTCGGGCGCGCCGGCGCGCGCCTTGGCCACCCATTGCGGATCGGCGAGCAGCGGCCGTGCCATCGACACCATGTCGGCGCCGCCGTCGGCGAGGATGCACTCGGCCACGTCGGGCATGTTGATGCGGTTGGTCGCGACCAGGGGCAGGGCGACATGCGGCCTGAGCTTGGCGGTGACGCCGGCGAAGGCCGCGCGCGGCACCGAGGTGGCGATGGTCGGCACGCGCGCTTCGTGCCAGCCGATGCCGGTGTTGATGATGGTCGCGCCCGCCGCCTCGATCGCGCGCGCCTGCTGCACGATCTCTTTCCAGTCCGAGCCCTCGGGCACGAGTTCGAGCATCGACAGGCGGTAGATGATGATGAAGTCCGGTCCGCAGGCCTCGCGCACGCGGCGCACGATCTCGGTGGCAAAGCGCATGCGCCCGGCCACATCGCCGCCCCAGGCGTCATCGCGCTGGTTGGTGCGCGCGCTGAGGAACTGGTTGATCAGGTATCCCTCCGAGCCCATCACCTCGACGCCGTCGTAGCCGCCGTCGCGGGCGAGCTTCGCGGCCGTGGCGTAGGCATCGATGGTGCGTTCGACCCCGCGTGCCGACAGCGCACGCGGGGTGAAGGGGTTGATCGGCGCCTTGATCTTCGAGGGCGCCACGGACAGCGGGTGGTAGGCGTAACGTCCCGCATGCAGCAGCTGCAGGCAGATCTTCGCGCCATGCCCGTGCACCGCATCGGTCACCTGCCGGTGCTTGCGCGCTTCCCAGGGCCAGGCCAGGCGACTGGCGAAGGGCGTGAGCCAGCCTTCGAAATTGGGCGCGAAGCCGCCGGTGACGATCAGTGCCACGCCGCCGGCGGCGCGTTCGGCGAAGTAGGCGGCCAGCCTGGGGAAGTCGTGCTTGCGATCCTCCAGCCCGGTATGCATCGACCCCATCAGCACGCGGTTGCGCAGGGTGGTGAAGCCCAGATCGAGCGGCGAGAACAGGTGCGGATACGGCGAGGCGTCGCTGCGGTCTGCCATGAGGTCGGATACGCTGGCGTATGGATTGCCCACCATGCCGCGAATCGGCCGGGGCGGCAAGCCGCCGCGGCGCCTCAGGCCCGTGCCGGCCGCACCTGCGGCAAGCGCGTCTCGCACCAGCGCAGGCTGCGCCCGACCAGCGGGCCGATCAGCAGG